>Ga0080064_1005660_pt1 | contig 14356 bp, 5 predicted proteins | sample Subgrocontami54m_FD_69260 | JGI IMG/M metagenome (GOLD analysis project Ga0080064, IMG submission 69260) | Subsurface groundwater microbial communities from S. Glens Falls, New York, USA - GMW46 contaminated, 5.4 m (SPADES assembly) (version 2) ...
CGGCTGGATTTCCTGGTAGAACAGCCGGACCGGACGCCGGCTTCGCGTGTAAGCGCCTCCCTTGCCTTCCCCGTGCTGCCGGAGGCGGCGCGGGAGATCCGTGGTCACCCCGGTGTAGAGGGAGCCGTCGCGACAGCGCAGAAGATAGAGAAACCAGCTACCTGCTTTCTCCGGGGTCATAAAATAAAGAGGATCTCCGTTTCTTGAGGACCACCAACCCGCCGTAAAGGGCCAAGACGGCCAGTTCCAGCAGTGCCGTTCTCAGCACGCGCGCGCGGGACGCCTCCCACCCGGAAAAGAAATAACTCCTCCAGGCCGGGAGTGCCATGAGGACCATCGCGATCCAGGCCAGCGTGCTTAAGTCCTGCTTGAGGGGCCGGCGCCAGTTGAACCTCGTTTCGGAAAAGGCCTCTCGGCACCCGCGCAGAGAGGGAAGAAACCGCGGGATCCGAGCGCAGTATTCCTTGTATTCTTCTCCGAATTTCGCGCGGAGAAACTCCTCCTCCGCCGCCACGATGGCTTGGTACACAAAGAGGAAGAACGGCAGGACGGCGAAATAAGCCAGCCAGGCGCCGCTGACCATCACGATCAACGGCACGGACGATGGCGTGACCATCACGGGCATTGGAAGTGAGGGTGGCGACGAGACGGTATACGAGAAGAATCTTGCGACGGGCAGCGCCTCGGATAGCTTGGCGCTGGTGCAGGACGGCAGCTTCGCGATCGTGGCGAAGGACGGAATCGCCTCGGTGCAGGTGGGTGCGGCGACGCTGTCGCTGAGCCAGTTGCTGAACCTGGGCTCGAGCGCGGTTACGGTGGACACAGGGCCGGGCAAGCTGGTGCTCGATGGTTACACGGGTACGGCGGCGGGCGGGACGGTGCATTACACCTACACGCTGCAGGATCCGACGGTGCAACCAGCGGCGGGTGCCGACAGCTCGTTCGACAACTTCGCTGTGACGGTCACCGACAAGGATGGCAGCGCGGCGAACAGCACGCTGTCGGTCCGGATCGTCGACGATGTGCCGGCAGCGGCGGTCGATAGTGGTTCGGCGACTGAAGGGTTGACGAGCACGGTGGTGGCGGCGAGCGGTGTACTCGCGAACGACACGGTAGGTGCGGACGCGGGTGGCACGGTGGTGGGAGTGGCTGCGGGTAACACGAACGCGAACGCAAGCACGGGTGCAGGCTCGGCGATTGCTGGGGCCCATGGAACGCTGACAATTGCGGTCGACGGCAGCTACAGCTACCTGGCCAACGGTTCGGTCAATGCCGGGCTGCAGGATGTGTTCACCTACACGATGAAGGATGCCGACGGGGATCTGTCGCACGCGACGCTGACGATCACCTTCGAGGGTGATCGCAACACGCCGTCGGCGCAGGACAGTGCCGAGAACCAGATTCTGGAAGCGTTGCTGCCGGGTGGCAGCGACCAGGGAGCGGACAGCAATACCGTGGGCGGCACGGTCACCTTCAGCTACGGTGGCGACGGTGCGGGCAGCGTGGCGCTGGTGAGCGGTCAAGGCACCTACGGCACGATGACGATGGACGCGCAGGGCGCGTGGACCTACACGCTCTCGGGTGCGACGACCGACTTGGCGGGTCCTGAGACCGATAGCTTCACCTACGTGGTCACCGACAGCGACGGCAGCACGGCGACGGGCAAGATCGTGGTCACGATCGTCGACGACGTGCCGACGGCGGTGGCCGATAGTGGAGCGGCAACCGAAGGGTTGACGAGCACGGTGGCGGCGGCAAGCGGTGTGCTTGCGAACGACACGGTGGGTGCGGACGCGGGCGGCACGGTGGTCGGCGTGGTTGCGGGTGACACGAACGCGAACGCGAGCACCGGTGTGGACACGCAGATTGTGGGTGCTTACGGCACGCTGACGCTGCATGCCGACGGTGGCTACAGCTATGTTGCCAACGGTTCGGTGATCGCGGGGTTGCAGGATGTGTTCACGTACACGATGAAGGATGCTGACGGGGATCTGTCGCACACGACCCTGACCTTCAATTTCAGCGGCGACAACAACGCGCCAACGGTCCAGGACGGCAGTGGTAGCGTTCTGGAAGCGAACCTGGCGGGCGGCAGTGCGGGCACGCAAGGGCCGGCGACGGCGACGGGCACCCTGGTGTTCGATGCGGGGCCGGATGGGCTGCAGTCGGTGACGGTCGATGGCAGCACGCTGACGCACGGCACGGTGAGCCTGGCGCTGGTGGATGGCCAATATAAGTGGACCTACACCTTGAGCGGGCCGACGACCGATGTTGCAAACCAGGCCGAGACGGATACCTTTGCCTACACGGTGACGGACACCGACGGCAGCGCGAAGGTCGGGCACGTGACCGTGACGATCGTCGACGATGTGCCAATGCTGTCGATTAATGACGCGATTCTGCGCAACCAGGGGGGCATTACCCTTACTGGACACTTGGCAGACATCGGTGCGGACGTGGTGGGAGCAACGCTGAAGTTGAGCAGCGGCGGCTTGAGTAGCCTAAACCTGACGTCACTAAACGAACCCGTAAAGTATGTAGTTTCGAGTGACGGGACGAAACTGACCGCATTTACAGACGTGGGTACTTTGAACGGGACTTTTGAGCAGGACACGGACAAGGTTGTATTCACACTGACGACGAATGTGGGCGCGGGCACCTATACGCTCACAACGAGTCAGCCGCTCGACCTGGCGTCGCTGCAGTCTAAGATCAGCAGCAAGTCAGTAGGCGGCGGACCGGAGCCTGCGTACTACATCTACAACGACGGGTCCGTCAGTTCGACTGCGACGAACGGGAGTACCCCAAGTCAGGATTGGGAAGTGAAGATTTCCGGTACTGCGACAGGCGATCGTGTGCAGGCAGCGACGGATGGGTTTGGACTGAACAATAATTTGATGAACGCCGCTGAGACAGTCAGGTTTGAACTCGACAATGAGGGCAATTCTGGCGGCAAGGACGTCATCTACCAAGTCAAGATTGGGTTGAACCAGCAGTTCGATCCGGCGAGTATCAAGCTGGCGTACACAGCTTACGTCGTAGACGCCAATGACGTAAATTCAACTACAGTTTCTGGCACCAATAACGCGGGCATTGCGCAGGACGCGACAGGTCATTGGATCTTGACTATAAAGATGGACGCAGCGGACATACTCGCGGGCAAGATGTTCGATTACATCGATGTGACCGTGTCCAGCGGCAACAACTTCAAGATCGATTCGTGGCAGTCATTCTCGTTGCAGGACGGCCCGCCGGTCACGCTGCCTGTCGGCTTTACTGCGGCGGACGGCGACACCGATACCGTGCAAGGAACGCTAAACCTGACGTTCCAAAACCAGACCTTGCTTTCCGGTGGAACTGGAAACGAGGTACTCGCAGGCGGCGTGGGCGCGGAAACACTGAGTGGCGGCGACGGGAACGATATTCTGATTGGCGGCGGCGGTAATGATGTTTTGACTGGTAACGCGGGCAGTGACACGTTCAAGTTTACTGGATCGCTGAGTGCGGGCAATGCAGACACGATAACGGACTTTGCTGTCGGCGCTGGTGGAGATAAGCTCGACCTTCATGATGTTTTGCCACTGGCTGCGCAAGGGCAAACGACACTCTCTGCTTTGCAGGATTACATTCAAGTCGCGAGCGTCACGGGCGGCACGGCAATTAGCGTCGATCTGGACGGCGCAGGAGGAGGGGCGGCTGTACAGGTATTCACGTTGCAGGGCGTAACTAGCTTGACGCTGCAGAACCTGCTCGATAATCACCAGATCATCACGTAGCACAGCTGAAGTAAAACGACACTAAGCCCGGCGCATGCGCGCCGGGCTTTCTTTTTTTGAGTGCGCCAGGCATGGCGCGTAGCGCCGTGACTGGCGCTGTCGGACTCGCTGTGGTGGCGAGAAAGACGACTTGAGGGTGAAAGTCCCTTACATACCCCGCAAGGGTTAGCCGAACGGCAGGGGTGTCGCGGGTGAGTGCAAATCTGAAGGAAGCTGAAGGCAAAGCGCTGTCCCGAGGAACACGAAGCGGATACAGGCGGCGTAGCGGGGCAAGACGGCCCATATCGTCGAAGCCCGATACTTGCACGGAACGCTACGACGTAAATCCGACGGGCATAAGCGTGACGGTCGCGCGTCTTACTCCGGGAGATCTTTCATCCCGCCATGTGCTACCGACATCGCGAGGTGTCGGGAGGGAATGGCAGAAGTCAGCAGAGGTCGTAGTAGCCGCATTGACCGAAGCGGCGAAGGGCCGAACCTGTGTAGAGTGGCAAGTCATGCATGCTCTCCGATTGGCGACAGGGCACAAGCTCTCGGGTGACCGAGGGGCCATTGCTCGTGCGGGTGACGCCGGAGGCGTCACTGCCGGGCTGCGGTGCCTATTGGTGTCCGGGCAACATGCAAACGGAACAAGCTCGCGAGGCGCGCGGTTTGGCCTCGTTCAACATAGGAACCGCCGGATGCGGAACCGCACGTCCGGTGGTGTGAGAGGGCGACGGGGGTAACCCCGTCCCCTACTCGATTGCGCTCGGCAGGGCGTATTTGCTTGCTGGTGCACTCGACAACCAGGACATACGCAATCGGGTCACCTCGGAATCTCGCGGCTTCTACCGATCTCCCGTTTCGCAATTCCGCCACTGCGCGTGCAGCCCGAGGCGCGTGACCTCGGCTTCGAGAAACTTCCGATCGACCTTGGTAGCGGCGAGCATGAAGCGGATGTCGCGTACATGCTTGTCCTGGCCGCTCTCGCGCAGATATTCGAGTTTGCGCAGGATCACGTATTCGGGCGGCGCGATCCACGTCTCTCCGTCCCCGAGCGCGATGCGCCGCCGATGCTTGAGCGCCCAAGCATGCAGCGAGTCACGCGCAGCGAGATAAACGTCGCCTTTGAACTGGCTCGCGTGGTGGATCAGGTTGAACATGCCACGCGTGGTGCGCGCGGCTTCAAGGCGAAGGGTTTCCTCCGGCGGAACGTAGTAGTCCGAATCCGGAAAGGCGGCTCTCAACCGGGAAATGTCCTCGACGCGCATGAGCAGCACGACATCAATATCCGCCGTAAGACGTGGCTCGCCATAAACGCTCGCGGCCACTGATCCAGTGATGCAGTAAGGAAGGCCGAGGCGTTCGAGCGGTTCGAGAAACGGTGCGAGTGGGCTAGGTCCCGGCATAGAGCAACGATCTGCGCGCCTCGAAATCGAGGCGTTGCTCCGGCCAGTCCGGATGCGTCATACGCAGTCCCGCCACGCGCAGCTGGATGCCCGCTTCGTACAGGTCGGCGACCATCTGAAGCTTCTGCGCCGGCGTCATCCCGCGGAAGCCTTCGATCTGAATCGGGTGGAGCGGTTCGTTCATCGGAGCGAATATCGTACACCGCGAACCACGGGTCGCTGCGCCGCGACCTGATTGGAACTACAACCTGGCGTCCCGCCGTCTACCTTCTTCCGATTGGGGGGCGCCTGGAACGCCCTCCCGACTACAACACTAGCGCGGGAGGAGACCTCTGATCCGCTTACCGCCTAATCACGCAATCCGCCGCCTTCGGCCCCGACGCCCCAGGCGCTGAAAACGCCCGCGGTGGGGTGAAGGCAAGGCCCGGATTTGCCGTCTGCCGGGGCGCCTGATTTCTCGCGATGACGCTGTACTGCCCGGCGCGGACGACAGAGCGGCCGGACTCGTTCGCAAGCTCCACGCTGCCGTCGGTCACGCCGACGTATACGCCCGGCGGCAGATCGCCGCAACCGGGTCCGCCGGCGGTGCAATCGTCCGCGTTGAACGTCGTGCCGCGGATTCCGATCGTGGCGGTCGAAGTGCCCATCTTGAAGTTGTCTCTGCTTCGCTGGCCGATCAGCCCGGTGATCATCCGCAGGCCGCCCGAAACGAGGGTCGCCAGAAAAGAGTCGCCCTTCGGGTTCTTTGCGTCGTAGGAGAGCTTTTCGATCTTGATCGTCGTGTTCGGCTTGATCGTCATGTTGCCGCCATCCGCGAATCGAATATTCGCGTAGGTGTCCTTCTCGGTCGTGACGGTGTCGCCGGCGGCCACTTCCGAACGCGACGACAGGATCCGCATGCTGCCGTCGGCCTTCTTCGCGGAAAGCGTGCCAGAGAGGTGCGTCACCTGGCCGCTGTTGGCGAGTGCCACGGGGGTTCCCAGCACGAATGCCCCGGCGACCATGATGGCAATCAGATTGCGCGTGGATGGCATGATCCGCTCCCAGTCCCCGCGGTCCCGCGGGAAAAACCTATATTATCAGAGGGCACGGCACGTACCCAAGCGCTTACGGAATTGGCTTGAGGCGTCCGTTCCTGCCACCGACCCTCCCACTGGACGATGATCTCCGTGACGGGTCGGTAATACTTTAGTCGGTACGCGAAATACCAATATCCCGGTGGGTATCGGTCCGTCTGCGCAATAAGTCACGATCGGTACCAAGGTATCGGTACCTGAAGCCCTGTGTTTTTCTCACGAATACCACGAGAATTCCTGCACGTTTATCCGCGATAAGCGGACCTTCACGCTTACTCGTAGTTCCGTCTTGGGGAGTACATCATGGCCACCGACAACACCGGCAGCAAACCAATCGGCATCATCAAGTCCGTTACGGGCGATGCGCGCGTTTTCGCCGCGGACGGAACGATCCGTCCTGCCGCCGTGGGCGACAAACTCTTCGCTCGCGAGATGGTGTTCACGACCGCGAATGCTTCGGTGCAGGTTCAGCTCGATAACGGCCAGCTGATCAACGTCGAGCCGGATTCCGAATACTTCGTGAGTGCCGACGGCTCGGGTGGAACGCCTGGCGTTGCGGAACAAGGAGCGCAGAGCGGCGCGGTTGCGGGTGGTGCACCGGGCGCCGGCGAACCCCTCGGCGGAAAAGTGATCGGTACGATCAAGGACATCGTCGGCGATGCGAAGGTCGTTGCGCCGGACGGGTCCGTGCGCACGGCGCAGGTTGGCGACAAGGTGTACGCGGGTGAAGTCGTGAATTCCTCGGCGCAGGGTCAGGTGAACATCGCGCTCGAGGGCGGCGGGTCCGTCGAATGCGGTCCTGGCGCGAACCTCATGCTCGCACCGGGAATCCTCAGTCTCGCGCAGGGAGAGAAACAACCCACGGACATCGCGGCAATTCAGGCTGCGATCGCGGCGGGCGCTGATCCTACAGCCGTGGCCGATGCGACCGCAGCAGGCGGCGCGCCTGCGGCGGGCGGCAGCGAAGACGGTGGCGGCGGCCATGGTTTCGTCCTCCTGCAACAGGCGAACACTCAGGGAGTCGTGGCGGCGGGATTTACGACGAGCGGCGCAGGAATCGGGTTTCCGAACATCGACTATCAACTGCTCGCGCTCCTCCAGCAGACGCCGACAGTGTCCTTGCTTCCGACCGGCCCGACGGTCGTCGAGGGCACGAACGGCGCGGAAGGCAAGATCGTTACGTTCGTCGTTCAGCTCGACCACGCGTTCCAGGCTGACGTGCAGGTCAGCTATGTGGTGACGCCTCCGCCCGCGGATTCCAACGGGCCCGATCTCGTCGGGCCGTTCACCGGCACGGTGACGATCCTCTCCGGTGCGACCGAAGCGACGATTCAGATCGAAGTCGTGCAGGACCACTTCGTCGAGGGCAACGAACCGGTCACGATCCAGCTCACCGGCGCGGTCAACGCGAACATCAACCCCGAGGCCGACAGCACCACGATCACCATCATCGACGACGACCTGCCGCCGATTGCGAACGACGATACGTTCACGTTCGCCGAGGGCCACGTCCCGGGCGAAACGCCCGACGGCAACGTGCTGCCGAACGACACCGCGCAGGGGCCCGAGGATCTCGTCGTCATCACGGCGGGCACTTTCCAGACGACTGCCGGCGGCACCGTGGTGCTGCAGGCGAACGGCGACTTCACCTACACGCCGCCGGATGAGAACTTCAATGGGTCCGACTCGTTCGAGTACACGATCCAGGAGTTCCACAACGGCGAGCTGATCAACTCCACTGACGGCGCCACCGTGTCGATCACGGTGACGCCGGTGAACGATCCGCCGGTGATCACGCCCGTGCAGGTCGAGGGCAGCGTGTTCGAGGCCGGTCTCCCGACGGCAGATCGTCCGGCGAATGGCGAGCAATTGAAAACGGGTGGCTCATTCACCGTATCCGACATCGACGGCGACACGATCACGCTCGCCGAAGTGCAATACAGGCCGAGCGGGATGGATCAGTACTTCGTCGTCGCGCTCGACCCGGGAACGAGCAGCACCACGATCGACACGGGCCACGGCATCCTCGCGCTCAACTCGACGAACGGCGGGCAGAACTGGACCTGGAGCTATGAACTCTACGCGCCGGTCGCCGACGGCGCAGGCACCGAGCAGGATGCATTCAGAGTCACGGTAACCGACGGCACCGATACCTCGAGCACCGAGATCGTCGCGACGGTCGTCATCAACGACGACGTGCCGCTGGCGGTGAATGACACGGCGACGATCGCCGAGGATACGGCGAGCGCGATCAATGGCGACGTGCTCGCAAATGATCTGAGCGGCGCGGACGCACCGAAATCGCTCCTTGCATGGGGCAACGAAACGGGGCAATACGGGACCGTCACGAAGAATGCGAACGGCACCTGGAGCTACCAGCTCGACAACAGTCTGAACGCGGTGCAAGGTCTTTCGGAAGGCGAGACGCTGATCGAGACGTTCAGCTACACGATGCGGGACGCGGACGGCGATTCGAGCCCGGCGACCCTCACGATCACGATCACCGGCTCGGACGACGGCGTGCCGATTTTCGGCATCGGCAGTTCGGCGGGCGACGAGACCGTCTACGAAAAGAACCTGTCGGACGGCAGCGCGCCGGATGCTGCGGCGCTGACGCAGTCCGGATCGTTCACCATCGACGCGAAGGACGGCATTGCGGTCGTGCAGGTGGGTGACGACGTCACGGGAGTCACGCTGAGCGTGACGCAGTTGCTGAACGCCGCGACGTACCCCGTGTCGGTCGACACAGACGCAGGCGTTCTTGTACTGACCGGCTACGCCGGCGACGAATTCGGCGGCACGGTGAGCTACAGCTACACCCTGCAGGACAACCTCCCGCACGCGAGCGGCAGCGGCGCCAACAGCGCGTTCGACAACTTTGCCGTCAGCGTGACCGACGAAGACGGCAGTACCAGTACGTCCACGATTTTCATCAATATCGTCGATGACCTGCCTGCGGCTGCGGATGACGCGACGCCGATGTTGGTGGAAGACGGCCTTTCGGCCGTCAGCGGGAACGTGCTCGACAACGACACGGCAAATGCCGATCCGGACAAGGCGTTCGTCGGCTGGGACGACGCTGCCAATGCGGCTGGCGTTGCCACGCTCGGTCAGTACGGCACGCTGGTCCTGAATCCGACGACCGGTGCATACAGCTTTGCGCTCGACAATTCCCGGCCCGCGGTCCAGGCGCTGACCTCGGACGACCATCTGGAATTCAGCTTCGCGTACACGATGCGCGACGCGGACAGGGACGAGAAGTCGGCGACGCTGACGATCTCGCTCCACGGTGCGGATGACGGTGCGAGTGTTGAGACGGCGAATTCGGAAGGGCCGGACGCGACGGTGTACGAGCGCGGCCTGGTGGCCGGAGACGGCACCCAGAGTACGCATGACACGACGTTCTCGGTGTCCGCCACAGACGGCATCAAGAATGTGGTGATCGGAGCCGTTACGTTCACGCTTGCTGAGATGAAAGCGTTCGACGGTTCGCAGACGGTGAGCACGGACGAAGGCACGCTGACGCTCAACAGTTACACCGGCAACAGCTTCGGCGGGACGGTGAGCTACACCTACACGCTCGATGCGACGATCGACAACGACAGCAAGGTAGCGGTTGCACCGGATGCGGTGACGCCAGAGCACTTCGACGACCACGTCACGATCACGGTGAACGGCATTGGTGGGACGAGCTCGAGCGACAGCCTTGTGGTGCGCGCGGTCGATGACACGCCGAGCGCGGAAAACGACAGTGACTCAATTGCAGCGGGAGCATATGGTCCCGTGACGGGCAACGTGATCACGGATGCGGCCGCGGGCGATGCGGGGGATTCGGATACAGGCGCCGATACGGTCGGAGCCGATGGCGCCGAAGTGAGCGGCGTGGTGAGCGTGAATGTTTCGGAAAACCAAGCTGCTGAAGTCGGCGGCGTGTTCACGATCGCCGGACAGTATGGCGTGCTCACGATCGAAGCCGATGGCGATTACAGCTATTTGCGCGACCCCAACACCAAGGGCGGGGTGACGGACACCTTCACCTACACGCTGACCGACGGGGATGGCGATTCCGTCACGGCGAACCTGGCGATCAGCGTTGGCGACAGCGGGACGACGCTGATCGTTCCCTCGGGCGATGGCGAAGGCACGCACGTCTCTGAAGCGGGGCTGCCGGCACGTGGCCTCGAGGCTGCGGGTTCGGACAGTGCGTCGGACTCGGAGACGACGAGCGGCACGATCAAGTTCAACGCCGAGGATGGCGCGCCGGTGGTGACGATTGACGGTACGGCGGTAACCGGCTCGGTGGGGCAGCAGTTCGAGCACGCGGGCGTGGGCACGCTGACGATCACGGGCTACAGCTACGACCCGGTGAGCGGCGATGGTTCGATCGGCTATAGCTATACGCTCGCCGACAACACCTCGGGGGATGCGACGCACGATGATTTTGCGCTGGTCGTGACCGACCAGGACGGGGATTCTTCCTCGTCCAAGCTGGTGATCAATATTGCCGACGACGCACCCATCGCGAACCCGGATACGGATAGCGTGACGGAGGGTTCGGGCAATGTTGCGACGGGCAACGTCGTGCTGGGCGGGATTGACGCCGGAGATCCCAATTCGACCGATGGCGTCGCGGATGTAGCGGGCGCTGATAGCTTCAATGGCGCGGTTGTTGGTGTGGCGGCCGGCAATACCGGGGCGACGCTTGTCGACGGAACGACCATCGGCACGGCAGTTACCGGCGCATACGGGGTCCTGACGCTGAACGCGGACGGTTCCTACAGCTACAACCCGAGCGAGAACATCGACAGCGCGACCCCCGTGCCGGATGTGTTCACCTACACGATCCGGGACGGTGACGGCGACCTGCGCAGCACGACGCTCACCATTTCGGTGTCCGATGGCGCGGGACCGCAGGCGCAAGCCACGCCGCTGTCGCTGTCGGTGGACGACCAGAATCTCGCGAGCGGTTCGACGCCCGCGGGAAGCGACTCCGATGCCGGCACGATGACGTTTACCGCCGGGTCCGACGCGCTGGTTTCGTTTGCGTTCGGAGAGGACCTGTCGGCGCTCGACACCAGCCTGACCTGGTCACGTGAATCGAGCACGCTGATTCGCGGGTCGGACGAGCGCGGCGCGGTGATCGAGCTCTCGCTGACGGGGCCGGAATCCGGGTCGATCGGCGTGGAGCAGAGCGGCACCGTGAAGGTGACGGCGACGCTGCTGCAGAACTACGACACGCATCCGGCCTTCACGGCCGACGATCTGAAGGCACTGGGGTCGGTTGCCGTGGTGGCTTCGGATCACGACGGCGACAGCACTTCGCAGCTGGTGACGGTCTCGGTCTCGGACGACGTTCCGGTCCTGGAGATATTGCCGGTTGTGGCAGACGACGACCCGACGGTCGACGTGGTGCTGGAGAACGCTGCCGCGATTACGGGCACGTGGACCCACGACTATCGCGCTGACGCCGACACGAACGGTGATGCCGACGGACCGGCAACGATCAAAGTGCTGGTTGACGGCATGCAGGGTGAATTCAATCTCGATGCGCCCATTACGGTCGCGGGGAAAGGCACGTTAACGGTCGCGAGCGACGGCACATGGTCATTTGCGCCTGTGATCAGCGTGATCAGCACGCAGGAAGTCAACTTCATGCTGCGCATTACGGATTCCGACGGCGATGTGGCGAGCGACAGTCACACCGTGCGCATCGTGGATGCGAACTCGCCCCTGGGCGTGGCGAACATAGCGAATCCGGTGGACGAGGAAGGTCTCGGCGGGATCGCGGGCGGAGTGAATGACGATCCGGGTGAGAACACTACGGTTGGCGGAACCCTCACCTTCAGTTACGGGAATGATGGTGCGAACGGCGCGACGCCGTTTGTCTGGAACACGTTGGGCTTACCGACAGTCGTCACGAGCGCCAACGAATCGCTTGTGAGCTACGCGGTGGTCAATGGAACCACGCTCGTCGGCTTTAGCGCCGCGGGCAGCGCCGCGCAGCCGGATGTCTTCAAGCTGACGCTCGACCCGGCGACCAAGGCGTATTCGTTCCAGCTGTTCCAGCCGCTCGAGCACGTGGCCGGCAACGACGAGAACAATATCGACTTCACGTTTGGTTACACGATCATGGATGCGGACGGCTCGACGGACAAAGGCAGTCTGACCGTGACGATCGACGATGACACGCCGATTGCCGTCGTGACTGCATCGACGACGGTTTCGGTCACGCACGACGAAAGCGGTGGCTTGCAGAACGCTACCGATACGCCAACACCCGCCAACGACGCCGATGACAACGATCTCGCAGCGACCGGTGCGCTGAACGCGCTATTCGCAAGTGTTCTGAACAAGGGCATGGATCCGTCCGGCGTGAACGCTAACTACGCGCAAAGTTCCGGTGCGATCGTCACATCGGCTGGCAGCAACTACGGCGCGGACAATGGCGCAGGCGTTAGCACCAAATTCTCGCTCGTACTGAACGGAAATCTCGCCGTCGATGGCAAGGTTATGACCGACTTGCAGACTACGGACGGCCATTCGATCGTGCTGACCATTGAGAATGGTCTCGCGGTCGGCCGCGTCGTCGGAGGGGTGGAAGATCCGCTCGCCGGTGTCGCCGTTTTTGCGGTTGCGCTGAATGCAGATTCCGGAGTTGCGACGGTCGCGCAGTACATGTCATTGCACCACCCGATCCCAGGCACGGAATCGCCGACGCCGACCGGTTATGACGAAGGCGTAAATCTGAGCAATGAAAGCGCCGCGGAAGGATTCCGCAGCTTCTTGCTTGCCAAGGTTACGGTGACCGATGCGGACGCCGATATCGCGACTGCCTTCGCAGGTATCGGCGGCAACATTCGCTTCGAAGACGGCGGGCCGCAGGTTCAGATTGCCGTTGATGGACAGACTACGGTGGTGTTGGACGAAACGGTCGGCGGCTCCGATACGCCGATGGATGATTTCAGCACGGCGACCGCGTACGGCATTCCGATCGGTCGCGCGTCTGCGGATTTCCTCGACACCAGCATCCGCAACTACGGACCTGATCAGGAGAATGGGACGACAACCTTTGCGCTCACGCTGAATAGTGCGACGGGTGTCGATTCTGGCGTTTCCACGACCGATGGATTCAAGGTTTATCTGTTCAACGATGGCGGGACCATTGTCGGTCGCGAGGCAGATGTTGCTGGCGTGGATGCAGTTACGAAACTGAACGGCGATGTCGTATTTACCGTTGAGATCGACGCGATCACCGGAAACGTTACGGTCACTCAGTATCAATCGCTGTATCACCCGGTCGATACAGACCACGACGACGCTGTGTCGCTCGCAACAGGGGCGCTGCAGGCTACCGTCATGATTACGGATGGTGATCTCGACGTTCGGACGTCGACGGCAGATATCGGCAATCGGATTAGCTTCGAGGATGACGAGCCGAGCGTGACGGTGACGGCGACGGGCGAAGCCGCTGTGCTGCTGGTCACGCAGGATGCGCAGACGATTGGTGTGGACGATCCGGACACGGCCGGTGTGGTGGAAGGTCAGGACACGGCGGTATCGCTGGCCAACTTCAGCGGCGTGTTCACCAACAGCCCGGTCTACGGTGCTGACGGTGCGGGCGACACGACCTGGAGCTACGCGCTGAATGTGACAGATGCCAACTCGGGGCTGGAGAGCCACGATGCGGCGATTCGCCTGTACAAGCTGGCGGGCGGCGAGGTGGTGGGCTCGACGGCGGCGACGGCTGATGACGTGACGGCTGGGAACACGGTGTTCAAGCTGGAGGTCAGTGCGACTGGTGTAGTGAAGCTGACGCAGTACCAGCAGGTGGACCATGCGGTGAGCGACGACCCGGCGACTGCGGACATCAACGAGGACAACGTTGCGGTGCTCTTGGGTGGCAAGGTGAGCCTGACGGGCACGGCGACGACGGTGGATTTCGACGGCGACACGGCGAGCGACAGCAAGACGATCGATCTGGGCGGCAACGTCCGGTTCGAGGATGACGAGCCGAGCGTGACGGTGACGGCGACGGGCGAAGCCGCTGTGCTGCTGGTCACGCAGGATGCGCAGACGATTGGTGTGGACGATCCGGACACGGCCGGTGTGGTGGAAG
>Ga0080064_1005662_pt1 | contig 14349 bp, 15 predicted proteins | sample Subgrocontami54m_FD_69260 | JGI IMG/M metagenome (GOLD analysis project Ga0080064, IMG submission 69260) | Subsurface groundwater microbial communities from S. Glens Falls, New York, USA - GMW46 contaminated, 5.4 m (SPADES assembly) (version 2) ...
AGTTTGCAGCAGCTCTATCATGCGCGCTCCACCGTCAGTGTTCCAAACATCGCTCCCAGCCCCACCGTGGCTGCATGTCCGGCTGCCACACGCGCCACGCCGCTTGGCAGGCTGTCATCCGCCGCCACTGCCAGCTGCACGCTGTTCCCGCCCTGGCTGACCTTCACCTGATCGCCCGGCGACACGCCAATTTTTTTCAGTTCCTCGCCACGCAGCAGCACACGCGGAGTGGCGGCGTCGCGGGTCTTCTGCAGCGCAACAGCACGGCGCACCACGGCATCGGCAGAGTAGATCGGCACATCGGCGACGCGCTGCAATCCGCCGGTGCTGCCAGATGCAAGCTGCATGTTCACGCCTTGCAGAGAATTGTTCAACCTGGCCGGAATATCCACACCGGCCAGCGCCTCGTCGCGCACCGCTTCGCTGCTGTCGTAATCAAAGCCGTCAAAATCGAGCAGGTTGCCCAGCACACGCAACACTTTCCACGCCGGGCGCGCCTCGCCCAAAGGCTTGACTGCACCCTTGAAGCTTTGCACGCGGCCTTCGGTGCTGACAAAAGTGCCGGAGGTTTCGGTGAACGGCGCAATCGGCAGCAGCACATTGGCGTAATCCACCGCATGGTGTTTGTAAGCGCTCATCACCACCACCAGATCGGCGGCATACATGGCGGACAGCGCCTGCTGCGCATCGGCGCAATCCAGTTCCGGCTCGGCGTTGAGCAGGACATAAGCCTTGCGCGGCGCGGCCAGCATCGCTGCGGCATTCATGCCATTTGCGCCTGGAAGCGCATTAGCGAGATGCCCGCCCACGCTGTTGGCAGCCTCGCCCAGAAAGCCGAAAGTCCCGCCGCACAGCGCGGCGATTTGCTGCGCCAGCAGTTGCAACTGCGCGGCCTGCGGATGCTGCTGGGCGAAGTTGCCGAGCAGCACGGAAACCCGCTCGCCGCTTGCCAGGCTTTTGGCGATGGCGGCAGCGGCACTGCCTGTTTGTATGTTTTGCACCGCAGTATCCACGGCAGCCCGTTTTTCGGCAGCCAGCGCTTTCAATATTTGCGCCAGCACATTCGTCATGGCATCCGGCGCGACTATGGCCTTGTTCGCCACCTTCATCAGCAGGTCGTCATCCGCGGAATGCACGATGCTGGCCTGCGCGCCCTTCTTCACCGCCTGGCGGATGCGCTGCGCCAGCAGCGGATGATCCTTGCGCAGGAAGCTGCCCACGACCAGCAAACGGTCGCGGGTATTGATTTCCGCAACCGGCATACCCAGCCAGGGCACGCCAGCCTGTTTGCCGTCGGCGCTGAAATCGGACTGGCGCAGGCGAAAATCCACGTTTTGGCTGCCCAGGCCGCGCATCAGTTTCTGCAGCAGGTAGAGCTCTTCCAGGGTGGAATGCGGCGTGGCCAGCGCGCCGACCTCCCCTGCCCCGGCGCAGTTCGCCACCTGGCTCAGCGCGTTCGCCACATATTCCAGCGCAATCGGCCATTCCACTTCATTCCATTTGCCTTCCTGCTTGATCATCGGCATGGTCAGGCGTTCGCCGGAATTCAGCCCTTCATAGCTGAACCGGTCCTTGTCGGACAGCCAGCACTCGTTGATCGCTTCATTTTCGACCGGCAGCACGCGCATCACGCGATTGTTCTTGACCTGCACCGCGAGGTTGGAGCCCAAGCCGTCGTGCGGGCTGACGGACTTGCGGCGCGACAGCTCCCAGTTGCGCGCGGTATAGCGGAACGGCTTGCTGGTCAGCGCACCGACCGGACACAGGTCTATCATGTTGCCGGACAATTCGGAATTCACCGTGCCATCCACAAACGCCTTGATCTCGGCATGCTCGCCGCGGAACGCCTGCCCCAGCTCCATCATCCCGGCGATTTCCTGGCCGAAACGCACGCAGCGCGTGCAGTTGATGCAGCGGCTCATCTCCTCGGCGCACACCAGCGGCCCGATGTCCTTGTGCACCACCATGCGCTTTTCTTCCTGGTAGCGCGAGGCGCTCGCGCCGTAGCCCACGGCCAGGTCCTGCAACTGACATTCGCCGCCCTGGTCGCACACCGGGCAATCCAGCGGATGGTTGATCAGCAAAAATTCCATCACCCCCATCTGTGCCTTCACTGCCATTTCCGAAGAGGTGAACACCCTCATGCCATCTGCCACCGGCGTGCTGCAGGCGGGCACCGGCTTGGGCATTTTCTCGACCTGCACCAGGCACATGCGGCAGTTGGCGGCGATGGACAATTTCTTGTGATAACAGAAATGCGGAATATAGATGCCGGCCAGATGCGCCGCTTCGATCACGGTGCGGCCGTTCTCGATCTCTACACGCTTGCCGTCAATTTCAATATTAGCCATATCTACACCAGACAACGTTTGTGTTCGATGTGGTACTCGAACTCACTGCGATAATGTTTGAGCATGCCCTGCACCGGCCAGGCAGCCGCATCGCCCAGCGCGCAGATGGTGCGCCCGGCAATGTTGCCGCACAGGCTGAGCAGCAAATCCAGGTCTTCCGGCCGCCCCTGGCCGCTCTCGATGCGATGCACGATGCGGTACAGCCAGCCTGTGCCCTCGCGGCACGGCGTGCACTGGCCGCACGATTCTTCATAGTAGAAATAGGACAGGCGTTCCAGCGCACGCACCATGCACACGGTTTCGTCCATCACGATCACCGCGCCGCTGCCCAGATAGGAACCGGCCTTGGCGATTGAGTCGTAATCCATGTCCGTTTCCATCATGATTTCGCCCGGCAGCACCGGCATGGACGAGCCGCCTGGGATCACCGCTTTCAGCTTGTGCCCGTCGCGCACGCCGCCGGCCAGCTCCAGCAATTTCCTGAACGGTGTGCCCATCGGCAATTCGAAGTTGCCCGGCTTGTTGACATGGCCGGAAACGGAAAACAGCTTGGTGCCGCCGTTGTTCGGCCTGCCCAGCTCGAGGAATTTCTGGCCGCCCTCGCGGATGATGTAGGGAATGCTGGCAAAAGTCTCGGTGTTGTTGATGGTGGTCGGCTTGCCGTACAGCCCGAAACTGGCCGGAAACGGCGGCTTGAAGCGCGGCTGGCCCTTCTTGCCTTCGATGGATTCCAGCAGCGCGGTTTCCTCGCCGCAGACGTAAGCCCCGTAGCCCAGGTGGTTGTGCAGGTCGAAACTGAAATCGCTGCCGAGTATGCCGTTGCCCAGATAGCCCGCCGCGCGCGCCTCCTCGCAGGCCGCTTCCATGCGCTCATAGGCCTCGAAAATTTCGCCGTGCACGTAGTTGTAACCCGTCTTCACGCCCATGGCGTAGGCGCCAATGGCCATGCCTTCGATCAGCGCGTGCGGATTGAAGCGCAGGATATCCCAGTCCTTGCAGGTGCCCGGCTCGCCCTCGTCGGAGTTGCAGACGATGTACTTGTCGCCCTGATAATTCCTGGGCATGAAACTCCATTTCAACCCGGTCGGAAAACCCGCACCGCCGCGCCCGCGCAACGCCGACAACTTGACCTCGGCGATAATCGTGTCGGGCGGCATTTTTTCCGCGAGTATTTTGCGCAATGCCTGATAGCCGCCCACCTTGAGGTAATTCTCCAGCGTCCAGGGCTGGTCGAATCCCGATGTCGTGTAAATAACCGGGCCGTTCATGACTTATCCAGCTCCGCCAACAATTGATCGATTTTTTCCGGGGACATGCGTCCGCACAATTTTCTGTTGCTGACGGTCAACAGCGGTGCGTCCATGCATGCACCCATGCACTCGCCCTCGCGCAGGCCAAACTTGCCATCCGGTGTCACTTCGCCGATGCCGATACCCAGCTTTGTTTCTATGTATTTGACGGTATCCAGCGCGCCGCACAGGGTGCAGGACAAATTGGTGCACACCGTCAAGGTGTGTTTGCCCATGGGCTTGAGGTTGTACATGTGGTAGAAAGTCGCCACTTCGTACACCGCCATCTGCGGCATGCCGAGATAGGCCGCGACATCCGCCATATCATCGGTGGCTATCCAGCCCTTTTCGTCCTGCACGAAACGCAGCGCGGCCATCACCGCGGACTGCTTCTGGTCCGGCGGATATTTCTTCAGCTCGCGGTTGATTTTTGCCTGAATCTGATCAGATAACATCAAAAACACCTCTGGAAATTCGCTTTTTCGGGATGAAGCGCAAGGAGCCGCGCAGCGAATGACGAGACATACCGTGTTTGGTAGGCGAGGAATGAGCAAGCACGCGACGCCGCGAGCGGAAGGGTCGCTGCGCAGCAGCGGGGAACCCACCGGCCTACCCCTTGCGGGTGGATTCGCCCGAAAAACGAATTTACGGAGGTGTTCATCAGCGGTCTATCTCTCCAAATACTATGTCCTGCGTGCCGATAATCGCCACCACGTCGGCGATCATGTGCCCGCGCGCCATTTCATCCAGCGCCGCAAGGTGCGGAAACCCCGGTGCACGGATCTTCATGCGGTAAGGCTTGTTCGCGCCATCGGAAACCAGATAGATGCCGAACTCGCCCTTGGGGTGCTCGACCGCGGCATAAGCCTCGCCGGGCGGCACGTGCATGCCCTCGGTGAACAGTTTGAAATGGTGGATCAGCTCTTCCATGTTCTGCTTCATCGCTTCACGCCTGGGCGGCGCCACCTTCAGGTTGCCGGTCATTACCGGGCCCGGATTATTGCGCAGCCAGTCTATGCATTGTTTGATGATGCGATTGGACTGGCGCATTTCTTCCATGCGCACCAGGTATCGGTCGTAGCAATCACCCGTGACGCCGACCGGAATATCGAAATCCATGCGGTCGTACACTTCATATGGCTGTTTCTTGCGCAAGTCCCACGCCACCCCCGAGCCGCGCAGCATCGGGCCGGTAAAACCCAGCGCCAGCGCGCGTTCCGGCGATACCACGCCGATGCCGACGGTGCGCTGCTTCCAGATGCGGTTGTCGGTCAGCAGGGTTTCGTATTCGTCCACATAAGTGGGAAAACGCCTGGTGAAGTCCTCCAGGAAATCGAGCAGCGACCCCTGGCGGTTCTCATTCATTTCCTTGACCCTGGCGGCATTGTGTATCTTGGAAGCCTGGTACTGCGGCATGGTATCCGGCAGGTCGCGGTACACGCCGCCCGGACGGTAATAGGCCGCGTGCATGCGCGCGCCGGACACTGCCTCGTAGCAATCCATCAGGTCTTCGCGCTCGCGGAAGGCGTACAGGAAAACGGTCATCGCGCCGATGTCCAGCCCGTGCGCCCCCAGCCACAGCAGGTGGTTCAGGATGCGGGTCACTTCGTCGAACATCACGCGGATGTATTGCGCGCGCAGCGGCACTTCGAGGCCGAGCAGTTTCTCGATCGCCATCACGTAGGCGTGCTCGTTGCTCAGCATGGAGACGTAATCGAGGCGATCCATGTAGGGAACGGATTGCAGGAAAGTCTTGTGCTCGGCCAGCTTCTCGGTGGCACGGTGCAGCAGGCCAATGTGCGGATCGGCGCGCTCGATCACCTCGCCGTCCAGTTCCAGCACCAGGCGCAACACGCCATGCGCCGCCGGGTGCTGCGGCCCAAAATTCATGGTGTAGTTTTTAATTTCAGCCATTGCTTGCGTCCCTACCTAAGCCGGCCGTAATGTTCTTCGCGCACGATGCGCGGCGTGATTTCGCGCGGCTCGACCGTCACCGGCTGGTAGATGACACGCTTCTGCTCTGGGTCGTAGCGCATCTCGACTTGGCCGGAAAGCGGGAAATCCTTGCGGAACGGGTTGCCGACAAAACCGTAATCGGTGAGCAGGCGGCGCAAATCAGGATGCCGGGTGAACACGATGCCATACAAGTCGAACGCCTCGCGCTCGTACCAGTTGGCGCACGGCCAGACATCAGCGACGGAATCCAGCACGGGCAGGCCGTCGTCCTCGGCGAATACACGCACACGCAAGCGCATGTTGTGCGTCACCGACAGCAGGTGGTACACCACGGCAAAGCGGAAAGGAAAAACCTTTGGCGCATCATCGGATTCGAGGTAGGCGCCTCTCTCGGAGACATCGCTGCCATAAGTGGAGTAGTCCATGCCGCACAAATCGGTCATCTGCTCGAAACGCAAATTCACGTCATCGCGCAACTGGGTCATCACTTCCAGCATACCGGCGGCGGGCACTGTCAGGGTCAACTCGCCCAGCCTGAGTTCCAGGCTAACCATCCTGCTGCCGAGCAGCCTGGTCAAATTTTCCTGCAATACGCTCAAATCAGCAGCCATGTTCACCTAACGCGCAATGGTATTGGTTCGTTTGATCTTGTTCTGCAGCTGGATGATGCCATACAGCAGCGCCTCGGCGGTCGGCGGACAACCCGGCACATACACATCCACCGGCACGATGCGGTCGCAGCCGCGCACCACCGAATAGGAGTAATGGTAGTAGCCCCCGCCATTGGCGCAGGAGCCCATCGAGATCACCCAGCGCGGCTCGGCCATCTGGTCGTACACCTTGCGCAACGCGGGCGCCATCTTGTTGCACAGTGTGCCGGCCACGATCATCACGTCGGACTGGCGCGGGCTGGGGCGGAACACCACGCCGAAGCGGTCCAGGTCATAACGCGAAGCGCCCGCCTGCATCATCTCCACGGCACAGCATGCCAAGCCGAAAGTCATCGGCCACAACGAACCAGTGCGGGTGTAATTGATCAGGGTGTCGAGTGTGGTCGTGGCTATGCCCTTATCCAGAACTCCTTCTATTCCCACTCCAATGCCCCCTTCATCCACTCGTAGATAAACCCGACCACGAGGACGGACAGGAAAATCATCATGGAGACGAAACCGAACGTGCCGATTTCCTTGAGCACCACCGCCCAGGGAAACAGGAATGCGATTTCCAGATCGAACAGGATAAACAGAATGGCGACGAGGTAATAACGCACGTCGAATTTCATGCGCGCGTCCTCGAAGGCTTCAAAGCCGCATTCATAAGGCGAGAGTTTCGCGTCGTTCGGGCGGTTGGGAGCAACCAGCCAACCCAGCACAAGCGGCGCAACACCTACTGCCAGTCCCACGCAGATGAACAACAGGACCGGAAAATAATTTTCCAACATCTGAGCCCCTCCCCTTTATTCAGCGCCTTGCTTACGAGGCGCGCATAAACCAATTCTGGCTTTTTTTAATAACTTGGTAGAGTCATGGAAACCCTAGCTTGTTACCTGGTGCCGATGAGCAGACTCGAACTGCTACGGCTTTCGCCACTAGCCCCTCAAGCTAGCGTGTCTACCAATTTCACCACATCGGCTTATTTATTTTATTTCGGTATCTCTTTCGACTGCGAACCGCCTGTATCCCCGCTTGTTTGAGCAGGCGAGGTCTTTTGCACCTGCCGGGATACGCCCTGCCTATCCATTACGCCCTGGGGCTGCGACTGGCTGGCATAAAGATAAGTCAGCGTCATGCTGGTAATGAAAAATACCGTAGCGGCCACCGCCGTGCTGCGGCTCAGGAAATTGGCGGAACCGCTCGAACCGAACAGGCTGCCGGCGGAACCGGAACCGAACGAAACCCCCATGTCCGCACCCTTGCCATGCTGCATCAGCACCAGACCGGCCAGCGCTACCGAAGCTATTACATGTACAACCCAGACCAAAGTTTCCACACACTACTCCAACACAAAATTAATTTTGCCCGGCACTGCAAATAGCCAGGAATTCCTCGGCAACCAGCGATGCGCCGCCGATCAGCCCGCCGTCAATGTCCGGCATGGCAAACAGTTCGGCCGCATTAGCCGCCTTGACGCTGCCGCCGTAAAGTATACCCAATCCCCGGGCAACCTGGCCGTCATGCCCGGCCACACGCTGGCGGAGAAAAGCGTGCACCGTCTGCGCCTGTTGCGGTGTGGCAGTCTTGCCGGTGCCTATCGCCCAGACCGGCTCGTATGCCAGCACCGCGTTGCGCAGGGATTGCGCGCCCAGCAGCTTGATCACCGCATCCAGTTGCTCCGCCACCACCGCTTCGGTAATGCCGCTTTCGCGCTGCGCCAGGGTTTCGCCGACACACAGGATGGGCAACAGCCCCTCCTTCTGCGCCGCGGCAAATTTTTCCGCCACCAATTGGCTGCTTTCACCGTACAGGCTGCGCCGTTCCGAATGCCCGACAATCACATAGCGGCAACCGAAATCGCACAGCATGGAAGCCGCCACCTCACCGGTGTAAGCCCCCTTGTCCATCTGGTGCACATCCTGCGCCCCCCATTTCACCGGGCTGCCGCGCAACATCTGCTGCGCCTGCGCCAGATAGGGAAACGGCACGCACACCGCACAATCCACACCCGGCATCTGCGCCATGCCGGCCACCACCGCGTTCAGCAAAACCTCGTTCCGGGCCAGACTCCCTTGCATCTTCCAGTTTCCGGCAACCAGTTTGCGGCGCATTTGACCTGACTTCCGAAACGACAAAGGCGGCAATCCTACCCGCGAAAATCCAAACGGTCAATCTTCATTTCTTGCTTCTTGTGCTTGCTCCGGACGCTGCTCCATGCGCCCGCCACATTCCATTGAAAATGAAAAAATTTCCGCTCCGGAAACAACATGCGCCCAGGGAAAAAAACATGGGCCGGCACCGCTTACCGTGGCGGAGCGAATTCCTCCAACGCCCGGAAACAGAACACAAAACGGCCATCGTCGAAATCCACCGCCAGCGCCCCGCCCCGGTTCAGGGCGTAATCCCAGAATCCCCTGACGGGACAGCCTTCGTGGCACTCGCTGGCATGCGCAGGCGACTCCAGGTCGCGTTCGCGGTCGTACCAGGACAGCAGCATGTTTTCGCCGATCAGCTCGTCAGCGGCCGCTGAAGCCTGCTTGATGGCAGAGTCAAAGTCGAGTGTTGCTCCGGCTGAAGCGATGCGGTGTATCTTCATGACTGCACCTCAGGAAAGATTCAGTGGCTGCCGATGCAGGAAACATGACGGAGGATTTGTTTACCGCAAGGCCTTTCATGCTTCGACCGGCTCTACACGAACGGGTATGTGAAAACCATTGCGGGATGCCGTATTAGCTCATTGCACTTTCCTGAACAGGGCAGATTGCGCATGTGCCTGCAGGCCTTCGCCGAAAGCCAGCTCTGCGGCAATCGTGCCCAGCGTTTGCGCGCCTTGCGCGGAAACCTGGATCAGGCTGCTGCGTTTCTGGAAGTCGTACACGCCCAACGGGGATGAGAAACGCGCGGTGCCTGAGGTGGGCAGCACATGGTTCGGCCCGGCGCAGTAATCGCCCAGCGATTCGGAGGTGTAGCGCCCCATGAAAATCGCCCCGGCGTGCCTGATTTTGGGCAGCCAGGCTTGCGGGTTTTCCACCGACAATTCCAGGTGCTCGGGCGCGATGCGGTTGCCGATGGCGCAGGCTTCCTCCAGATCGGCGACATGGATCAACGCGCCGCGATTTTCCAGCGCGGTCTGGATGATGTTGCGGCGCGGCATCTGTTCCAGCAGGCGGTCTGCGCTCTGCGCCACCGCTGCAATAAATTTTGCATCCGGCGACAGCAGGATGGCTTGCGCCAATTCGTCATGCTCGGCCTGCGAAAACAAATCCATCGCGATCCAGTCCGGGCTGGTTTGCCCGTCGCAGATCACCAGAATCTCGGACGGCCCCGCGATCATGTCAATGCCGCACACGCCGAATACGCGGCGCTTGGCCGATGCCACGTAGGCATTGCCGGGGCCGACGATCTTGTCGACTTTCGGGATGGTTGCCGTGCCGTAGGCCAATGCCGCTACGGCCTGCGCGCCGCCGACGGTAAATACCCGGTCCACGCCGGACAGATGCGCCGCCGCCAGGACGAGTTGGTTCTTCACGCCATCCGGCGTCGGCACCACCATGATGAGCTCATCCACCCCCGCCACTTTCGCAGGCAATGCGTTCATCAGCACCGAGGACGGGTAGGCCGCCTTGCCGCCCGGCACGTACAGGCCGACGCGGTCCAGCGGCGTGACCTGCTGGCCGAGCAGTGTGCCGTCAGCCTCGGTGTAGTTCCAAGAACTTTGCAATTGCTTCTGGTGGTAAGCGGTGACGCGCTGCGCGGCCTGTTCCAGTGCCGTGCGCTGTGCAACAGGCAGCTCCTCGAACGCGGCGCGCAACTCGCTCTGCGGCAGTTCCAGCGCTGCCGCACTGCTCATCTCGAGGCGGTCGAAACGCCGCGTGTATTCGAGCAGTGCCGCATCGCCGCGCCGCTTCACATCGGCAAGGATGGAAGCTACGGTCGCTTCCAGTTTTTCGTCGGCGGTCGCTTCGAATGCCAGCAACTTACTGAGCTGCGCGTCGAAGTCGGCTTGTTGGGTCGAAAGTCGTTTGATGTTCATCGCAATTCCAGGGTTCAATAAACCCCGTTCGTGGTGAGCTTGTCGAACCGTGAACGGAGAAAATATTTTCGCCCTTCGACAAGCTCAGGGCGAACGGATTATTTGTTTACCGCTTTTGCAAACGCATCCAGCATCGGCTGGATCGCCGCGCGCTTCAATTTAAGCGAGGCCTGATTCACTATCAGGCGCGAGGAAATCGCGGAGACTTCTTCCACTGCCTTGAGGTGGTTGGCCTTCAGCGTGTTGCCGCTGCTGACCAGATCAACAATCGCGTCGGACAGGCCGACCAGCGGCGCCAGCTCCATCGAACCATACAGCTTGATCAGATCAACATGCACGCCCTTGGCGGCGAAGTGCTCGCGCGCCGTCTGCACATACTTGGTCGCCACGCGCAGGCGCGCGCCCTGGCGCACGGCGGAGTCGTAATCGAAGTCGTCGCGCACCGCCACCATCATGCGGCAGCGCGCGATGTTCAAGTCCAGCGGCTGGTACAGGCCGGTGCCGCCATGCTCATTGAGCACGTCCTTGCCGGCAATCCCCAAATCGGCGGCGCCGTATTGCACATAGGTCGGCACATCGGAAGCGCGCACGATGATGAGCCGCACATCGGCGCGGTTGGTCGGCAGGATCAGCTTGCGCGAAGACTCCGGGTCTTCCAGCGGCTTAATGCCCGCCGCCGCCAGCAGCGGCACGGTTTCCTCGAAAATGCGGCCTTTGGATAGTGCAATGGTAATCATAATTTTCATTCACATTATGTAGCGTGAAACGTGACTCGCCGCATGCGGCTCAAGTGAAAGGTGAAACGTAAAACCGTTTCCGCGTTTCACCTTTCATTTCAGGCGGCGGCATCCTGCTGGTGCAGCGTGCCGAACACCTGCTCGCTCAGTTTCGCCCCCGAAGTAATCTGCTTGAGCGGCACCTGAATCAGCACATCCTTGCTGGAACCGAAATTCTGCACCAGCGCATCTTGCAGCCCGATGCCGCCAAGCTGGCTGCGCACCTTGTCCAGATCTGCGGGGTGAGCATAGTGTATTTCTATCACCGTGCCGCCGGTAAAATCCACGCCGAAATTCAATCCGCGCGTGGCAAGAAAAAATACCGCAAACAGGAAAGTCACCAGCGAGATGCTGGTGGTAAGCCGCCCATAACTCATGAACGGAATGTCGTGTTTGATCCTGAAAAATTCCATGTCGTTTATTCCTAACCGATTGCCACTTTGGACAGCCTTGGCTTGCGCCCGTAAATCAGGTTGACCATCGCGCGCGATACCAGCACCGCGCTGAACATCGAAGTCAAAATGCCGAGGCACAGCACCACGGCGAAACCGCGCACCGGGCCGGAGCCGAACATGAACAGCGCGATGCCCGCGATCAGGGTGGTGATGTTGGAATCGAGTATGGTGCCGAATGCATGTTCATAGCCCGCGTGTATGGAAGCCTGCGGTGTATTCCCGGAGCGCAGCTCATCGCGGATGCGCTCGTTGATCAGCACGTTGGAGTCAATCGCCATGCCCAGCGTCAGCGCGATGCCCGCCATGCCCTGCAGCGTCAGCGTAGCCTGCAGCATGGACAGCAGCGCCACCAGAAACAGCAGATTGGCTCCCAGCGCCAGCATGGAAAATACGCCGAACATCAGGTAATAGGCGATCATGAAAATCGCGATAGCGACAAAACCGATCTGGGTGGAATGGAAACCGCGCGTGATGTTGTCCACCCCGAGGCTGGGACCAACGGTGCGCTCTTCGACAATTTCCATCGGGGCCGCCAACGCACCGGCGCGCAACAGCAACGAGGTATTCTGCGCTTCCGTGGTGCTCATCCTGCCGCTGATCTGCACGCGCCCGCCGCCGATTTCTTCGCGTATCACCGGAGCCGTAACGATCTCGCCCTTGCCCTTTTCGAACAGGATAATCGCCATGCGCTTGCCGACGTTTTCGCGCGTCGCTTCCTTGAATTTGCGCGCGCCCATGCCATCCAGGTTGATATGCACGGCAGGCTCGTTGTTGCGACTGTCGAAACCGGGCTGTGCATCGTTGATGCGTTCGCCGGTGAGCAACACGCTCTTTTTCACCAGCAGCGGGGTGCCGTCCTTTTCTCTGAACATCTCGGTGCCGAACGGCGCGGCAGAGCCCTCGACAAAGCGATGCTCCTCATCCACCAGACGCACTTCCAGCGTCGCGGTGCGGCCCAGAATGTCTTTCGCGCGCGCCGTGTCCTGCACACCGGGCAGTTGCACCACGATGCGATCTATCCCCTGCTGCTGTATCACCGGCTCGGCTACGCCCAGCTCGTTGACCCGATTGCGCAGCGTAATCAGGTTCTGCTGCACGGCGGAGTCCTGAATGCGCTTTTCTTCCGTTGGCTTGAGTGTGGCGAGCAGCAGGTATTCGCTGCCTTCATCCCTGTCGTTGAAGGCCAAACCGCCGAAGCGCTGCTTGAGTTCGGCTTCTCCCTTGCCGCGCGCTTCCGCGTCGCGGAACTTGACCGTCACCAGCCTGCCGTCGCGGCTCACCCCGCCGTAGGCGATATTCTGCTCACGCAGTGTGCTGCGGATGTCGCCGGAAGCAGATTCCATCGCCTTGTCCAGCGCGGCCTTCATGTCTACCTGCAACAGAAAATGCACGCCGCCGCGCAGGTCCAGCCCGAGATACATGGGCAGCGCATTGATGCCGGCCAGCCACTGCGGCGAGCGCGACAACAGGTTCAGCGCCACCACGTAATCTTCGCCCAATTGTGCTTGCAGGATGTCCTTGGCCTTGATCTGGCTGTCGGTGTCGTTGAAACGCGCCTTGACACTGGTGGCATCCAGCGCAACCGTCTGCGGATTGAGGTTGGCTCCCTTCAGCGCGGCTTCCACCCGCCCCATCAGGGCGCTGTCGGCCTTGAGCGTGGCACGCAACGGCTGCACCTGCACCGCGGGAGACTCCCCGTAGAAATTGGGCAAGGTATAGACCAGCCCCAGGATGAGCGCAACAAGAATCAGCAGATATTTCCACAACGGGTATTGGTTCATTGCAGTACCTTAAATCCCTTAAATCGACTTGATGGTTCCCTTGGGCAGCACGGTCTGGATTGCGCTTTTCTGGACGCTGATGACTACGCCATCGGCGATTTCCACGCTGATGTAGCTGTCACCCACCCTGGCGACGCGCCCCAGCGCACCACCGAGCACCACCACCTCGTCGCCTTTTTGCAGTGCATCAAGCATGACCTTCTGTTCCTTGGCCCGCACCTGCTGCGGGCGCAGCACCAGAAAGTAAAACACCGCAACCAGTCCGATCAACGGCAGAAAATCCATGATGCCGACGCCAGATGCAGGCGCAGCGGCTTGCGCGTAAGCGTTACTTATAAACATGACATGCATCTCCCCGTTAAAATTTGAGGGGACCTCTAAGTAGTAAACTATACAATAAAGCACTTAAGATCCCAATACAGAAACCGATGATCCAGTTTATAGGGGTGCCTGGAATAAAGTGGGTCATAGAATAACAAAAAATAATACAGAAATAAAAAGCTACTTAAATAGAGATTTGATTTCTACTACATATACAACTGATGCAGCAATTAAAACAAATGGCAATGCTTCTTTCTATATTGGAGTGATTGACCCAGTAACGGGCGTTTATTTTAAAGGAAATGTAGACGATATTCTCATTTACAACCGCGCTTTATTCGCTTCAGAAGTTACTGAATTATATAATTTTGAATCTCCAACGAGTCAACCTTCTAAACAACCCACCAGCCGTCCCTCCGTCGCGCAAAAATATCTTTCCAACATCATCGATTTAACCACGTTAACCAATACGCAAGGGTTTTCACTGACCGCTAACAGTAACGATGCTTATGCGGTGAGTGGTTGCGATGTTAATGGAGATGGTCAGGCTGATATAGTTACTGCTTCGAACAACATTGGCATGGTATACGTAGTGTATGGCAGCACTAGTTTGGCCAGTATGAATTATGTGAGTTTATCTTCTTCACAAGGTTTTACCATCACGGGTATTAGTGGAAGTAGTTTTGGATATTCACTGGATTGTGCGGATGTGAATGGTGATGGTAAAGACGATA
>Ga0080064_1005663_pt1 | contig 14348 bp, 9 predicted proteins | sample Subgrocontami54m_FD_69260 | JGI IMG/M metagenome (GOLD analysis project Ga0080064, IMG submission 69260) | Subsurface groundwater microbial communities from S. Glens Falls, New York, USA - GMW46 contaminated, 5.4 m (SPADES assembly) (version 2) ...
TTGATGAGAACCGCAGTGCAGGCAATTTCCGCGATCGTGATGTTTCCCGGGCCCGAGGCCTGGAACGACAAATCAAGCCCAGAGATCCCGCCGTTAATCCGGTAGAACATTAGAATATCGCCGTTAAAAGGAGAGCCAGGACCGCTGACGCCGCCGACCTGGAAGTCCAGGTTGACACTGTTGCCGACCACGGCGGTCGAACCGGCCGCGATACCGACAGTGGCCGTATTGAAACCCGCGCTCGGACTGACAGTGAAGAAACTGAACAAAATGTTCGACGCGCCCGCCACGTTACAGTCATTGCCGCTGCCCAGCCCGCCCGCGCCATTGCTCGCCACATCGGTGATGCCGGAGCAGCTCAGTGTTGTCGCAATAGCCGTAGCGGCAATCAGAGTTACAAATAAGCCCAGAATGGTATATAGTGCTCCGATTGTGTAGTTTCAATTCACGCTAGTACTGACCACGTACTCGAACATGGAAGGCTAAGAAACGAAAGGGAGAAAGGCGAGTAAAGGCGCGATTTGGTAGTCTGGCTCCCCACCCTGGATTCGAACGGCAGATCAGATAGTCTTCCTAGTACTCAACACCTTCGGGTAATATAATTCCCGCAACAGTTAGCCTTGACCGGCATCCACTAGGGGAGTCCACAGAAACTGAGATTATCTGAAGATTCTTATTTTCAACAACTTCACTCTTAACTTGGGGCAGATTTCCGCCCTACAAGTCGAAATGGCCGGCTCCGGCAAAGAACCCGTCAGCAAGTCCAAATAGCGCCGTTCCACGTCGTTCTATGTCAAAAGTGCTTGACAGGCGCCTCAATGTCAGATCAAACTATACGAAATCGGTCCTCACGGATCGCTGGGTCCCAACTTCAAGCCAAGAGAGGTTTTTCAATGCGACTTTCAGTTTCACCGGTTCTCCGCAATGCAGCTTTAGCGATGACTCTCCTACTTCCCTCTGCTCTCCTTGCCCAAACCACCGCCACCCTGGTTGGCGACATCTTCGATCCCAGCGGGAATTCCATCCCCAACGCCTCGGTCACTGTTACCAGCGAAGGCACAGGCTATGCCCGCACCGTTACCACCAACGCCGTCGGCCAATATCGCATCACCTCGCTCAATCCCGGCGCCTACAATGTCGACGTGAAAGCGAACGGCTTCAAGAGCCAGGTACGCAAGGGCGTGTTGCTGGAAGTCAGCGCGGTGCTGGAAGTGGATTTCACCATGGCCATCGGCGCGGTAACTGAAACTGTTGAGGTCACCGCCGCGTCGCCCATTCTGCAAACCGAGGAAGCCTCGGTCGGCAGGGTTGTGGTGGCCAAGGAACTGGAGCGTATGCCGGTGAACGGGCGCAACTACACCCGGCTGATGCTGCTGATGCCGGGAACAAGTTCGGTGACTCGCAGTCAGTCGCAAGGCACCGGCCAATCCGGGACCAGCCTCATTTCCGTCAACGGCGGCCGTCCCCAGGACAATAACTTCACCCTCGACGGCTTCGACTCCAACATGCAGATGATGAACTCGCCGGGCATCTCCCCGCCCATGGATGCGTTGCAGGAGTTCAAAATCGCCACCAACACCGGGTCCGATTTTGGCCGCTCGATGGGCGCCAACGTGTCAATGGTGATCAAGTCCGGCACCAACAAGATTCACGGAACCGCCTACGAGTTTCTGCGCAACAACGTTCTCGATGCCAATGAATTCTTTGCCAACAGCAACAGTCTGCCGAAGGTGCCCTTCCGGCAGAACCAGTATGGCGTCGCCATCGGCGGCCCCATTCCAAAGTTGGCCTCCGGCAAAATGTTCTGGTTTGTCAGTTGGGAAGGCTTCCGCCGCCGGCGCAGTTCCACCCAGATTGGCAGCGTGCCCACCGCCGCCTTCAACAGCGGCGACTTCTCGGCGTTGTTGACCCAATCCCCACCCACCATCGTCCGGAATCCGTTCAACAACAATTTGCCGTTCCCCAACAACGTCATCCCGCGCGCCCAGATCAATCCAGCCATTCCGACCGCGATCGAGTTGACTACGCCGCTCCCCAACCGCCCGGGAATTGTGAATAACTACGTTTCCAGCGGCAGCCAGCAAAACAACCGCGATGGCCTCCACTGGCGCTACGATTACAACATCAACGAAAAGAACTCGTTCTTCTTCCGCTTTAGTTATCAGAACGCTGATCTGTTCAGCCCCGCCTTGCAGCCGAATTTCACCGGCGTCAGCGAGTTTGACGTCGTGAACTGGGGCGGCTCCTGGACCCACATTTTTAGCCCCTCCACAACCCTTGAGGTCGGCTTCGGCACCAACCAGCCAAATGTCCCCTCCATCGGAACCAAGGGCTCGCTCACGCGGGCTGACTACCTTTCCAAGACCGGAATGCAGATGTACCAGAAGGAAGTGTTCGGCGATCCGCTCGTGAACATCTCGTTCGGCTCCTACTCCTTGCCTGGGTCAGGCGGGGGAGTCACTGGCGACAACATCTGGCAGGGGCGCGGCAACCTCAACAAGCTGATGGGGCGGCACTCGCTCAAGTTCGGTGGGCAGTATCATCACCGGCAGTTCTTTACCAACACGTCGAATCCGATGAACGGCGATGCACTTTTCCTCGGTGGCGTAACCGGTTACCCCATGGCCGACGCGCTTTTGGGCTACCCCGGTGAGGTCCGCCGCGGCGAAGGCAACACACTCACCGACGGCATCGGTCACTTCATCATGGGCTACGTGCAGGACGACTGGCGCGTCTCGAACAAGCTGAGTGTGAACTTGGGTTTGATGTACCAGTTCGGCAGCCGCCCCTATGACTCTACTGATCGCCTCGGCAATCTCGTTGTACAGCGCGATCCTTCCACCGGCGTCTTCTCCGGCCGCCTGCTCTGGGCCACTACCAACCCGCAGCCAAATCCCGACAATGGTCAATTGAACTCCCCGGCCAGGACCGATGGCAACGGCCGCGCTCTAGTCCGCAGCGACAAGAACGACTGGGCCCCGCGGATCGGCTTGGCTTACAAGCTGACCTCCAAGACCGTTCTTCGCACCGGCGTCGGCATGTACTACAATTCCACCTTCGTGCAGGAACTGCAAGACCTCCGCAAGTTCTGGCCATTCACGGTGCAGCAGGTGTTCAGCCCTAATCGTGGCGGCGTCCTCGATCAGTCCATCACCGCGCCGGGCCCTGGATTCTCGAATACCTCCGCCATCGGCGGCTGGCCGCAGAATCCGGCCAATCGCTCGCCCTATTCCGCCCAATGGAACCTCTTCATCCAGCATCAATTGCAGGACGACTTGAGCTTTGAGGTCGGCTATGTCGGCTCTTCCAGCCGCAAGCAGATCGGTTACGCGCCGTTCAATAATGCTCTGACCCCGGGCCCCGGCCCGGTTCAGCCGCGCCGCTTGCTTCCCGCCTTTGGTGATCTCGACGGCGGCTCCAACCAGTTCAACGGCTCCTACAACTCGCTGCAAACTTCGCTCAAGAAGCGTTTCTCGCGGGGAATGCAATTCAACCTGAACTACACTTGGCAGAAGGCGCTCGACAACCAATCTTCGCTTGCCGAAAACCAGAAGATTCAGGATCCCTTTAACCGCAGGGCTGACTGGAGCCGCTCCAGTTGGGACATCAAGCACGTCTTTGGCTTCTCCTACGTGTATGAACTACCGCTGGGCCGCAGTCGCAAGTTCGGCGCCAATATGAGCCGCGCGGCCGACCTCCTTGTGGGCGGTTGGTCCATTGAAGGCATCACACGCCTGGAGACCGGTCCACCAATCATGGTGTTCACCAGCGAGGACTTGGCCAACACTGGCCGCAAGACACAACGTCTGAACTTCGTCGCGGGCAATCCGAACCCGAATAATGGCCCCAAAACCCCCGAACAGTGGTTTAGCACTTCTGCCTTTGTGCGCCCGCCACTGTACCAGTTCGGCAACGCCGCTCCTTACATCACCGATGCCGATGGCATTATCAATTTGGACATCGTAGCGACCAAGGAGTTCCAGATCCGGGAAGGGCATAAGCTCGAGTTTCGTGCCGAGTTCTTCAACTTCCCCAACACCACCAGCTTCGGTGATCCCCAAGGCAACATCAACAACGCGGCCTATGGACGCATCACCAGCCAGCGCGTCAGCTCCCGGCAGATCCAGCTCGCTCTGCGCTATCGTTTTTGATGTGGCGCACGCCCTGGCGTGTCGAAACTCTTCCCGGCGCCTCGGCGTTTAGCTCAACCACCGGCGGAACTTGTCCCGCGCATCGCGGAGATATCCGGGCATCTTGTCCGGATCTCCGCCGATCTCCAACACCAGGCATCCCCGAAAGCCGACCTCGCCGAGCTTGGCCAACAGGCGCGGATAATCGACGAATCCATGCACCAGCGGCTTGTGCTCCGCCCATGTTTCCGGGTCAATATCGTGGACGTGCAGGTGGAAGACTTTCGACCCAAGGCCGCCGATAATCGCCAGGGTCGTGTCGTTATAGGCTTTGATGGAGGCGGGCTTGGACCGGTCTTCCGGCTTGATCCGCGAGAGATCGCTGTAGCGGCTCTGATGCCCCACATCAATGGTTGCCCCAACATTTGCGTGGTTCAACCGTTGGATGAAATTCACGAAATCGGCTACCGAGGCAGCGAACCCGGTTTCCAAGGCCAGGCGTACGCCAAGCCGGGCGCCCCGATCCGCCCACCGCCCAATCGCGTCGAGGTACTCGGGTTCCCGCGGCTTCCACGGCTCACCAGGCAGCGATTGGGGATGCAGGACCGCAAGATGAACACCAAAGTAGGCCGCCCCTTCCAGCGCAACATCAATCGTACGAACCGCCTTCAAGCGCTCGGCCGCATCGCGGCTCAGCCAGTTCAGGCCGGAATAGGGCAGGTGCGCCGTCACCTGCCGGAATCCCTTCAGCGCCGAGCGCACCTTCCCCTTCTCGGCCGCCGAGAGTTCATCGAAGCGAAAACCAGGGAAGGCTTTCGGCGTCGCCGCCGGCGTTCCCATCGTGTGAATCTCAATGACGGGGAATTGAAGTTGACGGATCAGTTCGATGGCCGCATATAGTCCATAGCCCTGAATCGCCGTGTTTGCGCCCAGCATCCAACGCGAGTCCGCGGCAAGGCAGGTGGCGGCGCCGGCAGTGGTAAGAAACAGTCTTCGAGTCATCATCGCTCCGGAAACGGCCGCGCCTGCGCGGCTTCCAGCACCGTCGGATTCTCCTGGCGCAGACGCAGCGATGTCTCCTTTGCCGCGCGCGCCTTATCTTCCTGTCCCATTCGGAAATAGATTTGGGACAACATAACCCAAGGCTGTGCGTTCTTCGGATCCAGCTGGGCCGCCTGCTCCAACTCCGCCACCGCCGCCGCCAATTGATTCTGGTTCATCAGCGCCCGCGCCAGCGCCACCCGCGCCGGCGAATAATCCGGCCGGATCGCCAGCGCTTTGCGCAGCGGCCCCGCCGCCGCCTCCCACTGTGACTGCTTGACCAACAAGTCGCCATAAAAGAAGAACGGCTCTTCGTAGCCTGGATCGAGCTCCATCGCCAAACGAAGATGCCGCAAGGCCTCCTCGGTGGCGCCGCGCTTCTGCAGATAGTAGCCGTGTTCAAATTGCGCCCGCGCCGATTGCGGGAAGCGCTTCACCGCCTCGGCCGCCAGTTCCGCGGCCGCCTCCAATTCGCCGGCGTCCTGATATGCCTTGATCGCCAGCATGTACAGATTCACTTCGTCCGGGGCTATCTTCAACGCCTGCCGCGCCATCGCCGCCGCTTCATGAAAATAACGCCCGCGGCTATACTCGACGCCCACCACCTGCATCAGCTTCACGTTTCGCGGCTGGAAGGCGAGCGCCGCTTTCCAGGCGCGAATGGCGTCCTCTCTCCGCTCCAACAACTGGAAATTCATGCCGCGCATCAGATGCACCTGATAGCCCGGCTGCACTTTGGCCGCCCGGTCGAGCAGGTCCACCGCTTCTTTCGGCCTTTGATTTCGATGCAGGAACACGCCGTAGTTGAACAGCGAGGCATAGTGCCCGGGGTCGGCCGCGATGGCTTGCCGCCACAGCCGCGCCGCCTCCGTTCCATCTCCCTTTTGCGCCGCTTCCAGCGCCTGTTGCGCCAGCGGCTCGGCCGGAGACTGCAGGAGCAATGCCGCCAGCAGCACCGCTATCATTTCCGGCCGCCTCCTTCCCGCAAGGAGAGCGTCGTCCCGGCAGCCCCGCCGTCAAAGATCTCTGTCTCGCCCGATGGCCACCGCACCCGCACCTGATCCACACGCGTGGCAGCGCCCAAGCCGAAATGCAGCCGCCGCTCATTCTGCGACAGAAAGCTCGATTGGCCCAATTGCGGCTGCGTCTGCCGCGCGCCCCCGGCCTCGATCGTCACCACTGAGCCGATCGCCGAACGGTTGGATCGTACCCCCTCGAGTTCCACCTTGATCCAATGCGATGGTCCGGCCAGCCCGTTCCTCAGCAGCGATGGCGGCTCCCCCATGTTCATCACGGCGACGTCGATGTCGCCGTCGTTGTCGAAGTCGGCGAACACCGCCCCCCGGCTAGAGTGCTTCGCCGCAATGCCCGGCCCGGCCACCCCGCTGACATCCTCAAACCGGCCGTTCCCGAGGTTGCGATAGACCAGCCGCGGCTGCCGGTACGTCTCATTTCCAACTACTCCGGAGGGCCTGCCCACCCGGTCCAGCTCCGGATACACATGCCCGTTCACCTGAAAGATGTCCTGCCAGCCGTCGTTGTCCAGATCCACCAGCCCCACGCCCCAGCCGACGTATTGCGGATTCACCCCCAGTCCCGCCGCCAGCACGGTGTCTTCAAAGATTCCACCGCCCGTGTTCCGGTACAGGTTTGGATGGTCGCCGGCGAAGTTCGTCTTCACGATGTCGAGCAGGCCGTCGCGATTGTAATCGCCCACCCCCACCCCCATGCCTCCCTGCTCAAAACCGTGTTCGTTCAGCGCCACGCCGGTCTCGGTGCCGATCTCGCGGAACCGCCCGTTCTTCTCGTTGCGGAACAGCATGCTTGGCGTGGAATCGCTGGCGAAGTAAAGGTCCACCCAACCGTCTCCATTGAAATCGGCGGCCACCGGAGTGAAGGCATAGAAACCCTGTGCCTCCGCGATGCCGGAAGCTTTGGTCACATCCTCGAACGTCCCGTCGCTGCGTTGATGGAACAGCGTCGCGCTGCCGAAGGGCAACCCGCGCGGTCCGCAAAAGACCGGCATCCCTTTCCACTCGCAGTTGGATGCCTTGCCCGGCGGCGGTGTCGTTGCCGGATCGAATTGCTGGTAGCTCGTTACGAACAGGTCCAGCCTCCCGTCCCGGTCATAATCGAGAAAAGTGCAGCCCGAGCTCCACTCCCTGGCCGGCCCTGCCACACCCAGCCGCGCGGCCGCTTCCTCAAACTTGCCCTTGCCGTTGTTGAGAAACAGCAGGTTCGGGCCCCAATAGGTGACGAACAGATCCTCGTCCCCGTCGTTGTCGATGTCGCCCGAGCACACTCCGTTGCCCCAGCCGGCTTTGGCCAGCCCGGCCGCTTCCGTTACGTCAATGAAGGTTCCTTTGCCCGTATTCCGGTAGAGCCGGTTGGTGGGCGCCGCCGCCTTCCCGAAACCCTCCAGCCGCGACGAGTTCACGACGAACAAATCGACCCAGCCGTCCCGGTCGAAATCAATCGCCGCAAGCCCCGTGCCGTTGGCCTCGATGATGTACTTTTTGCTGACTGGGTTGCCCACGGTCACCGGCCAGCTCAGCCCCGCTTTTGCTCCGATGTCCTCAAAAGAGGCGGCAAAGGGCCGGCCGGAAGGCGCCTCACGCGGCGCGGCGGTTACGTTTCGTGTCGCCACGCCTTGCGGGAAAGCCGTCGCGCCAAACATAAAAAGAACACCCAGGCCAGCGGCGAGCAGCTCCATTTTGCCCTTGTTCCTCAAAGGATCCTTCACACGCCGGCTGCTGTCGCACACGGCCGCTCCGTTTTGCGCGGGTCCCTCATGGCAATTCATTGTCAGCATACCAGACCCAAGCGATAGATCCCACTTGACCAAGCCGCGCCAGTTCTGAGAGAATGCACTAGCAGCCTCAGAAGGCTGTACTTTCGCATGTTGTTCTGTGATTAATGGAGGATGAAGGCTACGGGATCAATCTCGTAGCTTTTTGTTGTATAGGGGGATCTCTCCGAAACGTCCAACTGTAGTCCAGTTCGTGCGGTAATTCGTTTGCACAGGAGAAGAAGTAGTGAGAGAAAAGGGTGTTGTTAAGTGGTTCAATAATGCCAAAGGATATGGCTTCATTCAACGTTCTACGGGCGAGGATGTGTTTGTGCACTTCAGCGCTATCGATATGTCCGGCTACCGGAGCCTGGATAACGGAGTTGAAGTGGAGTTTGAGGTAAAGCAAGGCCCCAAGGGGCTCCAAGCGGAAAACGTTCACAGAGTCTGATTCCGGTTCCCAAAACAAGATAAGGGCAGTGATTGCGCCCCCCAGGGCTAGAGGGCGGAGGCTCGTGTCGCGGCGTCGATGTGAGTGCTATCATCGATTCCAGTCATGACTCGACGGCAACTCTTCTCCTCTCTTCCCGTCATGGCCCCCGCCTTGGCACAGGGGCGCAAACCCAGGAATATCGTCCTCCTGATCGCCGACGATCTTGGCCTGCACACCGGGGCCTACGGCGATAAGACCGCCATCACTCCGAACCTGGATCGAATGGCGCGCGAGGGCGTGCGTTTTAACAACGGCTTTTGTACCACTGCTTCCTGTAGCGCCAGCCGCAGTGTCATCCTGAGCGGCCTGCAAAACCACACCAACGGCCACTACGGCCACGCTCATGCCGAGCACAATTTCCAATATTTGCCCGCCATCCGCCCGGTCCCGCGACTTTTGAAGGATGCCGGATATCGCAACGGCCTGATCGGCAAGTTCCACGTAAATCCGGCGAGCAGTTTTGGATGGGACCTCCTCCAGGAAGGCGGGCAGCGCGACGTCTACGCTATGTCGCAAAAAGCCAAGCGCTTCATTGAGGCGGGGGAAGGCAAGCCGTTCTATCTGCACATGGGTTATGGCGACCCGCACCGCGCTGGAAAGGGCTTCGCCAACCAGGACTATCAGAACGTGAAGCGGACCTGGTTCGATCCTGCCAAGGTGGCCGTGCCCTCCTTCCTGCCCGACAACGCGGCCACCCGCGGCGAGGTGGCCGAGTACTACGAAGCCTCCAATCGCCTGGATCAAGGCGTGGGCATGATGTTCGACGTGCTCAAGCAGACCGGGCAACTGGATAACACGCTGGTGATGTTCATCAGCGACAACGGCATGCCGTTCCCCAACGCCAAGACCAACTGCTACGACGCCGGCATGCATCTGCCGATGATCGTCCGCAGTCCGGAGCAGACCAAACGCGGCCTGGTGAATGAGGCGATGGTGAGCTGGGTCGACATCGCGCCTACATTCCTCGAATGGGCCGGCGCAAAAGGGCCTCCCTATCCGCTGCAAGGGCGCAGCCTGCTGCCGATTCTCGAGCAGCAGAATCCACCGGGATGGGACGAGGTCTATTTCTCCCACACCTTCCACGAGGTCACCATGTACTATCCGACTCGCGGCATCCGCACGCGGCGCTACAAGTACATGCGAAATCTGTTCCCGGAACTCGAGTTTCCCCACGCGAGCGACCTGTGGGGCTCGGCCACGTGGCAGAGTCTGCTGAAAGCCGGTGAATCGGCCAAAGTGGGAGGGCGCGCGGTGGGCCAATACCTGCACCGCAACGGGGAAGAGCTTTACGAAATCACCAAGGATCCCGATGAGCTGCAGAATCTGGCCGGGTCCGCGCAGCACGCCGGAGTACTGGCCGAGCTCAGAAAGAAAGTGCACACCTGGCGCGCACAGACCAAAGACCCGTGGATGATTCTCAGCCAGTACAAAGGAGAATAGAAATGCGTTACCTGATCCCGCTTCTGTTTGCCGCTATTGCCGCCGCACAAGGCCAGGACCCGCCCTTTCACCTCCCCGATAGCGTGGAGAAGAAGGAGAATCTGGTCTACGCAACCTACGGCGGTCGCCAGATGCATCTCGATCTCTTTCTCCCCAAGACCGGGAAAACCCCGTACCCGGTGGTGGTCTACATTCACGGTGGTGGCTGGAAGGGCGGCAACAAGAGCGCCTTCGCAAGGCAGGCGGCCCACATGGCCGCCAAAGGAGTGGCCGGCGCCTGCATCGAATACCGCTTGAGTGGTGAGGCCACCTGGCCCGCGGCCATCTACGATTCCAAAGCCGCTGTTCGTTGGGTGCGAGCGAATGCAGCCAAGTACAACCTGGACCCGGAAAAAATCGGGGCGGCCGGAGGCTCGGCGGGCGGACACCTGGTGGCGTTGCTGGGTACCGCGAACCAAAAGGAACTGGAAGGGTCGGGCGGCAATCCCGGTGTATCCAGCCGCGTCATCGCCGTGGCGGCCTTCAACCCCGCCGTGGATCTGGTAAGTTTCGGAAAGAGGGCCCCAAACAACGCCACCAACTCGGTGACGGAGTTCCTGGGCAAGCCGTACTCCGCGGACCCTTCACTCTGGGAGTTGGCTACCCCGCTTACGCACATCTCCAAGCGTTCCGCCAGCTTCCTCCTGCTCCACGGCAATGCGGACACGACGGTCCCCTATCAGCAATCGCTCGACATGCAGACCAAGCTCAAGGCGGCGGGAGTCAAGGTGGAGCTGTTTACGGCGGAAGGAGCCGCGCACGGATTCTTCAACCGTCCGCCTTGGTTCGAACCCACGCTGCAAAAGATGGAAGCGTTTTTTCTGAGCGCGTTCTCCAAACAGTGACCGCCGCCGGGGTTTGATTGCGATAGACTATCGGTGGCATGCCGCTGCAACCGGGTACCGGGTCGCGGCTTGCGCGCTGGCTCCTCGACCTGGGCTCGCTCGGTTGCGGCCGAGCGGAGGGCGTTTAACAAACAGACCGCCGATGGGTTCAAAGTGCACAGTTTTCACTCTTCGGCGATCTGGCGACGATTGTCAAAAATAGAATTCAACCCACCGACCAAAACATCGCCGAGTTCGAAATGCTCACCCAACCGACGGTCCTTCAACAGCGGGCGTTTGATTTGCTCGTGGTTCCTGTGCGGCCCAATTCCAGGCTCTGTAGGCAGCAGCACGCTCTCTTAATTCCCGTAACTGATTGATCCACCATGACTTTCTCAAAATAGCCCTAAGAACTTCGGCCTAGCCGCTGCTACGGCTCCTCCGGCGGAAGGAACATCAGATACTGCGTGATTCGGTCCATATCGCGCGGTAAAAACCGGTAGGGCGGCATCACCGTTCCCGGCGAGAGCTTCTGTGGCTCCAGGAAATGCTGCACTACCCATTCCTTGGTTCTACGGCGGCTGAGCGCATTCAGCCGCGGGCCCAACTTCATCCCCGCCCCATTTACCTGGTGGCAAGCCCCGCACCGGGATTGCTGGTATACCAATGCGCCCTCCACGGCAAAGCCCGGCGCCGATTGCAGCGCTTCGGCGTTGCGCGGTGTCAGTTTCAACAGGAACGCCGCTAGCGAATTCAACTGCGAGTCGCTTAATTGAATCGGCGGCATGGCGCTCCCCGGCACCATTGCCTGGGGCCGCTTGAAATGGAGAATCATCCACGCCGCGTCCTTGCGGATCGCCGTGCTGGTGAGATCGGGACCAATGGCCGCGCCCCTTTTGCCAACCAAATGGCAACTGGCGCAGTTTTCCTTGCGGAAATACCCGATGCCGGCCAGCTCCTCCGGAGAAAGCTGCTGCCAGCTTTGAGGCCCCGAGAAATCTTCCGCCACTTCGATATTGGCAGGCGTGGTCAGGATCGCAGCCGCCGTCAGTCCACCCCATCCGAGCCCTCCCAGCAAGACCGCGGCGATCGCCGTGGTCCTTTGGCGCACGCGCCGGAGTTGTCCCCGGTCGATGAATGGCACCAGCAATAGACCCAGCAACGCCAGTCCCGGGAGCACAACGGCGCCGACCATTTCCAGCGGTCCTTCAAAATACTTCAAAGTCTGAAATAGAAAAAGAAAGTACCACTCCGGGCGTGGAATGTACCGGGTATCGGTGGGATCGGCCAGTTGCCCCAACGGAGCCTGCGCGATCGCCGCCAGCACCACCAGCAACGCAAACGCGCCAAACATGGCCACCGTATCCTTGAACACCTGCTCGGGATAAAACTTCTTCGCCGGTCCCGAATCCGTCACCGACGGGGCCACGCCGTGTTTGCGCACCAGGAATATGTGCAGGCTGACCAGAAACAAGGTAAGCGGCGGCAGCAGCATCACGTGCAGCGCGTAGAACCGCGTGAATGTCACCACTCCCACTGATCCGTTGCCGCCCATCAAACGGCTGATGTAGGGCCCCAGCAGCGGCGCTTTGGCGGCGATCTGCGTCGTGACCACCGTGCCCCAATACGCCCGGTTGTCCCAAGGAAGCAGGTAGCCCGTCAATCCGTAGGCCAAGGTAATCAGCAGCAGCACAACACCCACCATCCACGTCGCCTCGCGCGGCTTGCGGTAGGCGCCCCAAAGGAAAACCTGCGTCATGTGCAGCACCACCACGATCATCATCATGCTCGCGCCCCAGTGATGCATCCCGCGGATCAGGCGGCCTCCAGTCAGCTCCGTCATGATGTAGCGTACGCTGTTGTGTGCATCGCCTGGCGTCGGCGCGTAGTTGAACGCCAGCAGTATCCCTGTAAAGGCCTGCAGCAGGAATAGGAACACCGCCACGCTCCCCAGTACCTGGTGCCAACCGCTGGAGGCCGGAATGTCTTCGTAGAGAAAGCTTTTTACCGCCGTTTCCACGCCGGTGCGATGGTCCAGCCAATCGATGATTCGCCGCCGCATCCCTACTCGATCTCCTCAGCGCGTTGCACAATCGAGCCGAGCAGCAGCTTGCCCTTTTCGATTCGGACCTGGTATCGATCCAGCGCCCTCGGGGCCGGTCCGGACAACACACGCCCATCCAGGCCGAAGGTCGAGGTATGGCACGGGCACAGGAAGTTCTGCTTTTGCTCGTCCCAATGGTAGGCGCATCCCAGGTGCGTGCATTGCGGCGCAAACGCCACCACTTCCCTGTCCGATACGCGCGTAACCCAAGCGGTCGCTTTTTCGCTCAGCAGGCGCCAACCATCCTTGCGATTTTGCCGGAACACCTTTTCTTCCGGAACCCCCGTGGGGAACTGGGAAATCTCTCCCAGATCCACGAATTCCTCCTTCTGGCGGGCGCTGGGCGGAAAGAAAAGATAGATCGAAGCGGGCAGCGCCAGGGCAGCCCCGATCAAGGACCATAGTCCATAGATGGCCGCAATGTAGAACCGCCGGCGATCCATCCCCTCAGCGCAAAGGGCGCCGTCCGCGCACCCAAACTCGCCGGAAACACGTGGGTTTTGCGCGTGTTCCTCAGAAGCTCGCACAGGGCCGGCGCGGCCCACCAACCCGCCAGAAACTCCCGCATTTTCGGCCGCGCCGAGATCCGTTGTGCGAGCGAGTTCCTTAGAAGGCTTGACTTGGTCTTCCATGCCCTCTCATTGTAGGAAAGATGGGAACTTCCTGAGCCGTGAAAAAGTAAACTTACTGTTAACTCGCAGGCGCGCAGGCCGCCAGAAGCCGGCTCCGGAGATGGTTCTGCAAATCCGGGGGCAGCTTGCTTCCGCCCGAAGTGACGTAGAAAACATCCAGCGCTCGATGCGCCTCCGTGTCCACCAGAACCACTTCAATATTGCAGCCGGTGTCGGAAAACGCCGACGCCAGATCATACAGCAACCCCGGCCGGTCCTCGGCCACCACCTCCACCAGCGTCGAATTGTCCGATACCTCGTTGTCAAAGGTGATCCGCCCCGCAATCCGGCTCCCCTTGCTCGGTGGTGTGGGCATCGGCCTGTTTTTCAATAGTGTCCGGACATCGGCACGGCCCGCCACCACGCGCTCCATATTCTTGCGCAGGCTGTCGGCCTCCGACGGGTTCAGTTCCAGCGTCCTTTGCGGATCGGCAAAAGCAAACGTATCCAGTACCGTGCCTTCCGAGTTGGCAAACGCCTCTGCCTTCAAAATATTCATCGCGAAGCTGGCCAGCGCGCCCGCCACGGAGGCGAACAGATGCGGACGGTCCTTGGTCAACACCGTGAGATGGTAGACCCCCTCCCGTTTCTTGATATCCACAACCGTCCCGCCGCCCTGGCGTTGTTGCTCCAAGGTGAAATGCTCCCGGACTTCCTCCTCCGCGTGGATTCTCAAATATCGCGTCGGGAACCCTTCCAGGAAGCGCTGCAACTCCGGCGATCCGGCCGTGGCATGGATGCGTTCGCTGTCCAACTCGCGCGTCAGTTCCCGGTAGGTGATAAAGTACCCCCGCCAGAGCTGCCCCAGCCGCCACGGG
>Ga0080064_1005664_pt1 | contig 14345 bp, 8 predicted proteins | sample Subgrocontami54m_FD_69260 | JGI IMG/M metagenome (GOLD analysis project Ga0080064, IMG submission 69260) | Subsurface groundwater microbial communities from S. Glens Falls, New York, USA - GMW46 contaminated, 5.4 m (SPADES assembly) (version 2) ...
TGGAGATCGGAGGCGATCTCTCACGCGCGACCAGCGCGGGCGACGCCGCGACGGTCCGGAAGAAGGGGATCGCGGGCCTGCGCTCACAGTCGTGGCTGTAGCGCTCGTCGGCTGGGGGATCGTCCGTACCCGGCGTCGCGAACGGCCCGGCCACTACCTCCGTAGACGACGCAGTATCTGCGTGGGTCTGACGCCCCGGCGCTGCCCGTAGGGGAGCGTTTGCGTACACGACGTCCGGTACCTGACGACGATCGTTGTTCTGGCGCGCCCGGAGGGATTCGAACCCCCGACCTGCTGATCCGAAGTCAGCTGCTCTATCCACTGAGCTACGGGCGCCAAGAGACCGCCTGTAAGTATGCCGCTCAGCCCGGCGCCGGTGGCGTTGCCCGCCTGAAACGGAAAATTGACCGCCTCCCCGACCGGCGCTCGCGCCGGGGGCCGAAGCCCCGCACCGCGCTGAACGCGGCTGCGGCCGCCAGGGGACCAACGGCGGCTCGGCGGCAAACGGAAGTCACGTCTTGTCAGCACAGGGATCGACGCCGATGATGACGCCCCCGCTCCGCCAGAGCGGGTCCGGTCCGGGAGGCAGACAGATGAGGGCGATGCGCAGCATCGTGACGATCGTCGTCGCGGTCTGCCTTGGGTTCGGCCCCCAACTCGTCAGCGCCGCCGGGCCCAGCATGAGCAGCAGTTCGACGACGGTCGGATCACGAATCACCAAGCCCCTGGCCGCGGTCAAGCCGACCGCTGCCCAGCGCGCGGCCAAAGCGAAACCGTGGTTGGCGATCAACGAGACCAGACTCTCGCAGGCCAAGGTGGCGGCCGCGAGCCGGGCTCGTCAGCGCCAAACCGGAGGATCGCGGTCCACGACGACCCAGCCGACCGTCGGTCGATCGTCGGACAAGACCGGGCCCGTCGCGCCGGCATCGGATGTGCCCGCCCTCGCCGCGGCCACCCCCGCCCCGACGCCGTCAGCTACACCCCCGCCACCGGACACGTCCGGGCGGTACTCCGGGGGCGGGGTCCGGCACCGAGTCGCGGTCGCGGTGAGCTCGCTCCCGGCGGGTCAGGCTGCGCTGATCAACTTCGATGCCTGGGTCGGCTCGAACTGCTTCGGCCGTCACAAGATCTTCACCTACCAGGTGCGCAACTCGGCCGGCACCGTCGTCAAGACCGGGAGTGCCGAGGCGATGGTGGACTCGACCTCCGGACACGACCTCGAGCTCAAGGACGTCGTCGTCTGGACGAGTGGGCTGACCAACGACTGGTACGAGCTCCGGATCTCGGTCTCGTCGAGCTGCCGCTGGTACGAGAACCCGGCTGCCAGTCTGACCGTCGGTCCGGTCCCCGCCACCGCCCCACCGACCCCGCCGGCCGATAGATCCGGCACCTATTCCGGATCCGGCGACTGGCACATCCTCGCGGTAGTCGACACGATCGATCCGGCCGGAGCCTCGGTGAGTGGGTTGTACGACGCCTGGGTCAGCTCGGACTGCAAGGGCTCGCTCAAGTGGTTCAGCTGGCGGGTCGTCGACGCGCTCGGCTTCGTGCTGGCTTCCGGGACCGCGCTCGGGACGATCGACTCGACGCTTGGCCACGACATCCACATCAGTGGCAGCTTCACCAACGTCCCGGCCACTGCCCACGACTGGTATGCACTGCGGGTTTCGGTCTCCTCGACCTGCCCATTCGAGTCGGCCTCGGCCTCGATCAGCGCCGGCACCCCCGCCCCGACCCCGACCCCAACGGCCACGCCACCGCCGACGGCGACACCCACGCCAACGCCGACGGCGACACCCACGGCGACTCCGACCGCGACGCCCACTCCAACACCGACCCCGACACCAACGGCCACCCCCGCCGCCACGCCGACGGCGACCCCCACCGCAACCCCGACCGGGACACCGACGCCGCCCGTCCCCGACACGTCGGGGACGTACTCCGGGTCGGGCATTTGGCACACCGTCGCGGTCGCACTCGGCGCGGTCCCGGCCGGTCAGGCGACCCTCCTCAACTACCTCGCCTGGACCAGCTCGGACTGCAACGGCCAGCACAAGATCTTCACCTTCCAGGTCCGCGACTCGGCCGGGACGGTGATCCGGACCGGCAGCGCCGAGGCCAACGCCGACTGGACCACCGGGCATAACGTCGAATTCCGGAACGCGATCGGCACGACCAGCCCCCGGGCCAACGACTGGTATGAGCTGCGGATCGCGGTCTCGTCGTCATGCGCCTGGTTCACCAGCCCGCTGGCCAGCCTGATGGCGGTGCCGATGCCGGCCACGGCCTCGTCGGCCCCGAGCCCCGAGACCGGCGGCACCTACAGCGGTGGCGGCGTCTGGCACCTGCTCGCGGTTGGGGCCTCGATCGACCCGGCTGGAGCTTCGATCAGCGGGACCTACGACGCCTGGGTTAGCTCGGACTGCCCGGGCAGCCTCAAGGTGTTCAGCTGGGAGATCGACGACTCGCTCGGTTTCGTCCTCGCGACCGGGACCGGCCAGGGCACGATCGACTCGTCGCTCGGACATGACGTCCATGCGACCGGATCGTTCGCGACGACCGCGCCGACCGCCAACGACTGGTACGCGCTCCGAGTCGCGGACGCCTCGAGCTGCCCGTTCCAGTCGAGCTCGGCGACGATCACCGCGGGCACGCCTGCTCCGCCCCCGACACCGACCGCGACGCCAACTGCCACCCCGACGGCGACACCGACCGCGACGCCCACGGCCACCCCGACGGCAACTCCGACCGCGACGCCCACGGCGACGCCGACCGGGACGCCCGGCGCCACGCCCACGCCGACCCCAACGCCGACCGCCACGCCGATTCCGGGAAGTGATCCCACCATCGGCACGAGCTGGAATGGCGAGTTCCAGACTGGCCTGTCGCCTCCCGATCCGACGGGCGCCATCGGCCCCTCGAGCTACCTCCAACTCATCAACCTGCGCTATGGGCTCTACCGACGTGACGGCAGCCTGATCAACGACGGTGACCTCGGCGCGTTGACGGGCCTGCCGGTCGGAGAGCTGTCGGATCCGCAGATCGTCTGGGATCCGGCCGCGCAGCGGTTCTACTACCTGGCGGTCGACATCTACCGCTTCTCGTTCGGCTTCGGCTACAGCCTGGTCCCGAACCCGCAGTCATCGGCCGACTTCTGCCACTACCTCCTCGACTTCGGCTACGGCTCGACGCTCACCCTTCCGGACTACCCCAAGATGGCCGTCACGAACGACTTCATCTTCATTGGCACGAACGACTTCCAGTTCCTCTCGACGTATACCGGATCCAACCTCGACTGGGTCCACAAGCCGCCGGCCAACTCGTGCCCGGCGTCGCTCACTGGTGGCGAGTTCGCCAAGCTCAAGAATGCCGACGGATCGCTGACCTCGACGCCCGTCCCGGCGGTCAACGCCGACCCGAGCTCGACCGGCTGGGTGGTCGGCTCGGTCGATGTCGGCACCGGCAGCGCGTCGTTCCTGACCGTGTTCCAGTTGACCAAGGATGGCAACGGCAACCCGGTCCTCGGCCCGCCGAGCCCCATCCCGGTCGCGAGCTACTCGGTTCCGGCCAGTGCGCCCCAACCCGGCACCACCGCGACCCTCGATACGCTCGACGGCCGGCTCAGGCATGCGGTAGCGGCCGTCGACCCGCGCCTCGGCTCGACGGCGATCTGGACCTCGCACGCGGTCTTCGGCGGGGCCGGCTCGGAGGAGCGCTGGTACGAGATCTCCACGGCCGGCACGCCGGCCCTCGCCCAATCGGGAAGTGCCAGCTCGCCGAACCTGTACGTATGGAACGGCGCAATCTCGCCCGATCGGGCCAATGACGGGACGACCGGCGCGTACGGCAGCGCGATGGTCCTCGGCTTCAACACGTCCTCGACGTCGGAGTACTCGGCGATCCGGATGGTTTCGAAGCGCGGTACCGACCCGCAGTCCAGCTGGGTGACCGTCAAGCAGTCGACGGGTCCCAATGTGGACACGGGCTGTGCGCCGACCTGCCGCTGGGGCGACTACTCGGGCGCAAAGCCAGATCCGGTGATCGCCGCCGGTGGCCGGGTCTGGCTCTCCAACGAGTGGAACCTGCCGAGCGTCGATAGCGGCGAGGACTGGCAGACCTGGAACTGGTCGGCAGCGCCCTGAGGGATCCCGCGGGACTCGGATCTGCGGCAGCCTGACCCTGCTTCTCGACCCGCCCGGGCGGGTGCCCGATACCCTTCACAGTGCCAGCGGGTCGGAGCACCAGGCCGGACGGTCAGAGTCGGTCGAAGGCCAGCTCGACGTCGAGGTCAAGGGCGTGGCCCGGCTCGAGCAGGGTCAACCCACCCGGCTCGTGGCCAAGCAGGCGGCGAAGCCCCTGCGGAGCGTGAGTCTCCGGCTCGACCGCGATCGCGTCGACGCCCGGTGGGTTGGCCGCGACGATGTAGCCGGTCGGGGCGGACATCCGCATCGTCGCCCGGATCCCGGCGTCCGGCCAGACAAGCTCGACCGGCGGATCGGCCAGATCGGCCCATGACGCATCGAGGCCGTCCGCCATCTCGCCGATCTCGCGCCGATCGAACGGGCCATGGACGGGATCCGGTATCGGCTGCGAGTCCAGGTTGGTCGGGAAAACGGACGCGGCGTGGATCCCGACCTGGATCGGGCGCATGAACCAGGGATGTATTCCGATCCCGGCCGGCATCGGATCGTCCGACCGGTTGGTCAGGCTCAGGGCCAACCCGATGGTTCGCGGCGTGACCGCGATCCGCTGGCGGACCTCGTACTGCCACGGCCAGCCATCGCCGCCACCGCGGATCCACAGCTCGCCGTGGCCATCGTGCTCCCAGGGCCGGGCGTAGACCTGGCCGTGGATGGCCGTCCCGTCCGGGAAATTGGAGCCCAGCTCGACCCGACGCGAGCCGACATCGACTCGGTCCGCCGACAGCCGGTTGCACCACGGCGCCATCACGTACGAGCCCCAGAAGAACGGATCCCGGATGTGCACGCTCGGCTCGGCCGGGGTCCGGATCAGGTCACGGCCGAACACCCGGAGGCGGTGGAGCCGGGCGCCGACGCCGGGCAGCACGGTCAGCTCGATCGGCCCGTCGGCCAGCACGAGCTCCTCGATTGCCCCGTCCCGGTGGGCCATCAGGACGCCACCGTCATCGCCCGATCCGGCCGGAGCAGGAACGGCGGCAGATAGGCCGGGATGTTCGAGAACGGCAGGACGTCCGGATGGAGCTCAATCCCGAGCGCCCCGGCCATGAACCGGCGGCGGGCCAGGATCCGGGCCCAGGCCGCCGGGTAGCGGGCCGCGAAGTCGTCCCGCAGGGCCTGGTCGGCGAGCGCGACCCCGTCCTCGATGTTGGTCGTGAAGTAGTCCGTCCCGGTGGCCGGGATGATGTCGACCTGGAAGGCCATCCCCGAGCGGAGCTCGATCGTCGAGCCGCGCGAGATTGGCGAGTTGACCCACTCGTCGAGGTGGATCTGGTGACCGGGATTGAGGAAGATCCCAAAGAACGGGTCGCCGAGATGGCGTTCGATGATCTCCTGGAGCGCGCCGCCGAGCTGGCCGACGTGGAGCGCCGCGTACCACTCGGCGACGGCCGCGAAATAGGGCCCGACCAGCCGCTCGACGTAGTCGCGCCGATCCGCCGGCAGGTCCGCGGCGCTCTCGACCACAAACCCCGCCCGACAGGTCAGTGCGCCCCAGATCCCGAAGGCGACCGTGAACCGGTCCCCGTGCTCGATCCGGCGATCGCCCGGGCTGAGCAGGCCCAGGGTGGCCCGCGGCCCGGCAGTCAGCATCGTGTGGCAGGACAGCGGCGTGCCGTCCCACTCGAGCAGGCGCACGGCTTCACGCTCGCGCATCCCCGGCCGAAGCCCGAGCAACACCTGGCGGATCCCGTTCGAGGTCTGGCAGGACGCCCATTCGAGATAGGCGAGCTGCTCGATCTCGTTGAGGATCCGCAGGCCGTCAGCGGCGGCAATCAGGAGGTCGGTCGCGTTCTCGACCAGGCCCGAGGTTCCGCTGATCCGCCGCAGCTCATCGACCAGGTAGGCCGGGGCGTCCATCGAGGAACGATCCGGGTAGGTCTTCCAGCCGACGACCCCGATCCTCGAGCCCGCCTCGACGCCCTCGTCGCCGAGGATCTCGGCCAGCTTCCGCGAGCGATCCCGCGGTTGACTCGGCAGGCTGAGATCCTGGTACCGCTCGCGACGCATCGGCAGGGGAGCGGCGCCGGCCATCCCGTAGCACTCGTTCCCGACCAGGATCGCTGGATCCCCGACCGGACCGACGATCAGGATCGCCTCCTCGAAGCGCGGATCGAACCCGGTCAGGAAGGACATGCTGGCGCTGTGCTCGCGATCCGCGTAGACCACCAGCCGGTCGTATCCTCGCCGCTCGGCCCGTTCGCGCAGCCGCTCCAGGCGCGCCGGATAGATCTCCACCGGGAGTTCCGGACACTCGTCCGGCAACCCGAAGTCGGGCAACTCGATCGTGGCCAGTCGTGGATGGGTCATCGGTGCTCCCGGTCGTCAGGGCTTGGGCGGCTGCCACGGGTGAGCCTCGCTCGCCCCGCGGTCGATGATCGCAAACTCGTCGGCGGCGACGTGCAGCCAGGGCCCGGTCTCGCCGCCCGGCCACAGGACGCGAACATCCGCGCCGACCGCCGGACCGAGCCCGAAGTGGACCCAGCCCAGCTGACCGCCTTCGTGGCCGCCCCCGATCGACAGTTCCCGACGCTGGATCGACGCGCCGATGCGCACTTCGATCCAGGCGCCGATGGCATCGCGATTGGGCCCGGATTGCTCGATCTGCAACCCGATCCAGTGGCCGATCGGCGCCGGGGCGGCGGCATCGCCTGAGCCGACGTTCCGCCACAGGATGGTCGGGGCTCCCAGGTTGAGCTCGACCAGGTCGAGCAGACCGTCGAGGTTTAGATCCACCAGTGCCGCTCCCCGCCCCCGAGCGTAGCTGACGATGCCGGCCTTGTCGGCGGCCTCGACGAAGGTCCCGTCAGGCTGTCCGAGGAACAGGTCCGAGGGGTCCCTGGTGGCGTAGTCGGCCTGTGCTTCGACGTTGCCCTTGGACACGAACAGGTCGATGAACCCATCGTTGTTGACGTCCTGGAATTCCGGGTGCCAGGCGGTCGACGGGAGCGGGTCGCCGCCGGTGAACGGCCGAGTCGCGGTGACCCCGCGCTTGAGGGCGATATCGCGGTACGTCGGCTGGCCCGGACCCGCGGTCAGCGTCTGGAGCTTGTTCTCGCCCTGGCTGGTCAGGTACACGTCGGGGTAGCCGTCGCCGTTGACGTCGTAGCTGGCGATCCCCATCCCGAAGACCTGGACCGGGACCCAGCCGTCGGCGGCGGTGTACAGCCGGGGTGGCTCGCCCGGCGCGACACGCCACATCTGCTCCTGGCCGTCGCTCAGGTCGCTGTAGTAGTGGCGATCGTTGCTGACCCGCAGATCGCGCCGGCCAGACCGGTCCCAGTCGCTGAAGAGCATCGACAGGGCGCACCATGACGGGGTCAATGGGATCGGGGCGCCGTATCGCGTGCCACCGCTGTCTGGCCGGATCAACTGGTTGTCCGAGCACAGGTGATTGGGGTCCGGATTCTGTGCGGCGACGACGTAATTGCCGAAGGCCAGGGTGGGCAGGGCCTGTCCGGCCTCCCAGGTGGCGCTGAAGGCCGTGGTGAGCAGGTCGCCTCCAGCGAGGCCCCACGCTTCGTTGGCCCGCTCGAAACGACATCCGCCGAGCCCGCGCAGGACGATGTTCTCGCCGTTCCGCAGGACCGCCAGGTCGACGGTCCCGTCGCCATCGACATCGATGGGATAGGCGCCGGTGACGCCGGTCAGGTCGGTCGCAGGGTCGGCGACCGCCACGAAGCGCAGGGCGCCCCCGATCGGGCTCTCGTTCCGATACAGGGCGGCGGGACCGCTCCCACCGGCGAGATACAGATCCGGCCGGCCATCGGCGTCGCAATCGAAGACCGCGACCCCACCACCCACCGAATAGGGGTAGTCGCCGCCATAGGTCTGGGCGATGCCCGACGCTGTCGTCTCGTCGACGAAGCGCGGCGCGGCCATTGCGGTCGTGGGCGAGGCCCCGCCGGTCAGGTTGAGCACGACCACCCCGCCGACTCCGCCGACCAGGACGACGGCGGCCAGCCCGACCACGACCGTCGAAGTCCGACGAGTGGGTCGGATCACTCGCCCGGTGGACTCGATCGGACCACGGACCTCGTCACGAACCGACCGTGCCGGCGTAGTACTGCTGCGCCCGGGCCCACGCCTCCGTGCCGCACTGCGAGCCGATCTTGCGTCCGTTGAAATCGTCGGCCGGGATATGGATCCCGCCGTACAGGCGAGACACGCCGGCCTGATCGGCCGCGTCGTAGTACGTCGCCCACTCCAGGGTGACGTCCTTGGTCGGCCCGGCCTCGATCTTGAGCGAACCCGCCTTGGTGGTCCACTCGCTCAGGCCACCCGGGAAGTACGCATTGCCGGTGAACCCGACCATGACCTCGGCGGCGGCCCGGCTGAACGTGCTGTGGCCGGATACGAACCCGGAGAAGGCCGGGGTCACGAACGTCGGCAGCTGGTAGGGCACCCAGGTGACAGCCCGGATCCACCTGGCCCCGCTGGTCTGGGTCTTGGGATCCTTGGGACTGCCCGCCCAGGCCCGGATCGCGATCTCGCCCTCGTGACCGGCCAGCGCCGCCATCGGCTCGCCCGCGGCCGTGTCGGCCTTGGTGATCAGGGCCACCAATCCGGGTACGAGGGGCAGACCGGCTTTGCTGTACGAGGGCAGGTTCGGGTCGCTCGACTGCCCCTGCTCCGCCATAAACCGGATCATCGAGATCGGCCGAGCCGTGTCGTAGTGGCCCTTGAGCCCCCAGGCCGCGATCGCCGCGTCATGGACCGCGCCATTGAGGGCGAGATAGATCTTCACGTCCCACTGGAGTCGGTCGACCGCCGGCCCGGTGCCACCGATCTTGAGGTTCGGCGCGAGCTGGTCGCCGACGGTGTTGGCGATCACGTTCCAGTGGCCGGGCGGGGTCTCGGACTTGGGACCGTCCGCCCAGAACTCGGTCAGCGAGCGGCTGAAGTCCCCGAGGTTGACCACGTCCGGTGCATACGGCTTCCCGGTGGCCGGGTTGACCGGGTGACCGCTGCCGTCGTTCGTCCCGAGCGTGTTTCCGCCTCGGACGCCCGGTGAGATGTCGATCGTGGCATCGGTGTTCGGATCCAGCTGGCTGCTGTCGCGGATCACTTCGATCGCCTGGTCCTTGTAGGCCTGGTCCGAGGCCGGATCGCCGCCGAGCTGGGGTGGCGGCCCCGGATCGACGGGCACGCCGTCGCTGCCCGCGGCGGGCAGGGCGAATGACTTCACGTGACCCCAATGCGGTCCTACGTTCTGCTGGACCCCGTTGACGATCGGGATGCCGTTCTGCGAAATCATGTGCTCGAGCTGGAGGGGCTGCCAGCGGTTCGGATCGGCCATCACCGTGCCGGGAGCGGCCACGACCATCGGCCGATTGACCGCCTTGTAGGCGGGGTCGCTGTAGCCGCCGGTCTGGTTCGAACCGTCGGCCAGGCCGTAGGCCAGGACCGCCTTGGCGATCCGGTTGCCGACCGCGGCAGGGGTGTCACCATCGGTGGTCGCCAGCGCGAGCGGATAGCACAATCCATCCATCACGTCGTCGAACTCGGACAGCGACTGCTCCGCCCCGACCGCCTTGATGAACCGGGCCGTCAACACGCGGTAGGCCGCATAGCTGATCGCCTCGTTCCGGGCCGCGGCCACGTCCGTCGCGGTGTGCTTCTCCTTGACCACGTAGCCCGTGGCCTTGGTGTCGTAAGCCGCCCAGGCGTCCCACATTGCGACCGACGTGTGGAACAGGTTACGGGCATGGACGGGTGGGTTGGGGAGTGAGCGCCGGATCGCGTCGAGCAAGGCCTCGTCCCAGCGACGAGCGACCGACCACTCGGGGTGGCTCGCGTTGGTCGGGCAGGTCGCGGTCTGGGGTGACCACGGCCGCACGTAGAGCAGGCCGGCCACAATCAGGGCGACCCCCGCCAAGGCGGCAATCGCCACCGTCGTCTTTGACCGACTCGCGCGCATCTCGCCTCCACTCTCGACTCGGTGGACGCCGGCCGGCGTCCGTTCAGCGGTTGTGTGAGATCAGTTGGGTGTCTCGTCCGCCTGGCTCGCCGGAAGCCCGGCGTTGGCCCGGGCCGCCCGATCCAGATCGACCAGTGTCGCGATGCTACCGCGACTGAACGAAAGGTCGAGTCGCGGTAGCGCACCGTCGAGGATGGCCGCCGTCAGATCGTCGACCTCGGCCTGGTATTGATCGACCGTCGGGACCTCGATCGCCGTGGCCGACCGCCCGCGCCACATCGTCAGCGAGGGCAGCGGGCCATCGGGCGCGGGCAGGAACGGTGCGTCGAGGATCAACCTCGCCTCGGACCCCACGATCTCGACCCGTTCCCGATCGGGGGCGGCGAACCCGCTGTCGAACTGTGCCAGCAGCCCACTCGGAAAATGGAGCTGGCCGATGAACGTCCGGTCGACCCCGTTGGCGTCGAACCGGGCAAACGCCCCGACCCGGTCCGGTTCCTCGCCGGCGATCCGGCGCGACAGGTTGACCGGATAGCAGCCGACGTCCCACAGCGAGCCGCCACCCATCGAACGCTCGACCCGCGGGTCGCCGGGGTGGGTCAGCAGGAACGAGAACGTCCCGACGACCAGCTGGAGCTCGCCCAGCGCGCCGCCCTGGGCCAGCTCGATCGCCCGGAGGGTCTGGGGATGATGGAGCGACATGAACGCCTCGACGGCGATCCGACCGGTTCGCTGGCAGGTCGCCGCGATCGCGTCGACATCGGCGACCGTCAGGGCCATCGGTTTCTCGCACAGCACGTGCTTGCCAGCCTCCAGCGCCCGGATCGTCCACTGGGCGTGGAGGTGATTGGGCAAGGAGATGTAGACCACGTCCACCTCGGCCGACGCGAGCAGCGCGTCATAGGACCCGAACGATTGCGGGATCCCGTGCTCTGCGGCGAAGCCCGCGGCACGCTCGGCGTTCCGGCTGGCAACGGCGACGGCCACGGCCCGGCGGCTGGCGGCGATGGCTCGGACCGACCTGGGGGCGATACGGCCAGGCCCCAGGATTCCCCAGCGGAGGATGGTCATCGCCGGCTCGACGGTCCGTTCAGCGCCCCGGTCTCCCATCCTGATCGGCCCGCCCAGTCCACGCCGATGCCTTGACACGGCTGCGGCGATGCCCGACTGTAGCACAGGGTTTGAAAGAGAGGAACACAAACCGGTGGTCGTGGAGATCGGGCAGCGCAGCGAAACCGTCCGTCGGGCGAACCTCAGCGCGATCGTGCGCGAACTCCATGCCCGTGACCCGCTGTCCCGATCCGAGCTCGTCGTCCGGACCGGTCTGACCCGGAGCGCCATCCGCGGCCTCGTCGGCGAACTCACGGCCGCCGGGTTCGTGTCCGAGGTGCGCCCCGCTCCACTGGGAACGCCAGGGCGGCCCTCTCCATTGGTCTCCCTCAACCCCGACAGCGTCGTCGCCCTGGTTCTCGAGATCGCGGTCGATTCGCTTTCGGCGGCGGTCGTCGGGCTCAACGGCCGGATCCTCGAGCTGATCCGGGTGGATCGACCTGCCGGCCACGTATCGGTCGAGGACATCGTCGGCGACCTGGTCGAGCTGGCGACCGTCGTCCGGGCCCGCCGGCCGGCCGGCGACCGCGAGATCGGGATCGGCGTGGCCGTGGTCGGCGTCGTTCGACGGATCGATGGCCTCGTTTCGATGGCCCCGAACCTGGGCTGGCGCGACGTCCCGCTCGGTGAGCAGCTGGCCCGGGCATTCGGCTCTGACGTGCCGATCTACGTGGCCAACGAGGCGGACCTCGGCGCATTGGCCGAAGTCCGACGCGGCGCCGCCCGCGGCGCGGACCACGTCCTGTTCATCTGGGGCGAAGTCGGCGTCGGAGGCGGGCTGATCATCGACGGTCGCCCGTTCACCGGCGTCGCCGGATACGCCGGTGAGGTCGGCCACCTGCCGGTCAACCCGGCCGGAGCGGCCTGCCGCTGCGGGTCGGTCGGGTGCTGGGAAACGGAGATCGGGGCTGGCGCGCTGCTTCGCCGGGCGGGCCATCCCACCGGCGGCGGTCGAGCCGAGGTGGACGCCGTCCTGGCCGAGGCTGCTGCCGGCGCGCCCGTGGCGCTCGGTGCGCTCGAGGAGACCGGTCGGTGGATCGGGTTCGGAATCGCCGGCCTGGTCAACGTGTTCAATCCGCGACTGGTCGTACTCGGCGGATTGCTCGGCCGGATGTACCCGTTCATCCGCGGGATCCTCGAGACTGGGCTCGAACGGCACGCTCTCCCGGCTCCCCGCCGGATCGTCAGGATCGTGCCAGCGACCCTGGGCGTCGATGCGCCCCTGCTTGGTGCCGGGGAGCTGGCCTTCGAGCCGCTGTTGGCCGATCCAGCGCGTTGGTTGCGCCGAGGTGACACACTGACCGACCGCGCGACCGCATGAGGTGCGCCCCCTGGTCCAGCTGCCGGCCACCAAAGGTGACTGTTCAGACCGCCATCATCGGGGGATGATTTCCATCGAGGTGTACCTGAGGAGGGTGGTAGCCTAGCGTGAAGCTTGCGATCCATTGGAGGAGTAAGCGATGAGGAGGCAAGGTCAACGATGATCAATCGCAGAATCGCCGCGTTCGTGGCGACCGCTGGGATCGTCCTGGCGGCATGTTCGAGTGGCGGAACGACTCCGGCCCCGACGACCGCGCCCACGACGGGTGGGAGTCCGGCCGCGGGCAAGTGCGTCGTCGGCGTATCGTGGAACAACTTCCAGCAGCCGCGTTGGGCGGCCCACGACGAGCCCAACCTCAAGAAGACGGTTGAGGCCGGTGGCGGCTCGTACATCTCTGCCGACGCCAACCTGAGCGCCGAGCAGCAGCTGACCGATGTCGACACCCTGATCTCGAAGGGCGCCAAGGTCCTGATCCTGCTGGCCCAGGACAACAAGGCCATCCTGCCAGCCCTCAAGAAGGCGTCGGACGCGGGTGTCCCGGTCATCGCCTACGACCGCCTGATCGAGGATCCCGGCATCCTGTACATCACCTTCGACAACGTCCTCGTCGGCAAGGCCGAGGCGGACGCGGTTATCAAGAAGGTCCCGAAGGGCAACTACGTCCTGATCAAGGGCGACCCGGGTGACCCGAACGCATCCACGTTCCTGCCGTCGGGCTGGGACCAGGCCGGCCTGAAGGACAAGGTCGCGTCCGGCGACATCGTCCTCCTCAACGGCCCCGACGGGACGTTCACGGACGCCTGGAAGACCGAGAAGGCCCAGACCAACATGGAGGCGATCATCGACAAGGCCGTCGCGGACGGAAAGAAGATCGACGCCATCCTGGCCGAGAACGACAGCACGGCATTGGGTGTCGTTGGTGCCCTCACGGCCAAGAGCTACGGCTTCCCGCCCCTGAGTGGCCAGGACGGCGACCCCGCCAACCTGAACAACGTGGCGTTGGGCAAGCAGTACGTTGACGTGTTCAAGAACGCCAACGAGCTCGGCAAGACGGCCGGCGCGGCCGCCCTCGCGCTTTGTGCCGGTGGAAAGATGGCCGACCTGAAGCTGCCGGACGGCCTGATCGACGCGAGCGTCGCGCCGCTCGCCGGACTTTCTGCTAAGGACTTCGTGACGCCTGGTAAGGTCACGGTCAAGTCGTTCATCCTCCAGCCGACGCCGCTTACCGCAGACACCCTGGACAAGGCGATCGCCGCCGGCCAGATCACGAAGGCGGACCTGTGCAAGGGAGTCGACGCCGCGACGGCGCCGGCTGCGTGCAAGTAACCATCGTCAACCCTTGAGTACCCGCGACCTGCGCGTCCCGATCCTCGGGCGCGCAGGTCGCTTTATCTCCAGAACAGGAGAGCGGCCGTGACGAACGTGGCCGAGGCGGCACCGGTTTCGGGTCAGACCAAGCCCCCGGCTCGCAGTTCGTTGCGTGGTCTGTTGGCCCAGACGGAGATCGATCTCCGTCTGTTCGGCATGCTCCTGGCCCTGGCCGTGATCCTGCTCACCTTCAACATCCTGAGCGGGGGCAAGTTCTTCCAACCGACCAACATGGTCACCCTGGCGGTCCAGGCGACCGGCGTGGCGATCATCGCGACGGGGATGGTCCTGGTCATCGTGTCGCGCAACATCGACCTCTCAGTCGGGTCGCTGGTCGGCCTGATCGCCATGACCTACGCCCTGCTGATGACCGACATCCTGCCCCACGTCCTGGGCATGCCTGCCGCCTTCCCGTTCCGGTGGGTCACGC
>Ga0080064_1005665_pt1 | contig 14344 bp, 12 predicted proteins | sample Subgrocontami54m_FD_69260 | JGI IMG/M metagenome (GOLD analysis project Ga0080064, IMG submission 69260) | Subsurface groundwater microbial communities from S. Glens Falls, New York, USA - GMW46 contaminated, 5.4 m (SPADES assembly) (version 2) ...
TGCGCGAAGCGCACCCTGCGAAAACCTTCGTGTCCTTCGTGCCTTCGTGGTGAATCCGACTTTTCTCATTTTGGTTGCGGCGTAGCCGCGCTGGGATCTTCGTGGTGAACGAAATCAAGGTGATAGCGCCAGGTTGCCCACACAGAAGCTTGAATGGCCGCTATTATAAAGCCTGGCCCCATCTCCGTGGCGATCAACAAAATTGCGCTGTCCCGGCTAAGATGATATTGGACCTGCATGTCAAAGTTCGCTGACTTCTGCGCCGACTACTTCAAAAGGCATTTCGATCTTCACCCCAGCGAGGCCATCTACTACGGCATCGGTGGTTACGATCATCTGTTGAACGACTATTCCGACGAGACTTACCAATCCGAAAAAGCTTTCGTCGAAGAGTCGCTGGCAAAACTGCGGCAGATTTCCGTCAACGATCTAAACCAGGACGAAGCCATCGACCACGCCCTGCTCGCAGGGCGGTTGACGATTCAACAGTACGAGCATGCGAAAGAAGACTACCGGCTCAAGTGGCCGGATACTTACTCACCCATCGACGCGATCTACATTCTTACGGTTCGAGCGACGAATGATCTATCCGCCAATCTTCTGAGCCGCCTGGGGCGAACGCCGGGATTGATCCGACAAGCAATCGCCAACCTGAGCCGGCGCAGCGCGAATCCGCCGAAGCTATGGACTGAAATGGCCATCGAGAGCGCCAAGGGCGGTATAAGCTTCCTGGGCACACTGCCGAGCCATCCGAAGATTCAAGCCGGAGTCAAAGATATGGCGGGGTTGCGCACGGCCATCGACAAGGCAAAGAGCGCGATCAACGAATTCGCCGCCTTTCTCGAACGCGATCTTTTGCCGCGCAGCAGCGGAGTCTACGCCGTCGGTGCAGAGCATTTTAACTTGCTGCTTGAGAAAAAACATTTCTTGAATCACGACGCTGAAAGCTTGCTCGCCGTCGGCGAAGATCTCTTCGCGAAGACCAAGCGAGAGCTCGCTGCGCTGGCGGACGAGCTCGCATCGGGGAAAACCATCGAAGAGGTTGCCCGGAACATTCAGGACAATCATCCTGAAATCAGTGAAATCTTGCCGGCGTATCGGAAGGCCATGGAAGCCGCGCGCGACTTCGTCAAGGAGCAAGAGATCGTCTCTTTTCCGCCGAAAGAGGAACTCCACGTCGTGCACACGCCGGAGTTTCGCCGCCATGAAATCCCCTTCGCCGCTTACCTGTCGCCGTCGCCGAAGGATCCCGATCAGGTCGGCTACTATTACGTCACTCCGGTCACGGACGACGATCTTCTTCGGGAACACAACTGGGTCGGCCTCGAAAACACCTCCGTGCATGAAAGCTACCCCGGTCACCATCTACAATTCTCCGTTGCCAACTCGATCCCGGCGGCTTCAACTCTGCCACGACTCATGAACGAATCTTCGGTTTTCTATGAAGGCTGGGCGCTCTACTGCGAGCAGCTCATGCACGAGCAGGGCTTCTTAAAAAGCAAAGAACACCGCTTCGTCATGCTCAAGGACCGGCTCTGGCGCGCGCTGCGAATTATCATCGACGTAAAAACACAGACCGGCAAGATGACCTACGACCAGGCGGCGGACCTCATGGTCCGCGAACTCCATTTTCCCCGCGCGCAAGCCTGCGGCGATCTCAATTGGTACAGCCAATCGCCCTCTGGCCCGATGGGCTACGCCCTGGGCTGGTCGATCATCAATCGATTGCGGGACCAGGAACAGAAGCGGCTCGGCGGCAAATTTGACCTGAGAGGATTCCACGACAAACTCCTCAGCGCGGGAAGCATCTCGCTACCGCTGGTCGAAAAAAGACATTTCATCCGATGACCGAAAACGACTTGAACGTATTGAACGATTGGAACGACTTGAACGGGCCGCGTCGCTGATTCGTTCAAACTGTTCAAAACGTTCAAGCCGTTCAAAACGTTATGAAGTCTAAAACGAAAACACGCGGCCCTCTTTTGGGCGCCCACATGTCCATCGCCGGCGGCGTCGGCAATGCGCTGCTCGACGGCAAGAAGGTCGACTGCGACGCGATTCAAATTTTTACCAAGTCCTCGCGTCAATGGGCTTCGAAGCCTTACACCAAAGAAGAGATCGAACAGTTTCGGATAAACCAAAAGGCAACCGGCATCGCGACGGTCATCGCCCATGATTCGTATTTGTTGAATCTCGGCTCGCCTGACGCGGGTTTGCGCAACCGCTCCGTGGCGGCTTTCATCGACGAGCTGGAACGGTGCGAGGTTCTCGCCGTCACCAATCTCGTGGCTCATCCCGGCGCGCATGTAGGCGCGGGGGAAGCCGAAGGCATCAAACTGATCGCGAAATCGCTCGACGAAGTCCACAAGGGTTGCCCCGGATACAAAGCCAAAGTCACTCTGGAGATCACCGCCGGGCAAGGCTCCAATCTCGGTTATCGCTTCGAGCAGATCGGCGCCATCATCGATGCCACGAAAGAAAGTGATCGCATCAGAGTCTGCTTCGACACCGAGCATGCCTTCGCCGCCGGCTACGACATTCGCACGAAAGAAGGCTACGAGCGGACTTTCGCTGAATTCGATGACGTGATAGGAATCGACCGCCTCGCGGCTTTTCATCTCAACGACTCGAAGAAAGAATTTCACTCCCGCGTCGACCGCCACGAGCATATCGGCAAAGGATATATCGGAATCGAAGCTTTCCGATTGTTGATGAACGACAAACGCTTCTGGGGCCTGCCCATGTGCTTGGAAACTCCCAAGGGGCCGGACCTCAAAGAAGACCGAGAAAACCTCACACTGCTCCGCAAGCTGATCGCGAGCGGCTAATTTGCCGTGGCGTGCATCGCATTCGACCATTTGGTCGAGCCACTCGACCATCGCGGCGAGTGAATCGCGAACCGCAGAGCCCGGCGTAAGAAAATTCGTTTAAAATCAACCTCTTTTTCCTGCGCGTTTATGGCACGCGGATTGCGTTTTAGATTGGCCAGACAAAGAAAGAAAAGGAGGAAAAGGTTATGAAGAAAGTATTAAGCACAATCGCGGTCGCGGGTGGTTTGGCACTGCTCAGTGGTGTCGCGTTAGCCCAGTGGGGTGGTGGGCCCGGCGGAGGCTGGCACGGTGGCATGGGGCCAGGAATGATGCAGGGTGGCGGACCCGGCTCTGTGGCCCGTGGGGCTCCGTGCGCAGGGGCTACAAACACTGCGGCCGAGATCACCGAAGACAAAGCCAAGGAGCTGGCCACGGCATATGCTGGCCAGTATCTGACGGGCTTCACCGTGGAACGAGTCCTGCCGTTCACCGGCAGATTCCACACGATGTTCTCCGTCGAGCTCAAGAACGAAGCCGGCGAAGTGCGCACGTTGCATGTGAACCCCTACGGCAACGTGATGCCCTTTGGCGGAGCATCGCGCCGAGGCTGAAAAAGGCTCGGTCCATAGACACGAAGGCCCCGGGTCACATGCGCCTGGGGCCTTTTTTTTTGGCGAAAAAAGAAAAAATGATGGCCGAGTTTCCCTAATCGCCAGACCGCCGCGGTTAGCCGTCCCTTTTGATTCCCCCAGCCGCGGTGTTAATAATGGTTTTGCCGATGCAAAAAATCCTACTGCCGCGCTACTTTTTCTTTTCGGTTCTTCTGCTCCTGCTGCTTGTCTCCATCTATATTTTCTTCGAGGCCCGGCGCCTACAGGGCGAGCTCTTGCGCCAGACCGAATCCAAAGGGCTGGCGTTGGCCGAGGCCATGGAGAACAATATTCGCAGCGCGATTCTTGGCAACTCGCTGTTGGAAGAACTTATCAGCCAACGGCTCTTCGATAATGCCCGGCTGGTGGACCAGTTGCTTCGATTCCCGCCGGTGGACCAAAAGTTTCTTCAGGAAGTCGCCGCGCTGAACGGGTTGCGCAAGATCGACCTGCTGGACTTAAAGGGCCAGCCGCTGCGCGCCGACTTGCCGGCTCCACGGCCACAACGTATGCAAGAAATGATGGCGCGGATGGGAGCGCTCCCCTCCGAGGAGGCCACGGAACAACATCGGTCGATGATGACCTTTATGTGGGGGCGCCGTTGGCGTCTTTCGCAGGAGCCCAACCAGACCCCGCCCGCGGTGGCGGAGCGCAAGCTCTGGGAAGGCAGCGTGTTCGGCGTCGCCATCGGCGCGCGCAGTTTTCCCGGCATCATCGCGGTCCACGCCAACGCCGAGTACATCCTCAATTTTCGGAAAGAAATCGACGTGCAAAAGCAAGTCGAAGAACTCGGACGCCAGCCGGACATCGAACATATCATGCTGGTCGACAACGACCTGAAAATCCTCGCGCATACCGACCCAAGCTTAATCCATCAACCGGTGGACGATCCGTTCTTAGTGCAGATCAAGGCAGGCCAAGACCCCGGCCGCAGATTGGTCCGACAGGCTGACGGCGGGGCACATTATGACGTCGTCAAAACGGTGACCGTGAATGGTTCTACCGTAGGGTTTCTGAAAATCGGTCTATCACTCAAATCCATGGAGACCGCCTGGCGGCGCAGCCTGCTTAACATGGTGGTCTTCGGTGTCGCGATCCTCGCCGTCGGCATACTAGGCATGGGAGTGATTTTCTATAACCAACAAAGCCACCTGCGAAGGGTGAAATCCCTCGAGGCGAAAATCGGCCGCCAGGAACGGCTTTCGGAGTTGGGGAATCTCGCCGCTACAGTCGCCCATGAAATCCGCAATCCCTTGAACTCGGTGTCCATGGGGTTGCAGCGCCTCAAGGCTGAGTTTTCGCCGAGCCAAGATCAAGAAGAATACGCTCGCTTCCTAAGCCTTATTCAAGGTGAAGTGCAGCGGCTCAATGCCATCGTCGAGCAATTTCTTTCGCTGGCGCGCCCGCTCAGCTTGAAACGCGAGGAGATCGCCGTCGATGGGTTTCTCACGGAGCTCATTACACTCGCTGCGGGCGACGCCGCGGCCGCCAATGTACGGATCGATGTGAAAGTCGTACCCGGTCTTTCCCCACTCCAGGCCGATCCGAATTATCTCAAACAACTCCTGCTCAACCTGATTCTCAACGGCGTGCAAGCGATGCCCGCCGGAGGAACGTTGACCGTCGCAGCCGATGCGGATAAAGATCATTTGCGGCTCACGGTCGCCGACCAGGGAGGCGGGATCGAGCCGGAGTCGATGGGAAAAATTTTCGAGCCCTATTTTACGACGAAAGCCAACGGTTCAGGTCTGGGGCTCTCCATCGCGCGCAGGATCGCCGAAGCCCACGGCGGCAATATCACCGTGGAAAGCGCGCCGGACCAGGGCTCCCGGTTTCAAGTGTTTCTTCCGTTCAATACTGCCGAGGCGTAGATGGCTGACCTCTTTCGAATTCTGGTCGTCGATGATGAAGCGACCCAGCGGGAGCTGGTCTGCGGCTATCTCAAGAAACAGGGCTTCGAGGTCCTCGCGGCGCCGAGCGCGGAGCGGGCGCTGGAGCTTTTGCGCCAGGAACCCGTCGAGCTGATTCTTACGGATCAACGCATGCCGAACCTCTCCGGCCTCGATCTGCTCAAGGCCGCGCAAGCGATCAATCCGGAAACCGCCGTCATCGTGGTGACGGCATACGGAAACATCGAAACCGCCGTGGAGGCGATGAAAGCCGGAGCGGCCGACTACCTGACCAAGCCCCTGCACCTCGAAGAACTGCTGCATAAGATCCGCCGCATCCGGGAACAGTGTCGCCTGTACGAGGAAAATCGCGAGCTGCGCGAGGCGTTACAGGAGCGCCACCGCATCGAGGGCGTCATCGGCGAGAGCGGGCAGATGCTCGAAGTGATTTCGCTGGTGGGCCGCGTCGCCCCCAGTGAAGCAACGGTCTTGATCCGCGGCGAAAGCGGCACCGGCAAGGAGCTCATTGCCAAAGCGATCCATTACGCGAGCCCCAGGGCCGCCCGGTCCCTGGTGCGCGTGAACTGCGCCGCGCTGCCGGAAAACCTGCTGGAGTCCGAGCTCTTCGGCCATGAAAAAGGCGCGTTTACCGGCGCCATCGCCGCGCGCAAAGGGCGCTTCGAGCTCGCTGAAGGCGGCACTCTTTTTCTGGACGAAATCGGCGACTTGCCACCTCACTTACAAGCCAAGCTTTTGCGCGTGCTGCAGGAACGGGAATTCGAGCGGGTCGGCTCCAGTCAGACGCTCAAGGTCGACGTGCGCATCTTGTCGGCGACCCACAGAGACTTGGAGGCGCTGATGCGCTCCGGACAGTTTCGCGAGGACCTTTATTACCGGTTGAACGTCGTAACGATCCTGCTGCCGCCGCTGCGCGAGCGGCGCCAGGATCTGGCGGCGCTGATGGATCATTTTTTAAAACTCTTTGCCGCGAAAAACGGGAAATCCATTCGCGGCTTCAGCCAGGAAGCGCGCCAGTCCCTGCTGCGCTACGACTATCCCGGAAACGTTCGCGAGCTTGAGAACCTGATCGAGCGGGCGGTGGTACTCAGCCGCGGCGACGTGATCGGCGGCGGGGATTTGCCGCTGACGCTGGAGGCATCCGAAGAGAAGATCGGTCATGAAACCCAATTGACCGCGGCGGTGGAAGGCTTGGAAAGGCGCATGATCAAAGAGGCGCTCGCCCGCTCGGGCGGAGTACAAACCCGCGCCGCCGAGGAGCTCGGCATGACCGAACGCGCTCTGCGCTACAAATTGAAAAAATACGGCTTGCAGGGAGAGGAGCCGGACTCCTCTACCCCGCCGGAATCGTGACTCCCCAAACGCGGAAAACAACCCCCGAAGGGCGGAGGTTTTTTGTCTTTTTGGATGCCCAACAGGCTCTGCATGAATTGGCAATGCAGCAGGGTCGTAGGCGGGTTCTGGCCATGGAATGCTTCCGCCGGGGCGGAAAACGGCAAGGATCGAACACGACCAGGGAGGAATTTACCAGATTGAAAAGGAATCGTTACCCTTCGCCCCGTCGGTCGAAGTCAACCAAGGCTCGTCAACCTTGGCGCCGTTGATGAGTCCAAAAAAGTACAACCGCAACATTTGCTCTATCAACTGCGAGAGCGGCAAGTCGCGCCTCGGCTGGTACCAGGTGTAAATCCAGTTCATCATACCGAAGAGTGCGAAGGTGGCCACGCGCAGATCGACGCGCTTGCCGCCCTCCTGCTCTTGCAGCTCGCCCAGCAGGTCCATGAGGACTTTGACGTAGCGGCGCTTGAGCACCAGGATCTTATCTTGGAACTCGCCGCTGAGCGATTCGTCCTCATGGGCCATCACCTTCATCTCGTGCATGTTGTGTAAAAAGAAACTCAGATGGTTTTCGGCGAAGGCGCGGATGCGCGCGTGCGCGTCCTTGTGCGCCGATGCCGCTTGCTCCCAGCGCTGTAACAGGGTGAGAAAGCAGCGTTCTTGAATGAGATAGAGCAACTCTTCTTTGGTCGCAAAGTAATAATAAAGGCCGGCCAAGCTCTTGCGGGTGGCCCGGGAAATGTCGCGCATTGAGGTGTGGTGAAATCCCTTCCCGGCAAAAATTTTGGCCGAGGTCTTCAAAATTTGCTGAAGTTTTTCGTCGTGGTGACGAGTCGCGGGTTCCAAGCGGTTGGCCATGAGTGAAAAGATATTTGCAAATCGGTCCCAGGGTGTCAACCTGGACATCGGTCCGGTCCATGAGAGAATCCGGCGTGGGCGACGGCCGAGCAATAGCCTAGCACAGCGGAGATGCCGGCAGCGACCGCTTTGATTTAGCTTTCGCGAGCCGCAAAGAGTATCGCTTGCTGTACCGCGAGACCAAGCTCTTCTCCTTCTTTATAGACCTCCGTCTTGGCCGTTTGAACGCGCAACACCGCGCCGTCGGCCCTGACTTTGTAATCGACGAGATGTCCCCCGTAGCTGCGCACTTCCACCCGGCAGCGAATCGGACCTGTCGGACTCAAGGAAATATCCTCAGGGCGCACCGCGACGAGGCATGCGCCGCTCAGACCGCTGCGGTCGAGAACGCTAAGGCGATGGCCGCTGAGAAACTCTACGGTGGCCTCTTCTCCAATCCGGCTGAGAATACGCCCGGGAACAAAGTTCATCAGACCGATGAAATCCGCCACGAAACGGTCGGCGGGACGGGTGTAGATCTCGTCGGGCGTGCCCACTTGAACGATCCGGCCGGCGTTCATGACGGCGAGATGGTCCGACATGGCCAGCGCTTCCGCCTGGTCGTGAGTCACGTAGAGAATGGGGATGCCCGTTCGGCGCTGCAAGTCCTTCAGCTCGAAGCGCATCTGCTCGCGCAGCTTCGCGTCGAGATTGCTCAACGGCTCGTCAAGCAGAAGCACTTCCGGTTCCTTGATCAGCGCGCGGGCCAAGGCGACCCGCTGCTGCTCTCCGCCGGAGAGCTGGCTAGGATACCGGTCCGACAATCGTTCCAGACCCACGGTATGTAATGCGTCTTTGAGCTTCGTTTCAATGATCTCTTTCGGCAACTTCTTGAGCTTCAATGGATAGGCAACGTTATCGTGGACCGTCATGTGGGGCCAGACAGCGTAATTCTGAAACACCATGCCGATCGGTCTGATCTCCGTGGGGACGTTGATTCCGTCCACGCTTGAGTTCACACGGGTCGCACCGATATAGATTTCACCCTCGCTAGGTTCTTCAAGCCCGGCGACGCATCTCAAGACCGTGCTCTTACCGCAACCGCTCGGTCCAAGCAGAGAAAAAAATTCCTTGTCTTCAACGGCGAGCGTAACGGAATCCACGGCGAGGACCTTACCGTATTTCTTGCTCAGACGCGAAATTCGGATTTTGTCCATTTTGCCTAAAACCCCGCCACACCGCCGGTTAGCTTTCGGAGGATCGTATTACCCAGAATTAGTAGACCCATGACAATCGAAGCGAGGGCGGCCGCTATCTCTCGATAGCCGGCATCCTGCATATTGTAAACGACCACCCCGATAGTTTCGGTGTGATAGGCGTAAAGGAGAATCGACACGGTGAGTTCCCGCAAAGCAGGCATGAAGACTAGAATCCAGCCGGCGATCATCCCCGGCCGTGCCAACGGCAATATGATATCGCGTAAGCGCGGGAATAATTTTGCGCCCGAGGCCTTGGCGGCTTCTTCGAGCGAATCATGCACTTGTTGTAAAGTGGCATTCGTGGTCCTCACCGCGAATGGGAGATAGACCGCAAGATAGGCCACCAGAATAATCCATAGCGTCCCGTAAAGGCTCACCGGCGGTTTCGCCCATGCGAGGATCATCGCGATGGCGATGACCGTGTGGGGCACTGCGTAGGGGATCGTCGCAAAAAAGTCCAGCGCGCGACTGCCCTTCAACCTCGCCTTGACATGAAGATAGGAGATCACCGTGCCGACAAACATGGCCGCCGTGGCCGCCACGCCGGCGAGAAACAGACTGTTCATGATCGCTCTTTGCGCCGTTTCAAACCCAAGCACATAGATAAAATTTTGCAGCGTCAGGTTGGCGGCGCTGAGCGGTGCGCCCCAGTAGCGCATCAGCGCGGTCAGCACCATGGAAAGAATTGGCAGGATCGAAATAAAAACGACGACTGCCGATATTAAGAGAAATAGCGGATAGCGGAGCGAGCGAAGTTTTAGCTCGGAGGGGTGAACCGCTTTGCCGGAAATGACCGTGAAGCGGCTCTCGCCCCTTTGAATGCCGAACTGAAGCGCCATCGTCAACAGCGCTACCAGCACGAGCATACTGGAGAGGGCCGTGGCCAGGCCGAAATCGGGGATCGCCAGGGCATAATAGATGCTGGTTGTGAGCACGAAAAATCTCGCTCGCATTCCTAGAAGCGCCGGTATGCCGAAATTGGCCAGCGCACCGATAAACGCCAACAAGCCACCGGCCATAATCGCGGGCAGAACCAAGGGCAAGGTTATCTGGCGCATGATTTGGGAGGTGCCGGCCCCGGAGGCGCGCGCGGCCTCTTCAAGGCTTGCGTCCATCCGCTCCAATGCCCCCGCGACCGTAATAAAAACCAAGATGAAATAGTGCACCGTTAGGACAAAGACAATGCCGCCTGCGCCATAGATGCTCCAGGGCACAGTTGCGAACCCAAAAACTTGCAGGACTAACCTGGCGAGGTAGCCTTGCGGTCCCAAAACCTGGATCCAGGCAATCGCCGCGAAAAATGACGGGAGCGCATAGGGCAAGACCAACAGGGTCCGTAGCGTCTTTTTGAAGGGAAGATCGGTACGTATGACGAGAAGGGCCAGAAGCGTTCCCAGAACCATGCACAGGGTGGCTGTGGCGCATGAGACCCATACCGAATTTAGCAGCGCCCGGTAGTAACTGGGGTATGAAAAAACCTTTTGGTAGCTTTTCAGAGACAGGACACCGGCATCGAGGAAGCTTCTAAATAAAACTTGCCAGAGGGGATAAATGACGATCAGCGAGACAAATACGCCGACCGCCGCCATCAACAGATAGCGGCGGTCGAAGTGGGTGGCGGTCATTCGCAAGACTCGATGGAAGCGCTTGCCTACTGAAGCATCGTCTTTTCGAATTTTTCCCGGATCGCCGGAGCGTTATCGGCCGCCCACTCATAGGGAATCGGCATGAACTTGATCTGCTTGGCCGAAGGCTGCCCCGCCGGCGGTTTAACGTCGTCCCGCACCGGGATCACCTCCTGTTTGACCAAGAATTCCTGGCCTTCTTTCGACAACACGTAATCGACGAACGCTTTGCTGCCCGTGGGATTCTTAGTTCCCTTGATAATCGCAATCGGACTGGGCACCGAGATGGCGCCGTCCGAGGGCCAAACAGTAGCAAGCGGCGCTCCTTTCTTGATCAAGCCCGCGACGATATAGTCAAGCGTCATGGCGACGCCGAATTCTTTACCGGCCAGAGCCGTAGCGGCTTCCGAGTTCCCGCGCACAATGGCCACGCCCTTGGCTCTGGCCCTTTCAAACCATGACCAGTCACCGTCTTTTTTTACAAACGCCGCTACGGTAACGAAATTCGAACCGGAATAGAGCGGGTTGCCCATGACAGCCTTGTTGCCGGCATCGGGGAAATCCTTCCACGACTTGGGCGCGTCCTTCAGCGCGATCACCTGAGTATTAACTGCGATAATCATGTTGATGAGCCGCCCCGCAGTGAAGAACCCCTTCGGATCTTTCAGGTCGGCGGGAATCGCTTTCGCCTCGGGAGAAGTGTAGGCCAACAGTTCACCGCGCTTTCGAAGATCATAATAGACCGGCGCATCGGCAAGCCAGAGCAGATCCGCACGGATTCCTCCGACCTCACGCTCGGCGGCGATTTTCGCGCCCACCTCGGTGCTGCCGGCGCGGTATATTTCAACTTTGATATCCGGCCGTTTCTTCGTGAAGGCATCGGCAAATTGGGTCGCCAGCTCCTGGGGCACGGAAGTGTAAAGCAGCACTCGGCTCGGAGTTTTGGCCTGGGCCAAAACCACGGCAGAGGTCAAGGCCAACATCCCACATGCGGCAAGCAGTGTCAGACTTAACGTATGTAAAAACCTATTCATCTCCCACCTCCCTCGTCGAAATTTTCATGAAGCTGCCAATTGCTCTAGCTGGGCATTGAGAAAGCTCGTTGATTTTTGCACCATCCCGGCTTCGTCCTTTGGATTCCATCCTTCGATAACCAGGGCGCCGTTGTATTTTTCTTTCAGCGATTGAAGCACCGGGCCGAAGGCAATTTCCCCCTGTCCCATGAGCACGTGAACTTTCCCGTCCTTGGTATCGCTGATGTGAATATGGCTGATCTTCCGTAGCGAGTGAATAAATTCGACCACGTCCATCACCGTGTGCGCATGCGAGACATCGAAGGTTACGCCGAAGTTGTCCATGGCGACAGCGTCGATAATCTGATTGGTGATCTCGGGATGAATCACCACCTCTTTGTTGCGCCTTTCCATTGTTTCCATAGCAATAACCAGGCCGAGCTGTTTGCCCCTAGTGGCGAAGCGCGTGAAGGCGCTGATTTGCATGTCCCAGATAGTGTCCAGCGCGTCCTGCCGACCGGTGAGAAAACCGGGGTGGATCGTGATCACCTTGGCGCCCATCTCAGCAGCCTCTTCGATGCTTTGAAGGACCTGGCGGATAGATTCTTCTCGGATGCCTCGATTGCTGGAAGTGATGTTGAGATCCCCGATGGGACCGTGGACCGATAGGCTAAGGCCGGATTGGCGCAGCCGTTTTGCCAGATCGCCCTGGTCGTCGCGCCAAAGGTGCTCGGTCCAAACCTCCAGCCACGATACCCCATGAGCGCGCGCCAAATCGATCACCTTGCCGAGCGGATGGGATTTGAAGAGCAGACTAGAAATGGCAACTTCCATGGAATCTCTCCTTTTATTGCACATATGCGGCAGGAGCGAGTTTGTCAAATAAACCAGGCATTTCGCCTGTGGGGTATTAACCCCGCAGGCGACCAAAGGGGATGCTCGCCCCCTTTGGAAACCCCATTTGATGGTCCCCGCAGCAAGCTGCGGGGAATATTAGATTGACTCTTGGTAAAGTGCGCCGCGGCTAGCACACCACTCCCTGCCGCCTCAGCTCTTGCCGCAGTCGCTCGATTTCACCCCGCTGATAGATGACAACGTTCACGCCTAGGTCCCTCGCGGGCTTTGCGTAGGACTCGTTGTCATCGATATAAACGATTTCCTCGGGCCGCACGCCCGACTTTTCGATCATGACCCGAACGAACTCCCGCTCGGGTTTAGTCATATGAAAATCGAAGGAATACACTTCGATATCGAAGAGGTGGCGAAAGTGATATTTTTCCTCCAAGAACGCGACGCGGCTTTCGATATTTCCCGAAAATACAATGATCGAGTATTTTTTTTGCAAACTTGCGATGAGCTCGTAAATATCCTTGTCGAGAACGTAGCCGTTGTACCATTCCCGCTGAATCAAGCGGCTGTCGTAACCCGACGGCAGCCGTTGCTGTGCCCACTGCCAGAAATCCTCATCGGGAATGAGTCCCTTGCGCAACAGCATGCTCTTCGGCGACGACAAGATTGCGCCGACCAACCTTCGCTCATAGCCATGGGCCGCCGCCAGCTTTTCTAAAGCAACGGATTTTCCTTCGGAAAACAGGACGCCGCCGAGATCAAAAACGATCGCCCGAATCATCGATGCCTCCGTATCGATCATAGCAGCAAAAAACCTGCCTTGAACAGACTTTTATCGTAGTGTATAGCTTTGGGTAGAATGACTTACGAAAATGTTCTGGTTGAGAAAGAGGCCCCCCTTGCGGTCGTCACCCTCAATCGGCCCTCGCAGTTGAACGCGCTCTCCTACGGCCTCTTCAAAGACCTGTGCCTGGCCATGCAGGAACTCGATCGCGATGACGATGTGCGCGTGATCATCGTCACCGGCGGCGAGAAGGTTTTTGCCGCGGGCGCGGACATCAAGGAAATGGCCGACAAGGGGCCGTTCGATCAAAGACTCCGAGAGCGGCTCGCCTATCGCGACCAAATCAACAAGATCTCGAAGCCCGTGATTGCCGCGGTCAGCGGCTTCGCCCTGGGCGGCGGTTGCGAGCTGGCGATGAGCTGCGACATCATCATCGCCTCGGAAACGGCGCGCTTCGGCCAGCCCGAAGTCAATATCGGCATCATTCCCGGCAGCGGCGGCACGCAGCGTCTGACCCATGTTATCGGCAAACACCGAGCCATGGAACTGGTGCTGACCGGAGACTTCATAAGCGCGGCGGAGGCGGAGCGTCTCGGCCTGGTGAACCGGGTCGTGCCGGTGGAACTGTTGATGGACGAGGCCAAATCGATGGCGAAGAAAATCGCCTCCAAGCCCATACTCGCGATCAGAGCCGCCAAGGAAGCGGTGCTAAAGTCCGCCAACACGTCGCTCGACGAAGGCCTGGAGTTCGAGCGCAAATCATTTTATCTTTTGTTCGCCTCCGAAGACCGCACCGAGGGCATGAAGGCGTTCATGGAGAAACGCAAGCCGGAGTTCAAAGGCAAGTAAAGAAGCGAGTTTTGCCCGTGGCATACGAAACGATCCTCTACGAAAAAAACCAGGGCGTGGCGACGATCACGCTGAATCGGCCGCAATCGCTCAACGCCTTCGTGCCGCAAATGAACCAGGAAGTGCTCGCGGCGTTGAAGGACGGCGAGCGCGATCAAGGAATCCGCTGTTTCATGATCACCGGCGCGGGACGGGCCTTCTGCGCGGGTCAGGACCTCAAGGGCCGAACCCCGGAGCAGAAGGGCTCGTTGGGCACGTCGCTACGCGAGAAATATAACCCGCTGATCCGGCAGATCCGCCAGACGGAGAAGATCGTCGTTGCCGCGGTCAACGGGGTCGCGGCGGGCGCCGGTTGCAACTTGGCTTTGGCGTGCGATCTGCGGATGGTGTCCGAAGAGGCGAAATTCGTCCAGTCTTTCGTCC
>Ga0080064_1005666_pt1 | contig 14344 bp, 14 predicted proteins | sample Subgrocontami54m_FD_69260 | JGI IMG/M metagenome (GOLD analysis project Ga0080064, IMG submission 69260) | Subsurface groundwater microbial communities from S. Glens Falls, New York, USA - GMW46 contaminated, 5.4 m (SPADES assembly) (version 2) ...
AAGCCCGCACGCAGTATACGATCGAGCCGGGGAGCGTCGATCCGCGCGAGGTGATTATCGCGCTCGACAATGCCGTGCCGGAGCACATCAATCTGTTTACCGGCAACGGCGCGGCCGCGGCCTTCTCGAACATGCTGTTCAGGCGCCGGCGCCCGCTCGTGCAACCCGGTTATTTTTTCAGTTGCATTGGCCAGATGCTGCCTGCCGCAATGGGGGGAGTCGTGGCGACCGGCAACCAGCCGGCCATCCTCGTCGATGGCGACGCGAGCGTCATGATGCACCTCGCGGAATTCGACACGATGGTGCGCTACGAGATGCCGCTGTTGGTCGTCGTCCTGAACAACCAGATGCTGGCGATGGAGTGGTACAAATTCGACGCGCTGCACATGAATGCCGGGCTCACCGTCATCCCGACGCCGGATCTGGGCGCGGTTGCGACGGGATTCGGCGGCAGGGGCCGGCTGGTGCGCAGCGTTACCGAGTTACGCGCAGCGGTTGCCGAGTGGGTCGCCAAACCGGGCCCGATGATGATCGATGCGCGCATTGCCGCGAGCGTGGTTCCCCTGCCGAACCGCCGCCTCCACTACGGGCTGGACGAATAGAAGTTCAGGCTTTCCGCAACGAGCGGTCGAGCGCGCGCAGCAATGGCAGGAGCAGATCGATGGTGGGCACCGCGACGCCTGCGGTGCGCGCGAACGCCTGAAGCTGGCCGAGATGCGCTTCCACTTCGAGCGGCCGCCCCTGCAGCACGTCCTGCAGCATGGAAGGGCGCTGGCCGGGCTTGTTGCGCCGTGCCACGCTATCTACGTCGATTTCAGCACGCAGGTCCCAGCCGAGCGCCGCGGCGACCGCGAGCACTTCCCTGATCACCTTTGCCGATAGCTCGCACAGATCCGGATCGCTGCCGAGACCGCCAAAATCCAGGCGGGTCAGCGCGCTGAGCGTGTTGCCGGGGGCGTTGGACACGAGCTTCTGCAGGATATCGCGGCGCAGATCGCGGGACACCTTCGTGTCAATGCCGCCGCGGCGCAGCATGGTGGCGACTGCCTCGATGCGCTCGCTCGACGCACCGTCGGGCTCGCCGATGATCAGTTGCAGCGCGCCCGCGTTGACGATCACGCCAGGGGCGATGATGTCGCAGGGGCAGAGCACGACGCAGCCGAGCGCGCGCTCGGGCTTCACCTGGTTCTGCAGTGCCCCTTGCGGATCGAGCAGCGGCAGCGCGCCGCTCTTGTCCGGCAGTCCATGCTGCCACCACCACGGTATGCCGTTCAACAGGAAGACCGCGCAGCCTTGCGGCGCGAGCAAGCGCGCAATCGCCGCCGCCGCACCTGGCACAGCATGCGCTTTCAGCGTCACGAGCACCACGTCCTGAGGCGGCAGCGTGGACGGATCGTCGGTGACGACCCCGGCGTTGGCCTTGAGCTCCTTGCCGCCTGCAATCAGCGTCAGGCCGCGCTCGCGGATGGCTTGCAGTTGCGCTCCGCGCGCGACCAGCGAAATCTCGTCCGCGCGGGCCGCCAGCAGACGCGTCGCGACGGTGCCGCCGACAGCACCCACGCCAAATACACAAACTTTCATGAACTCTCCTTGATTTACAGGGGTGGCGGAACATTGTTTGTCTTCTGCAAGATCCGCGATCGCTCTTGCGCCGGCCGCCATCATATAATAGTTTGGTAGGAGCACGAACCACGAACCGGAAGGGACACATGACAGGATTCGTCAGACGCGTGGTCACGGGCCGCGCCACACTCGTGCCTGCCCCCTTTGTTCTTCGTTGGTGCTGATCGGCACCTATAACATGCACACGCGCGTGTTGCAGGCGCTGGAAATCGATCCCACGATTACCCGCGCGCCGGAGCAGAAGAAAGGAGCGTCGATATGAGCCTGGCACGCCAGCTGGCGGAGCGCATCACCGCGCTGCATTACGAAGACCTCCCACCGGAGGCCGTTTACTGGAGCAGGATTGCCGTGATGGACACGGTGGGCGTCATGCTGGCCGGCGCCATCGAAGCGGCGCCGAGAATTCTCGAGGACGTGCTCGGATTGCACGCGGGCAGTGGCCCGAGCCTGATATTCGGGACCCGCCGGCGCGCCAGCGCGCTCGATGCAGCGCTCGTCAACGGCACCGCTGCGCACGCGCTTGATTTTGACAACACGGCTGATCTCATGGGCGGACACGTTTCCGCGACGCTGGTGCCGGCGCTGCTGGCCGCCGCCGAGGCGTTCGGCGCAAGCGGGCGCGAGGTACTGCTCGCGCATGCCGCCGGATTCGAGACCGGAGCCCGCATCGGGTCCGCCGTCAACTACTACCACACCGAGAAGGGGTGGCATCCGACCGCGACGCTCGGCGTGTTTGCAGTCGCGGCGGCCTGCGCGCGGCTGCTCAAGCTGTCAGTGGCCGAGACTGAAACCGCGCTCGCGCTGAGCACCTCGCTCGCGGCGGGCACGAAGGCCAACTTCGGGACCATGACCAAACCTTTGCACGCCGGGCAGTGCGCGCGCGGCGGACTGATGGCCGTGCTGCTGGCACGCAAGGGGTTCACCGCCAACCCCGGCGCATTCGAGCATAAACAGGGCTTTTTCAACGTCTTCAACGGGGCCGGCAACTTTGACGCCTCCGGCATACTTGAGCGCTGGGGCGCGCCATTCGACATCGTTGCGCCCGGCGCGAGCTACAAACAGTACCCGTGCTGCTACAGCACTCACGCTGCCGTCGAGGCGGCGCTGAACCTGGTGCGCGAGCACGGCACGTTCGATGCACCCGCGGTGGCGCGCGTCGATTCGTGGACGCCGGCACGCGGGCTGGCGCACACCGACCGTCCCGATCCGCACAACGCGCTCGAGGCCAAATTCAGCGTCCAGTACTGCGTTGCCCGCGCGCTGCTGCACGGCAAAGTTGTGCTCGAACATTTCGAAAGCGATGCCTGTTACGATCCGGCATTGCGCGTCCTGTTGCCGCGCGTTCATGCGGCCGCCTCCGCGAAACAATACGCGCCCTCGGACAATCCCTTTGACGCTGAGGTAAGGGTTACCCTCACCGACGGCAAAGTATTTTGCGCCAGCGTCGACCAGCCGCTGGGCAGGACCGCGGCGACTCCCGTCGCGCCGGCGCAGATGAAAGCGAAATTCGAGAACTGTGCGCAGCGCGTGCTTGCGCCGGATGCGGTGGCGGCGGCATTACGCGCCATCGATGCGTTCGAAGACCTGGATTCGGTGCGCGAGTTTACGACGTTGCTGGAGCCGTCGATCAGCCGCTCCGCTTTCCCCACGAATCGCGCAGCGTGACGGCGCGGTTGAAAACCGGCGCACCTGGTCTTGAATCCACTCGGTCGGCGACAAAGTAGCCGTGCCGCTCGAACTGAAAGCGCTCTTCCGGTGCGGCGTTGGCGAGAGCGGGTTCGAGCCGGGCGGTGATGATCTGTTTCGAATCCGGGTTGAGGTCCTGCAGAAAATCACGGTCGCCGGCGCCGGGGTGGGGGGACTTGAACAAGCGGTCGTAGAGCCGCACTTCGCTCGCGCAGGCGTGCTGCGCCGACACCCAGTGGATGTTGCCTTTGACTTTGACTTTGTCAGCGCCCGGTGTTCCTGATTTCGTTTCAGGATCGTATTCGCAGTGCACCGCGGTGACGTTGCCCTTCGCATCCTTCTCGCAGCCGGTGCATTTCACGACGTAGCCGTAGCGCAGCCGCACGCGGTTGCCCGGGAACAGGCGGAAATAACCTTGCGACGGGATTTCCATGAAATCCTCGCGCTCGATCCACAGTTCTTTGGAGAACGGAACCGCGCGCTTGCCAAGATCCGGTTTCTGAGGATGATTGGGTGCGAAACACCCTTCTTCCTTGCCGTCGGGATAGTTGTCGATCACGAGCCTGACGGGGTCCAACACCGCGATGCGCCGCTCGGCGCGCCCGTTCAGGTCCTCGCGCATGCAGTCTTCGAGCACGCTCATGTCGATCCACGAGTCGGACTTGGCGACGCCGATGCGGTCGGCAAATAGACGAAAACCTTCGGGCGTGTAGCCGCGGCGTCGCGCACCGGCGAGCGTCGGCAGGCGCGGATCGTCCCACCCGGCGACGTGATTTTCCGCGACGAGCTGGATCAGCTTGCGTTTGGAGAGCACCGTGTAAGTGAGATTGAGCCGCGCGAACTCGATCTGCTGCGGCAGCGGCCTCGCAAGCAGCCCGCCTTCCGCCAGGCGCCCGAGCAGCCAGTCGTAGAAAGGGCGCTGGTCTTCGAACTCGAGCGTGCAGATCGAATGGGTGATGCGCTCAAGCGCGTCCTCGATCGGATGCGCGTAGGTGTACAAGGGGTAGATGCACCACTGGTCGCCGGTGCGGTGATGCGTGGCTTTCCGGATACGATAGATCACCGGGTCGCGCAGGTTGATGTTGGGCGCAGCCATATCGATTTTCGCGCGCAGCACCATGCTGCCGTCGGCGTGCCTGCCGTCGCGCATTTCACGGAAAAGCCGCAACGATTCCCCGGCGGGGCCGTCGCGCCACGGGCTCGCTTTGCCCGCTTCGGTGAGCGTGCCGCGGCTCGCGCGCATTTCTTCGGGCGTCTGCCGGTCGACGTAGGCGTGGCCTGACCGGATCAGGTACTCGGCCGCCTCATACATGAAGTCGAAGTAGTCGCTGGCGTAGTAAAGGTGCGAGGTCCCCGCGTGCTCCCATCCGAAGCCCAGCCAATGCACCGCGGCGATGATCGAGTCGACGTACTCCTGTTCTTCCTTCTCCGGATTCGTGTCGTCGAAGCGCAGGTGGCACGCGCCGTCGTAATCGCGCGCGAGCCCGAAATTCAGGCAGATCGATTTGGCGTGGCCGATATGCAGATAGCCATTCGGCTCCGGTGGAAAGCGCGTGCGGATTTTCGCCGCATCGGGAGCACCGCGCTCATGTTCCGCCGCCCCGCCGGGCCTGCCGCCCCAGCGCCTTGCGGCGTACTGGCCGCTCTTCAGGTCCGCCTCGATGAGGGTGCGGATGAAGTTCGTTGCGGGCGGCGCGGATGCGGCGCCGGTCTTGGCATTGCGGGAAGCGTCAGGCATGGGCCATCCGGGGTGGCGAATGCAGGTATTCTAAACGATGCTGCCGCCGGAAATAAAAACCCCCGGCGCAGGGCCGGGGGAAAAAAGCCGGCAGCGTAGGAGGAGTACCGCTCGCCGTGCTTGGGGGCTGGTCAATTCCGAATGATGTTAGTCTAGGGCCATAAGCAGTTTCCCCGTTTGACCTGGATCAACATCGTGCCGTTGCAGCGATAAGTCTGGCCACGGCGGCGGTTGACGATTGCCTGCAAGCCGCTAAGATCTGGTCTGCAGCAGTTTTTTCTTATAATCCGTCGGCGTCAGGGGCAGCTATGACCGGAGTATGGATCGCACTGGGGATCGGGGCCTTTATCATCGGTCTGGATTGGCATCTGGCCACCAAGCCGGACGAGCGGGACAAGCACAAGCGCAGGAAGCCGCTCTCGCCGGTCGGCCGGAAACACCTGCGGGATCTTTTCGTAATGACGCTCGTCGCGGCGGGCGCGATCTGGCTGCTGTTTGGACCCGGCTAACCGTTGGTTGAAGAATCAACTCGTCGCCCCGGCGCGCGCCCGGGGAACGCGCCTCGTGCGCGGCGATCATGTATCGTCTATTCTATACGACCGTGAAAGCTTTAACCTTCAAGACCCTGAGCCTGCTCGCCACGGGCGAATTCCGCTCCGGGCAGGGCCTGGCGGCAGCCCTCGGGGTGTCGCGCGGCGCGATCTGGTATGCGTTGCGCCGCGCCGGTGAATGGGGAATCGACATCCACAAGGTGCGCGGCCGCGGCTACCGGCTCGCGCAGCCGCTCTCGTTGCTCGATCGCGGCGACATCCTGCGGGAGTTGGGTGCGCACGCATCGCGCTTTGCGCTCGAGGTGCTCGACTGCACCGAATCGACCAATTCACTGCTGCTGGCGCGCGCGGCGGGTGCTGCAACCGGCAGCGTGATTGCAGCCGAATGGCAGACGCATGGCCGCGGCCGGCGCGGGCGCCCCTGGCACTCGGTGCCGGGTGCCGCGCTTACGTTTTCGCTGCTGTGGCGATTTCAGCAGGGCGCCGGGTTTCTTTCCGGACTGAGTCTGGCGGTCGGCGTTGCGCTCTGCCGCGCACTCGCCGCGCTCGGCGTTGGCGACGCCGGCCTCAAATGGCCGAACGATGTGCTGTGGCGGGGCCGCAAACTCGCCGGTATCCTGATCGAAATGCAGGGCGATATGCTCGGGCCGAACGCGGCAGTTATCGGTATCGGACTCAACTGCCGCCTTCCCGATGCACTGCGCGAACGCATCGACCAGCCCGCGGCTGACCTCGCGACTGCTTGCGACGGCGCGCCTGACCGCAACCGCGTGCTGGCGCTGCTGCTGATCGAACTTGCGCGCGCGCTTGACGAATTCGCACGCAGCGGCTTCGCGCCGCTGCGCGACGAATGGCAGCGCCGCCATGTTTACCAGGGTAAGGCGGTGACCATCGCGCTGCCCGACGGCAGCGAGGTGAGCGGCACGGCCGAAGGCGTTGCGGATGACGGAACGTTAATGATCGCAACGCATGCCGGGCTGCGCCGCTTTCACACCGGCGACGTAAGCGTGAGGGCGAACCGCGAACCACGAACCACGCGCCACGAACAATGAACGGGACGGTATTGGCGATCGACGCCGGCAATACGCGCATCAAGTGGGGCGCGCACGACGGCACTCACTGGCTCAGGCAAGCGTGGCTCGACACCCGCCGCGCGGCGGAGCTCGGGCCGGCGCTCGCCGGCCTGCCGCCGTTTGAGGCGGTGGTGGTGTCGAACGTCGCCGGGGCCGCGCTGCGCGACGTGATCCTGAAAGCATTGCCGCCGGCACCGAAGCCGCGCTGGATCAGGAGCGCGCGCGCGCAATGCGGCGTTCGCAACAGTTATGACGACCCCGCGCAGCTCGGGTGCGACCGCTGGGCGGCGCTGATCGGCGCCCACCGGCGCCACGGCGGGCCGGCGGTCGTCGTCGACGCCGGCACTGCGCTCACCGCCGATGCGCTCACGGGCGACGGCGTGTTCGTCGGCGGGATCATCGTGCCGGGCGCAGACCTGATGCGCAAGGCGCTTGCCGAACATACCGCCGCGCTCAAGCCGCAGCCGGGCAAGTTCAGTTTTTTTCCCAACACGACGGGCGATGCGATCATGAGCGGCGCGATCAACTCCCTTGCCGGCGCGATCGAACGCATGGCGCGTTTTCTCGAGGAGGCCGGGCAGCCGCAGCCGGCGTGCGTGCTGAGTGGCGGCGGTGCGGCGCTGCTCGCGCCGTACCTTAACCTCGAGGTGAAGGTGGTGGATAATCTCGTTCTCGAAGGATTGCTCGCGATCGCCCGCGAAGGACAGTCCGGCGAGCCCGGAATCCAGCCATGAGAATGTTGTTTCTGATATTGGTGCTGGCAAACCTCGTTGGGTTAGCCTATATCCGCTATGCCGAGAGCCGCGCCGGCGCGGATGCGCAGATCAGCCTGCTGCAAATCAGTCCGGAGAAATTGAAACTCCTGAAGCCGCGGAGCGGGGAAAAAGCCCCCGCCGCGCTGGCGTCATCCCCGCCACAGCCCGCGCTGGCGTGCCTTGAGTGGGGCGGCTTTGCCGCGGAGGACGCGCCGCGCGCCGCCGCGGCGCTCGCCCGCTTCGATCTGGCCGACAAACTGTCGCAGCGCGAGGTCGGCGACGGCGGCTGGTGGGTTTATCTGCCGCCGCTCAAGACCAGAGCCGAGGCCGACCGCAAAGCGAGCGAAGTCAAAGCGCTGGGCATTGACGATTTATACGTGGTGCCGGAAAGCAGCCAGTGGCGGTTCGCGCTTGCGCTCGGCACGTTCAGGACCGAGGAGGCGGCCAACAACCGTCTCGCGCAACTCCAGCAGAAGGGTTTGCGCGCGGCAGTGGTTGGTCCGCGCGGCGCCATCCGCAGCATTTTCGTGATCCGCGACCCGGGCGATGCGATGGCGGCGAAAATCGCCGGGCTTGCGGCGGATTTCCCCAACGCCGAGCTCAAAGCGATCGCTTGCGCTGATGCCCCGGCGGCGAAAAATCAGTGATTGGTGATGAGTAATTGGTAATTAGTAAAAGCAGATTTTTCCAGTTACCAATCACCAATCACGAATCACGAATCACGCCTTATTCTGGCGAGCAGGGCGCTGGTCGAGCGCTCGTGGATAAACGGTATCGAGTGCACAGTACCGCTCCAGCTCCTGACTTCCGCGCTGCCGACGATGCGCTCCGGCGCCCAGTCGCCGCCTTTGACCAGCACATCGGGCCTCGCGAGCCGGATCAGGGCAAGCGGCGTCGCGTCGTCGAACCAGGTCACGAGGCTTACCGCTTCGAGCGCGGCGATGAGCGCCATGCGATCGGCTTGCGGGTTGATGGGGCGATCAGGACCCTTGCCGAGGCGCCGCACCGAGTCATCGCTGTTCACCGCGACGAGCAGGCTCTTGCCGAGCGCGCGCGCCTGCGCGAGATAACTGGCGTGGCCACGATGCAGGATGTCGAACACGCCGTTGGTGAACACCAGCGGCCGCGGCAGCTGCGCGATGCGCGCGGCGAGTTCGTCCGGTGCGCAGATTTTGGATTCGAAGGCGGGGATGCTGTGCACGCGGCGAGTGTTAACGCGTCGGTCTAATCCACGTAGTCAAACAGCCTCACGACTTTCTGTACGCCGCCGGTCGTGCGCGCGATCTCGGTCGCGTCGTCGGCTTCCTTGCGCTTGACGAGCCCCATCAGGTAAACCACGTTGGCCTCGGTCACGACCTTGACGTGGATTACATTGAATTTCTGCTGATCGATAAAACGCGCTTTGACTTTGGAGGTCAGATACGAATCGTTGGCCCGCGCGGACAGCGCGGTATTGCCGGAGACGGAGATCTCGTTGTAGACGCCACGCACGTTTTCGATCGCGCGCGCGATTCGCTCGATTTCGCTGCGGGTCGCCGCATCGGGCGCCTCGCCGGTCAGCAGCACCATGCGGTTGTAGCTCGTGACGTTGAAGTGCGGGTCCTTGAACCTCTCGCGGATGCGGCTCGAAGCCTTCAGTTCAATGCCCTCATCTTCGGCCACGGTGCCGACCGTGCGCCGGTCCTCGCCGACCAGGACCGCGGTGCCCGCCCCGCCGATTACCGCAGCGGCGCAGCCGTGGAGCAGGGGAATGATGATGAGCAATGCAAGCAGGCGCAGGTTACGCATGGTTATTCCACTCCCAGTAGCAGACAATCAATCGCATCGCACAGGCAATGCAACGTGAGCAAATGTACTTCCTGAATGCGCGCGGTGCTTTGCGCCGGCACGCAGATATGGATGTCGGACGCCTTCAGCACTTCGGGCATCTTGCCGCCGTTCCTGCCGGTCAGCGCCACCACGCCCATCCCGCATTCATGCGCGGCCAGCACCGCGGCCAGCACGTTTTTCGAGTTGCCGCTGGTCGAGATCGCGAGCAGCAGGTCGCTTTTCTGCCCCAGCGCGCGCACCTGCTTCGAGAATATCTGGTCGTAGTCGAAGTCATTCGCAATCGATGTCAGCGTCGACGTATCGGTGGTGAGCGCTATGGCCGCCAGCCCCGGGCGCTCCATTTCGAAGCGATTCAGCAGTTCGGCCGCGAAATGCTGCGAATCGGCGGCCGAGCCGCCATTGCCGCACGCCATGATTTTGCCGTCGCGCCTCAGACACTGCACCATGCGCTCAGCCGCGGCGGCAATCGGTCCCGCCAGCGCGTCCATGCTCTGCAGTTTGAGATGCGCGCTTTCCGAAAAGTTCTCGCTGATGCGGTTGATCAAATCCATTGTTTCATTATGTCAGGCGCTCTCAGGTCCGTTAAGCGCGGAAATTATCTCACAAATCACTCCCCGAACGCGTTTTTCAGCCATTCCACCGACTCATCCGCGCCGCTCACGAGCAGCGCGTCGAAACGGCACGGCGGGACGCGCGTCGCGCCGGCGAGGTAGTGGCGCGCCGTGCGCAGCAGCTTGCGGCGCTTGGCGGCGGTAATGCTGGCCGCTGCGCCGCCGAATCGGTCGCTCGCGCGCATCCGCACCTCGACGAACACCAGCGTGTCGCCGTCGCGCGCGATGAGGTCGATTTCGCCGAAACGGCAGCGGTAATTGCGCGCGACAAGTTTAAGTCCCTGTTGTTGCAGGTATAAGGCAGCCAGGTTTTCAGCATGCCGGCCGCGCAGTGTCATCAGCGGGGAATGCCGAGGATAACGGTTTTGCCGTCGACATATTGCGCGGTTGTGAGTTCGCGCACGAACTGCTGATCGCGCGTCAACCGGATGCGGCCGGTGACGCCGTCCACCCCCGGCTCGGGGCTCAGTCGCAACAGTTCGAGGCCGATGCGAAACGCGTCGATTCCGAACGCGTACAAGCGGTCGAATTCGACCAGATCGCCCAACTCCGGGCGCGGGTAAATCATTACCGCGGGATGGTCGGCCTGCAGCAACCACGGCATGTCGACGAAGCGCACCAGATTGAGATCACGCGCGGCCAGCGTGCCGCTCCTGCCGGCGCTGACCTGCGAGGTGGCGTAGAGGGCGAGCGCGTTGCCGAGAAAAGGCCGCACGATGCGCGCGCGCGCGAAGTCGAGCGCGAGAAAAACCATGTCGGCAACGCCAAGATCTGCCGCCTGGCGCAGCTTGTTCAGGCTGGACGGGTCGGCGCTGAAGCTGAGTTCTGCGACAGTGACCCCGCCGAAGCGCGCGAATTCCTGGAGAAATGCCTCGCGCATGCGGTTACCGAGCGTAGTGTCGTCGCTGAGTATGAACGCGTTGCGGCGGCCATCGTCGAAGGCGAGGTGCGCAACCTGGCGCGCTTCGAGTTCGACCGACAGGCCGAACAAATACAGCCGTGCCGGCTGCGGCGAGCGCGGCTCGAGCGAGTTCAGGGCGAGCGTGGGCACGGTGACGAGGTTACTCGCGGCGAGTGCGGCAACGCCATTGCGCGTGAGCGGACCCACGACGAGCTGTGCGCCCGACTCGACCGCCTGCTCGTAGATCGTGAGCACGTTGACGGTGTCCTCGTTGACGGAGTAAATCCGGATCGGCGGCGCGTTTCTCGCGGCCGCCCTGGCGGCGGCGACAAAGCCTTGCCTGACGGCGTCAGCGTGGCGACTGAACGTATGTGAGGCAAGCGGCAGGATCAGCGCCACATGGGGCTCTCTCGCGGCGGCCCCGGCGTTGCGCGCATCCACGGTAGCGAACGCAATCAGAGCACCGTATAGTAGTGCCGAGAGCACAACCCGGGTGACACCCAGTCGATGAACGAAACAGCGCATCATGAGAAGGCAGGAGTGGAGCGACCTTCATTATATGTAGTCGCGACGCCGATTGGAAACCTCGCCGATATCACGCTGCGCGCGCTCGAAGTGCTCAAGCGCGTCGATGCGATCGCCGCGGAGGACACCCGCGTCACGATGCGGCTGCTCAGGCACTACGGCGTCAGCGCGCCACTCATCGCGTTGCACGAACACAACGAGCGGCGCGCGGCGCAGAAAATCCTGCAATTGCTGGCCCAAGGCAAGTCGGTCGCCCTGGTAAGCGATGCCGGCACCCCGGCGATTTCCGACCCCGGCGCGGTCGCGGTCGCGCGGGTGCGGGAGGCCGGTTATCCGGTGGTGCCGCTGCCCGGCGCCAATGCCGCGATGGCGGCGTTGGCCGCAGCCGGCCGTGCGGCGCCGCATTTTCTGTTTTACGGTTTCCTGCCGCAAGCGGCGGCGGCGCGCCGGCGCGAACTGGCTGCCCTCAGGGCTTCGCCGTATCTGCTCGTGTTCTATGAGGCGCCGCACCGCGTCATCGCGAGCGTTGCGGATATGGCCGCCGCATTTGGCGCTGCGCGTACCCTCACGATCGCGCGCGAACTCACCAAGCTGTTCGAGAGCATCCATACGTGCGATCTCGGTACTGCGGCAGCATGGCTCGCCGCCGACGCCAACCGCACCAAGGGCGAATTCGTGCTGCTCGTCGAAGGCGCGCCGGAGGCGGCCGCAACGGACACCGGCGCTGCGCACGGCGCGCTCGAAATCCTGCTGCGCGAACTGCCGCTCAGGCAAGCGGTCAAGCTCGCCGCGCAGATCGGCGGAGGCGGCCGCAACGAGTTGTACCAGCTTGCGCTGGAAATGAAAAAAACCGTAAATTCACCAACCACGGATTAACACCCATGGATCAAATCACCATCATCCGTCCCGACGACTGGCATCTGCACTTGCGCGACGGCGATCATATGCGCGCGGTGCTGCCGGATACCGCACGGCGCTTTGCACGCGCGATCGTGATGCCGAATCTGCAGCCGCCGGTGACGACTGCCGACGGAGCTCTCGGCTACCGCGCGCGCATCCTGGCGGCGCTTCCCGAAGGCATGAAATTCGAGCCGCTGATGACGCTGTATCTGACCGACCACACCACGGGTGACGAGATCCGGCGCGCCAGGCAAAGCGGCGTAGTGCACGCAGTCAAATACTATCCGGCAGGCGCCACCACCAATTCGGATTCGGGAGTTACCGCGCTCACGCGGTGCGAAGACGCGCTGGCCGCGATGGCGGAATGCGGCCTGCCGCTGCTGGTGCATGGCGAGGTCACGTTTCCGGAGGTCGATATTTTCGACCGCGAAAAGGTTTTTATCGATCGCGTGCTGGTTCCGCTGTTGAGCAAATTCTCCACGCTGCGCGTCGTGTTCGAGCACATCACGACGCGGGACGCGGTGCGTTTTGTGCTTGGCGCGCCGCCGCGCGTCGCGGCGACCATCACCGCGCATCACCTGCTGCTCAACCGCAACGCGCTGTTGGCGGGGGGCATCCGCCCGCACCATTATTGCCTGCCCATACTTAAGCGTGAGGAGGACCGGCAGGCGCTGATCCAGGCTGCGGTGAGCGGCGATTCGAAGTTTTTTCTCGGAACCGACAGTGCGCCGCACGCGCGCAACACCAAGGAAGCAGCCTGCGGCTGCGCCGGCACCTATACCGCGCATGCCGGCATCGAGCTTTATGCCGAGATATTTGAAGCCGCCAATGCGCTCGACAGGCTCGAGGGTTTCGCCAGCATTCACGGCCCGGATTTCTACGCTCTGCCGCGCAGTCATGACCGCGTCACGCTGGTGAAGGAGGCGTGGGGCGTGCCGCAGGAACTGCCTTTCCATCACGACATGCTGGTGCCGTTTCGCGCCGGCGGAACGGTAAGCTGGCGAATGGCGTCATAGGCGAGCGTGCAACGAAAAGCCCCGTGCAATGCGGGGCTTTTCAATTGCCACTCCGGGTGGCGGTGCTGCAACGCCGTAGTTACGACGCATTCATGACACTTGCGTGTCGATTTACCTCAACTGGTTTCCACGTCTGTCGCTATATGGCCTCCGGTTGCTACGAGAAATCGTCGTGTCGTGCGCGAGCCAGTTCGCCGACTTGTCATACTCTAAACGTTCGACACCGTGCTTGCAAATTAGTGCCCGCCCGCCATTACGCGGCTGTTGCGATGCAAAATATTCATCCAAAACAACACCAGGAAGCCCTCTTCCCCATGCTAAAATCATTACGGGAGTCGGCCAGACAGTCGCTGTTGGCGCTTTACGGCGCGGATAGAGGAAAGTCCGGGCTCCATCGGGCAGGGTGACGGTTAACGACCGTCCGCCGCGAGGCGAGGAACAGGGCCACAGAGACGAGTCCGTCGTCGTTTAGGCGGGGTGAAACGCGGCAACCTCCACCCGGAGCAACACCAAATAGGCAAGCGATGACGTGGCCCACCGAGCTTGCGGGTAGGTGGCTAGAGCGCGCGGGCAACCACGCGTCGAGACGAATGACTGTCGCGGCGGCGCGAGCTGCCGACAGAACCCGGCTTATCGGCTGACTCCCGATCTGATTGCAGGTGCACCGCGGCAAACGACACGATTTTCCGGGAGATAGAGAAATGAAAAAATACCGCATCGCGTACATACCGGGCGACGGCATCGGCAAGGAAACCGGGCCCGAAGGCGTGCGCGTGCTTGAGGCGGCAGGGCGGAAGTTCGGCTTTGAGTTCAAGTTCGACGAATTCGACTGGAGCTGCGATTACTATGCGAAGCACGGGCGCATGATGCCCGAGGACGGGCTCGAGCAGGTGCGCCGGCACGATGCGGTTTTCTTTGGCGCAGCCGGCTGGCCGGCCACGGTTCCCGATCATATTTCGCTGTGGGGCCTGTTGATACCGTTCCGCCGCAATTTCCAGCAGTATGTGAATCTGCGGCCCGTGCGGCTGATGCCGGGAATCAAGTGCCCGCTCGCCGACCGCGCGCCCGGCGACATCGATTTCTGGGTGGTGCGGGAAAACAGCGAAGGCGAGTATTCGTCGATCGGCGGCCGCAT
>Ga0080064_1005020_pt2 | contig 14340 bp, 9 predicted proteins | sample Subgrocontami54m_FD_69260 | JGI IMG/M metagenome (GOLD analysis project Ga0080064, IMG submission 69260) | Subsurface groundwater microbial communities from S. Glens Falls, New York, USA - GMW46 contaminated, 5.4 m (SPADES assembly) (version 2) ...
GAGACGATCTTTCCCCGGGCCTGGTCCTCCTCCGAGTAGAATTGCCGCACCCGCTTGTCAAACTCCGCGCAGATGTGGTTGGTGACCGCCTCCGCCTTCTCGGGCGCGGTCAGGACGATAAAGTCGTCGCCACCCTCATGGCCCAGGAAGTCGCCGGCGGCCCCCTTGCGCATCGCCTCCTTCATGATTTGGGCGGTCAGCTTGATCGCCTGGTCGCCCGCGCCGATGCCGTACTTGTCGTTGAAGGCCTTGAAGTTGTCGAGGTCGGAGTAGACGGCGATAAACTTCTTCTTCTCTTTGATCCGCTTCTCGATCGCCTCATGGATCATGTTGTTGCCGGGCAGCTTGGTCAGCGGGTTGGCGTTCTCGGCGCGGGCCTTCATCGCCACGAGGGCTTGGCCCATCTCGTTGAAAGTCTCCGCCAGTTCCCCCAGCTCGTCGTCGGTCGTCACATCCACCTGCTGAGTGAGGTTCCCGGCGGCGACGCTCTGGGTCGCCTCATTGAGCTCTTGAATCGGGCCCAGGATAGACCGGATCAGCATGAAACAGAGGGAGCCGACCGCCAGGATGACCATCACAGCGACCAGGATGCACAGCTTGGAAACCTGCTGGATCGCCTGGTCCATGTTGCCGAGCGAGTAACGGAACACAGCGATGTACTGCGGGACGTCGTCAATCGTGACCGGCGCGTAGAATCGGACCTGGCCGGGGTCCACGCGGGCATAAAACCAAGTTTTCGGGCTGTAGGTCTTGCGCGCGTAGTCCGCGTTCTTCGCCTCCTCGCCGGTCAGGAAGGTGTCCTTCATCGAGGGTTGGGCCGCCGCGACGATCTTCCCTTTCAGGTTGGCGACGGCCACCTCGTCGGCCAGCTGTCCCTCGCGCAGATTCACAATCAGCCGCTGAAACGCCTCCGGCGGATCCCCGGCCCGGATGGTGGAGAGCAGCGTCCGCTCGAAGGCCCCCTTGGCGGCGAAGGTGCCGACCCGTGCCCGGTACTGGTTGTTCTCGGTGATGACCTGAAGCTGCCGGTTGATCAGCAGGGCTGTGAAAGCGGCGATGATGAGGATGGCAAAGAGAGCGATGAGACTGATGATCCTGAAACGCAGCGTTAGACGAAAAAGCATAAAATCCATGAAATCAAGGTTACCACAAGCGGCAGATGATCAGGATCTCTTTCCGGGTTGATTCAGCAGCGCCCCCACCTTCTCCCAGACCTTTTCCCTCTCGAACGGTTTGGTCAAGTAGTCGTTTGCGCCGGACTGAATCGCTTGGGCCGCCACGTCGCTGGACTCGTAGCCGGTGATCATCAGGATCCGCACGTGGGGGCGGGCCCGCCGGATGCGGCGCAAGGCGTCGAGCCCGTTCATGTGGGGCATCTTGATGTCCATGATCACCAAGTCCGGTTCGTGTTTCTTCAGGTACTCGACGGCCTCCTTGCCGTGCGTGACGTAGTCGAGGGCGTAGTCCTGTTCCAGGATCAGCTTCAAAGACTCCCGGATCCCCGGTTCATCGTCGCAGATCAGGATGGATGCTTTCTTCATGGTTTTTCCCCTCGCTAAAAAGTGATCGGGCTGGTGACGGAGATGAGCCGCGCCGCCGCGGGCCCCGGATTCTCGAACCGGTGGGGCAGCGATGCCTTGAAATAGAGCGTCCCCTCGGCGGCCAACCGGTAGCTGGCGGGGCCGACGGCGACGGAGACTTCCCCCTCCAAACAGAAGATCCAGCGCTCAGTTCCGGGTGGATATTGCTCCATCGTGGTCTTTCCGGCCGGCTGGAGCATGATCATCTGGGGAAGCATCTGTTTCCCGGAGAGCTGTTTGGCCAGTAGGACCGCGGAGGCCTTCTCATCATAGGTGAAGGTTTCCACCTCGTCGGCCCGGGGATCCATCGGGATCGCGTCATGGTCTTGGGGCCTTAAATCCCGGTACAACTCCGGCAGGGAAAGCCCGAAGGCCTCGGCAATCCGCTGATGGGTCTTGAAAGTCCCGGAACCCTTTCCGTTTTCAATACGGCTGAGAGTGGCCAGGGCCACACCGCTTTTTCCCGCCAACCGCTCCAAGCTTAGCCGGCGCCCTTTTCTCAAAGTCCGGATTCTTTCCCCAATCGTGTTTTCCATTTCAGGAAGGAGTATACCATATTAATTCAAATCCTTCAAGGAGTTGATACGTATCAGCATATATAACAAGTACTTCCATTAAAGGAAGGATATATTGACATTTATGGATATTTATGCTATCCTTCCTGTTAATGGCTGGCCTAACTACAAAAAGGAGATAGAATGGATAGAGAAAAGTTGGTAGACCTATTCAAAAAGGGAATGCAGTACCCGCCGGGGAAGCATCGCTTTTGGGTTTCCCGATGTTTTGAGATCCATGTGCGCCCGGATTCGGTGGTGGAATTGGACGAATATGAGGGTTTTTCCTCCGAGGCAGGTCCCGAGATCAAGTCTGTCAAGCGCCGGCGGCAGACAGATAAGGAGATGTTCCACGTCGGGCGCTCCATGCTGGACCTGCGGGACGGGAGGGTGCAGGAGGAATCCGGCGCAGGTTGGGGAGCAGGAAGAAAAATCTCTTGACACGAATCCACCCAGGGAGTATAACAATCCCGCTGTGCGAGGAAGAGGTTCGTTGATAAGATAGAACAAGGGACGAAGAGGAAGCCACCCGCGGTTTAGGGGCGGGACCTGGGCGTCGTCTTCGACGCCCTTGTTTTTTCTGCAGGGCCAAACAATCTTGGCTCTTTGACAACTGGATCGCTTATTTACCCTGTCGTACGTTTCGATGTCCAAGTGGACGGTTTCAAATCAATGAAATAGTCCAACTCAAACACTCTTGAGGGAAGAATTTTTCTGATGGAGAGTTTGATCCTGGCTCAGAGCGAACGCTGGCGGCGTGGTTTAGGCATGCAAGTCGAGCGAATTATTTGGACTGAAGTTCCTTGAAGCCGCAAGGTGGATGGGGATGGATGACTGAATGATTAGCGGCAAACGGGTGAGTAACGCGTGGGTAATCTGCCCTCGAGTGGGGGATAACAACCCGAAAGGGTTGCTAATACCGCATAAGCCCACAGCCTCGTAAGAGGTGGTGGGAGAAGCCGGGGACCGTAAGGCCTGGCGCTTGAGGATGAGCCCGCGTTCCATCAGCTAGTTGGTAGGGTAATGGCCTACCAAGGCTATGACGGATAGCTGGCCTGAGAGGGTGGTCAGCCACACTGGGACTGAGACACTGCCCAGACTCCTACGGGAGGCTGCAGTCGAGGATATTTTCCAATGGGCGAAAGCCTGAGAATGCGACGCCGCGTGCGGGATGAAGGCCTTCGGGTCGTAAACCGCTGTCGGGCGGGAAGAATACCTGTCTTGTGAACAACAGGATCGGTTGACGGTACCGCCGAAGGAAGCCACGGCCAACTCCGTGCCAGCAGCCGCGGTAATACGGAGGTGGCGAGCGTTGCTCGGATTCATTGGGTGTAAAGGGTCGGTAGGCGGGCTGGTAAGTGCCCGGTGAAATTCCACGGCTCAACCGTGGAACGTCCGGGTAGACTGCCGGTCTTGAGGACTGGAGGGGCAGGCGGAATTCCCGGTGTAAGGGTGAAATCTGTAGATATCGGGAGGAACACCAGTGGCGAAGGCGGCCTGCTGGACAGTCCCTGACGCTGAGCGACGAAAGCGTGGGGAGCAAACAGGATTAGATACCCTGGTAGTCCACGCTGTAAACTTTGAGGACTAGGTGCCGGTCCGGTTCGGATCGGTGCCGCAGGTAACCCATTAAGTCCTCCACCTGGGGAGTACGTCCGCAAGGATGAAACTCAAAGGAATTGACGGGGGCCCGCACAAGCGGTGGAACATGTGGTTCAATTCGATGCTACGCGAAGAACCTTACCTAGGCTTGACATGCTAGAAGTACTGAACTGAAAGGGGATGGACTCGTCAAGTCGAGAGCTAGCACAGGTGGTGCATGGCTGTCGTCAGCTCGTGCTGTGAAGTGTTGGGTTAAGTCCCGCAACGAGCGCAACCCACGTCCGCTGTTGCCACTGGTGGCGTAAGCTGCCAAGCACTCAGCAGAGACCGCCGGCGATGAGCTGGAGGAAGGTGTGGATGACGTCAAGTCAGTACGCTCCTTATGCCTAGGGCTACACACGTGTTACAATGGCGCATACAGAGGGGTTGCCAACCCGCGAGGGGGAGCTAATCCCAGAAAGTGCGCCCCAGTTCAGATTGGAGGCTGCAACTCGCCTCCATGAAGACGGAATCGCTAGTAACGGCGGATCAGCTACGCCGCCGTGAATACGTTCCCGGGCCTTGTACACACCGCCCGTCAAGCGATGGAAGCCGAGGGCACCCGAAGGCGGTAGCTCAACCCGTAAGGGAGGGCGCCGACGAAGGTGAAATCGGTAACTGGCGCTAAGTCGTAACAAGGCAGCCGTACCGGAAGGTGTGGCTGGATCACCTCCTTTCTATATTCACCCACGACGACATCGGACTTCTTCTTCGACAGGGATCCATTGATTAGGGCGCATAGCTCAGTTGGTAGAGCACCGTCTTGATAAGGCGGGTGTCAGAGGTTCGATCCCTCTTGCGCCCATAAGAATGCGCCCATGAGTTGGTGGATAAGCGATCTGGTTTCAGGGGGACGTAGCTCAGTTGGGAGAGCGCCTGCTTTGCAAGCAGGAGGTCACCGGTTCGATCCCGGTCGTCTCCAGAGAGAGCTTTGATCTTTGTTCTTTGACAACTGTTTAGGTTCAAGTCACACCGCATAGTACAGTGTCTGGAATCCACCCTTTGCGGGGTGGAGGAAGGGCACGCCGAGGAGAAAAGTATTTTTCGGTGGTCAAGCGACCAAGGGCTAATGGTGGATGACTTGGCACGAGAAGGCGATGAAGGACGTGGTTAGCTGCGATAAGCTCCGGAGAGCCGCAAACAGGCTTTGACCCGGAGATTTCCGAATGGGGCAACCCTCCGCCGGTCATACGGCGGAACTCTGATCGCAAGGTCAGAGGGCGATACCCGGAGAACTGAAACATCTAAGTATCCGGAGGAGGAGAAAACGAAAGTGATTCCCCTAGTAGCGGCGAGCGAACCGGGAAGAGCCTAAACGCGGTTTGTGTCAAGCCCGAGCGCGTTGCAAACCGCGGGTTGTGGGATTTCAGGGGAGGGGAGTTCGGTCCCCTCGTCAAGTTATAAACCGGATCACTAGTCGAAGGGCCTGGAACGGCCCGCCATAGAAGGTGACTAGTCCTGTAGGCGAAAGTGAGCCGGCTTGATGCCTGAGACACCCGAGTACCACGGGACACGTGAAACCTTGTGGGAATCCGGCCAGACCACTGGCCCAGGCTAAAGACTCTCTCGTGACCGATAGTGCACTAGTACCGTGAGGGAAAGTTGAAAAGTACCCCGGTGAGGGGAGTGAAATAGGACCTGAAACCGTTAGCCTGCAAGCTGTGGTAGCGCTATGACGCCCGCAAGGGCGTAAAGCGTCACCGCGTACCTTTTGCATAATGAACCAGGGAGTGACGTGTGCGCAGCGAGGTTAATCCCTTCTGGGGAGGAGCCGTAGCGAAAGCGAGTCCGAATGGGGCGTTTAGTTGCGCATAGTCGACCCGAAACTGGGTGATCTACCCATGGCCAGGCTGAAGCCTGATTAATCTCAGGTGGAGGGCCGAACCCATTAAGGTTGAAAACTTACGGGATGAGCTGTGGGTCGGAGTGAAAGGCTAATCAAACCCAGAAATAGCTGGTTCTCCCCGAAATAACTCTAGGGTTAGCCTCAGAGAAGCTAGGATGCGGGGGTAGAGTGCTGAATGGACTAGGGGACCTACCAGTCTACCGAATCCAACCAAACTCCGAATACCGCACACCTCGACTCTGGGAGTCAGCCTACGTGGGATAAGCTGCGTGGACGCGAGGGGAACACCCCAGACCGCCGGCTAAGGTCCCTAAAGCAGACTAAGTGAGAAAGGATGTGTGATGGCTTAGACAACCGGGATGTTGGCTTAGAGGCAGCCACCATTTAAAGAGTGCGTAACAGCTCACCGGTCGACGTCGTCACGCGCCTACAATGATCGGGACTAAGTCTGCTACCGAAGCCGCGGATTTTTCGTCGCAAGACGAAGAGTGGTAGGGGAGCGTGCTGCAGTAGGATGAAGGCGCACCGTAAGGAGCGCTGGACGAGGCAGCAGTGAGAATCCTGGTATGAGTAGCGAAAATGCTGATGAGAAATCAGCACGCCGAAAGTCTAAGGTTTCCTGGGGAAGGTTCGTCCGCCCAGGGTTAGGCGATCCTAAGCTGAGGCCGAAAGGCGTAGGCGATGGACAGCCGGTTAATATTCCGGCCCCTCCTGGTGATGCGCTTGAGCCAAATCGGTGACGCAGGAGGCTAGGTCTTCCCGGGTGCTGGATGTCCCGGGCCAACCGCGTAGCGCCGCTCAAAAGGCGGACGTAAAACGGGACGGGGAGTCGCGGGGATACCCAAGGCGAAGAGATTGATGCCACGCTGCCAAGAAATAGCCGGTTTGGCGAGGTGTTGCCGGGAGTTCGTACCGCAATCCGACACAGGTAGACAAGCAGAATATGCTTAGGCGCGCGAGATAACCCTTGCCAAGGAACTCGGCAAAATGGCCCCGTAACTTCGGAAGAAGGGGTGGTCCGACGGGTGCAAGCCTGTTGGACTCACAGTAAAGAGAGCTAAGTGACTGTTTAGTAAAAACCCAGGTCTCTGCTAAGTCGTAAGACGACGTATAGGGACTGATACCTGCCCGGTGCTGGAAGGTTAAGGGGAAACGTCAATCATGCCGCAAGGCAAGATGAAGCGTAGAACTGAAGCCCCAGTAAACGGCGGCCGTAACTATAACGGTCCTAAGGTAGCGAAATTCCTTGTCGGGTAAGTTCCGACCCGCACGAATGGTGTAACAACTTAGCTGCTGTCTCGGCGAGGGGCTCGGCGAAACTGTAGTGGCGGTGAAGATGCCGTCTACCCGCAAGTAGACGAAAAGACCCCAGAACCTTGACTGTACCCTGGTCTGGAATGTTGGTCCGATCTGCGTAGGATAGGTGGGAGGCTTTGAAACGGTGCTCTCGGGTGCCGTGGAGCCGACGGTGAAATACCACCCTGATTGTATGAACGTTCTAACCGGCCCTGTGTAGGGGTTGGGACAAGGCCAGGCGGGCAGTTTGACTGGGGCGGTTTCCTCCTAAAGGATAACGGAGGAGCACCAAGGTCCCCTCAGCGCGGTTGGCAATCGCGTGTCGAGTGTAAGGGCACAAGGGGGCTTGACTGCGAGTCCGACAGGACAAGCAGGGACGAAAGTCGGTCCTAATGATCCGGCGGTGGCTAGTGGGAGCGCCGTCGCTCAACGAATAATAGGTACTCTGGGGATAACAGGCTTATCGAGCCCGAGAGTTCACATCGACGGCTCGGTTTGGCACCTCGATGTCGGCTCATCGCATCCTGGGGGTGGAGAAGCTCCCAAGGGTCCGGCTGTTCGCCGGTTAAAGCGGTACGCGAGCTGGGTTTAGAACGTCGTGAGACAGTTCGGTCTCTATCTCTTGCGGGCGTGAGGAATCTTGACGGGGGTTGTCCGTAGTACGAGAGGACCCGGACAAACGGACCTCTGGTGTCCCAGTTGTGCCGCCAGGCGCAAATGCTGGGTAGCCATGTTCGGTCGGGATAAGCGCTGAACGCATATAAGCGCCAAGCCCACCTGAAGATTAGGATTCCCGAGCCGTAAGGCTCCTGAAGGCCCCTGGCAGACTACCAGGTTGATAGGCCGGAGGTGTAAGGGGGGCGACCCCTTTAGCTGACCGGTACTAATAGGCCGTGCGGCTTGACCACCTTTTTTCTCCTTGGCATGCGGTGTGCTTGAACCTAGCAGTTGTTGATTTTCGGTAAGGTCACCTTTCCGGGTGCTCATACCGCGGGGGCCACACCCGTTCCCATTCCGAATACGGTCGTTAAGCCCCGCAGGGCCGATGGTACTTGACTGGCAACGGTCTGGGAGAGTAGGTCGGCGCCCGGTTTACTTTGAGAAAGCGACGCCCGCTGGGGAAACCCGGCGGGCGTTTTCCGCTTTGCCGGGTTAGTTGATACTAAATCTAGTGATGGTATTGACAAGCAGGCCGGAGGTAGGGCAAGCTTCTTGTATATAGGAGGATCTGATGCCTGAATCCAGCCAGCCGTTGGGAGAGATGCTCGTTGAAGCGGGGGTCATTACTTCCCGCGATCTCCAGGTTGCTCTGGAATCGCAGAAGCATGTTCCCGCCCCGCTCGGAGTCACGCTGGTGGATTTGGGGATAGCGAGAGAAGACCAGGTCCTTCCGATTCTCGCGCTCCAACTGAACCGGATCGACGTCCATCTGGCCGCCCACGTGGAAGAGCCTTCCTCCGTTGCCGAGGCCCTTCAGCAGATTTTGGGCACGGCCGTCGGGGCGGGCGCCACCGACATCCATCTCGAGCCGTATTCCGCCTCGGAGGTGAAGGTGCGCGTGAGGGTTGACGGGATCCTTCGGGATATGCGGGTCCCCCACATCATCCGCGAGCAGTACCTGGCGGCGGTTTCCCGTGTGAAGATCATGGCGAGTTTGGATATCGCCGAGAAACGGATGCCTCAGGAGGGGAGGACCACGATCCAGTCCGGAGGCCGGGAGATGGATTTGAGGATTTCCATTCTGCCTTCCCGGCACGGCGAGAGCGTGGTGATCCGCGTTTTGCAATCGGAGATCCCGCTCGGACTCTCCGGCCTGGGGATGACCTCGGATGCGCTGGAATCGCTGGAGCATATGCTGACCCGCCGCTCCGGATTGATCCTTGTGACCGGGCCGACCGGGTGCGGGAAAACCACCACCCTCTATGCCTGCCTGGACCGGCTCAACGATGCAACCAAGAAGATTGTGACGATCGAGGATCCGGTGGAATACACGCTGCCGGGAGCGATACAGATGCAGGTGATGCCGCAGATCGACCTCACGTTCAGCCGGCTGCTGAAGACCGTGTTGCGGCACGACCCGAATGTGATCATGGTCGGTGAAATCCGGGACATGGAGACGGCGGAGGTCGCCATCCGGACCGCGCTCACGGGCCACATCGTCCTTTCCACGCTGCACACGAACGACTCCTGCTCGACCATCACGCGGCTCCAGGAGATGGGGGTGGAGCCGTACCTGATCTCCTCGAGCCTGACCTGCTCGATCGCCCAGCGTCTTGTGCGGACCGTCTGTTCGCGCTGCCAGGGGAAGCGCTGTGTCGCCTGCCTCGGGCTGGGGTTGAAAGGGCGGACCGGGATTTTTGAGGTGATGATGGTGGACGATGAAATCCGGGCAAAAACCCTCAAGCAATCTTCCGCGGAGGAGATCCGCCAATACTCCCGCCGGTGCGGCATGTCCACCCTATTTGAAGACGGGATGCGCAAGGTCGAGCAAGGGCTCACCACGCGGGAAGAATTAGACCGGGCCATCCATCAGGACGAACTGTAAAAACATCGGTACCGGGTACCAAAAGTACCCGGTACCGTTTGTTCTCCTTCCCGAATCTGCGTTACAATAGCTTGCCATGTCCGGACACTCCAAGTGGGCGAGCATCAAGCACAAGAAGGGCGCCGCCGACGCCAAACGAGGACAGCTCTTCACCAAGCTCATCAAGGAGATCACCGCCGCGGCTCGCGCCGGCGGGGGCTCCGTGGACGGCAATCCCCGCCTGCGCTTGGCGCTTGCCAAGGCGAAGGAAGGCAATATGCCCAAGGACAATATCGACCGGGCGATCAAAAAGGGGACCGGGGAGCTGCCGGGCGTCTCGTATGAAGAGGTGATGTACGAGGGGTACGCGCCCGGTGGGGTGGCGGTGCTCGTTGAGGCCTTGACCGACAACAAGAACCGGACCACCGCCGAGATCCGGAACATCTTCACGAAGCTGGGCGGGAACATGGCCGGCGCCGGATCCACCGCCTGGATTTTTCACAAGAAGGGCTACATCCTGGTGGACAAGGCCAAAACGGATGAGGAGAAGCTGATGGAGGCGGCGCTCGGCGCGGGGGCGGAAGACCTGAAGACCGAGGGGACCGCTTTCGAGGTGGTCACCGCGGTGAAAGACCTCGACACCGTCAAGGATGCTCTGGCCAAGGCCGGCATCCCGTCTCAGTCCGCGGAATTGACGATGATCCCCGCATCAACCATCACGGTGAAGGATGAGGAATCGGCCAAGAAGGTCCTCGCCTTCGTGGAGGCGCTGGAGGATCACGACGACGTCAACCACGCCTACGCCAATTTCGACATCCCCGACGAGATCCTTTCCTCCGCCGCGGCGCAGTAGCGTCCGCCGCCTTGACACATACTAGACAAGGGTCTATTCTGAGCTCGTGCGGATTCTGGGGATAGATCCGGGTCTGGACCGGACCGGTTACGGCGTCATTGATCAGAGCGGCGGGGGGTTCCGTCTCGTCGAGGCGGGACTGATCCGAACCCGCGGCAACCAGCCCCTCGCGGACCGTCTGGCGATCGTCTCCAGCCAACTTCAGAGAATTATTTCCCAGCATAACCCCCAGTTCGTGGCCGTCGAGGACCTGTACAGCTATTACAAAACCCCCAAACCGGCGATCCTGATGGGCCATGTCCGCGGGGTTGTCCTCGAGATGGCTGCCCGGATGGAACTGCCGGTGGCCAGCTACCTGCCGACCCGGATCAAACAGGCGGTTGTTGGCCAGGGGCACGCGACCAAGTCACAGGTGGCCCGGTTGGTGCAGGTGCGGCTGAATCTCAAGGAATCCCAAGTTCCTTTCGATGTCACCGACGCGCTGGCTGTCGCCCTCTGCCACGCGGATGCCGGCTCCGTTCGGAAGATGAAGGCGGTGCTGACGCCATGATCTCCCGGCTGCACGGAATGCTGGTGGACCGCCGCGAGAACGCGGTTCTGCTGGAGACCAACGGCGTCACCTACGAGGTGCTGATCCCGGTCTCCATCCTGCGGAGACTGGACCAGCATATGGATGCCGACGGCCGGATCCGGCTGGTGACCTACCACTATCACCATGTCGAGCCGTCCCGGGCCGTACCGATCCTGGTCGGGTTCATCAACGAGATCGAGCGGGAGTTCTTCGAGCGGTTCATCACAGTCTCCGGCATCGGCCCCAAGGCGGCGGTGCGGGCGCTTAAAGCGCCGATCCCGCTGATCGCCCGCGCGATCGACGACGGCAACCTGGACGTGCTGCGCTCGCTGCCGGGCATCGGGCCGCAGCGGGCCAAGGAGATCATCGCCAAGCTGCAAGGCAAGGTGGGCAAATTCGCGCTGATGCCGGACGGGGACGGGATGGGGCAGGCCTCCGGCGCCGGCTTGCCGGACGCCGCCGCCGAGGCACTGGAGGTGCTGCTGCAGCTGCAGTACAAACGGCCGGAGGCGCAGGGGATGATCAAGAGCGCGATGAGCCGGAAGCCGGGGCTTTCCTCGGCGGAAGAGATCTTGAACGAAGTGTACAAACAGAGGGCGAAAGAGCAGTGATGAATGAAGAGTTAAGAGTGAAGAATGAGGAAGGCCGGGAGGTGCTGCTGACGCAGCAAGAGACCGACGAAGACCGGGTCATGAACCTTTCCCTCCGGCCGCAGAAGCTGGAGGAGTTTGTCGGCCAGCCGCAGCTGGTGGAGAACCTGAAGGTGGCGATCCAAGCGGCCCAACAGCGGCACGAGCCGCTGGAGCACCTGCTCTTCAGCGGGCCGCAGGGATTAGGCAAGACCACGATCGCTTACATCATCGCCCATGAGATGGGGACCAAGATCACCGCCACCTCCGGACCGGCGATCGAGCGGGCCGGGGATCTGATCGGCATCCTCACCAATCTGGGCGAGGGAGACATCCTGTTCATTGATGAGATCCACCGGCTCTCCAAGGTGGTTGAGGAGTTTCTTTACCCGGCGATGGAGCAGTTCCAGATCGATTTCGTGATCGACAAGGGGCCCTACGCCAAGACAATAAAGTTCAACCTGAAGCGGTTCACGCTGGTGGGGGCCACGACCCGCTCGGGGCTGCTGACCTCCCCGCTGCGGGCCCGGTTCGGGCTGGCGCAGCACCTCAACTTCTATGAAACCGACGACATTGTCCGAATCCTGGAGCGGTCCGCCGGGCTGCTCGGCGTCCCGATGGACCGGGCCGGCGCCGAGGAGATCGCCCGGCGCGCGCGGGGCACGCCGCGGGTCGCCAACCGGCTGCTGCGGCGGGTGCGGGACTACGCGCAGGTGAAAGGGGACGGCCGGGTCACGAAGGAGGCGGCGGATGCCGCCCTGCGCGCGCAGGGGATCGACGCTCTCGGCCTGGATGAGGTGGACCGCCGGATGCTGAAGGTGATCTTCCTGCAGTACAACGGCGGGCCGGTCGGGCTGGAGGCGCTGGCCGCGACGCTGAACGAAGAGGTAGACACCTTGGAGGACGTCGTAGAGCCGTACCTGCTGAAGGCCGGCCTGCTGCGCCGCACGCCGCGCGGGCGGGAAGCGACGGCGGCCGCCAAGGAACATTTGGGATACCAGCCCAAGAGCTTGTTCTGACTCCGGAAGAAATGAGAAGGCAGGAGGCAGAAGGCAGAAGGCAGGAAATCCGGCTTGGCCAAATTGCTCTCTGCTTACTGCCTACTGCTTTCTGCCTACTATTCTCTTCCGCCGCTTATTCCGAAGAGCCCACCGTCCGCGTGGCGATTCTGCAGGAAGCCGAGAGCATCCGGCTCACCGTCCCCACCGCTTGCCGCTTGGCCGATCTGCAGAGCGGGAAAACCCTGGCCTCCTGGTCCGAACTGAAGTGGCAGGAGGTCCGGCCAAGCAGTCCCGGGCTGCGGATCGGGTCCGCCGAAATCCCGTCGGCCGCCGTGGTGCTGGAGCCCGCGCCGGGAACGGTCTTCCGCGTGAATTCACTGCCCTACCGGGGGACTCTCATCCTGCGCCGCACCGGCAAAGGCCGCCTGCGGGTGATCAACCGGCTGCCGCTGGAAGAATACCTGGTAGGCGCCTTGACCAGCGAGGTCAGCGCCGGGTGGCCCCTCGAAGCGCTGAAGGCGCACGCGGTGGTCTCCCGCACGATGACGGCCCACCGGATCTGGATCCGGAAGGGCCAGGAGTTCGACATGACCGCCGACACCTCCACCCACCTCTATCACGGCGTCTCGGCCGAGAAGGCCCGTACCCGGCAGGCGGTGGAGGAGACGCGCGGGCAGGTGCTGGCCTACGGCGGGGAGCTTTTCTCCGCCACGTTTCACGCCAATTGTGGCGGGCACACGGAGAATGTCGCCGAGATTTGGAGCGTCAAGCAGCGCATCCCGCCGCTGGAAGGGGTGGAGGATCCCTATTGCAGGAACCTGAAACATTACGAGTGGAAGAGGGCGATCCCGGAAGCGGAGTTTCTGAGGATGCTGGGAGAGGAAGCGGCGGGCATCGGCCCTTTGCGGGAGGTGGCGGTGACGGAGCGCAACCGCTCCGGGCGGGCGCGGGCGGTCCGTCTCCGCGGCGACCGGGGAACCCTGACGCTGACCGGGCGGCAGCTGCGGGAAAAGCTGGGTGCCAACCGGCTCCGCAGCTTGAAGTTCACGGTGGCCGTTGAGCCGGGGAAGGTGCTGTTCAAAGGGTTCGGCTGGGGGCACGGCGTCGGTCTTTGCCAATGGGGGGCCTTCGGCATGTCTCACCAGGACAAGGGGATGCAGGAGATCCTCTCTTTTTACTTCCCGAAATCCCAGCGCCGGGCCCTCAAGGGCCTTCCCGGATTTGGTTAGTAGTAATAATATCTAATTGTATACCTTGAAATCCAGGCACGGAGCAGGTAAACTCTTCCTTATCTCCAACAAAATCCATGAGAAACGCTGATTTTCCGTCCAGATTCTGGGCGCTTTTCCTAGCGCTGAGCATTCTCCTGCCTCCGGGTCCCGCTGAAGCCGGTCCTGAGCTTGGCCGAAGGACTCTTCGCAACCTCCAGCCGGTCAATTCCGGGGCGGAGGAAGAAGTCCTGGACAAGCTTTTGGGATCCCGCGCCGGGGCGGAGGAGAAGGAATTGGGAATCTTTAAGACAGAAGAACTTCCGAGAGCGATGGCGCGCGAACTGGGATTACGAAAGCGATCCCTGCCAGAATCCACGGAAATGATAGGGGTCAATTTCTTCAACCAAACCACGGCTATGTCGCGCCGGGCTTTTCGAGAGTTCCATAGGCGCGGTGCTCTGCCGGAGACTTGGCCTGAGGCGATCTCTGAAGCATTGGGGGAGATCAAAATCCATTCCGGTTTTTGGTTGGTTCGGGTGAGCCAAGCGACTCTCGCCGGAGGGGAGCCGGCGCTCTCTTTCTTCCTCTCTCCCACAGGTTCCCCCCAGCGCGACACCGCCGCCGGGATGGAGGA
>Ga0080064_1005667_pt1 | contig 14339 bp, 14 predicted proteins | sample Subgrocontami54m_FD_69260 | JGI IMG/M metagenome (GOLD analysis project Ga0080064, IMG submission 69260) | Subsurface groundwater microbial communities from S. Glens Falls, New York, USA - GMW46 contaminated, 5.4 m (SPADES assembly) (version 2) ...
GGGTGGTGGCCCGCACGGTGCGGATGGCCTGCTCGACAGTCCGCCACACGGCGCGCTGGGCGCAGCCCGGGGTCAGGGAGCATTTGTCCAGGTTGTCCATGCAGGGCACCAGGGCCGGCGTCTCTCCCAGGGCCGCGACCACCATCGTCAGCGTGATATCCGAGGGGTTGACCGCCAGGGTGTGCCCTCCCTGAGGCCCCCGCTGGCTCCGGGTCAGCCCCCGTTTGTTCAGGGTGTGGAGCAACTGCTCCAGATAAAGCTCCGGAATGGCGTTGCGCCGGGCGATGTCCGCCGTGCGGGCCAGCCCCTCGTCCGCGTGCTGCGCCATATCCACCAGCGCCCGGACTCCGTAATCAACTGCTATGGGAATGTGCATGGTTCCCTCCCCATGACGCGGCCTTTCCGGCCGGGCCTATTCGGTCGAGACTTCGTTCTCTTTTCCCGCAAGGGCGGCGTGCAGGGTGTGCCACGCCAGGGTGGCGCACTTGACGCGCGCGGGATAGTCCGCGACGCCCGCAAGCACCCCCAGGTCGCCCAGCTCGTCGTCGTGAAACTCCGTGCCCGGCTCGCGCGTGACCATGGCATGGTAGGCCTTGAACAACTTCTCCGCCTGGGCCACGGTCTTGCCCTTGATGCTTTCAGACATGAGCGACGCGGACGCGCGGGATATCGCGCAGCCCGACCCCTGAATCCCCACGTCCTGAATGACGTCATCGGCTACTTTCAAGTAGAGCGTCAGCTTGTCTCCGCAAAGAGGGTTGTAGCCGTCCGCGGTGCGGTTCGCTCCCTCCAGCTTGTGGAAGTTCCGCGGCTTGCTGTTATGCTCGCGGATGAGGTCCTGGTACAGCTCGCGCAGGTCAACGTACGTCACTACTTCAAGACCTCGATGACGCGCAGCATGCCCCGCGCCAGCGCGTCAAGCTCCTCTCGCGTGTTGTAGAAGGCCAGCGACGCTCTGGCGGTGGCGGGCACGCCGAACCGGTCCATGAGCGGCTGCGTACAGTGATGCCCCGTGCGGATGGCGATGCCCTCCCCGTCAAGGATGGTGCCGATGTCGTGCGGGTGGACGCCCTCCAGGACAAAGGACAGGATGCTGGCCTTGTGCTTCGCGGTGCCTATCAGCCGCAGGCCGTCAATGGAGGCCAGACGGCGGGCGCCGTAGTCCAGAAGCTCTTGCTCGTACGCGGCGATGCGGTCGAGCCCGATGGCCGTCACATAGTCAATGGCCGCGCCCAGGCCGATGGCCCCGCTGATGTGAGGCGTCCCCGCCTCGAACTTGTAGGGCAGGGAGTTGTACGTGGTCTTCTCAAAGGTGACGGACCGGATCATGTCGCCGCCGCCCTGGTACGGGGGCATGGCCTCCAGAAGCTCGGCTTTGCCGTACATCACACCGATGCCGGTCGGCCCGAAGACCTTGTGCCCGGAGAAGACGTAGAAGTCGCATCCCAGCTTTCGGACGTCCACCGCCATGTGAGGCGCGGCCTGGGCGCCGTCCAGCAGGACGGGGACGCCGCGCCCGTGCGCGACGGCCACGATGCGCTCGATGGGGTTGATGGTGCCCAGCGAGTTGGACACGTGCGTCACGGTCACCAGCCTGGTGCGGGGTGACAGCAGCTTCTCGTACTCGTCCAGCGCCAGTTCGCCCTCGTCGCTGACCGGGATGACGCGCAGCTTCGCGCCGCGCTCCTGGCACAGCATCTGCCACGGCACGATGTTGGAGTGGTGCTCCATGCCGGAGATGACGACCTCGTCGCCCGGCCCCACGTGGTGTCTGCCGTAGCTGTTCGCGACCAGATTAATCCCCTCGGTCGCGCCCCGCACAAAGATGATCTCCTTGTCTTCAGCGGCGTTGAGGAACCGGCGCACCTTGCCGCGCGCGCCCTCGTACTCGTCCGTGGCGCGGCCACTCAACGTGTGAATGCCGCGGTGCACATTCGCGTTGTAGGTTAAGTAGTAGCGCACAAGCGCGTCAATAACGGCCTGCGGCTTCTGGCTGGTGGCGGCGCTGTCCAGGTACACCAGCGGCTTCCCGTGCACCTGCTGCTTCAGGATGGGGAAGTCCCGCCGGATTCTGACGACGTCAAAGGGCCGCACGGAGGGTTCCGCCACGCGCTGTCCTGCTGTCGGGCGTTGCGTGGTCATGGCGTGTCCCCGAACTGGAAGCCAGGCAGCGCGCCAGCGAACAGCCTGTTCAGATAGTCCTGGAGCGGCTCCGGCTTCACGGTGTCAATGATATGACTGGCGAAGGCCTGAATGAGAAGCTTGCGGGCCGTCCGCCTGTCCAGCCCTCTGCTCTGCATGTAGAACAGCGCGTCCTCATCAATGTCTCCCGCCGCCGCGCCATGCGAGCACTTCACGTCGTCCGCGTAGATCTCCAGGCTCGGCTTGGCGAAGGACTGCGCCTCGCGGGACAGGATGAGATTCTTGTCGTGCTGCTGGGCGTCGGTCTTCTGCGCTTCCTTTTTGACCAGGACGCGCCCGCTGAAGACGCCGGTGGAGGCCCCGTCCAGGATGCCCCTGTAGTTCATCCGGCTTGTGGTATGGGGCCGGACGTGGTCAATGCCCATATGGTTGTCCAGGTGCTCCTTGCCCGCAATCCGGTACAGCCCGTTCAGGACGCTGGAGCCGCCCTGGCCGTCCAGAAGCACATGGAAGGCGTTCCTGCCCAGGGCGCACCCCACGGCGAACGACGTCGAGGACAGCGCGCTGTCCGCTTCCTGCCGCGCGCGCGACGTGCCGACGTGGAAGACGTCGCGGCCCTCCAGAAGGAGCCGGTAGTGGTCAATCCGCGCGCCCTCGCCCGCCGCAATCTCCGTGACGGCGTTGGTGAAGTAGGGGCCGCTCGCGTGGCCGAGGTAGCTTTCGATGAGCGTCACGCTGCTGTGGCGGCCCGCCACGACAAGCGTCCGCGGGTGCGTGACGGTGGGCTGGCCTCTGGACGTGGTGACGAAAATGACGTGAATGGGGGACGGGAAGGACGCGCCGTCCGGAACGGCGACGAAGGCCCCGTCCCTCAGGAAGGCCGTGTTGAGGGCGGTGAACGCCTCGTCGTCGAACGCGGCGTACCGCGTCAGATACTGCTCCACGACCGCGCCTTCCGTGGCGAACGCCGCGGCCAGGCTCGTCGCGCGGAGGCCGTCGGCCTCGGGCAGCGCCGTGGACAGCGCCGGGGCGTAGCGGCCGTTGACGAAGACCAGCGTCGTCCAGTCGGCGTGGGCCGGCGCGCGGCCCAGCAGCTTTGCGGCCTCGCTCAGGTCGTCCGGGCGTATGTCAACGGGATGTTTGAAGGAGCTGCGGGCGATGGGGGCGACGTTGGTGTACTTCCAGCGCTCGTTGCCGCGGACGGCCGTGGGAAAACCCAGCTCGGTGAAGCGGGACCACGCCCGCTGGCGGAGGGGCTGAAGCCACGCCGCGTCGCCGTGCTGGCCTCTGTCCAGGGCCTGGAAGTCGGCGAGGTAGGTATCGTCGCGTGTAAGGACTTGAGTCATACAGTCGGTGCTCTCCTCGGCGCTACGCGCGGGCCCCGCTCTTCGCGGGCTCCCTGAGCCAGTCGTAGCCCTTCTCTTCGAGCTCGTGCGCCAGCTCGCGCCCGCCGGAGCGGACGATGCGCCCGTCCATAAGGACATGGACAAAGTCCGGAGTGACGTACTTGAGGAGCCGCTGGTAGTGCGTCACCAGCAGCAGCGCCTTGGACGGCCCGCGCTGGGCGTTGATGCCGTTGGCCACGACCTTCAGCGCGTCAATGTCCAGGCCGGAGTCCGTCTCGTCCAGGAGCGCGAGCTTCGGGTCGAGCATCAGCATCTGAAGCATCTCGCTGCGCTTCTTCTCGCCGCCGGAGAAGCCCTCGTTGACGGAGCGCTTCATCAGCGCCGGGTCAATCTCCATCACCTTCATCTTCTCGTCCAGCAGCTTGCTGAAGCCTTTGATGTCCATTGGCTCCAGCCCGCGATGGGCGCGGATGGCGTCCACGGCGGACTTGAGGAACTGGTACGTGCGCACGCCGGGAAGCTCCAGCGGGTACTGGAAGCCGAGGAATATGCCCTCGCGGGCGCGCGCCTCGGGCGACAGTGCCAGCAGGTCCTTGCCCTGGAAGACGACCTCGCCTTGGGTGACGGTGTAGGCGGGGTGTCCCGCCAGCGCCTTCGTCAGCGTGCTCTTGCCGGAGCCGTTCGGCCCCATGAGGGCGTGCGCCTCGCCCGCGTTGACGGTGAGGTCCACGCCCTTCAGGATTTCCACGTCTCCGATGGACACATGAAGATTACGGATGACTAGCATAGTGTCGTAGCGCTCCCGTTCTGTAGTGGCCTGTTTAGCCCACGGCCCCTTCCAGACTCACCTTGAGGAGCTGGAATGCCTCCACGGCGAACTCCATGGGCAGTTCCTTGAAGACGTCCTTGCAGAAGCCGTTGATGATCATGTAGTGCGCGTCCTCCTGGGAGATGCCGCGCTGCTGGCAGTAAAAGAGCTGCTCCTCGCTGACCTTGGATGTGAAAGCCTCGTGCTCCACGCGGGCCGTGGGGTTGCGCACCTCGATGTAGGGGACGGTGTGGGCGCCGCACTCATCCTTGATAAGCAGCGACTCGCACTGGGTGAAGTTCCGCGCGTTCTCCGCCGAGGGCATGATCTTGACCAGTCCGCGGTACGTGTTCTGTCCATGTCCGGCGGAAATGCCCTTGGCGATGATGGTGCTCTTGGTGTTCTTGCCTATGTGAATCATCTTGGTGCCCGTGTCAGCCTGCTGATAGTTGTTCACCAGCGCCACGGAGTAGAACTCGCCCGTGGAGTTGTCGCCCTGCAGGATGACGCTGGGGTACTTCCACGTGATGGCGGAGCCCGTCTCCACCTGGGTCCAGGATATCTTGGAGTTCCTGCCCTGGGCCTTCCCGCGCTTGGTGACGAAGTTGAAGACGCCGCCCTTGCCTTCCTTGTCGCCCGGGTACCAGTTCTGGAGCGTGGAGTACTTGATCTGGGCATTGTCCAGCGCGACCAGTTCCACCACCGCGGCGTGCAGTTGGTTCTTCTTGCGGATGGGCGCGGTGCAGCCTTCCAGGTAGCTCACGGAGGCGCCCTCGTCCGCGACGATGAGCGTCCGCTCGAACTGCCCGGAGTCCGCCTGGTTGATGCGGAAGTAGGTCATAAGCTCCAGCGGGCAGCGCACGCCCTTGGGGATGTACGCGAAGGAGCCGTCGCTGAACACCGCCGAGTTAAGGGTCGCGTAGAAGTTGTCGGTGTACGGGACCACGGAGCCGAGGTACTTCCGCACCAGCTCCGGGTGGTTCTTGATGGCCTCGTTGAAAGAGCAGAAGATGACTCCGTGCTTCTCAAGGGCCTTCTTGTACGTGGTGGTGACGGAGACGCTGTCGAAGACCGCGTCCACGGCCACGCCAGCGATCCTCTTCTGCTCCTGCAAGGGAATGCCCAGCTTGTCGAAGGCCTTCAGCATCTCCGGGTCTACTTCATCCAGGTTCTTGGGGCCGCTGTCCCTGGGAAGAGGGGCGGCGTAGTAGACGATGTCCTGGAAGTCAACGGGCGGGTGATGAATCATGGCCCACTTCGGCTCTTCGAAGTTCAGCTTTGTCCAGTGGCGGTAGGCGCGGAGACGCCACTCCAGCATCCAGTCGGGTTCGCCCTTCTTCGCCGAAATGAGGCGAACGACGTCCTCGTTCAGGCCCTTGGGCACGACGTCCGAGTTGACGTCGGTGACGAAGCCCCACTTGTATTCCGAGTCGGCAAGTCCCGCTTGTCGAGATATGACCTTTGGCTCTGGCATGAGCACCGCCTTCGTGGCGCAGGTTTGTCGAGTTATCGAGTCAACAACTACACAATAGAATAGCACGGCGGGCGCGATGTTGCAACCGGAGGCGGACGCCTCGACCATGGGAGAAGCGCCATAGTATAATGCCCTTACGTTTGCGTTCAAATCTGCACGGACTGTTGAAACAGGGCGATGACGCAGCTTCAAGGCGAGGCCAAGGTACGGTACGTGGAGGCGATGTTCGCGCGCATCGCCCGGCGGTACGATGTCATGAACACGCTCATGACGGGCGGGATGCACCATCGCTGGAAGGGCCTCACCGCGCGCCTGGCCGCGGAGGGACAGCAGGGGCGCGCCCTGGACATCGCGTCCGGCACGGGCGACCTGGCCTTCGCGCTGGCGCGTCAGCCCGGCATCCGCCACGCGGTGGGCCTGGACCTGGTCCCGGAAATGGTGCAGCTCGCGCGGTACAAGTCGCGGCGCGACGGCCTGTCCGGCAGGACCAGCTTTCTCGTGGGCGACGCGCTGGACATGCCGTTCCCCGCGGGCGCGTTCGTCAGCGTGACGTCCGGCTTCAGCTTGCGCAACGTGGCCGACTATCGCCGCATGTTCGTCGAGACGTGCCGCGTGCTGGCGCCCGGCGGGCGCATCGCCCTGCTGGAGACGACGCCTCTGCCTCCCCGTGGGCTGCGTCCCGCGTTCATTCGCTTTTACCAGCGGCGGGTCATTCCGCTCATGGGCGCGCTGCTCGCCCGCGACAGAGAGGCATACTCGTACCTGCCCGCGTCGTCGGAGGCCTTTTCGCCTCCGGACGTGGTCGCCGCCGCCCTGCGGGACGCTGGCTTCCGCGACGTAGCCTGGCGGATGGCGGGCTTTGGCACCGTCGCCATCCACACGGGAGTGAAGCCAGCCTGACAGCCATCTCTCGGCAAGGAGTCATACGTATGGCTGAGACCGCCCCCCGGCATGCCCCCGCGCTGAACGACAGGACAGACTATCAGCAGTGCTTTGTCTGCGGGCAGCGGAACACCCAGGGTCTGAAGCTAAGGTTCCGGCGCGACGGCGCGAAGGTCGCCTCCGAGTTCGTGCCGCGACCGGAGTTCCAGGGCTATCCGGGACTGCTCCACGGAGGCGTGCTCTTCGCCGCGCTGGACGAGGTGATGAGCCGCATCCCCATGCTGGAGCGGCAGTGGATGGTCACGGCGAAGGTGGTGTACCGCCACCGCAAGCCCGTGCGCACCGGCGACCGGCTCCGCCTTGAGGCGGAACTGCTGCGCAGGCGCGGTCGGATGATGGAGGTGCGGGCGCGGGCGCTGCTGCCCGACGGCAGCGTGGCCGCGGAGGCGGAGGGCCTCCTGGCCCGCATCCCGGACGAGGTGCAGCGCGAGGTGGACGCGGTCAACCCCAGCTTCCAGGGCTTCTTCGACACGCCGGATGACGACGTATGATACGGGTCAGGCGGGTGTACGAGCCGCCGACGCCCGACGACGGGGCGCGTTTCCTGGTGGACCGCCTGTGGCCTCGCGGTGTGACGAAGGAGGCCTTGCGCCTGGACGGTTGGCTGAAGGACGCGGCGCCCAGCGACGCGCTGCGCCGCTGGTTCGGCCATGATCCAGCGCGGTGGGACGAGTTCCAACGGCGCTATCGCGACGAGTTGAACGGCAGGCCGGAGGCATGGCGGCCTGTTGTCGAGGCGGCGCGCCGTGGCGACGTCACGCTTCTCTTCGGCGCGCGGGACACCGACCACAATAATGCCGTGGCGCTCAAAGTCTATCTGGACGCTCGGATATAGCTGGCGCACCGGCTGTGCATCCCGGCGTTAGCGGGCCGGTCATCTTCACCGGCTTCGCCTAAATCCCCAGCGTCATCTGCCGCGGGCGCTCCTCCGGCTGGATGACGGGTGAAGGCCGCTCCCCCAGGTGGTGCAGAATCTTGAGCGCCCGCACCTGGCTTTGCAGCGTCTCATGGAATCGCTTGGGAGTGTAGCTGCCCGGGTAGAGGCGCTGATAGGCGGGGAGCAGGTCCGGGTGTTCCCTGTCCAGGAAGCCCATGAAGTGCTCGCGGGTGCCCGGCTTCAAGTGAAGCACGTTCGCGCCGAGGAAGCACGCCCCCTGTTCCGCCGCCGCGCGCACCACGGCCTCCAGGTTGTCCCTGCCGTCGGTGATGCCGGGGATGATGGGCGCGAGCAGCACTCCCGCCTTCACGCCCGCCTGGACGAGCCGGCCCATGGCCCGCAGTCGCTGCAAGGGCGGGGGCGTGCCCGGCTCAAGGCTGCGCCACAGGTCAGGGTCAAGGGTCGTGACGCTGAAGCAGACGGTGCATCCCGCGCGGCGGGCCGCATCGGCCAGCACATCCCTGTCCCGCACGATCATCGTCCCCTTGGTGACGATGCTGACCGGCGTGCGCTTGAGCGCGAGCGCCTCCAGGCAGCGGCGGGTCAGACGGTATCGCCCCTCGATGGGTTGGTACGGGTCGGTGGCGGTGCCCATCGCCACGGCGTCGCCGCGCCACGAAGGGCGGGACAGCTCCTGGCGCAGCACATCGGGGCAGTTCACCTTGACGAAGATGATGTCGGTGAAGTCCTCGCTGGCGTTCAGCTCCAGGAAGCCGTGGTAGCGGCGGGCAAAGCAGTATTGGCAGCCGTGGACGCAGCCCCGGTAGGGGTTCAGCGACCAGCGGAAGCCCATGCCTTCCACCCGGTTCAGGGCCTGTCGGCACTGGACCTCTTCGTAGCGGACGTTGCCCACGTCTCCCTCCCCCCGTGAAACGTGCGCTGCCGTGGGCGACCAGCGTAGAATAGAACTTATGTTCTTGTCAAGCCCCGGATGGCGCTGCGGCGTTGTGCGGGGGCCGGAATTTGCCGGACGGGTTCGAGGCGGGTTACACTAAATATGAGGACTCCACGTGAGACCGGGCGGGCCCGCGAATTTCCCGAAGCAGGAGGCGCCATGCACGCAGCCGAGCTGTTGGTCAGATGTCTGGAGGCCGAGGGCGTCCGGTTCGTCTTCGGCGTCCCCGGCGAGGAGATTCTTGAGATCATGGAGGGGCTTCGGAACTCCTCCATCCGCTTCATTGTCACGCGCCACGAGCAGGGCGCCGCCTTCATGGCCGACGCCTATGGCCGGCTCACCGGTCACCCGGGCGTGTGCCTGGCCACACTGGGGCCGGGCGCCACCAATCTCACCACGGGAATCGCCGACGCCACTCTGGACTTCGCCCCGCTGGTGGCCATCACCGGCCAGACCAGTCTGGACCGCGTCCACAAGGAGTCCCATCAGTTCGTGGACGTGGTCCGCATCCTCGAGAAGGTCACCAAGTGGAACATCCGCGCCGTTCAGCCCGAGGTTATCCCCGAGGTGGTCCGGAAGGCCTTCCGCATTGCGCAGCAGGAAAAGCCCGGCGCTTGCCATATAGAGCTGACGACGGACGTGCAGCGCGCGGAGACGCAGCCGGACATCTCGCCGCTCACGCCCCGACGCGCCCGCCGCGGGTCGCCGGACAAGCTTTCGCTTGAGCGGGCCGCCAAGCTCATCGGCGAGGCGCGGTCGCCTCTCATCCTCGCGGGCTCCAGCGCGGCGCGCCGGCCCGAGGCCGCCATGGAGCTTCGCCGCTTCGCCAAGCGCTTCGACATCCCCGTCACCCATACCTTCATGGGCAAGGGCGTCATGCCTGACTATGACCCCCTGTCGCTCATGCCGCTGGGGATGCCCGGCGGCAACGACATTTGCGCCAGCGGCATGTGCCACGCGGACGTGGTCATCGCCGTGGGGTACGACCAGGTGGAGTACCCCCCTGAGCGGTGGAACCACGACCGCTCCAAACACATTGTGCATCTTGACTACATGTCCTCCGAGGTCGACCGCTTTTACCGCCCGGACGTGGAGGTCGTGGCGGACATCCGGGAGACGCTGGAGGAATTGAGTGGCCTGCTGCAATACAAGGCGTCGAATGAGGAGGCGGAGTGTGTCCGCGCCCTCTCCGCCGCGGCCAGCGCGGAGCGGCGCGGTGAAGTTGACGACGCGTCCGTCCCCGTGAAACCGCAGCAGATCATCAGGGAGATACGCCAGGCCCTCGGCGAAGATGACATCCTGGTGAGCGACGTTGGCGCGCACAAGATGTGGATCGCCCGCTACTATCCGACGTACCTGCCCGGCACGGTCCTTCTCAGCAACGGCTACTCGGCGATGGGCTTCGGCCTGCCCGCCGCCATCGCGGCAAAGCTGGCGTTCCCCGAGCGCAAGGTCGTGGCCGCCGTGGGCGACGGCGGATTCCTGATGACGGTGATGGAGATGGAGACGGCGGTGCGCCTGGGGCTGCCCGTCACCGTGGTCGTCTGGGTGGACAGCACCTACGGCCTGATCAAGTGGAAGCAGGAGGCCGAGCGCCGGACGGTCTTCGGGGTGGACTTCAGCAGCCCGGACTGGGTCAAGCTGGCCGAGGCCTTTGGGGCGAAGGGCTATCTGGTGGAGCGGCCGGGCGACCTGCACAGGATGCTGGAGGCGGCCCTGGGTTCCACCCAGTCCAGCGTCATCGCCGTGCCCGTGGACGCGGAGGAGAACATGCGGCTCACCCGGCGTCTGGCGGAGGCGCCGTGCCCCGTCGGTGACCGCTGCCAGAAGCACCGGGCCACGGCCCACGCGTGACCCAGGACATCGTGAGAGGAGGCAGGGCTTATGACCTCAAGGAGCGCGAATGCGCCTGCCCGGACCCGGTTGCTCATCAACGGAAAGCTCGTTCCTGGCAAGGGCGAGACGTACGAACACCGCAATCCGTACAATGACGAGGTCCTGGCCGTCGTGGCCCAGGCCGACGCGCGCCAGATGACGGACGCCGTTGAGTCCGCCGCCGCTGCATTTGTATCTTTCCGCAAGACGCCCGCGCACCAGCGGGCCGATATGCTGCTCAGCATCAGCAAGGGCATCGAGGCGCGTGGGGAGGAGCTTGCCCTCGGCATCGCGCGGGAGGTGGGCAAGCCGCTCAAGCAGTCCCGCGGCGAGGTGTCCCGCGCCGTGACCACGTTCCGCCAGGCGGCGGAGGAGGCGGGCCACCTGTGGGGCGAGGCGCTCACCATGGACGCCGTGCCCAATGGGCAAGGGCGGCACGGGTTCTACATCCGCCAGCCCATCGGCGTCGTCGCGGCCATCGCGCCGTTCAACTTCCCGCTGAACCTCGCGGCGCACAAGATCGCCCCGGCGCTGGCCGTCGGCGACACGGTCGTCTGGAAGCCGCCGCCGCAGGGCCCCTTGACCGCGCTCCTAATGGGGGAGGTCTTCCGCGACGCGGGCGTGCCTGACGGCGTGGTGAACATCGTCCCGGCGCCGCCCACTGTCTCCGAGGCGCTGGTCGCGCACCCGAAGGTCGCCATGGTCAGCTTCACCGGCAGCGTGGGCGTGGGCCTCTCCATCCGGGACAAGGCGGGGATGAAGAAGCTCATCCTGGAGCTTGGCTCCAACTCGGCGAACCTCGTGTCGGCCAGCGCCGACCTGGAGGCCGCCGCGCAGGCGTGCGCGATAGGAGGCTTCGCATACGCGGGCCAGGTCTGCATCTCCGTGCAGCGCATGTACGTGCAGCGTTCCGTGTGGGACAGGTTCGTGCCCATCTTTTTGGGCAGGGTCAGGGCGCTGAAGGTGGGCGACCCGCTCGACCCGGCGACGGACGTGGGCCCGATGATTGACGAAAAGAACGCGCGGCGCAGCGAGGAGTGGATTCAGGAGGCGGTCCAGGGCGGCGCCAGGCTGCTCATGGGCGGCAAGCGGCGCGGGAAGTTCGTGGAGCCGGCGGTGCTCACGAACGTGGACCATGAGGCGAAGGTCTGTCGCGAGGAGGCGTTCGCGCCGCTGGTGGTGCTGGAGCCGTTCGACGAGTGGCGGCAGGCCATCGCGCTGGCGAACGACTCCAAATACGGCCTCAACGCGGGCGTCTTCACCAACGACATCCGGGAGGCGTTTCAGGCCATCGAGGACCTAGAGGTCGGCTCGGTCATCATTAACGACAGCTCGGTCTATCGCGCCGACCACACGCCGTACGGAGGCGTCAAGCTGAGCGGGCAGGGCCGCGAGGGTGTGCGCTTCGCCATGGAGGCGATGACGGAGATCAAGTTCGCGGCGTTCGCGATGTAGGTCTGGTCAGACCGGCTTTAGGGAGATTCCTCGCTTCCCTCGGAATGACAAGGATGAGTGCCGCTCTCTGCGACCAGCAGGTGTGCGGGCCGCCGCATGTCCGCACCAACCCCGCTTTGTTGCCCGCCCGCACCGGATTGTATGGCCTCCCTCTATTCGTGTTCGTAGCGCCGTTCAATAATCGGGACTGCGTCAGTCCGCCCATGGTCGAGTCGAACGGAGGTAGCCCATGACGCTCACATACAACGGAGTGCTTGCCACCATGCCGGCCCGCGCCCGCGTATCGTTTCCGCGCATGACGGTGGGCGTGATGGGCTCGGCGGGCGGGACGCTGACCGAAGACGTGCGGGAGCGCGTGCGACGTCTGGGAGCGGCCATCGGCCGCCGCGGGCACACCCTCATCACGGGCGCTTGCCCCGGCCTGCCGCAGGAAGCCGTTCTCACCGCCAAGGAGCACGGCGGGTGCGTGGTGGGCATATCGCCCGCGCACAGCGTGGAAGAGCACGTGGTGAAGTACCGGTCGCCGATACGGGGGTACGACGCTATCATCTACACCGGCAACGGGCTCATGGGCCGCGAGATTGAGAACATCCGTAGCTGCGACGTCGTCATCTTCGCGGGCGGGCGCTCCGGGACTCTCGGCGAGTTCGCCATCGCGTACGAAGAGGGGAAGATCATCGGTGTGCTACAGAGCACGGGCGGCATCGCGGACCACATGGACGAGATCCTCGCCATCGTGAACAAGAAGACGGATGCCGTCGTTTGCTCGAACTCTGACCCAGACAGCCTCATGGCGCAGCTTGAGCTGGCGTACGAGACGCGCGTCCTGCCCGCGCGTCTGCTCGCGCTGCGGGGGCGCAGCCCGGACGGCGAACTGGACCCCTAGCGCCACCGTCATTCCGGCGCAAGCCGGAATCCAGTGTGAGCGTGTATCCCTGGGCTCCGGCTTTCGCCGGAGCGACGAAGAGATGCCTCCTTTGTGGTTTGCCATGTCTATGAGTAAGAGGAGTGAGACGCACCTGCCTGGACTCGTGCAGGCGCGCGTTTGACACTCGCAATCAATATCAGTAAGATACGCAATTGGCTTGTGCCGTGCGCGCGCTCTCTCGCGCTCCCGTCTTTCCCATAATCCACGAGCCGTGATTCTCTGGCTATCTCTGCATATGAGGTGAAGCGTGTTTCTGCTGCCCGATGGACGACGGGTTGTCCCCCGCACCGAGTTGACCTATCCCGGCATCACTCCCACCGTCCTGACCGACAAGTCGGCGGACCCGCTCAAGATGAGCAAGAACGCCATCAGGACGCCCGTTGACCACATCATGGGCGACATGGAGGACGCCTGCCCCTACGACCTGAAGGGCGAGCCCGTCCGGAAGGCCCTCGCCGAGGCGCTGAACACCCTGGACTTCGGCTCCAAGGTGGTCACGTGGCGCCCGAACAACATCCGCTCCGGCCTCTTCGAAGCGGACGTGGAGTACATGATGCGCCACGCGGTGGACAAGTTCCACGGCATGGTCATGCCCAAGTCCTTCGGCCCGGACGATGTGCGGTACGTGCTGAACATCCTTCACTACTGCGAGCGGGTGAACAAGTGGAAGGGCAAGGTGGCGCTGGAGGTCCTGATCGAGACGCCGCGCGGCCTGGAGCAGATTGACGCCATCGGCGCGGAGCTGGAGAAGTCGGGGCGCGGCGCGGGACTCATCTTCGGCATCGCGGACTTCTCCTCGTTCCTCGGCATCGGCAACATCCTGACCGACCAGCACGTCTACTTCTCCTATGCCAAGCAGCGCACCGTCATCGCGGCCAAAGCCCACGGCCTGCACGCCATAGACAACGTGTACACGCGCATCTCGCGGAAAACGGACTCCCCGCAGGTGGTGAAGGAGATCGAGGCGGGCCTGCGCGAGAAGAACGTCAAGGCCGCCAACATGGGCATGGACGGCACGTGGGTCATCCACCCATCCCAGGCGGACATAGCCAACGCCTGCTTCACGCCCACGGACGAGGAGATCACGACCTACAAGCGGGCGCTGGAGCAGTCGAAAACCGCCGGCGGCGGCGCGGTGATGGACCCGCAGTCCGGCGAGATGATTGACGACGCCACCATCCGCATTGCGCTGCAGGCCCTGAGCAAGGCCGCGCAGGCGGGCAAGGTGACGTGGGACTACGTCCGCACCATGAACACGAAGCTCACGGAGATCACCGGCTACGATATCTTGGGCTCCGGCATGCCCCACTAGCGTAAGGCTTCTAGTGTAGTGCTCCCAACGCTTCGTCACGGAAGGGGTTCGTCTGGAATCTCCGACACGAGGGAACCAGAGGGGCTGCGCCCCCGTAGCCTGTCCTGAGCGAAGTCGAAGGAACGGGAATGAGGGGGATGGTTCCGTGGGTGAAAGACCAGGAACCATGCAAAGGCGATTAACGTTGCAGAGTCTCGCAGGTAACTAGACTTCGAAAGCACTACA
>Ga0080064_1005670_pt1 | contig 14335 bp, 13 predicted proteins | sample Subgrocontami54m_FD_69260 | JGI IMG/M metagenome (GOLD analysis project Ga0080064, IMG submission 69260) | Subsurface groundwater microbial communities from S. Glens Falls, New York, USA - GMW46 contaminated, 5.4 m (SPADES assembly) (version 2) ...
TTGTTCGATGGCGAGGATCAGGATGCCGTTGCCGCCGCGCGCGAACGCTGGACCGACGCTAAGGCCAAGGGTTTCGAAGCGACCTACTGGCAGCCGGATGAGCAGGGGCGATGGGTCAAGAAGGCGTGAGCATATTAACCTTGCCGTGCGGGACCGGGCCATCATCGTGGCCGGGGGCATTGCCCGATGCCATGATCGTGACGCAAATTCCGGATTGTTTGCGTCTTAGGAAGACGGGGAATTGGCGGGAATGAGATATCTGCAGCGACATATCGCGCCCCAAGCCGCGCTGGCGACTGCTGTATCATTAGTGCTGGGTGCGTGTTCAATGGACCGTATGTCCGACTACACGCCACGGATACCTGACTTTTCGAGCATCGACTGGAACCCTTATTCCAAGGCGTCGCTCGCCACAGCACCTTTGAGGACGGTCAAGGTAACGCCAGCGGATTATGTGAGCGCCGACGGAAGCTGCGCGGCTGCGCCCTCAGCCGGCGCTACGCAGGAACCGGCAACTCCCGGAATTGGGTTGGAAATGACCGAATGCGCCGTCGTTCAGGCGCTCGGGACTCCCGAAAAGATCGAGATCGGGGTCAACGAGCGCGGTGATCGCGCCGTCACTTTGCTTTACAGCCAGGGCGAGCGTCCCGGTCTCTACCGGTTCACCGCCGGTCAATTGACGTTGATCGAGCGGGTCGAACCGCCTCCGCCTCCGCCGAAGCCTGCTAAGCCGCCGAAGCCGGCTTCCAAGCCCCGCCGCATCACCTGAACACGCGTTAGGTCAGGCCGTCACGGCTTCAAGGGCCGCGCTTGCCGCGAGCCATTCTTCCTCGGCTCGTGCTAGCGTATCCGCGGCGTCCGCTCGCGCTTTAGCCAGGGTGGCGGCCTTTTGCGGATCGCGGGCGAATAGGCCAGGCAACGCTAAAGCCACGTCGAGACGGGCAACCTCGCTTTTCTGCGAGGCAATCGCCTTTTCCGCCGCCGCTATCCGCTTGCGCAGTGGCGCAAGCTCGGCACGCCGGTCGGCAGCGGCGCGCCGAATGTCACCGCGCGAGGCACGGGGCGGGGCTTTATCGGCTTCCGCGGACGCGCGCGAGATTCCGCCGCCGAGCACCAGCCGGCGGTATTCGTCAAGGTCGCCTTCGAAGGGTACGACCGAACCATTTCCCACCAGCCACAGCCGCTCCACGCAGGCATCGAGCAGATAACGGTCGTGTGAAACCAGGATCACTGCGCCGGGATAGTCGTTGATCGCTTCGACAAGGGCGGCGCGGCTGTCAATGTCGAGATGGTTTGTGGGCTCGTCAAGGATGACGAGGTGTGGACCATCGAAGGTGGCAAGCCCAAGCAGCAACCGCGCCTTTTCGCCGCCGGAAAGATTCGCGACCGGTGTGTCGGCTTTGTCGGCGGAAAAACCAATGGCGCCCGCCTTGGCACGGACCTGAACCTCCGCCGCGCGCGGCATCAGCGCGCGCACATGATCGTATGCGCTTTCACGCGGCCGCAATTCCTCGAGCTGGTGCTGCGCGAAATATCCGACCTTGAGCTTGTTGGCTCGCGTGATGTTGCCTTCGCTCGGGGCAAGCCTTCCGGCAAGAAGTTTGGCAAGCGTGGATTTGCCATTGCCGTTGGCGCCAAGCAGCGCAATGCGATCGTCATTGTCGATGCGCAAGGTAAGGTCGTGTATCACCGGCTTGCCGGGTTCATATCCGGCGGAAACATCGTCCATCGCGATGATCGGAGGCGACAACAATTTCTCCGGCACCGGGAAGAAGATCGGCTGCACGTCGCTTTCGGTGATGGAATTGATCGGAACCAGCTTGGCTAAAAGTTTGACGCGCGATTGCGCCTGCTTCGCCTTGCTTGCTTTGGCGCGAAAGCGGTCAACGAAAGCTTGCAGGTGCTTGCGATGCGCTTCCTGTTTTTTCACAGCCTTCGAGTCGAGGGTTTGGCGCTCGGCGCGCTGCCGCATGAAAGACGAAAAGCCGCCGCGGTAAAGCGTCAGCCGGTTGGCGGCGAGATGCAGGATGTGATCGACGGAATTATCGAGCAGATCGCGGTCGTGGCTGATGACGATGAGACTTTTGGGATAGCGGGCGAGATGGTCCTCCAACCACAAGGTTCCTTCGAGATCGAGGTAGTTGGTCGGCTCGTCGAGCAGCAGGAGATCGGGCTCGGAAAAGAGCACGGCCGCCAGCGCCACGCGCATGCGCCAGCCGCCGGAAAATTCTCGCACCGGCCGTTGCTGCGCCTGCGCGGAGAAACCGAGACCGGCGAGGATCGAGGCGGCGCGGGCAGGGGCGGCATGCGCGCCGATGTCCACCAGTCGCGCATGAATGTCCGCGATTCGGTGTGGGTCCTGCGCGGTGTCCGCTTCGGCGAGAAGCTGCGCCCGCTCTGAATGGGCGGAAAGCACGACGTCGATCAGGCTTTGCGGGCCGTCCGGCGCTTCCTGGGCGAGATGCCCGATGCGGGCGCGCGGCGGCAAGTTGATGCGGCCGCTTTCGAGGGCCAGTTCTCCTGTTAAGGCGCGAAACAGTGAGCTCTTGCCGCTGCCGTTACGCCCAACCAGGCCTACGCGCGATCCGCTGGGAAGCTGCACGGATGCTTTTTCGATCAGCAGACGGCCTGCGACCCGGATGGAAAGATCTTGAATGATAATCATGCGCGTTTGTGACGGCACCGCTGCGATGATGCAAGGGCCGGCAGAAAAGGCGGGCTCTGGTTCCGGTTGATGGCAGCCGCTTCACGGTAGCCAAGCCATGCGTCTCTGCTATAGGCGCTGCTACAAGTCTGGCTTTTCCTGGTCGTGCCGACAGTTGCGGGCGCGGTTTCGGGCTGGCTGGTGAAATCGAAAACGCTCGATCTCTAATGCGGAACCCCGGCCGCGCTGGGCGCGACCGGGGCGATACGCATTACTCTATTGGTTGAACTCTACTGACTGACGCGACTTACTTAGCGGCAGATGCGAACGTTCTCCCGCCGCCAGCCCCAACGCGTGTGCACCCATTGCCGCTTGATGTAGCAGCGCGGCGCGTAGGCATAGTGGCGCGGGGCAAAGAAGCGGAAGCTGAAGCCGCTATGCGAACGGTTGCGCCAGCTATCGTGGCGGTCATCCCAATCCCGCGCTGAAGCTAACGTGGGGGCAAGGGTGATACCGAGGGCGGCCGTCGCGGCAAGAGCGAGGATGGTTTTGCGGAACATGGGCAGTTCTCCTTTTTTGGGGAATGTGTCGCCTTACGGAGACAGCGGCGGGTCCATTCCCAAGTTCACTGCTTGCGATCATAGGAAGCGGCGCTGAACCCACTGTGAGCGACAAATTCACGTGCGGTTTATGGACGTGAACTGGCGTTCACCCCACGTTCGCCGGACAAAGGAGCCTGCCCCCGGCTTGTCGCTGGCGGGGCTGGCCGCTATAAGCCGCGCAGCCCCGCGCCCGCGTGTTGGGGATTTTTTTTGAGAGGGACGATGTAATGGCGGTTGAGCGTACTTTTTCGATCATCAAGCCGGATGCGGCGGCGCGCAACCTTACCGGCGCGATCAATGCCATGATTGAGCAGGCAGGCCTGCGCATTGTCGCGCAAAGGCGCATTCGCATGACCCGCCAGCAGGCCGAGAAATTCTACGCCGTGCACCGCGAGCGGCCTTTCTACAAGGAACTTGTGGAATTCATGATCTCCGGCCCCGTGGTGGTCCAGGTGCTGGAAGGCGAGAACGCGGTGGCGAAATATCGCGAAGTGATGGGCGCGACCGATCCCGCCAAAGCCGCTCCCGGTACCATCCGCAAGGTGCATGCGCGTTCGGTCGGGGAAAATTCCGTGCATGGGTCGGATGCTCCGGAAACCGCAGCACAGGAAATCGCCCAGTTCTTTTCCAAGGAAGAGATTGTGGGCTGACGGCGCTGATGCGACAGACAGCCGCGGCAGGGGTTGGCATTTTGCATGTCCGATTTGGCTGGCAAGGCGGCGGCCCGCCCCGCTAGATTGCGGCCCGCAGGTTAACGACGAGGGATCAAGTGGATCTGCTTTTGGACGAATTCACGCACCCGGCCTATTGGCTGGCCGCGCTGCAAATCATCTGGATTAACATTCTGCTCTCCGGCGACAACGCCGTGGTGATCGCGCTCGCCTGCCGGATGCTGCCGCCGCGGCAACGCTTGTGGGGCATGATTCTGGGTGCGGGCGTCGCGGTTGTGCTGCGCATTATCTTCACCACCATCGTCGCGCAAATTATGGCATTTCCATTCCTCAAGCTGGTGGGTGGGCTCCTGTTGTTGTGGATAGCGGTCAAGCTGCTCGTTCCCGAAGAGGATCACGGCGAAGGTAAGGTTGCCGCCGCCGATAGCCTCTGGCGGGCGGTGCGGATCATCGCCATTGCCGACATCGTGATGAGCCTCGACAATGTTATCGCCATCGCCGGCGCAGCCGATACTGCCGCAGGGAAAATGGCGGCGACGTTCGCCGCCGCGCAGGCCGCGGAACTTGCCTATTATGTCAAGATTTCGCTCATCACCTTCGGGCTGGCCACCAGCGTGCCTTTGATCATCGCCGGAAGCGCGGTGCTCATGGCGATTCTCGATCGCTATCCTATTCTGGTTTGGGCAGGCGCTGGCCTGCTCGGCTGGGTCGCGGGCGAAATCATCATTAAGGATGCCGCCGTCGCCGGATATCTCGGAGCAGAGTTCGTGCACCGCTGGGAACTGGTTGGGGCGGGCGCGGGCGTGGTGTTCGTGCTCGGTGTGGGCTGGTTGATACGCCGGTCGAAGCACAAGCAGATGCTTGACGCACCGCTCATCATCGATCCGCCGGGGCCGGAGGAATTTCCGCATTCTGTTTCCAAGCAGCGCCAGGGAGTGCGGGACTAGGCTGAGGAAGCGGCTGTCGGCACAATTATGCCGTCGGGTATCGTTGTCCCCCGGACGCTGCATCGGCCATCTGTAACGCGCAGGTTTCCTTCCGCCAGCCACTTCAGTGCGACCGGATAGATGCGGTGCTCAACCGTGAGCACGCGCGCAGCCAATGTTGTCGGTGTGTCGCCTTCCAGCACGGGTACCGTGCCCTGGCAGATGATCGGGCCGCCATCCATGTCGGCGGAAACAAAATGCACCGTCGCTCCGTGAATTTTCGCTCCGGCGGCGAGGGCGCGGGCATGAGTGTCGAGACCTTTGAATTCCGGCAACAGGGCAGGGTGGATGTTGATCATGCGTCCCTGCCATTTATTCACGAACCAGGGCGTGAGCAGCCGCATGAATCCGGCGAGGCAGACGATCTCAATGCCGCTGCTGTGAAGCACGGACTGCAGCGCGCGCTCGAAACCTTCGCGATCCTTGCCGTAGTCGGCGTGATCGACAATGGTGGCCGTGATTCCGGCCTCGCGCGCATAGGCGACGCCAGCGGCGTCTGGACGGTTGGAGACGACCAGCGCGATCTCTGCGGGATAGTCTTTATTCTTCGCCGCCTCGATCAGCGCCTGCATGTTGGAGCCGCGGCCGGAAATGAAAATCGCGACTCTTTTACGCGCCATGGCCATCATCCGGCGAGGTCGAGGTGTCCGGAATAACGGACCTGCGGGCCGCCGCTTGCCGGAGCGACTTCACCGAGCCGCACGACCGTCTCACCTTCACGCTGGAGCACGGCGGTGACGGCGGCGGCGTTCGATTTTCCGACGACGGCGATCATGCCGATACCGCAGTTGAAGGTGCGCAGCATCTCGTCCTGCGCAACATTGCCCGCTTGCGCCAGCCACTTGAATACCGGTAGCACCGGTACGCGCGAGAGATCGAGCGCGACGCCAAGGCCCTTCGGCAACACGCGGGGAATATTGTCGGGAAAGCCGCCGCCGGTGATATGCGCCAGCGCCTTGATCGCCTTGGTTTCGCGGATGGCGGCAAGGCAGGATTTCACATAGATGCGCGTTGGCGTCAGCACCGCTTCGCCCAAAGTCTTTGATGGGTCGAAAGGCGCCGGTACATTCCATTTCAATCCGGCGTCGCTCGCGATTTTCCGCACCAGCGAATAACCGTTTGAATGCACGCCGGAAGATTTTAGCCCGAGCACGATGTCGCCCGCTGCAACATCACGCGGCAACAACGTGCCGCGCTCCGCGGCGCCAACGGCAAAGCCGGCAAGATCATATTCACCTGCCTGATAGATGCCGGGCATTTCGGCCGTTTCGCCGCCGATCAGCGCGCATCCGGCCTGACGGCAGCCTTCGGCCACGCCCGCCACCACCGCTGCGCCCATGTCCGGATCGAGTTTGCTGCAGGCAAAATAGTCGAGAAAGAAAAGCGGTTCCGCGCCCTGCACGACCAGATCGTTGACCGACATGGCCACGAGATCGATGCCGATAGTGCCGTGGCGGCCGGTTTCACAGGCGATCTTGACCTTCGTACCCACCCCATCGGTGGAGGCGACCAGCACGGGATCGGAATAGCCTGCGCTTTTGAGGTCGAACAGCCCGCCAAAACCGCCGATTTCACCGTCGGCGCCGCGCCGCGCCGTCGCCCGGACCAGGGGCTTGATCAACTCCACCATGCGGTTGCCGGCATCGATATCCACGCCGGCCTCGGCATAGGTGAGGCCGGACCCCTTTTTGGTCATCAGGTTTCCCCAGTTACGGCGCGGAAATTCGCAAATTCGGTACTTGGAAATCGCACGCTGTGCAATGGCGGGATCGCCGCTATACTGGCGGTCCCTCCGGCGCCCGCCCGCCGATGCCGACAAAGGCGCGCCGCCGAACCGAGACGCCGTATGAGTATCCCCAACCTTATTACGCTTGCTCGTATTTTGCTGGTTCCGGTTCTGGTCTGGACGATTATCTCGGGCGAGATGCGGGCGGCCTTTCTGCTATTCGTGGCTGCGGGCATTAGCGACGCGGTGGACGGATTCCTGGCCAAGCGCTTCGGCATGGCCACCGAGCTTGGCGCTTATCTCGACCCTCTGGCGGATAAGGTTCTGATCGTTTCCATCTATGTGGCGCTTGGTATCACTGGAGCTATGCCGACATGGTTGGTCATTCTGGTGGTCTCGCGCGACATCATGATCGTCGGCGCCGTGTTGCTATCTTGGCTGGTTGGCCAGCCGGTGGAAATCAAACCTCTCCTGGTGTCGAAGCTGAATACGGCGGCGCAAATCCTGTTTGCTATGCTGAAGCTAGCCGCGCTCGCCTCGGGCATTAATGCCGAGCCATTCTTGACTCTGACCATGGCGCTTGTCGTTGTCTTGACCTTGCTCTCGATCGGCTTCTATCTCCGCGAGTGGGTGCGCCACATGAATTCAGCGCAGGCCGGGACGTGAAGGAATGAGCCTCCAACGGCAGATCACGTTTTGGCTGGCGGCGCTCGCCGTCCTGATCCTGGCGATGTGGCTGCTCAGCCCGGTGCTGTTGCCGTTCGTGGCTGGCTTGGTGCTGGCCTATTTGCTCAATCCGCTGACCAACCGGCTGGAGCGTCTTGGCCTGCCGCGGCTGGCGGCGGCGCTGATCGTCGTCAGCATGATGGTGCTGGCGATTATCATTCTCATCCTGCTGCTCGCGCCGGTCATCGGGGCGCAGTTGGCGGCCTTCATCCAGGACGTGCCCGGCTATGTAAAGCGGCTGCAGGCGCTGCTGACCGATCCGAGCCGTCCGTGGCTCAGTAAGATCGTGGGCAACCGTTTTGCCGGCGCGGATCACTCGGTCAGCGATCTCGTTTCGCAGGGCGCGAGCTTCGCAACGGCATTTCTGGCCAAGGTCTGGGCCGGCGGGCAGGCGGTACTATCGCTCTTTTCGCTGCTGATCGTCACGCCGGTGGTTACTTTCTATTTCGTGGCCGATTGGCCGCGGATTGTCGCGCAACTGGAGCGGTTGGTGCCGCGGCCCCATCACGCCACCGTCGTTGCACTGGCTGCCGAAATCGACCGCGCAGTCGCCGGATTTGTACGCGGACAGACGCTGGTTTGCCTCTCGCTCGGCTTGTTCTACGCGCTGGCGCTCTCGCTGGTTGGTTTGAATTTCGGTCTGCTGATCGGGCTTCTATCAGGGCTGATCAGCTTTGTGCCGTATGTCGGATCTATCACCGGCCTCGTACTGGCGGCCGGTGTGGCCGTGGCGCAGTTTTGGCCGGACTGGATCTGGATCATGGTGGTGGTCACCATTTTCCTCGTCGGCCAGTTCGTGGAAGGCAACGTGCTCGTGCCGAAACTCGTCGGCGAGAGCGTTGGGCTGCATCCCCTCTGGCTGATGTTCGCTCTGTTCGCTTTTGGCTATCTGTTCGGTTTCGTCGGCCTGCTGCTGGCCGTGCCGTTCGCGGCCGCCATCGGCGTGTTGGTGCGCTTTGCCTTGCGCCGCTATGCGGAAAGCCCGCTTTACACCGGGGAGGCGCGCTCTTGACGAACTCAGCCGCCAATTCCGCTCCGAGGCCCCGGCAACTGGCGCTGGCGCTCGGCCATGCGGAAAGTTTTGCGCGCGAGGATTTCCTCGAAGGCCCCTCAAACACGGCTGCGCTGGCGCTGATCGAATCCTGGCCGGACTGGCCAGCGCGCGTGATGATGCTGGTCGGTCCCGAAGGCTCCGGTAAAAGTCACCTTGCCGCGATCTGGGCGGCTGCCGCGGGCGCACGCATTATCGCGGCGCGCATGCTGGAGGAGGCGGCTCCGCCCATCGCTCTGGCAACAGGCGCGCTGGTGATCGAGGACTTATCCCCGGATGGTGTTGGTGAGGCCGGGTTGTTTCATCTGCTCAATCTGGCGCGGGAGGACGGCGCCTTCATTCTGATCACCGCTCGCACGCCTCCCGCGGGTTGGCCGACCGGCTTGCGCGACCTTGCCTCGCGGTTGCGGGCGCTGCCGGTGGTGACGCTGGCGGCTCCCGAAGATGCGCTGTTGCGCGCAGTCCTGGTCAAGCTTTGCGCCGACCGCCAGCTTCCGGTGGACGAGAGCATGGTGAGTTACCTCTCCACGCGCCTCGAACGCTCCTTCGCGGCTGCCCGTGCAGCGGTAACCCGGCTCGACAGTGAGGCCCTGCAGCAGAACAGGGCCGTTAACCGTACGCTGGCGGCCGAGCTGTTCCGCGGTCGCGACGCTTGACGCGGACCCCCCGTAAGGCGCGATCATGTCATGGAGCCGTCACGAAGGACGGCCAGAATACCGGAACAGAGTCACCCGGCCCCCATGGCGGATCGCAGACAAGCCACTGTTTTAATTGATAAAAATGACGCGACCCCGGCGCGGGAGACACCTGCCGCGGCGCCAGCGTCCGATCTTGCCGGCAGTCCTGAGCGATTCATCAACCGGGAATTGTCCTGGCTGCACTTCAACCGGAGGGTATTGGAGGAGGCGGGGAACGAGAGTCATCCACTGCTCGAACGGGTGCGCTTCCTGTCGATCTCGGCGCATAACCTGGATGAATTCTTCATGGTCCGCGTCGCCGGTCTTAAGGGCCAGTTGCGTGCGGGCATCACGACCAAAAGCCCGGATGGTTTGACTCCCGCAGAGCAGTTGGCGCGCATCAACGAGATGGCGTCGAGCCTCGCGCGCGATCAGCAGCAGCGCTGGAAGGAGCTGCGCCAGGACCTTTCCAAGCAAGGCGTGGTGCTGATCGAGGGCGCGGAAGTCACCAAGCAGGAAAGGGCCGCGCTTGAGGATCACTTTCTGCTGCACGTATTTCCACTGCTGACCCCGCTTGCGGTCGATCCCGCGCATCCATTCCCTTTCATTCCCAATCTGGGATTTTCCATGGCGCTGCAGCTCGCTCGCGTCAGCGACGGCAAGGCGATGAATGCACTTATTCGCATGCCGAGCCAAATCGAACGATTCATTCGTGTGTCAGGCAACGATAGCGAGGCGGTCCGCCTGATTACGCTCGAACAAGCAACGAGCCTGTTCATCGGCCGGCTGTTTCCCGGTTACACGGTCAAGGGCCAGGGCGCGTTTCGCGTCATCCGCGACTCCGAACTTGAGGTTGAAGAGGAAGCGGAGGATCTGGTGCTGCTGTTCGAGACGGTGCTCAAGCGCCGCCGGCGCGGCTCAGTGATCCGGCTGGAGTTGGAAGCGGCCATGCCGGCCGAGCTTAGCCGTTTCGTGCAGCGGGCACTTTCGGTAACTGATGACGAGGCGGTGCTGGTCGATGGCGTATTGGCGCTGAACGACCTTTCTCAATTGAGCAGCATCGATCGTCCGGACCTTCATTTTGTTCCCTACAATCCGCGTTATCCGGAGCGCATCCGCGATCAAGGCGGCGACTGTTTTGCCGCCATCCGGCAGAAGGATCTCGTCGTCCACCACCCTTATGAGTCCTTCGATGTGGTGGTGCAGTTTCTGACCCAGGCGGCGCGCGACCCCAATGTCGTCGCCATCAAGCAGACGCTTTATCGCACCTCGTCGGATTCCCCGATCATCAAGGCGCTGGCGGAAGCCGCGGAAGCGGGCAAGTCGGTCACCGCGCTGGTGGAGTTGAAGGCGCGCTTCGACGAAGAGGCCAATATTCGCTGGGCGCGCGATCTCGAGCGCGCGGGCGTGCAGGTGGTATTCGGATTCATCGAGCTGAAGACCCACGCCAAGCTGTCGCTTGTGGTGCGGCGCGAGGGCGCGGCGCTGGCTACTTACGTCCACGTCGGCACCGGAAACTATCATCCGTTCACGGCGAGGATTTACACCGACCTGTCGTTCTTCAGCGCCGATCCGGTGATTGCGCGCGATGTGGCGCGCGTTTTCAATTACATCACCGGCTACGCCGAACCGGCCGAGCTGGAAAAGATGGCGGTGTCGCCACTGACGCTGCGCAAGCGCATCCAGAAGCACATCGCCGACGAGATCGCGACGGCCAAGAGCGGCGGGCGCGGAGCGATCTGGATGAAGATGAATGCTTTGGTCGATCCCGACATCATCGACGCGCTTTACCAAGCATCGCAAGCGGGTGTCGCCGTCGATCTGGTGGTGCGCGGCATCTGCTGCCTGCGCCCCGGCGTGCCGGGCCTTTCCGACAATATCAGGGTGAAATCTATTATCGGTCGCTTCCTGGAGCATGGCCGCATCTATTGCTTCGGCGCGGGGCATGGGCTGCCGCATCCGAAAGCCGCCATTTATATTTCTTCCGCCGACATGATGCCGCGAAACCTGGACCGGCGGGTCGAGGTCCTCTGTCCGATCCTCAATCCGACCGTTCACGAACAAGTGCTCGATCAGATCATGGTCGCCAACTTCAAGGACAACGAACAGAGCTGGAGACTCTTGCCTGACGGAAGCTCGACGCGCATAAAGGCCGCGCCCGGCGAGGAACCTTTCAATGCGCATAAATATTTCATGACCAACCCGAGTCTGTCCGGCCGTGGCAAATCGCTCAAAGAATCGTCGCCCCGCCTCTCGCGCCGCCTCGACCGCGCGTGACCGCCGGCCGCCGTCCATGAAAGCGGCGCAAGGCCGGCTGGATCACGGGCCTCCCGTCGCCGTCATCGATATCGGCTCGAATTCGGTGCGTCTCGTCGTCTACGAGGGGCTCACACGCAGTCCCGTCCCTATCTTCAATGAAAAGGCGCTGTGCGGCCTTGGGCGGCTGGTGCAATCGACGGGATTGCTGGCCCCGGATGCGGTAGGCGAGGCGCTGGCGGCGCTCGGGCGTTTCCGGGCGCTCTGCGACACCATGCGGGTGCGGCATGTATGGGCGGTCGCCACGGCGGCCTGCCGCGACGCGACCAACGGCCGAATCTTCATCGCCGAGGCGGAGCGCATCTGCGGCGCCAAGATCGATATCCTCTCTGGCCGGCGTGAGGCGGAACTGTCCGCGCTTGGAGTGATTTCGGGCATGCACGATCCCGACGGCATTGTCGGCGATCTGGGAGGCGGGTCGCTCGAATGCACGAATGTGTACCGGTCGCAGGTTCATAACCGCGTGACGCTGCCGCTTGGCGGTCTGGCTTTACAGGACGCCTCGTCGAAATCCATGAAGCGGGCGGAAAAAATCGTCCGTAAATCCTTGTCGCGCGTGCCGCTGCTCAAGACGATGAGGGGCCGCACTTTCTACGCGGTCGGCGGGACGTGGCGAGCCTTGGCGCGGCTGCACATGTTTCAGACCGGCTACCCGCTGCACGTCATGCACGGTTACGTCATCCCGGCAAAGGAAGCGCTTGAATTTGCCCAATTGGTGCATCGCGCCAATCCGGAGTCGCTGTCGCGCATCGAGGTCGTGGCGAAGGCCCGCCGCCCGCTGCTGCCTTATGCGGCGCTGGTGCTGGAGCATTTGATCCGGATCGGCAAGCCCGAGGACATCGTCGTTTCCGTGCTCGGCGTTCGCGAGGGTCTGCTCTATTCGATGCTGGGCGCGAGAGAGCGAAAGAAGGATGCCCTGATCGCCGCCGCCTCTGACCTCAACGTCCTGCGCTCGCGTTCACCGCGTCATGGCGAGGAGCTGATTGACTGGACCGACCGCTTTATGGCGTCCACAGGAATTGACGAAACCGCGGAAGAACAGCGGCTGCGTCACGCCGCCTGCTTGCTTGCCGATATCGGCTGGCGCACGCACCCGGACTATCGCGGCGAGCAGTCGCTGAACATCATCGCCAATAACGGCTCCTTCGCCACGGACCACCCGGGACGCGCGTTTCTCGCGCTCACGGTTTACTTTCGGCATATGGGGCTCATCGAAGAAGAGTTGTCGCCGCGCCTGCGGGAACTTGCCACCACGCGGATGCTCGATCACGCGCGCATCCTCGGCGCTGCCATGCGGGTGGCTTATCTCGTCTCGGCCTCGATGCCGGGCGTGCTGCCGAAGACGCCGATGCAGGTTCGCAACCGAAAACTCACGCTCCGCCTGACCGGGAAATATGCGCCGCTGGCGGGAGAGCGGCTGTTCAACCGGCTCAAGCAACTCGCGCGCCTGATCGGCCGCGACCCCGTGATCCGGGTGGATTGAGCGCTGGCGAGTTTATTTCCGCTCCACCGGCACGACCCGGCCCTTTTCCACGGCAAGCGCCAATTGGCCGCGCTTGAGCGCCAGCGCCTTATCGCCGAACACTTCGCGCCGCCAGCCCTTCAACGCGGGCACGTCGGCTTCGTCATCCGCGGCGATACTTTCCAGGTCGTCGACCGTGGCAATCACCTTGGCGGCAACGTCGTGGCGTTCCGAGGTCATGCGCAGCAGGACCTTCAGAAGCTCGACCGTGGCCCCGCCGTTGGCCGTGCCGCGGCTTCGCTCCAGCAGCGGCAGTGTCTTGGGGTCGCGCGCCAGCCCGCGATTGACCGCTTCCACGATCGCCTCGCCCCATTTCGAGCGCTCGAAACCTTTCGGCAGCGAGCGGAGCTGGCCGAGCCGCTCCACCGTCGCGGGGGCCTGCACGGCGAGGTCGCCCAGAACGTCATCCTTGAGCACGCGGCCGCGCGGCACATCGCGCGTCTGGGCTTCGCGCTCGCGCCAAGCTGCGACCTCCATGAGCACCGCAAGCTCCTTGGGCTTGCGCACACGGGTTCGCAGCCGCTCCCAGGCATGTTCGGGGTCCGCGCGGTAAGTTTTTGGCGATGTAAGGATTTCCATTTCCGCGCTTACCCATTCCGCCCGGCCGCGCTTTTGCAGGTCGGCTGACAGCGCCAGATAGACATCACGTAAATGCGTCACGTCCGAGACAGCATAGGTCAGTTGAGCATCGCTCAGCGGGCGGCGGGTCCAGTCGGTGAAGCGGTTGGACTTGTCGAGCATGTCGCCGGTGATGCGCTGCACCAGTTGGTCGTAGGAAATGGAATCGCCGTAACCCAGCACCATGGCGGCGACCTGCGTATCGAAGATCGGGTGGGGCAGCACGCCCGCACGATGCCAGACGATCTCGATATCTTGGCGCGCCGCGTGAAAGACCTTCAGCACCTTTTCGTCCGTCATCAGGGCGAAGAAGGGGGAGAGATCGATCCCAGGCGCGAGGGCGTCAAGGACCACGGCCTCGTCGGTACTGGCGATCTGCACAACGCAGAGCAGGGGATAGTAGGTGGTCTCGCGCAGGAATTCGGTATCGACGGTGACGAAGGGGTGGCGGGCCAGGCGGGCGCAGGCGGCGGCCAGTTCGGCGGTTGTCGTGATCGGCTGCATCACAGCTAGATAGCTCAGCTTGGCTCCGGGGCAAAGCAGGGGCATTGCTTGACAAAGCCGTTGCCTCATGTGCTTTTCCCGCGACTTCCGAAATCTCCCGCGCGATCCGAATCCCAGGACGTTCATGCACCGCTATCGCACCCATACCTGCGGCGCGCTTCGCGAAAGCGACGTGGGCAAGGAGGTGCGCCTTGCCGGCTGGTGCCACCGCATCCGCGACCACGGCGGGCTGCTGTTCATCGACCTGCGTGACCATTATGGGGTGACCCAGGCCGTCGCCGACCCGGACAGC
>Ga0080064_1005671_pt1 | contig 14333 bp, 12 predicted proteins | sample Subgrocontami54m_FD_69260 | JGI IMG/M metagenome (GOLD analysis project Ga0080064, IMG submission 69260) | Subsurface groundwater microbial communities from S. Glens Falls, New York, USA - GMW46 contaminated, 5.4 m (SPADES assembly) (version 2) ...
CTCACCTGTCTCGGGGTCAAGGTGAACGAGCGCGCGAACGTGCTGATGCGGGACGGAACGCCGTCGGCGAACATCTTCGCGGCGGGCGAGATCATGGCGGGCAACATCCTCGGCAAGGGCTACCTCGCCGGAATCGGCATGACGATCGGCACCGTGTTCGGCCGCATCGCGGGAGAGGAGGCGGCTGCGCATGTCCGAGCGTGATCCGGTGCTCGAAGGCGAGCGCATCATGACCATCTGCAACGCCTGCCGCTACTGCGAAGGCTATTGCGCCGTGTTCCCCGCGATGGAGCGGCGGCTCGAGTTCGGCTCGGGCGACATGAACTACCTCGCCAACCTCTGCCACGACTGCGGCGAGTGCTACTACGCCTGCCAGTACGCGCCCCCGCACGAGTTCGACGTCAACGTGCCGAGAACGCTCGCGGATATCCGCGTGCGCTCCTACCGCCAGTACGCGTGGCCCGCGCCGCTCGCGGCGCTGTTCGACGGCAACGCGCTCGCCGCAGCTATCGTGCTCGCCGTCTCGCTCGTGCTGTGGCTGGTCGCCGGTGCCGCGCTGGGTGGTGGGACGATCGCGGGCGCGCCCGGGGATTTCTACCGCGTCGTTCCGCACGGGATCATGGCGGGGAGCTTCGGCGTGGTCGCGGTCTTCGTCGCGCTCGCGCTCTTGGTCGGATTCGTTCGCTTCTGGCGCGACAGTGGAGAAGGATTTCGCGAATTCGCCCGCCCGTTCGCCTTGTGGAGCGCGGCCAAGGACGTGCTCAGGCTCGAATACCTGCACGGGAACGGCGAGGGCTGCACCTATCCGGGCGAGCATCGCTCGCAGGCGCGGCGCTGGCTCCACCACTTCACCTTCTACGGCTTCGCGCTGTGCTTCGCCGCGACCGTCGTCGGGACGCTCTACCACTACCTGCTCGGATGGAGAGCGCCCTACGGCTACGCAAGCCTGCCGGTGGTGCTGGGCACGCTCGGCGGCGTGGGCCTCCTGATCGGTCCCGCGGGGCTGTTGTGGCTCAAGCTGCGCCGCGATCCGGCGACCGGCAGTCCCGGCCAGCTCGGCATGGACGCCGCGTTCATCGTGCTGCTGTTCGCGACCAGCCTGACCGGGCTGCTGCTGCTCGCGCTGCGCGAGACCGAGGCGCTGGGCGCGCTGCTGCTCGTGCACCTGGGCGTCGTGATGGCGCTCTTCCTCGCGCTGCCCTACGGCAAGTTCGTGCACGCCGTGTACCGCTCGGCGGCCCTGGTGCGCTACGCGCTGGAGAAGTCCCAGCCCCCGCCCAATGTGAATCTGGACGTCTGATCGCGCAGCTTGGCCGTGAATTGCCGTTGCTAATCTCGTCATTTTGCACAGTTGCGAAGTTGCAACTGTGCAAAATGACGAGACGTATTTGAACCCAAAGTCCTCGCGAAAGTATTACAGTCAAAGGGGTCGGGCTCGAGATATGCTGACCAATTCGAGCCTGGCCCCTTTAATCCAAGGCCGCTGCGCGCCGGCGCTCAATTGGGTAACATTCGGCTCGAGGAGGAGGGAAACGCCATGGCTGCAGCGCAAGGCAAGGTCATCATCACCTGTGCGATCACGGGGTCCATCCACACGCCCACGATGTCGCCGTACCTGCCGATCACGCCCGAGCAGATCGCGGCGGAGTCGATCGCCGCGGCGAAGGCGGGCGCGGCCATCATCCACCTGCACGCGCGCGATCCGAAGGACGGCCGCCCGACGCCGGACCCGAAGGTGTTCATGCAGTTCCTGCCGGTGATCAAGCAGGGCTGCGACGCTGTCATCAACATCACCACCGGCGGCGGCCACAACATGACCGTGCAGGACCGGCTGGCCGGGCCGCTCGCCGCCAAGCCCGAGATGTGCTCGTTCAACATGGGCTCGATGAATTTCGGGCTCTACCCGCTGCTCGGCCGCTACAAGGAGTTCAAGTACGACTGGGAGCCGCACTACCTGGAGATGACGCGCGACTTCATCTTCCGGAACACGTTCAAGGACATGGAGTACAGCTTGAAGCACCTGGGCGAGGGCTGCGGGACGCGCTTCGAGTTCGAGTGCTACGACGTGGGGCACCTGTACAACCTGGCGCACCTGCTGGAGCGCAAGCTGGTGAAGCCGCCGCTGTTCGTGCAGACGATATTCGGCATCCTGGGCGGCATCGGCGCCGACGCCGAGAACCTGGTGCACATGAAGCGCATCGCCGACAAGCTCTTCGGCGATTCGTACTACTGGTCTATCCTCGGCGCCGGGCGCCACCAGATGGGCCTGCTCACCGTCGGCGCCCAGATGGGAGGCAACGTGCGCGTCGGCCTCGAGGACAGCCTGTACCTCGGCCGCGGCAAGTTGGCCGAGTCGAACGCCGATCAGGTAAAGAAGATCCGCCGCATCCTCGAGGAGCTGTCCCTCACGGTGGCGAGCGCCGACGAGGCGCGGCAGATGCTGCAGTTGAAGGGCGCGAACGCGGTCGCGTTCTGAGCGAGCGCCCGGCCGGAGCTAGCTGGCCTTCTTCCATTCGATCATCGCGCCGGTCAGCTCCAGGGAAATCTTGGCGAACGGGGACCCCGTGGCGAGACCTTCGTCGGCTTCCGCCTTCTTTCCGCTCACGGCCAGCCCCAGTACCCTTGAGGCCTCCCTGTGAAACTTCGCGTGCAGGTCGTGCACTTTCTGCCAGTTCGAGCCCTGGTGCTCGCCTGCGGGCAGGGAATAAAGCCACTTGCCGAATTCGCACTGGTTGTCGACGCTCACTCCGGCAGGGGTGAAGTCGCTCTTGCCTGCGTCTATCGCCTGGCGCAGGCGTGCCTTCCACATTCCATGCGCAGCGACTGCCTTGTTGATTTGTTCGACGTTGGACATCGCCATCTCCCTTGGTCCGCAAAGAACCGATATAAATACCGGGTATTCACGCACGGGCGGGCGCCAGTCCAAGGCCGGATCAGCGGGGTTTTTCGGCGGCTATTCGTGGGTTGGCAGGCGCGTCCGGTTGTCGCGGCGCGCGCAGTTCCGTAAAACGATGGGAGCGAAGCCATGACATTGCTCATTTCCGCGGAGCGCCTGCGCGGGTTCATCGCGACGGCCTATTGCGCGGTCGGGATCTCCGAAGGCGACGCGCGCCGGATCGCCCAATTGCAGACCGAGGCCGACCTGCGGGGCGCCGACGGCCACGGCGTGTTCCGGCTGCCGCAGTACATCCGGCGCATCAAGGCGGGCGGGGTCAAGATCGCGCCCAACATCCAGATCGTGCGCGAGACCGCGGCAATGGCGCTGGTGGACGGCGACAACGGCATGGGGCACCTCGTGATGAGCTTCGCCGCGCACACCGCCATCGCGAAGGCGACCCAGGCGGGAGTCGCCTGGGTGGGCGTGCGCATGAGCAACCACGCCGGCCCGGCGTCGCTCTACGCTTCGATGCCGCTGGAGGCCGGAATGATCGGGCTGTATCTCGCGGTGGGCAACGCCAATCACCTCGCGCCCTGGGGCGGCATCGAATTGCTGCTGTCGACCAACCCGATCGCGGTGGCCGTCCCGGCGAAAAGCGAGCCGCCGATCGTGCTCGACATGGCGACGACCACTGCCGCCTACGGCAAGGTCAAGACCGCGGCGCAGCGCGGCGAGAGCATGCCCGAGGGCTGGATGATAGACATGCAGGGCAGGCCCCTCACCGATCCGAAGCGCGCCGACGAAGGCATGCTGCTGCCCCTGGGCGGGATGGAGGCGGGCTACAAGGGCTACGGCCTGTCGCTCGTGATCGGGCTGCTCGCCGGGACCCTGAATCGTGCCGCGATGGGCCGCGACGTGGTCGATTTCAACAAGAACGACGGCGCGGTCACCAACACCGGCCACGCTATCGTCGCGATCGACCCGGCGGCGTTCGGGGACGCCGGGCATTTCAAGGACGAGGTGGACCGGCTGATCCGCGACCTGCGCGCATCCAGGCGCCTGCCGGGCGTCGAGCGCGTCTGGCTGCCGGGCGAGCAGAGCCAGGCGAAGCGTATCGATCGGGCGAAGAACGGCATCCCGGTGCCGGAGGCGCTGCTCGCGGGACTGAACAAGCTCGCGTCGGAACTCGGCCTCGAGCGGCTGGCGTAGGCGCAGCCCAACGACTCAGCCGGCCGGTCGCGCGAGCTCCGCCGGAAGCTTGCCCTTCTCTTCCATGTGGGCGATCGAGTTCCGCGTGGCCTGGTAGCCGAGCTTCCGGTAGCTCTCGAACTGGGCCTCGTCGAAGAACTGGTCGGCGGTGGATTCGTGCGGAAATTGCGGATGTTCCGACTTGTAGTGCCGCAGGTCGGTGGGCAGATCGGGGGTCACCGAGGCCTTGATGTAGATCAGTTGACCCATCGGAGACGGAACCAGGGCGCGCTCGTAGTGAATCTCGCCCAGCGCATAGTGCAGCGCGCTGCGGCCGGTCTTTGCGTCGGGAACGGGAGCGATATCGTCGACCTTGATCGTGATCTCCACGCCGAAGTCGATGTAGCACTTGCGGATGGCTTCGCCGAGGTCATCGAAGATGTACCTGGAATCGGCGCCGGCATCGCAGGCGACGATCAGCTTGCAGCGGCGCCGCACCAGCTCGTAGATGCCGAGGTTCTCGAAATGTCCGCCGTCGCTCAGGTAGACGAAGGGCAGCGTCGTGTCGGCCTGCCCCAGCATCTCCGCTATCCAATAGCGCAGGCTGAACGTCGGGTCCTCCTTCTTCCATGCGCTGCTGTGCCCGGTATCTCCGCACCAGCGGCCGATGCGCACGTCGAACACGGTGAGCAGGAACGCGACCGCCGGATTGGTATGGAATCCCTGGTTGGGGCTCGCCGCGGCGCCCGAGGCCGCGACCGCGGTGCCGACCTGGACGCCGGCGCGCGTGGCGTCGTCGACGGCGTACTTGGACGAGGGCCGGTAGCCGGCCTCGAAGAAACGCGAAGCCGGCTCATAGCCCGTGTACAGCGGCGTAAACGTGAAGGACGCGGCCTTGCGGCGCTGCCAGGCGAGCTGGCGGCCGGCATTGAGATTGATGGCCGTGTTGAAGATGTGGTAAGGCTTCTGGTTCAAGTCCTTCAGCTCGATATCGTCGTCGGGATCGAATCCGGTCACCGGATTGGGCCTGCGCCTTTCATTGGTCGCACCGAGGTAACAGCGCATCAGCCGGTTGCGGTAGAACTTGTGGATCGAGTACAGGTTGACGTTGATTCGCCACCCGAGTATCAAGGTCAGGAAGACCAGAACGCAGAGCACGAGCAGTTGCGCAGCGGTCGGTATGCCTTCCATGAGACAGCTCTGGTAGCGCAGATGGCCGGAAAGCACATCCGTGCGGCCCGTCTTGGCGATGGCTTTCGTCGTGGTGACGGTTCCACCCGCATCCTGCGGCGCGCGCAGATAGATTCCGGGTTCTTCTCCGCTCGCAGGTTTCGGCTTTTCGCTTTCGCACGACGTGCCGGTGAACCAGCGATTTTCCTCACCGTAGGCGGTGTAGCCCTTCTGTATGCCCCAGGCGATGAGTCCCAGGAATCCGAGCACGAATACATAGGGCGCGGCTTGCGTCAGGACTTCCCGCCATCCTTTATTGGTGTCCTCCCCGCTGGTCGTGGCACTCTTGCCGAACCAGACCCCGGCGAGGCTGGTGGCAAGCCAGGCGATGCCGCCCCCGGCTGCCCATGCGGCCAGAGATTCCATCAGCGGCGCGCTGAACGCCGCCAGACCCGCCACGATCAACCACAACAGGATCGCGACCTGGAACTGCCCTCCGATACGGCTCCAGAACTCGTGTTGCTGGTCGCTGAAGTTGCGCGCCATCAGCCCGATGTGGACCACGACGACGGTGAGGACCACGATCACCAATAGCGGCGGCCCCGCCACGAAGCTCAGCCAGGGGGCCAGGCTGCCCGAGAGATTTCCGAGCCAGTCCGCCGACCATTTCAGGAGCAGTCCCCAGAGCATGCCCGCCAGCGCCGCGAAGACGACAAACTTCACCGACCACCATAAGTAATGCAGGCCGCGCCGCTGGAGGGTCCCGGCGGCTCGCGGTCCCTGCCGGCCGGATCGACGATGCAAGGCGCACGCCAGGAGCGAGACCAGCCACATGACGCCATAGGCGGTGGCGCTCTTCGTCATCCACAGGCGGGCGTTATCGTAGTCCATGTAATGCGCGTAGTCGTTTCCCGCGATGAGCCTGAGATACTCCGAGCCCAGCCACGCCAGGGCCATGATCGGCACGATGACCAGCCACGTCAGCACGCTTGCCCGCGTGTACCAGGGCCTTGCAGCTTCGGATCCGCTTCCCGGGGTATAGCGGACGAGGTTGAGGGTGACCACCAGCACGGCGGGGATGGCCAGGACGAACACCAGGATTTCGTAGGCGCTCGCGTATTCCTCCCATCCAGCCAGCAGCGCTCCAAGGCGCTGCAGCAGGCGCGGAATGACCAGGGCGGTCGCCAGCAGTGCCGTGAGCACCGTCATGTTCAGCAGGAAATTGCGCAGCCACGTGGAGATCGCCGCCTGTGCGTCGCCGCCGAGCAGGCCAAGGCGGGGCGTGATGTAGTTGCTGTACGCGCGCAGCCACCGGATGGCCCCGTCTTCCTTGATCGCATCGGCGCCGCTGGTAGCCTTCGGCGCGGCTTGCTGCGGCCGTTGCGTGCCGGCGATCAGTTCTTCCACTTTGGCGGCGCTGCCGCCCGCCCGGCGGTGTATCAGGGCCGACAGCCAACTGCCGATGTAGCCCCCGCCGGAAACGGTGGACAGGTAATCGAAGCGCTGCAGCAACCGGCATTCGGCCAGCGCCTGGATGACGCCGAGGTTGAACGTCGCGCTTCGGATGCCGCCGCCCGAGAACGCAAGCCCGACCGACTCGCCGGGCGGGCGGCATTTCGCTTCGCGCTGCTCGGCGTCGAGCACCTGCGCGAAGGCGAGCGGCTCGCCGTCCTTGAGCGCGGAATCTGCAATCACGCTTGCCATGGCCTCCCCCTTGCCTCAGGCGGCGCGAAGCCGGAAATTATGATTACGGCATAACCCGGACCGTGTCAAGCGTGGTCACTGCGCGCACTCAGCGCAACAGCTTCGAGCCGAAGAACAGCGGCGCGAGCGCGCGCACGATGGGCTGCGAGGCGTCCGCCGCGAAATCAGCGAGCTTGAGCTGCGGATTGTGCGGCCGGATGCGCTCGAACCCCGCGCGGGCTTCCGCGTCCGCGGGCGGCGGGATGGTCGCGTCGATCAGCATCTTCGAGCCGGAGCGCTGCCACAACGGCGTGCCCGGCGCGCCCAGCTCGGGCAGGCTCGCGTCCATCGCGTGGTTGTGGGTGCCGGGGATGATGACCACGTCCTTCTCCGGATTGACGCGCGTGGTCAGCGCCCACATCAGCTCGGTGTGGTTGAAGATGTCGACGTCGGCGTCCACCGCGATCGCGATCTTCGGGTGATGGTATTCCGAGGACAGCGCGGCGAGCAGCAGGTTCTTCGCATCGCCGTAGTAGCGCTGCGTCATCTGCACGACCACGCCGAAGATGCCGGGAAGCACCATGACGTTGTGCAGGTTCGGGCCGCCGCCCACGTCCCTCAGCCGGCGATAGATGGTCGCGCCCATCGGGACCTTGTGGAACACGCAGCCTTCCATCTCCGATCCGTTCTGCAGGCTCTTGAAGATCGCGTCGTGCCGGCGCGTCATGTACTGGTACTCGACGATCGGGTTCTTGCCCGTGCCGGTGACGTAGTAGTCCTGGAACTCCGAGAACGGGCCTTCCGCCTCGCGGTAGTGCGGCGGGATGTGGCCTTCGAGCACGATCTCGGCATCGGCCGGGACCTCCAGGTCCACGGTCTCGCACTTCACCAGGCGCACCGCCTCGCCGAGAAAGCCGCCGGCGATCTCGAACTCGTCGTCGCCGTAGGCGGCGGTGGTTGCGGCGGCAGCGTAGTACAGCGGATAGTGGCCGATGAAGATCGCCACCGGCATCGGCTCGTTGCGCGCCTGGTATTTCAGGTAGTTCTTCCAGCTGTGGCGCGGGTAGAGCAGGATGCCGGACTTGTTCGGCCCCTTGACCTGCAGCCGGTGAAAGCTCACGTTTCGCTTGCCGGTGTCGGGGTCCTTGGTCACCACCAGGCCCGAGCCGATCACCGGTCCGCCGTCGCGCAGCCCGGCGACGTGCACCGGAAGCTGGGTCAGGTCGAACTCGCCCTTGCCGAGCTTCACGTCCTTGACGGGTCCGCTGGCGACCATCACGGGCGGGATGCGCGTTCCCAGTTTCTCCGCGACGTGCGGGATCAGCGTTTCCTCGCGGGCGCCGAACGCGATGGCGGCGTGGCGGACGTTCGCCGGTGCCTGTCCGAGCGAGCGCCAGCCATGCGGCAGCTTCTCGAAAAGGAGCGCCTTTTCCCGCGATTGGTACAGCAGCGACCCCATCTGGGTGAGCGGGTCGACGGGCTTGTCGATGCGGATCAGTTCGCCCGCGGCCTCCAACTGTGCAATCCACGTACGCATATCCTTGGGGTGTGCGTCGGGACGTGAGGGTGAGGTCATCGCTGGGCTCCTTTGGATGTAGCGCTGTGGTAAAAAGACTGACAATCTGCACACAGGTGCAGAGGAATTCTGTAATCTGGATCAAGACAGCCACTCATTGTATTGACAATAATCGCGGCGGTACAAGCGCGTGCATGCCGTCCGCGGGCGCGTACCAGTACTTACTGGAGGAGAACATGATCAAGACGAGGATCGGCATCCTGGCGACCGCATTCGCCCTGGCCGCCGCGGGCGCCAACGCGCAGGGCTATCCCAAGGGCCCGATCAACCTGGTGATTCCCTACGCCGCGTCGGACGCGGCCGACATCTCGGCCCGCGCGATGGCCGACGAGATGTCCAGGCAGCTCAAGGTGCCGATCGTCGCCGTCAACCGGCCCGGCGCGGGCGCCGCGCTCGGCGTCGAGAGCGTGGTGAAGGCGGGCAAGGACGGATACACGATCCTGTACACGACGGACGCTCCGCTCACGTTCCGGCGGGTCCTCGAACCGGCGACCACGAATTACGATGCGACGAAGGACCTCGTCCCGCTCGGAAGGTCCACGCGGATCCCCATCATCCTCGCGCTGCGCGCCGATCTCCCGTACAAGAACTTCCAGGAGATGGTGGAGTTCGCGAAGAAGAACCCGGGCCAGGTCCGCATCGGCACCGCGGGCGCGGGAACGGTCGGCGATTTCACCGTCGCGATCATCAATTCGCTCACCGGCGCGGGAATCACGATGGTCCCGTTCAAGGGGGCCGCTCCGTCCGTGACTGCGGTGAGGGGCGGACACGTGGAGGGCGTCGCGCTCGCGCTCGGGGCTCTCTCCAGCCACATCAAGAGCGGCGTGCTGAGGGGCATCGTCATCTCGAGCAAGTTTCCCGATTTCCCGGACACGCCCACGCTGAAGGAGCTGGGCTACAGGCAGGATCTCTTCGGACTGTGGCTGGGCTTCTACGCGCCCGCCGGGGTCCCCGCCGAAGTGTCCCAGGCCCTGGTTCCCGCGGTCGAGAAAGCCGCCAAGGATCCTGCGATCGCGGCCAGGCTCGTCAACCTCGGAATGCTGCAGGACTACGCGCCCCCCGAAACGATGCTCAAGGAATTGCGCGAGGGGCAGGTGATGATCGAGGAAATCGCGAGGAAGGCCGGGATCATCAAGTAAGGGACAGACCACCACGTCAAGGACGTGGTGGTCTGTCCCCATCGACGCGGTTGATCATGCTGTCCCTGTCGCCGGAGACGAACGCGGCGAGGTTGTGCCGCAGCACCGGAAGTGCCTGCTCCACGTAGACGTCGCTCATGCCGCCGAGCCTGGGCGTGATCATCACGTTGTCCATCGACCACAAGGGATGGTCCCCGGGCAGGGGTTCGGATGCGAACACGTCCAGGCCCGCGCCGGCGATCGACCTGCGCCTGAGCGCGCCGAGGAGGGCGTCCTCGTCGATCACCCCGCCCCGCGAGACGTTCACCAGATAGGCGCCGGGCCTCATCGCCGCGAGCACCCCGGCATCGACGATGCCGTGATTCTCGGGGGTGTGAGGCGCGAGCACGACGAAGTAGTCGGCGAGCGCGACCGCTTCCTTCATCCGCGAGCGCGGGTAGATGCGGTCGAAATGTTCGACCTGCCGTTCGCTGCGGCTGATCCCGATCACGCTCATCTCGAAGGCCTTGCAGCGGCGCGCCAGCGCCCCGGCGATCGCGCCCACGCCGAGGATCGCGACGGTCTTGCGCCACAGCAGCGGCTGCTCCCAGCGCTCCCAGCGGAGCTGCTGCTGGTTGCGCAGCATCCGCGGCAGTCCGCGCGTGAGGGCGAGCATGTGCATGAAGGTCATCTCGGACATCTGCGGCCCGTGGATCCCGCGGGTGGTGGTCACGACCACGCGCGAGCGGTCCAGGCCCTTCAGCCCGGCGATCACTTCGGCGCCGGTGGACAGCGCCTGGATCCACTGCAGGCGCGGGGCGGCGGCGATAAGGCCCTCGTCGAAGCGGCTGTCCAGCGCGGCGATGGCGCGCGCCTCGCCCGCCTGCTCGAGCGCCTCGTCGCGGCTCTTCGCCGCACGGACCTCGACGTCGCGGAAATCCGGGGCGAGGGCCTGCTTGAACCGGTCCGCGTGGGGGTGCAGGATGAGCAGGCGCATGCGCATGGATTCTAGAACGCGATCTCGAACCGCGCCCCCGCGATCCAGGCGCTGGGCAGAGCGTGCCCCGGATGGACGATGCGTTGCACGTTCGGCTGGATCGCGAGCCAGGGGGTGATCCTGGCGCGATAGGTGATCTCGAGCGCCGATTCCGCGCTCGACAGCGGCGCTGCGGCGGCCTGCCGGAACTTGGCGCCCGTGTGGCCGCGTGTGAACGCAATGCCGAACTCGTCCTCGTCCCGGCCGGCCAGGAGCCCCTTGTAGCGCAGCCCGAGGCTGTAGGAATAGTCGAGCGCATTCACGTTGCCGCTCGCGACTCCGTAGCGAAAGAAAAGCGCCAGGCCCTGCGACGGATCGTCTTTTTCGCGATAGACGGACTGCTCCGCGAAAAAGTAGGCACCCTTATTGACTCGCCGCGCGGGATTGCCCAAAGCATCGGTGTCGACAAGATCGTCGAAACGCGGCGTGTAGCGCCAGTAGCCGATGGCGTACTTGCTGATGACCTCATGCCTCTCGTGTCCCTTCGTCGCGGCATCGTCGGGCTCGACCTCGGCGGGCTTCAACCCGGCTTCGACGATCGCCAGCGTACCGTCGCCGCGGTCGAATCGGACGTGGGTGCCGCGAGGATTGTTCGGATTGCCCGGCACACCGTCCACCAGCGCCGCCTGCAGATACGACTTGCGCGTCGGCCGCCACTTGGCGCGCAGCCCGAAGGAGCTGGTGGGGAATATGGACGGTCCGTTGACGCCGGTCTGGGCCACCTCGGGGGCCATGCCGCCGCTCGGATTCAGGAATACTCCGGTCGCATCGGTCGCGTAGAACTCCGAATCCACCGGATACAAGCCCGCCAGGATCGACAATTTCTCGTCCAGGAATCCCTTTTCCAGCCAGGCGTGAAAGAGCCTGGTGGTGTTGGTGGCCACCTCGATGTTGTCCACTCCCATCGAGCTTCCCACGAGGGTCCCGTTGAGCTTGCCGCCGTGGTTGCTGATGAGATGGAGATAGCCCGTCGTGCCCGTCCAGCCCCAGAGCTTGTCCGCATCCGCCTTCAGCTTGACGTCCCAGTTATCCATGTACCGGGTGCCGCGCTTGAGCCCGCCGGACAGGTTCGACAGGACGTCCACCTTGAGCACGATCTCGAGCGTGACGCCGCGTTCGCCCAGGTTGGTGCGGACGCCGCCCCAGTCGCCCGTCAGCGTGTCGGCGTTCCAGTCCGGACCTTGCGCGGCCGGGGAGACCGGGCTGGGGAGCACCAGTGCGGCAAAGAAAAGGGCCGCACTGGCGCAGCCCCTCTTTCCGTGAATCGCCGCCACGCTCTTGCCTTCGCGGAACGCTAGTATTTCACTTTCATCTTGTCCAAGTCTTCCTTGGTGATCGCAGGCACCTTGCCCCGCGCTTCCCAGCGGTTGAATTTCCAGCCGTCCTTGCCCACCCACGCCTTGAACAGGTTCAGGTTCTTCTGGCGTTCTTCTTCCGTTGCGCCGAGGTATTCGTACATATTGCCCGGCTTGCCGGTACCCGCGGCCTTCCCGTCATCGAGCCTTCGCATGATGGCGCCGGTATCGGGCCAGCCGATGAAGAATATCAAGTCGGCATAGGTATCCATTCTCGGCCCCTTGAACCGGGCCTCGTACTTCTTCCTGTCCTCGTCGAAGTCGCCCAGATAAGGAGAGTCGGCCCCGTGACAAGCAGCGCATTTCTGCTCCCACAGCGGGCGGATGTGCTTTCGATAAGTGACGTCCTGCGCCCACGACGCGACCGAAACACCCGCAAACAGGGCCAACGCCAGGACAACTCGCAACATCTTCATCCTCCACGTCGATCGATGCCGCAACCCATATGGGTGGCGCGCCAGACATTATAGCGGACCATGGTGCGTGACCCCATGCGCCCGAATCGCACAGGTCAACGGTCTCGCGCGGACAAGGCGGCGAGAGCACCGCCAAGCCTGAGCAGGATCCACAGCAGCAACAGCGGCAGCACCAGCGTTTGCAGAACGAACACGACGATCAGCTTGACGATGTGCTCGATCGTGCGTCCGGCGATTTCCTTCAGTTCCTCGAATCGCTTCTTGAAATCGGTGCCCTGCGACCACCAGCGCTTCATCCTGTCGGTCACGCTCTCGTCCGCCGACGGCTCGGTCGAGAGCGCCGACAGGCTGGCGATCTGGCCAGTGGACAACTCAATCCTGGCCTGGCCCGCGGCATAGTCCCCTTCCAGGAACAATTGAAATCCGGCCTCGCTGCCGAGGGCAATCAGGGGCATGGCGAAGCGCACCAGCAGCAGCGCCAGCAACAACCGGGTCAACCACTGCTTCGCGGGTGGCCCGCGCCAGGTCGACCAGGCCCATGCCAGCGCCGCCACCGAAAGCATCGACGACACGGCCCAGAACGCGCCGAACTTGATCAGCGCAAGTTGCACGCCGAATGAAACGCTGGCGGCCAGCATCAGCAGTGAAAACTGCTCGACCAGGTCGTTGATCGGATCGAGCACCTGTCCGGGGGCGAAGGTCACGCCTACGCCGCCGGGTTGCACGCCCACTTGCGTGCCCTGCACAACCGAAATCACCGCGTTGAGGGTTCTTGCAGTGGCAAAGCTGACCAGCGCCCTTTTCAGGCCGGCCTCCACGTAGCGCGATGCGCTTGAATCAAGAGGGGCAAGCCACGCGCTGCCCAGCACGACGGCCAAGCCAAGAAGCACCAGGGATCGACGAATGGGCGGCATCTGCGGATCGTAGCGCGTTCTGCACCGCCCCCGTCTTCCCGCTAGATCTTTGGAATCCGCAGCGTCTTGCTGGCCATCAATGTTCCGGACACGATGAACAGCAGGGCGAGCGGGTGCAGATCCCAGGGCCCGACCGTCCACACGCCCCAGTAAAGGTTCTCTCCCAGCCGATCCTGCCAGGCGGCGAGGGCCAGCACGCCGGTCAGCAGCACGCTGGTGGGAATGGGCGTGCCTTCGAAGTAAGCGACCTTGTCGGCGCCGGCGGAAAGCTGCTCGGCGGTAACGTTGTAGCGGGCCAGCCGGCTGACCCCGCAACAAACGAAGTAGATCAGCGCTACCCAGTCCCATGCGCCGCGCAAGCCGGCGGCGAATCCGAGTGCGGCAGGGGCGACGCCGAACGAGATGACGTCCGCCAGCGAATCGAGCTCGCGTCCGAGTGCCGAGTGGGTGTGCCGCCAGCGCGCCACGCGGCCATCGATTACGTCGAACACGAAGGCCGCCGGCGCCAGGACCGTGGCTGCGAAGAAAGAGGCCGGCGACGGGCTGCCGACGTAGATCATGGCGCAAAAGACGGCCGCCATCCCGCAGGCTGCGTTGGCAAAAGTGAAAAGATCGGCCAAGTGCAATTCGCGAATCATCGAGAAATGCCCGCGGGGATTGCCGGGAGGGCGCGTCATTTCGACAGTCCTGGGCGCCGCGGCGGATGTCGTATCGGCATCTTGTTCGCCATTGTTCGCGCTAGTGCACCGGCTGCTGGCGCAGATACTCGCTGCGCTTCATGTCGAGATAGACAGTACGGTCCACCTCGTGCAACTGGCGGGGGTAGCGCTCGGACGAGGTAAACCAGCTTTGTAGGCGTTCTTCGAGCTGCCGGGGGGACGGCGCGGCACGCGCGCCGAGGTAGGCGTCGATGGCGAGGTAATAGCGCATGGTGTTGCGCTCGACCAGGCCGCGCACGCCGCGGATATAGTCGGGCAGGCCGTCGGGCTGCTCGCCGAC
>Ga0080064_1005673_pt1 | contig 14331 bp, 8 predicted proteins | sample Subgrocontami54m_FD_69260 | JGI IMG/M metagenome (GOLD analysis project Ga0080064, IMG submission 69260) | Subsurface groundwater microbial communities from S. Glens Falls, New York, USA - GMW46 contaminated, 5.4 m (SPADES assembly) (version 2) ...
GGGGCCCCCCGCCCCCGCCGCGGGGGGTGGTCACCGCTCCGGTTCGGCGGGGTCGGGAGACCCCGCCCTACATCGGAGGCCACGGCAGCCACGCAAAGATCCCGCTCAACCCGTCGGAAACTCCCAGCCTTTCCGATACTCCCGTCGCAAGAGCTTGTTCGCCGCCTCGTCGCCCACGATCCGCTCCTTCGCGCCGTCCCACTCGATGCTCCGGCCGACGCGAAGACTGATCATCGCGAGCAGCGAACAGTTCGTCGCGCGATGCCCTTCCTCGATGTCGGAAATGGGCCGGCGTCCCGTCTTGATCGCACCGAGAAAATCCGCCCACAGCCCGCGAATATTCTGCCCGTCGGGCTGGTACACCGTCGCGTCCTGATGCACCGGGTCGCCGCCATCGATCGGGTAGAACGTCGAGCCGCCGCGGTAGCCGAGGTGAAGCGTGCCTTTCGTCCCGTAGAAATACGCGCCGGCCACGTCGCCGCGCTCGGAGTTGTTGCCGCCAAACAGCCGCGATTCCCACGTCATCGTGAACCGCTCGAACGCGAACTGCGCGACCTGGTGATCCGGCGCGTCGCTCGTCTGCTCGTTGGGGGTCAGCACCGGCGGACCTTTGATCGGGCGCCCGCCGGTGGAGAACACGCGCCGCGGCCATTTTTCGCCGGTGATCCACAGCACCTGGTCGAACCAGTGCACGCCGATGTCGCCGACACTGCCATTGGCGTAATCGAGATACTGCCGGTGGCCGCGCGGATGAATTCCCCGCGTGCCCGCGCCGAGGTCGGGATTGCGCGGGTCCCCGCCGTTGAACGGACGGAGCGGCGCCGGCCCGCACCACATGTCCCAATCGAGCTCACGCGGCACCGGCTGCGTGGGCAACGGCTGCTCCGGTCCGCCGCCACCGTTGTTCAAATGGCAGCGAATCATCCCGTAGGTTCCCAGCTTCCCGGACTGGATGAACTCGCGTGCGGCAACCAGGTGCGGCGACGTCCGGCGGTGCGTCCCCACTTGCACGATACGGTTGTTCGTCCGCGCCGCCTTCACCATCGCCTGGCTCTCGCCGATGCTGTGCGCGGTCGGTTTGTCGACGTAAACGTGCGCACCCGCCTTCACCGCCGCGATCGTCGTCAGCGCGTGCCAGTGATCCGGCGTGGTCACGATCGCGATGTCCGGCTTTTCCTTCGCGAGGAGCTCGCGGTAATCGCGATACTTCCGCGGCGTGTCGCCGCTCGCCTTGGTGATTTTTTCGGCGGTGAGGTCCGCCGCGCGCTGATCCACGTCGCAGACGCCGACGATTTCGCACTGGCCGCTCATCATCGCCTCACCGACGACGTTGCCGCCCCACCAGCCCGCACCGATCAAAACGGTCCGATGCTTGCGCCCGGCCTTGTCCGCGGCGCGGAGACGAAACGGCAGTGCCGTGACCGCGCCGGCCGCGAACGTCGAATGCAGAAAAGTGCGGCGGTTCATGGCCGGATGCTGCATCCGGCAAGTAACAAGTGCCAAGTAACAAGTACCAAGTAACAAACTGCTCTTGGTTCTTGGTCCTGGTTACTTGCTACTTGGCCCCGACCGCAGTCGGCGTCACCGCGCGGCTCCCCACCATCTCGCACAGGGAGCTCCATGCCTTTCGGAATCCGGCGGGGCGCACCCCTTCGCCCATCAGGTAGGCGCGCGCCAGGGCCGCCTCGTGACCGCGATAACGCGGCGGCAGCGAAAACAAGGTGCGACCGTCAGCCGCCACCACATCCGAGAAGAACAGGCCTTCGCCCACGGCGAGCGACCGCGGCTCCACCGGCACCTTCGCGACGCGCGCCGGCAAGCGCAGCCAGGGCCGGTAGACGAATTCGAGCCCGCCCCCCGTTCGCTGCACCAGCCGGCCGTACGTGCGGATCGGCACGCCGGGCAGATTCCCGCCGGCGAACATCGCGTTGTCGTTCTCCGCCGGAACGAACCGGTGCCGCTTGAGCGTGAGAAAATCCCAGCAGAACACCGTCCCGAACACCATCAGCCGGAACGCCCAGCCCGAAACAAAGTACGCGATCACGATCACCGCGAGCGACAGCCCCGCACCCACCCAGGGATTCATCGTCGCCGAGATCGTAATCAATCCGAGCAACGCCGTCCGCGCGGCTTTCAACGCCGCATCGATCGCACCCCAGGGGCTCAGGAGGATCAGCATGTTGATCGAGTGCGACGCGAGCCAGACGACCACGAACACGGCGAGGCCAAAGGGAACCGTCAGCAGGTTCAGCAGCCACGTGAGATCGAATGCGCCGAACTGAATCGTGGCCAGTCCGCCGGTCGCGAACCCGGGCAGCGCCGCCGCCGGCTTGTCGCTGTGAATCAGCAGGTCCGCCATCGCGTCCAGCGCAAACGGCACCACCGCGCCGGCGGCGACCAGCCCGCTGAATTTGTTCTCAATCGCCTCGAGCACATCGAGCGGCTTCTTCCAGCCCGGTGGCACGGCGGCGCCAAAGGAATCCTTCGCCGCGCAGAGGCCGACGAGCAACAGCGCCGGCAGCCAGAAATGCGGTCGCGCATACCAGGGCAGCTTGGCGCGCGCCGCGTCGTCTTTCGTCGACCACCACTTGTAAGCGCCGTAGGCGCTCGTGCCGAGCAGCGGCGAAATCGCGATGCCGGTCACGGTCGAAATCGCCGATGCGACGGGCCCGCCCGGCGAACGATCGCCGCGCGGTGCCGCCGTGCTTTTCGCCGCGGCGAACGCGAATGGCACCACCACGACCAGAGCGAGTGACACGAGCAGGACAAGAGCGGGGAACCGTTTCATGGGGGTACGATTGTGCGCCGCGCGCGCCAAATGTTTCTTCAGCGCGAAATGTTTTGCAATCCAGAGCTCCGGCCAAGCCGGGGCCTCGCCGGCGGCAACGGGGTTCGCCCACGATCGCCTGCGCCCATACGACGCGCTCCGACGGAGCCATCTCCGAGATTGCAGAAACGCCGGTCACGTGCGGCGATGCCCGCCGTGTTTCGTGCCGAGCCGCGCCGCCTCCTCGTCATCCTGGCCACGTGCGTGTTTGTCGCACTGCCCGTGACTTACATCGTCGCGCAAACCATCGCGGCGAGCCGGAACATCGTCTTCTGGGACGAGTTCGACACTGCGCTGGACTTCATCCTGCGGCTCGACGCCGGGGCGGGCTGGCCGGAAATCGTGCACCGGATCGTCGCGATCAACAACGAGCACCGCACGGTGATGAGCAAGCTGCTGTTCGCGATCAGCTACTGGCTGACCGGCACGGTGAATTTCCACGTCGTCGGCGCAATCGGCAACCTCTTCTTCTTCGGCACGTGCGCCGTGCTGATCGCGGCGGTCTCCGGCTGGGAACGCCGCGTGCGCCTGGCGGTGGTGCTCGCGTTGCTCATGTTCCAACTCGAGCACTTCGAGAGTTTCATCTGGTCCGGCGCCTCGATTGACCACTTCCAGGTCGTGATGCATGCCGTGATTGCGATTGCGGCGCTCAGTCGAGTCGTGCGCGCCACGCCGGCGAGCCAGGCGGCAGCGCCGGAGGCCGGCGCCGCTGCGCCGTCACGCCTTTCCGGATGGTTCTGGGTCGCGGGGTTTTTCGCGGTGCTCGCCACGTTCACGCTGGCGCAGGGCAACGCCGTGTGGGTCGCCGGCGCGCTGCTGCTCGCGGGTGCCCGCCGCTGGCGTGAATTCGGGCTCTGGGTCGCGCTGGGCGTGCTCGCGGTTGGCGCGTTTCTCCACGGCTTCGAGGTCAATCCCGGGCACGATATCCACGAACCGTCGCCAAGGAACCTGCTCCACATCGGCGTCTATTGGCTGCAACTGCTCGGGGCACCGCTGACGCTGGGCGAAGCGAAATTCGCGCCGCTGCCCGGCGTCGCGCTGCTGGTGGCGCTGGGATTTTGTGCGGCGCGCGACATGCCGCGGCGGCAACCCCTCGCGTGGTTCGGCGCTCTGTTCGCGATCGGGGCCATCGCGTTGATCGCCCTGGGCCGCGCGGAACTCGCCGGCACCATGGTGAATTCGCGCTATCTCGTGCTCGGCGCGCTCGCCTGGTCGCTCGTCCTTTTCATGCTGCTCGAACTCGGCGCAGCGGCGCAGCCCGAACATCCGTTTCGCCAGCTCGTGTGGCTCATGCCGATCCTCGCCGCGTTCAATGTCGCCGCCGACCGGAAGTTTGCCCCCATGATCGACAGCTTCACGGAGGTGCGCGATCGGGCAGCGACGTCCTTCGAGCAATACGCGGCGGACGGAAAAGGCATCACGCGGCTGCATCCGCGCGACCGCCACGCCGACATCCTGATGAAAATGGCGGAGGATCGCGGCGTGTACCGGTTGCCGGAGTTTTCGCGGCCCGTGCCGCTGCCGGAGGCAAAACCGAATGCGCAGATGATCGCCTACGTCGACGAACTCGTGGCGAACAACCGCGCCGTCACGATCGGCGGGTGGGCAATGCTCCCGGGCAAACCTTCGCGGCGTGGTTCGACTTACGTCGTGCTGCGGTCCGCGCGAACGCAGTGGGTGTTTTCAGCGGTGCCGCTGCAGCGCAGCGACGTGGCGACGGCCTACAAGGAAGCGCGCTGGCGCGATTGCGGGTTCCGCGCCGTGATTCGTCGCGAGCGATTGCCACGGGAGGATTTCGATATCGGGCTGATCATCGTCGACGGCCGCACGCCGGATTTGAAGATGACGGGCGACCGGCTCGAACTCAGCGGAGCCGAGCCCCGCGTGTACCGACCCGCGATGCCATAGAGCGGGACTGTCTGCAAAATACATTGTCTTCTGCGCGCGGCAAAGCATCCAGCTGGGCGTCCGTTCCCAGCGCGAGCCGCGCGTCCACCGCAAGGGTTCGCTCGTTGATGCATTTGCGCGATCACTGACGAAATTGTCAGCTGCAGGCCGTTGCCGCCTTGCAACCCACCGCGTTTAGCCCTCGTCTCCTCGCGCCCCTTTCCATGCAGGGAGTCGTTACCCATTTCCTCGAACGGCGGCGGATTCGCCCCGCAGTGCTCGTCCTCGCCCTCCTCGCGTTGACGCCGGCGGCGTTCATCCTCAACCGGGTGGCCGAGGCGAGCCGCGATATCGCGTATTGGGACGAATACGACACGGCATTGAAGCTCGTGCTGCAACTCGACTCCGGGGTGAGTGTGCCGGGATTCTTCGCGCGGCTGTTCGAGGTCTCCAACGAACATCGCATGGTCACCAGCCGGCTGATGTTCGCCGCGAGTTACTGGCTCACCGGCACGGTCGACTTCGCGGTGATCAGCTGGATCGGCAACGCCTCGCTGCTGCTGCTCTGCGGGCTGCTGATCTGGTCGGTGCAGACGCCGCTGCGCCGGTTGCGGCTGGCGGTCGTGCTCGCGATGCTGATGTTTCAGCTCGAGCACTACGAAAACTTCCTCTGGTCGGGTTCGTCGATCGATCACTTCCAGGTCGTCATGCTCGCGGTCGCGGCGGCGCTCGGGCTCGCGAGGCCGAGCCGCGCGGGCCTGCTGGTCGCGTGCGTTTGCGCCGTGCTGGCAACGTTCACGCTGGCGCATGGCATCGTGATCTGGCCGGTCGGCGCGGCCGTGCTGTGGCGCGCCCGGCGTTGGTCGCACCTCGCGACGTGGGGCACACTCACGGCGGTCGCCGCCGGCGGATTCCTCGCGGGCTTCCACATCAACACCGCGCAGCGGTTCGTCGACCCGAGTTTCGCCGGTGCCGTCACGGTAGCACACTACTGGCTCGCGACGCTCGGCAGCGTGCCCGCGCTGGGGGTCAACGCACTCGCGCCGTGGCTCGGCGCCGTGCTGCTGGTGGGTTTGGTCGTGATTGGCTTGCGGGGTGCCCTTCACCGCGAACCGGTCGCTTTTCCACTGGCGATCTACGCCGTTGCCGCACTCGCGCTGATCGCAGTCGGACGGGCCGCCGAATCCGCCGGCGTGGTGCACTCGCGTTATTACGTGCTCAGCGCACTCGCCTGGGCGATGGTGATCTTCATGTGGCTGGAACGCGCGACCCATCCGCGGCGGCCGCTCGCGTTGCTGTGGGGCTGCCTGCCCGTGCTCGTCGCGTTCAACCTTGCGGCCAACCAGCGTTTCGCCGCCAAGGCCGACACCTGGCTCGAGTGCCGCGACCGCGCCGCGGTGCGCTTCAAACAATTCGGCGTCGATGGCAGCGGCCCGTTCACGCTGCATCCGGCGCCGGCGCACGCCACGCGGTTGCTCGCGGAAGCGGAGCGGCGCGGCGTCTATCGGATGGGACCGGTCTGCGACGAAGTGCCCTTCCCGCCCAAGGCGAAACCGAGCAGCCGGATCAAATATTTCGTCGAGGAAATCACCGTGAACGGTCGCGCGGCCGCGGTCGCCGGCTGGGCGGCGATTCCCGGACTGCCGTCGGAACGCGGGCAGGTGCATATCATTCTGCGCTCGCCGGTCGAGACGCGCGTGTTCACCGCGGTGACCATCACGCGGCCGGATGTGGCCGCCGCCCTGCAGCACCGCGACTGTGAACTCAGCGGCTTCCGTTTTGCGCGCCTGCGGGAGTCGCTGCCGACGGGCGAATTCCAGATTGGTTTCCTCATCGCGCACGACGAGGGCGACGAGTACATCATGACCGACCACCGGTTGCGGCTGGTCGGAGACGGCAAGGCGCTGCTTGCCACGGCGGATTGAGCCGGTCGAGCATGCGGCCGTGCTGACCAAGGCCGCGTTGCATCGCCTGCGCTCGCTTCGTGAAAAAAAGACGCGCGAGGCCCTTGGCCTGTTCGTGGTCGAAGGCGAAAAGGTCGTGGGCGAATTGCTGGCCGCCGGCTTCGGATTTTCCGAAATCTACGCGACCGAAGAGTGGCGGGGCGAAAGCGAATTTGTGGGCGGGGTGCCCTCACCCCGCGGAGAGCCGGCACCAAGCGGGGTGAGGGCACCCCGCCCACAGATTCCAACGACCCGCGTGAGCGCGGAGGAAATGGCGCGCGCCAGCCACTTCCCGACCCATTCCAGCGTTCTCGCGGTGGGGCCAATCAAGCGCGTGCCGCTCACCTCCGGCGAACTGCACCGCGGGCTCAGCCTTGCCTTGGACGGGATCCAGGACGCGGGAAATGTCGGCACGCTGCTGCGGGTCGCCGACTGGTTCGGTTTCGACCGCGTGGTGCTCTCGCCGGATTGCGCGGATCTTTTCCACCAGAAAGTGATCAACGCCAGCATGGGCTCGTTCGCGCGCGTTCGGACGCACACGGCCGACTTGGCGGGCGCACTGGCGGAACTGAGAACGCATGCGCCGGACACGCCCGTGCTTGGCTGCGATCTCGCCGGGGACGATGTGCACGAGTTGCCCGCCCTGCGCGACGCGGTGGTGGTCATCGGCAGCGAAGGCCGCGGGCTGTCGGCGGCCGTCGCCCATCACGTTACGCGCCGCGTCACGATTCCGCGGTACGGCGGCGCGGAATCGCTCAACGCCGCGATCGCCGCCGCCATTGTCTGCGATAACCTGCGGCGCGCAAAAGACTAGAGGGCGGATCCAGTGTAGTTGCGCGCTTGCCGCGCAACGTGGTGCGAACGAGCACGCCGCCCACAAATCGCGGCACATACATTTTCGCGCGGCCGCGTCTTGCATCGAACTTTCCCGCACTTACGTTCCGCCTCCCCATGTACCGACTGTTCCCGCTCCGCGCCGTGTTGCTTGCGGCAATCGTGTCCACCGTTTCGCTCGCTCGCGCGGCTGACGCCGATGAGGAAGGCGAGGAAGCAAGGCCGGGCAGCATCGGCAAGATCAAGGATGCCGGCACCCGCCAGCCGAAACCGGAAATCGCACCGGCCTCCGACGAAGCGAAGCAGGCGCTGAACCGGATGAAGGTGCCGGCGGGCCTCGAGATCAAACTCTGGGCCGCCGAGCCGATGCTCGCGAATCCGGTCGCATTCAATTTCGACGAGCAGGGCCGTATCTTCGTGGCGGAGACGTACCGCTACCGCAGCAGCGTGCTCGATATCCGCGACTACATGTGGATGCTCGAGGACGAACTCGCCTGCCGCACGGTGGAGGACCGCACGAAGCTGATCAAAAAGGCGTTCGGTCCGGCCGGCGAAAAAGAGCTCTCGATCGAGGGCGAAGTCGTGCGGCTGCTCGCGGACACGAACGGCGACGGCGTCGCCGACCAGAGCTACGTCTACGCCGACGGCTTCAACTCGCCGCTCGATGGGATCGCCTCGGGCGTGCTCGCCCGCCGCGGCAAAGTCTACTTCACGAACATACCAAGCGTGTGGCAGTTCACCGGCGACACGAAAGCCGAGACGCGCCAGGAAATCAGCCGGGGCTACGGCGTCCGGTTCAATTTCACCGGCCACGATCTGCACGGCCTCGTGTTCGGTCCCGACGGGAAGCTCTACTTCAGCAACGGCGATCGCGGCGCGCACGCGAAGGGTCCGGACGGCTCGACCGTGGACACGCCGGATAACGGTGCGGTGTATCGCTGCAACCCCGACGGCACGCAACTCGAGGTGTTCGCGACGGGACTGCGCAACCCGCAGTCGCTCGTGTTCAACGAATTTGGCGACCTGCTCACCGGCGACAACGACTGCGACCAGGGCGACGAAGAGCGGCTGGTGCACGTGGTCGAAAACGGCGACAGCGGCTGGCGGGTCGGTTATCAGTTTCCGCCGCTCGGCAAAAACAGCCCGTGGCTCGCCGACCACCTCTGGCACCAGCGCCACCCGGGTCAGGCCGCTTACCTGCTCCCGCCGATTTGCAACATCGAGGACGGCCCGTCCGGCATCGACTATTATCCGGGCACGGGCCTCAACCCGTCGTACGCGGGCCACCTGTTCATCACGCATTTCAAGGGCGCGATCGCCCGCTCCGGCATCTACACCTACACGCTGAAACCGAAAGGCGCGTCGTATGAAATCGCCGATGCGAAACCTTTCCTGACCTCGGCGTTGCCCACCGACGTCAAGTTCGGTCCCGACGGCCGACTCTATACCTCGGACTGGGCGGACGGCTGGCCGAAATCGAAGCGCGGCCGAATCTATGCGATTGCCGATCCGCAGCACGTGAACGATCCGGTGGTGAAGGAAACGCAGCGGCTCATCGCCGGCGATTGGACGAAGCGCGGCAACGAGGAGCTGGCCAGGCTGCTCGCGCATCCGGATTGGCGCGTGCGATTGGAAGCGCAATTCACCCTCGCGGAGCGCGGCCGCACGAGTGTGCCGGTGCTCGCCGGTGTCGCCGCGAATGGAAGTTCGTCCGCGCTCGCCCGGCGTCACGCCATCTGGGGCCTCGGCCAGCTCGCGGCGAAGGACAAGTCGGCGCTCGCAGCCGTTCGACCGCTGCGGCGCGACCACGACGCGGAAGTCCGGGCCCAGGCCCTCAAGGTACTGGGCGACGCGCGCAGCGCGGCCGACGCGGATGCGCTCGTCGGTGCGCTGGAGGACGAAAGCCACCGCGTGAAATTCTTCGCCGCGCAAGGCCTTGGCAAACTGCAGCACGCCGGCGCCGCGCCGGCGCTGATCGCCGCGCTCCGGGCCAACCACAACGAGGACCAGTATCTCCGCCACGCCCTGGTGATGGGGCTGGTGGGCGGCAACAACCGCGCGGCGCTTTCCGCTGCGATCAAGGACGCGTCGCCGGCCGTGCGGCTCGGCGTCGTGCTGGCGCTGCGGCGGCTGAAGAGCGCCGAGGTCGCCAGGTTTCTCACCGATACCGACAGTATCATCGTGCGCGAGGCCGCACTGGCGATCAACGATGCGCCGATTCCGGAGGCGATGCCGGCGCTCGCCGCCCTGATCGATCAGCCGCTGACGGACGAACCCGTGATCTTCCGCGCGCTCAATGCGCACTTCCGCGCCGGACGGCCCGAGAACGCGCTGGCACTGGCGAAATACGCCGCACGCAGGGATGCACCCCCGCGCGCGCGGGCGGAGGCGCTCGAGCAGCTCGCGCAATGGCCGAAACCGCTGCAACGCGACCGGCTGGTCGGCGTCTACCGGCCGCTGCCGGAGAAGACGCGCAGCCGCGACGTCGCGGTGAAGGCAGTGCAGCCCGTGCTTGCGGAACTGCTCGCGGCCGATACGCCCTCCCCGGTCCAAACCGCCGCGCTCGAAACCCTGCAAAAGCTCGAAGTCGCGGGCGCCAGCGACGCGCTCTTCGCCGCGGTGCAGAACGGCCAGTTGCCCGGGGAGACGCGCGCCGCGGCACTCGCGGCCATGGACAAGATCAAGGACAAGCGGCTGCCCGCCGCGGTGAAAGCGGCCGGTGAATCCTCGTCGTCGGCCCTGCGGCTGGCGGCGCTGCCAATTTCCGCGCGGATGTCGCCGGACGCAACCGCGCCGGTACTCGCGAATCTGCTCACCAAGGGATCGGTCGAGGAAAAGAAAGTGGCGCTCCGTGCGCTCGGCGGGCTGAAGCACCCGTCCGCTGACGCCCTCGTGAAGCAGCAGCTCGAGCAACTTATCACCGGCCGGGTGGCGCCAGCCGTGCAACTTGAAGTCGTCATGGCCGCGGAACGGCGCAGCGATCCGGCGATCAAGGCACTCCTCGCCCAGCGCGAAGCGGCGCTCACCGCCAGCAACGATCCGCTCGCGCCCTACCGCGTTGCGCTGGCCGGCGGCGATCGCACCCGCGGCGAACGGATCTTCCGCAATCAGCCCACGCTGGCCTGTATTCGCTGCCATCGCGCGGGCGCGGACGGCGGCGACGCCGGGCCGAACCTCGCCGGGGTCGGCGCGAAATATCCGCGCGAATACCTGCTCGAGTCGGTCGTGAAACCGAACGCGCACATTGCGCCGGGCTTCGACACGATTGTCGTCACGCTGAATACCGGCGGCGTGGCCGCGGGAATTGTCGCCCGCGAAACCGCGGACGAACTCGCGTTGCGCAACACCGACAGTCTGGTCGTCACGGTGCAGAAGTCCGATATTGCCAGGCGTGAAGGCGCACCGAGCGGCATGCCGGAAATCTACGGGACGATCCTCACGAAGCGCGAATTGCGCGATGTCGTCGAGTATCTCGCCAGCTTGCGCGAGCCTCCGGGCCAGTTGGACGAGACCAAGCCGCGCGCATTGCGCGGGCTGCCCCCGGCGACGCGGGTGAGCGAGTGAGATCGCGAGGTAGGGCGGGGTCTCCGGACCCCGCCGCCGCGTGAAATTCGGCGGAGTCGGGAGACCCCGCCCCCCATTCCACGGCGTGGTTGGATTCTCTACGGACGCGGCACAATCCGTGTCCGCAGAACGCCGAGCCGCTCGATTTCGAGTTCGACCACGTCACCCGGCTTGAGCCAGCCGCCAGTATTTTCGGCGCCAAGCTCGAGGATGCAGCCGGTCCCGACCGTGCCCGTGCCGAGCAAGTCACCGGGAAACAAATCGGCATCGCGCGAGGCGTGGGCGATCAATTGCGGAATCGGATGCTGCAACGCGGACACGCTGCCCCGCGACAGTTCGCGGCCGTTCACGCGCGCGGTCATTTCGAGCGTGAGGCTTGCGCCGGAGATGCGGTCCTGGAGCGCGCCGCGCGGTACAATCCACGGCCCAACCGCGGTGGCGAAATCCTTTCCCTTCGCCGGCCCAAGCCCGACCGTCATTTCCTTTCGCTGGAGATCACGCGCGCTGAAATCGTTCACGATCGTGAAACCGAAGACGTGCTCCCAGGCGCGTTCGGCGGGGATGTCGCGGCCGCCGTGGCCGATCACCACGCCGAGCTCGAGTTCGTAGTCGAGCTCCTGTGACCCGGCCGGGGCGTAGACGGCCGCATCGTGGCCAACCAAGGCGTTGTGGTTGGAAAAGTAGAACACCGGCAGCTCGTACCAAGCAGGGGGAACCTCCAGGCCGCGACGGGCGCGGGCGGTCTTCACGTGCTGCTCGAAGGCGTAGAAATCGCGGAAGGCCGGCGGTCGTGGGATGGGCGGCAGAAAAGTGAATTCGCTTTCCCGATACCGCGGGCCCTTCCAGTGCGTGAGCCGATCGCTCTGCGGGCGGTCGTGCGTCATCAACCAGGGCAAAGCCGCCTGCAGGTGGGGTACTTCGCGCCCAATCAGGGCCGCGAGTTCGAGCCAGGACCCGTCGGCCGCGGCGACCACCGGCACGGGTGCGAGGGACGCGCGAGGAAGAATCGTCGCAAAGCGCATCGGGCGGGAAATTGCCCGGAACCAAAACGGCCGCCGCGCCGGCGGTCGAACCTTAAGCGCGGAAATCAGCGCACCACGGTCCGCGGCGGCGCCGAGAAATACTTGAGCGACGGCGCCAGGAAGACGGCCGGCGCGTTCGGATCGATCGCAGGGCGGGCTTCGACGTTGGCGAGGTCGGCGCTGCTCGTATCCGCGGGTTGCGCCGGTTGATCCGCGAGCGACGCGTCCAGCACCTGCTCGGCTCCGGCGGGCTGGGCCGGCAAGTCGGCCAGCGCCACTGTCGCCGCGCGGTCGGCGATCGGATGCGCCGGCGCCGTCTCGGCAATCGCTTCCCCGTCCGCGTGGCGCTGCACTTCCTTGGCCACCGCGAGCACGTAGTTATTGGCAATCTTGGTCCGGCGGCGGACTTCCGCCAGGGTCGCCGGCCCGCCAAAAATCAGGTACGGCGCGTCCCCATAGCGGTCGAGGCTGTCGCCTTCGAGCACGCGGTTCGCGACCCGCAACCCAAGCTGCGGCTCCTCGAGCCGCCACTGCCAGCCAAAGCGCCGCGCGATGAACGGCACCCGCACGACGACCGTCTCGCCTTCCTGGTGCGAACGCTGCAACAGCATCGGCAGGCTCGGCGCGTCCGGCGTCTCGGTGTCCGTGAAGAGCTTCAGTCGCGATTCCTGCGCCTGCGCGCGCTGCACCGCCTCCTGCAGCCGGCGATACTGGGCGGTGCCGTTCGTCACGGCCCCAACGTAAAGCGGTTTGCGCAGCCGGAGCGTGACCGTCGCGACGTACCGGATGTGCTGCGCGTCAATCTGGTCGGCCTGGGTGATGGTCACTCCGTCGGCCTGCAGCGGCTGGCGCGCCGTCGAAAAGTAGGGGAGCAACGTCTCGGGCAGGCTTTGCAGGTGGGCGGCCACGGCGTCTTCCGAGGGTGCACGACAGAAAAAACGCGTCACCGCAAAATGGAGACAGACCAACCCCGCCGCCGCCATCGCCACGAAGCGCACGGACCGCCAGCGGGCCTGCCGCTTGGCTTCGCGCAGGGCGATTTCCCGCTGCCGCGGCGAGAGGAAGGACGTCGTCGACCCCGGTGTGGAGCTGACCTCGGCATTCACCGCGGCCACCGCTGCCGCCAGTTCGCTGGAGATCGGGCCCGCCACCGCCGCGCGAGCCGGCGAGCTGGCCTTCGGAGCGCGGCGAGCCGGGCGCACCACGTCCGCCACGACCGGACGCGAAATTCCGCGCTCGCTGTAATACTTGGCCCAAGGGTGCTGTGTGGGGGACTCCGTCAAAACGTCGTAAATCACCACCGACGCAGCCGCCTGCCGCAACGCCGGGAGTCGCGTACCGGTGGGCGGGGAAACCGCCCCCCGCCACTACGTAACACCAACGCGGCGGCGAGCGTGAACTACGGGCTCACCTTGCCCGCGATATCCCACGTCGCCCGGCCGCCGACCAGCGTGAAGGACATGCCGTTCACGCTCCGGCCCTCCAAGCCGACGAGCCGCGCGGGAATCTCCAGCCTCACCCATTGCCCGGCCGCCGGCAGCGCCCCGAGGTTGCGCCGCGAACTCGTGCCCTCCTCGCCGTAGGTGATGTCGTTGGAACCCCAATACGCGCGATGCTCCCACGTGCCGTCGTTGAAGCTGAGCATGATTTCGCGCGGCCGGTTCGCCGGATCGACGTACACGTACACAAAAAGCGTGTCGCCGGCGAAAACCTGCAGCGGCGACGTCGTGCCGACGAAAGAGTGGTCGTGCACGCCGCTCGCGAGGGCCGACTGGTGCACGCGAGTGCCGGCGTAGGGCGTGGGGTTGCCGGTGACCCACGTCCAGGCGTCGCCGCCGGACGCGCCGGTACTGGCGCTGGCTGGCACTGCGCTGTCCATCCAGATCACTGCGCCGCCTGACGTGGCATTGTTCACCGACACGATCACCGTCGACGACGTGGCCTGGTTGCCGGCGGCGTCGCTCGCCACCGCGGCAAGCGCATGCGAACCGTTGGTCGTGCCGGTGGTATTCCAGGGCATGCCATAGGGTGCGGCCGAAACGGCCCCGATCGCCGTGCCGTCGAGCCGGAAGGTGACGGTCGTCACGCCGACATTGTCCGTCGCACTCGCCGCCAGTGTCACATTTCCGGATACAGTTGCGTTGTTCGCGGGCGCGATCAGCGCGACGGTCGGCGCGGTGGTGTCGGCGGAAGCCGGCGGCGCGGGATTGTTGACTGTCACCATCACGCTGGGGGACACGGGGGGGGTCCCGGC
>Ga0080064_1005674_pt1 | contig 14330 bp, 12 predicted proteins | sample Subgrocontami54m_FD_69260 | JGI IMG/M metagenome (GOLD analysis project Ga0080064, IMG submission 69260) | Subsurface groundwater microbial communities from S. Glens Falls, New York, USA - GMW46 contaminated, 5.4 m (SPADES assembly) (version 2) ...
TGTATTACATTACCGAGCGGCCGATGTCGGCCTTGCTGAAAAAACCGAAATACGTGTATTTCCCCTACACACCCATCAAGCTCGCGCTGGTGCCGGGCGAACGCGCCGAACTGCACGCGCGTATCGCGACGCGCTTTGAGGCAATGCTCGAACTCGGGCTAATCGGCGAGCTGCGCAAACTGCGCGCGGATTATCCACTGGATGCGTCAATGCCCTCGATGCGCTGCGTCGGTTACCGTCAGGCTTGGCGCTACCTGGACGGCAAAATCGGGCTCGCCGCGCTGCGCGAGCAAGGCGTCGCCGCAACGCGCCAGCTCGCCAAGCGCCAATTGACGTGGCTGCGGTCGATGCGCGATGTGATGGAATTCGACTGCCTTGCCGAAAACCTGGGTGATCAGGTCGTCCGATATCTGAAGCAGGAGCTGACGTCCCGGCAATAGGCCCGGTTCGACACGAGCCACGTCATGTTACGAATCTCCATCATGAACGCGGTAAGATAAATGGTTCTTTGAGTTAATCGAGACGCATTTGCAGACGGAAAAACGGATTAATATGTCGTTCCAGCGGTTGCGGCGGTTTACCCCATCGCTGAACGCGCCGCGAGTCTGGTGCGGTGTGGTCTTGGTTGCCGCCATGGCCGCTAGCGGTCTGAGCGGGTGCTCCAACAAGGACACCCCTGCCGCCGCGAATGGCAAGGCCGCCAAGGGCAAGGGAGAAAAGGGCCTCCCTGCGGCGCCGGTGGTGGTGGCAGAAGTCACCCAGCAGACCGTGCCGCTGCGCGTCCAGGCAATCGGCAACGTCGAGCCCTACGCGACGGTCGCGGTCAAGGCGCGTGTCGACGGCCAGATCGTCGATGCGCCGTTTCGCGACGGCCAGGACGTCGTCAAGGGCCAGCTGCTGTTCCAGATCGATGCGCGGCCATTGCAGGCGCTGCTGAAGCAGGCGGAGGCCAACCTGCTGCGGAACAAGGCGCAACTCGAGCGCGCGCGCGCGCAGGAAATTCGCTACAAGGACCTGCTCGCGAAGAAGTTCGTGTCGCAGGACGCGTACGCGCAGTTCCTCACCAACGTCGAAACCGCGGCCGCCACCGTGGGCGCCGACGAAGCGGCGGTGGAAACCGCGAAGCTGCAGCTCGAATACACCACGATCCGCGCGCCGATCAGCGGGCGCACCGGGAAGATCATGATCCAGCTCGGCAACATGGTGAAAGCCAATGACACCGCGCCGCTGGTCGTCATCAATCAGGTCAGCCCGATCTATCTGAACTTCGCGGTTCCGGAGCAACATCTTGGCGCGATTCGTGCGGCGATGGCAAAGCACACGCTCAAAGTCGAAGCCAGCCTGACGGACTCGAAGGGAACCGCGGCAGCCAACGGCGAACTCGCCTTCATCGACAACGCGGTCGACGCGACGACCGGAACGGTCAAGTTGCGGGCCCGCTTCCCGAATCAGGACCGGCTGCTGTGGCCGGGACAATTCGCCATGGCGAGCCTGACGCTGGGCGAGCAGCAGGGTGCGATCGTGGTGCCGTCGCAGGCGGTGCAGACCGGCCCCAAAGGGCAATTCGTATTCGTCGTCAAATCCGATCTGACCGCCGAACTGCGCGCCGTTGTGGTCGAGCGCGTCGATGGCGCGCAAACCGTAATTGCGAAAGGCCTCATACCCGGCGAGAAAGTAGTCACGATCGGTCAGGTACGGCTGAGTCCCGGCGTCAAAGTCAATCCCAAATCCGATCCGGCGAAAACATGAACCTGTCCGAGATTTTCATCCGGCGCCCGGTCATGACCGGGTTGGTCATGATCGGCATTCTCGCCTTTGGCATCATCGCTTACCGGTCGCTGCCGATCGCAGCGTTGCCTAATGTGGACTTCCCGACGATACAGGTCAGTGGAAGCTTGCCGGGCGCCAGTCCCGAAACCATGGCCTCGGCCGTGGCGCTGCCGCTGGAAAAGGAATTTTCGCTGATTGCCGGCATCGACAACATGACCTCGTCGAGCACGCTGGGCAGCATGCAGATCACGCTGCAGTTTGCACTCGAACGCAACATCGATGCCGCGGCGCAGGACGTGCAGTCGGCGATTGCGCGGGCGGCGAAACAACTTCCGCCGACGATGACGGTCCCGCCTTCGTTCCGCAAGGTAAACCCGGCCGACGCGGCGATCTTCTATCTCGTGCTTACCTCCGACACGCTGCCGCTGTACGCGGTCGACGAGTATGCGCAAACGCTGATGGCGCAACGCATTTCGACCATCAGCGGGGTCGCGCAGGTGCAGGTATTCGGCAGCCAGAAATACGCGGTGCACATCCAGATCGACCCTCGGGCGCTCGCCTCGCGCGGCATCGGGCTCGACGAGGTGCAGCAGGTCGTCGATCAGCATAACGCCAACGTTCCGGTCGGCACGCTGTACGGCCAGGACCGCGCTTTCACGCTGCAGGCGACCGGCCAGCTCAACGACGCGGCGGCATACCGGCCGCTGATCGTGACCTACCGCAACGGCTCTCCGGTGCGCCTGGGCGACCTTGGCCGCGTGATCGACGGCGTGCAGACCGACAAGGTCGCCGCGTGGTTCAACGGTGAGCGCGGCATCATCCTGGCGATACAGAGGCAGCCGGGCACCAACACCATCGAAGTGGTCGACTCGATCAAGAAACTGCTGCCCGTGTTCCGCGAGCAGATCCCGCCGAGCGTCAATATCAACGTGCTGTATGACCGTTCGCAGTCGATCCGCGCGTCCGTCAACGACGTGCAGTTCAGCCTGGTGCTGGCGCTCTGCCTGGTGGTGATGGTGATCTTCCTGTTCCTGCGCAACCTGTCGGCCACGCTGATCCCGAGCCTGGCCCTGCCGATGTCGATCATCGGCACGTTCTCGGTCATGTCTTTGTTTCACTACAGCCTCGACAACCTGTCGTTGATGGCGCTCACGCTGTGCGTCGGTTTCGTCGTCGACGATGCCATCGTCATGCTGGAGAACATATCGCGCCACATGGAGATGGGCAAAAGCGCGATGCAGGCCACGCTCGAGGGCTCGAAAGAGATCGCCTTCACCATCTTGTCGATGACGCTTTCGCTCGCCGCGGTGTTCATCCCGGTACTGTTCATGGGCGGGATGTTAGGCCGCCTGCTGAATGAGTTCGCGGTGACGATCATGACGGCGGTGCTGGTGTCCGGCTTCGTGTCGCTGACGCTCACGCCGATGCTTTGCAGCCGTATGTTGAAATCGGAACACGCCGTAAAGCACGGGCGGCTGTACGCGCTGAGCGAGCGCGCGTTCGAAGCGTGGAAACGCGTCTACGATGTCAGCCTGCAATGGGTGCTCAGGTACCGGCGTCTCACCGTTGCGGTGTTCGTGCTGATATTCGCCGCGACAGGGTGGCTCTTCGCGACGATGCCCAAGGACTTCCTGCCGAACGAAGACTCCGGGCAGTTGTTCGCCTTCACCGAAGCCGCGCAGGACGCATCGTTCGAGGCCATGTCCAGGTTGCAGCAGCAGGCGTCTGCGATCGTCAAGGCCGATCCGGCAATCCAATCGGTAATGGCGTTTATCGGCTCGGGCGGCGCGAGTTCCTCGCTCAACATCGGGCGCTTGTTCATCGTGCTCAAGCCGCGGGACGAGCGCGGCACCCCCGACGAAGTCATCCAAAGGCTGCGGCCCAAGCTGCAGACAATCCCCGGGCTGAAGGTGTTCGTGCAGAATATCCCGACCATCCGCATCGGCGGTCAACTCACCAAGACGCAGTACCAGTACACGCTGCAGGATGCCGATACCGAGCAGCTTTTCCACTGGGCGCCGGTCATCGAGTCCAAGCTTGCCACGCTGCCCGGCTTCCAGGACGTCACCAGCGACTTGCAGATCGGCAATCCGCAAGTGCTGATCGAGATCGACCGCCAACGGGCCTCGGCCCTGGGTGTCACCGCGGCGCAGATCGAGAATACGCTTTACAACGCCTACGGCCAGCGCCAGGTCTCAAACATTTACACGCCAAGCAACCAATACTGGGTGATCCTGGAACTGGACCCCCGGTTTCAGTCGGATCCGTCGGCATTGTCGCTCCTCTACGTGCGCTCCAGCACCGGCGCGCTGGTGCCGTTGAATTCAGTCGCGCGCCTGACCAGCAAGGTCGGCCCCTCGAGCATCACGCACCTGGGGCAATTGCCGTCGGTCACCATTTCGTTCAATCTCGCGCCCGGCGAAGCGCTGGGCGAAGCGATCGAGAAAATCAACGCGGTCATGGCCGAAATCCAGGCTCCCGCAACCCTCGTCGGCCGCTATCAGGGCGCAGCACAGGTGTTCCAGTCTTCGCTGGCGGGAATGGGGATGTTGCTGGCGATGTCGATATTCGTGATCTATCTGGTGCTGGGCATCCTCTACGAGAGCTACATACACCCGCTCACGATACTTTCCGGATTGCCCACGGCAGGCTTGGGGGCGCTGGTGACGCTGCTGCTGTTCGGCATGCCGCTCAACATGTACGCGTACGTCGGCATCATCATGCTGGTCGGCATCGTCAAGAAGAACGCGATCATGATGATCGACTTCGCGATCGAGACCCAGCGAGCCAGCGGCAAGAACCCTGCCGACGCGATTTACGAGGCGTGCCTGGTGCGTTTCCGCCCCATCATGATGACGACCATGGCGGCGCTGATGGGCACGCTGCCGATCGCGCTGGGCCTGGGCGCCGGAGCGGAGGCGCGCAGGCCGCTGGGACTTGCGGTCGTCGGAGGACTCCTGCTTTCGCAGTTGCTTACGCTGTACATTACGCCGGTGATTTACATCTACATGGAAGCCGGCCGAAAATGGTTCGCGCGCAGTCGTGGCAACGCGGAAGACGTAATACCGGTTCCGCGGCTGCACCCGGCCGCAAGGTTCGATGTCGCCGGCAAGGCAGCGGACACGCGTTAAGGAACGGCCTCGCGGCGCATCATTGGTGTAGGGTGCGCTTGCGCACCATCCGGCAATCGGTGCGCAAGCGCACCCTACACCGAAATTCAATCCTTGGCACGCACTTTGGCGCTCGCCCATCCTCTGGCGAACGTCAGCCTGACCTCGTCGCCAGCGCTGAGCTGCGCGCTGTCGCGCACGAGCGCCCCGCCAGGCGTCTCGACCATGCTGTAGCCACGTTCGAGCACCGCGCGCGGATTGAGCTGGGCGAGCTGCGCGGCGAAGCTCTTGACGTCGGCCCCCAATGCTTCGACCCGATGCGCGGCGGCACTTGCCAGCCGCTGTGCGAGCGTCTGCTGCCGCGTGGCGAGCGCCGCAATATCGGGACGCCGCGTGAGCAACTGCTGATACAGCTCGCGCAACCGCCATTCGCGGTCGCCGGAAGTCAGCTGCCACGCACCACGCAGCCGGCTTGCCAGGTGCCCGAGTTGCTGCAACTGGTTCTCGATACGCTCGCCGGGATGGGTGAGCCGCCGCGCCAGCACGTCGAGCTGCTGCATGCGGCGTTCGAGCGCACGCTCGGTCACGCGCGCGAGGCGCTGATACAGTTGGCTCATCTCCTGGCGCAGGTCGTCGCGATTGGGGCTCGCCATCTGTGCGGCTGCGGTCGGCGTCGGCGCACGCGCGTCGGCGACGAAGTCGGCAATCGTGACATCGGTTTCATGCCCGACCCCGCTCACCACCGGCAGCCGGCAGGCGTGGATTGCGCGCGCCACGACTTCCTCGTTGAAAGCCCACAGGTCCTCGATGCTGCCGCCACCACGGCAAAGGATCAGCACGTCGCACTCGGCGCGCGCATCCGCAGCCGCAATCGCCGTTGCGATTTGCGCGCCTGCACCCGCGCCCTGCACCGGTGTCGGGTAGACGATCACCGGGATCACCGCCATGCGGCGCCTGAGGGTAGTCAGTACATCGCGCAACGCGGCGGCCTGCAGCGAAGTGACGACACCGATCGCGCGCGGAAACCGCGGCAACGGCTGCTTGGCCGCCGCCTCGAACAGCCCCTCGGCCTGCAGCCTGGCCTTGAGCTTTTCGAACGCCTCGTAGAGCGCGCCCAGCCCGGAGCGGCGCATCGCCTCGACGTTGAGCTGGAATTCGCCGCGTTGCTCATAGAACGATGGGCTGGCGCGCACTTCAACCTGCATGCCGTTCTCGGGCTTCCAGTCCTGCAACTGCAGCCTGTGGCGGAACATCACGCAGCGCACCTGGGCCTGCGCGTCCTTGAGCGAGAAATAGCAATGCCCGGAGGCGGCGCGCGTGAAATTCGAGATTTCGCCCGCCACCCACATGAGCGGCAGATTCTGCTCGATCAATTCCTTGGCGAGACGATTGAGCTCGGTGACGCTGATCACGCGTGCGAGCTTTTCGGAATCCGGAAATTGTTGCATCGCGCGATTTTACCGTTGCGCTCAGCGCGGCGCGCGCCAAAAACGCTCGGCCGGGCGATTATTGCAAACGATTCAATGGTTCAACGAGAAATCGTGCGGCGTGACCTGCGCACGATGCGCCGCGAGCCGAATCGAGCACTCCCCGCAAACCTGCATGGAGCCTTGCTCTATATTACAAGCCATTGATTATGATAGCTAATATTAACACGTTCAAAAATTAGGCAGTATAGAAGAACTCTTTGCAGGTAACTCACTTAGATCATTTGTTTACAAAATTCGCACAGACTTATCCACTGCAACTGTGGACAAGTTTTTAGCTTCATCAATTACGGCGTCGAATCACGCCGGCCGCTGCAAGAACAATGATTGCGCTTGCTGAAAGCCCATTGTCATTATACAGTTGCGCCGTTTCGATTAAGCAGGTCAGGAGAGTTTGGTGTTTGCACTACTCGAAGCGGCCGGATGGCCGATATGGCCGCTGGTGCTGGCGTCGATCATCGCACTCGCGATCATCGGCGAGCGCGCCTGGTCGCTGCGCAGCAGCATCGTCGCACCGCGTGAACTGCTGGGACAGGTGGTCCAGGAGTATCGTCAGAACGGCGCCAATCCGCAGCTGCTCGCGCGGCTTGCCAATGGCGCGCCGCTCGCCAAGGTGTTTGCCACCGCCCTGAAAAACGTGCAAAGCGCGCCGCAGGTGATGAAAGAGGCGATCGACGAAACCGGCCGCGCCGTGGCGCACGAACTCGAGCGCTTTCTCACCACGCTAGGCACCATCGCCACGATCAGCCCGCTGCTCGGTTTGCTCGGCACGGTGATCGGCATGATCGAGATCTTCGGCTCGCAGGCACCCACCGGCAGCAACCCGATCGTGCTTGCGCACGGCATCTCGATCGCGCTCTATAACACCGCCATGGGTCTCATCGTCGCGATTCCAAGCATGATCTTCTACCGCCATTACCGCAACCAGGTCGACTCGTTGATCGTCGGAATGGAAAGCGAAGCGGTAAAGCTGGTCGAGATTCTGCACGGCGACCGTCAAAGCTGAGCGGCAGGCAGGCATCGTGAATTTCCGTCTCGGTTCGCGCAAGGAAGAGCTGGAAATCAACCTGATTCCGTTGATCGACGTGCTGCTGGTGATCCTGATTTTCCTGATGGTCACCACCACCTACTCGCGTTACTCCGAGTTGCAGATCAACCTGCCCACCGCCGAAGCCAACAAACCGGAAGAGCGGCCAAACCAGCTCAATGTCGCGGTCGACGGCCAGGGCAAGTACGTCATCAACAAGGTGGCCGTGCCGTTTGGCAGTCCGGACAGCTTCGCCGCAGCGCTTAAGCGCGCCGCCGGCAGCATCGCCGACCCGGTGATCGTCATCAACGCCGATGCCGCCGCCACCCACCAGTCGGTGGTCAATATCATGGAAGCCGCGCGCATCGCGGGATACAGCCGCATCACGTTCACGACGCAAGCATTGAAGAAGTGAGGCGTCAGGCGTTCCTCGCGCCACACGCGAACATGCGCTGGCTGGAATCCTACTGGTATCGAATCTCGCCGCTGCACCTGGCGCTATGGCCGCTGAGCCTGGCGTTCGCGGCTCTCGCCGCGCTGCGCCGTCTGCTCTATCGTGCCGGTGTGCTGAAGGTGACGCGCCTGCCGGTGCCGGTCATCGTCGCCGGCAACCTGAGCGCCGGCGGCACCGGCAAAACCCCGTTCGTAATCTGGCTTGCCCAGCTGTTGCGTGAACGCGGCTACCACCCGGGCATCGTCTGCCGCGGCTACGGCGGCAATGCGCTCGCGCCGCAGCGTGCCGCCACGGGCAGCGATCCCGGCGTGGTCGGTGATGAAGCGGTGCTGCTCGCGCGCCGTTGCGGCTGTCCGGTGTGGGTCGGCGCCAGGCGCGCCGCTGCCGCGCGCGCGCTGCTTGCGGCGCATCCCGAATGCGACGCAGTGATCAGCGACGACGGCCTGCAGCACTATGCGCTCGCGCGTGACGTCGAGATCGCGGTCATCGACGGCGAGCGCGGCTTCGGCAACGGCATGCTGTTGCCGGCCGGACCGCTGCGCGAGCCGCTGCGCCGCCTGGCCCGCGTTGATGCGCTGGTGGTCAACGGCGCGGCCCTGTTTCCGCGCGTCGTGCTGCCCTCGGGCATGCCGACCTTCGAAATGACGCTCGGCGGCCGGACGTTCTACGATCTGCTCAAACCGGCGCGGCAGGCGGGGCCCGAGCACTTCGCCACGCAGCACGTACACGCGGTCGCAGGAATCGGCAATCCGGGCCGGTTTTTCAACCACCTGCGCGAGCTCGGCATATCGTTCACCAGCCACCCGTTTCCCGATCATCACGCGTTCAAACCGGCGGATTTCGCCGCAGCGGACGCAGCAGCGGTCCTCATGACCGAGAAGGATGCGGTAAAATGCGAGCGGTTCGGCAGCGGGAAATTCTGGGCGCTGCGGATCGATGCGCAAATCGATCTCGCGCTGGGCGAGTTGATTCTGCGCCAACTGGGAAAGCAAAATCAGCATGGATCCTAAACTGCTCGACATACTCGTGTGCCCGATCTGCAAAGGTCCGCTGGTCTACGACAAGCCGCGGCAGGAGCTGATCTGCAAACCCGACCGCCTCGCCTTTGCGGTCAGGGACGGCATCCCGGTGATGCTCGAGGACGAAGCGCGCAAACTTCCTCCGGACGAGGAAGTGAAGGGGTGAATGGAATTCGTCGTTGTCATTCCCGCGCGCTATGGCTCGACGCGGCTGCCGGGCAAGCCGCTCGCCGAGATCGGCGGCAGGCCGATGGTGGTGCAGGTCGCCGACCGGGCGCGCGCCAGCGGGGCGGCGGAAGTCATCGTCGCCACCGACCATGAGGGAATCGCCGCTGCGGTCACCCGCCACGGTCATCAGGCACTGCTCACGCGCGCCGACCATGCGTCCGGCACCGATCGCATCGCGGAAGTCGCGGCGCAGCGCGGCTATACCGGCGAGCGCATCGTCGTCAACGTGCAGGGCGACGAACCGCTGATCGAGCCCGGGCTGATACGCGATGTCGCGCAGCAACTGGCCGCGCATCCCGATGCCGCCATCGCCACCACGGGCTGCCCGCTCACCGATGCGGCGCAGTTTCTCAATCCCAACATCGTCAAGGTGGTGCTCGACTGCAACGGCTATGCGCTCTACTTCAGCCGCGCGCCGATACCCTTTGCCCGGGATGCGTTTTGCGACGGGATCACGCGGATTCCGGCGGGACTCCCGGCTTACCGGCACATCGGCATTTATGCCTACCGTGCGGCGTTCCTCGCCGGTTACGCGCAACTCGCGCCGGCGCCGATCGAGCAGTTCGAAGCCCTCGAACAATTGCGCGCGCTGTGGCACGGCCACCGCATCAGTGTCGCCATCACGACCACCGCGCCGCATGCGGGAGTCGACACCGCCGCGGATCTCGAGCGCGTGAGAGCGCTGCTGGCTCGCGGCTAAGCCGCGCCGCAGTTTGGTTTCGCGGCGGCATCGGACGCGGTATAATTTGCAGTTCCGATAACCGGGCGACCTCAGCCACTCTTGCGGAATGCTGCGGCACGGGTCGCGCCAGTTCTTGCCAAAGATACCGACATGATGCGAATAATCCTGCTTGGCTTGCCGGGCGCGGGCAAGGGTACCCAGGCGCAGTTCCTGACGTCCCGTTTCGAGATTCCCCAGATCTCGACCGGCGATATGCTGCGCGCCGAGATCAAGGCCGGCACGGTGCTTGGCATCGAGGCGAAGAAATTCATGGACGCCGGCAACCTCGTGCCCGACGGTCTGGTCACGGCAATGACGAAACAGCGCATCACCAAGCCGGACTGCCGCAACGGCTTCATCGTCGATGGTTTTCCGCGCACCATCGCGCAGGCGGAGGCGCTGCGCAAGGCGGAGATCGATATCGATTACGTGGTCGAGATCGAAGTCGCCGACGATGAAATCCTGCGCCGCATGAGCGGCCGCCGCGTCCACCCCGGCTCGGGCCGCAGCTACCACATACAATTCAATCCACCCAGGGTAGCCGGCAAGGACGACCTCACCGGCGAAGCGCTGATCCAGCGCGCCGATGACAACGAAGAAACCGTGAAAAAACGTATCGCCAATTACCATTCCCAGACCAAGCCGCTCGTCAATTACTACCTCGACTGGGCGGCAAGCGGCGACCAACGCGCGCCGCGCTACGTCAACGTCTATGGCCGCGGCACGGTCGAGCATATCCGCGACAAAATCGTTGCCGCGCTCGTGCAGCGCCACTGATGGCCATCAGCGATTTCACGGCTGCCGATGGCTGGGTGATCGCAACCGCGCTCAAGGAACGTTACGGGAAAATCATCGCGGTCGAGCCGGCCGACAGCGAAATCAGACTCGACCCCGCCGCAGCGGACATCACCGTGTGTCCGACGCTCTACTGGGAGGAGCGCGGCGTCGAGTTCGTGATTTTCAAGATCGGTGAAAACCGCTATCGCAGCCAGTTCTTCTATTCCGCGCTCGAGCAGTTCGGCACCGGACGCGATTTCGACGACCTGGCCGAGTGCGTGACCACCACGCTCAGGCTGCAGGCCGACCACGAAAAAGACCGTGCCGGCGCCGGCTCCGGCAAGACCGGCGCGGATTTGATCCCAAAGACATAGCCACAGAGGACACAGAGAATCCCATAGAGACGCCCAGCCTGGCAAACATTCTGGCGTATTGCCGACTGGCGATGTCAAATAGCAATGGTAAAATATCATTGTCTTTAGGTGTTTTCCTCTGTGTCCTCTGTGGCAAAGCTCTAGGGTTTTTCCGTTATGGCAAAAATGAACGCTTTCTATGCGCAATCCGGCGGCGTCACGGCGGTAATTAATGCCACCGCCTGCGGCGTGATCGAGACCGCGTGCAGGCACAAAAACAGGATCGGCAAGGTCTACGCCGGCCGCGACGGCATCATCGGCGCGCTGACCGAGGATCTGATCGATACTTCGAAGGAATCCCCGGCCGCGATCCGCGCGCTGCGCCACACGCCGGCGGGCGCGTTCGGCTCGTGCCGCTACAAGCTCAAGAGCTTCGAGGAAAACCGCGCGCCCTACGAGCGGCTGATCGAAGTGTTCAAGGCGCACAACATCGGTTATTTCTTCTACAACGGCGGCAACGATTCGGCCGACACCGCCTATAAAGTGTCGCAGGTGTCCGAGAAGCTCGGCTATCCAGTGATCTGCGTGGGTATTCCCAAGACGGTGGACAACGATCTCGCCGTCACCGATTGTTGTCCCGGGTTCGGTTCGGTCGCCAAATATGTCGCCGTCAGCATCCGCGAAGCCGGCTTCGATGTCGCGTCGATGGCGCGCACCTCGACCAAGGTTTTCGTGCTCGAGGTCATGGGCCGGCACGCCGGCTGGATCACCGCCGCCTGCGGGCTGGCTGCGGAAAAAGCCGGCGATGCGCCGCAAATCCTGCTGTTCCCCGAGATCACGTTCGACAGCGACCGGTTTCTTGCGCGTGTCGATGCGGTCGTCAGGCAATACGGTTACTGCGCGATCGGCGTGTCGGAGGGGCTACGCAATGCCGAGGGCAAGTTTCTCTCCGAGTCCGGTCTCACGGATGCGTTCGGGCACGCGCAGTTGGGCGGTGTCGCCCCGCTGATCGCCAATCTGGTCAAGGACAAACTCGGCTACAAGTACCACTGGGCGGTCGCCGATTATCTGCAGCGCTCGGCGCGCCACGTCGCTTCGAAAACCGACGCCTTGCAGGCCTATGCGGTCGGCAAGGCAGCGGTCGAACTCGCGCTCAAGGGCCGTAACGCGGTGATGCCGGTGATCGTTCGCAAGTCGAACCGGCCGTATAAATGGACCATCGAAGCGGCGGATCTGAAGGACATCGCCAATCGCGAAAAAATGATGCCGCGCGACTTCATCACCGCCGACGGCTTTCACATCACCGACAAGTGCCGCGCCTATCTTGCGCCGCTGATCGCCGGCGAAGACTACCCGCCCTATAAGAACGGTCTGCCGACGTACGTGAAGCTCAAGAACGTCGCGGTGCCGAAGAAGCTTAAAACTGAATTCAAAATCTAGCCACAGAGGTCACAGAGAACAATACCACTATTTTAAGCAAACGCTTAACGCAGTGGACGCTGAGGACGCCGAGGTGCGCAGAGTTGATGAATTGCAGTCTTGTCACTGCGGACCTCCGCGTCCACCGCGTCCTTTGCGTTGGGGGCTTGAATTGTATCCGCATGACGCTTGAGCGAGCGCGGCAGTTGCTTGAGGTTCAAGCCGGCTTCGGCGGGCCTTATAATTCGAATTCGGCCAAACTGATCCTGTCCGAAGTGATGCGCGAACACGGGCAGGACGCCGTCAATGGATTGATCGGGGAACTCGGACTCGAACGGATTTTCGGATTCAGGCCGGGCACGCGCTTTGAACGCGGCCTCGCGCTGGATGCGGTCAGTAAGTGAATGAAAGGCACAACGGCCAGCCTGTTGATGGCCGAGCAATTTTGGGGAGAGTGTCATGTCGGTAATGTCGATTGCTTTGTTGTTCGCGCTGCTGTGTGCGATGGTCGCGATCATCTATGGCGGGGTTTCAATCCAGTGGATACTCAGCCGGCCCAGTGGCAACGATCGCATGCGCGAAATCGCGGCGGCGATTCAGCAGGGCGCATCCGCGTATCTCAATCGCCAGTACACGACGATCGCGATCGTCGGCGTGATCCTGTTCGCGCTCATCGGATTCGCGCTCAATTCGTGGGTGACCGCGGTGGGCTTCGCGATCGGCGCCGTGTTGTCGGGACTCACCGGTTACATCGGCATGAACGTCTCGGTACGCGCCAACGTACGCACCGCCGAAGCCGCGCGCAGCGGCCTCAATGAGGCGCTCGCAGTCGCTTTCCGCGGCGGCGCCATCACCGGCATGCTGGTGGTCGGCCTCGCGCTCGCCGGCGTGACCGGCTTCTTCTGGGTGCTGCACGGCTCAGCAACGCATGGCGCCAGCATCAAACATATCCTCGAACCGCTGGTGGGACTGGCGTTCGGCGGCTCGCTGATTTCGATCTTCGCGCGGCTAGGCGGCGGCATCTTCACCAAGGGTGCGGACGTCGGCGCCGATCTGGTCGGCAAAGTCGAAGCCGGCATTCCCGAAGACGATCCGCGCAATCCGGCCGTGATCGCTGACAACGTCGGCGACAACGTCGGCGACTGCGCCGGCATGGCGGCCGATTTGTTCGAGACCTATGCCGTGACCATCATCGCGACCATGCTGCTCGGCGCGCTCCTGCTCTCCAAGCCTGAAATCGCGAGCAAGGCGGTGGTCTACCCGCTCGCGCTCGGCGGTGTCTCAATCATCGCGTCGATCATCGGCTGCTTCTTCGTCAAGGTGCAGCCCGGTCAGAAAATCATGATGGCGCTGTATAAAGGCGTGATCGTATCGGGCGTGATTGCGGCCATCCTGTTCATCCCCGTGACCTGGTGGCTTCTGGGCGACATCGGCGTGCAATACCCGGAATTGAGCCCGATGAAGCTGTTCGGGGCGGCGGTGGTCGGCCTGGTGCTGACCGCGCTGATGGTGGTGATCACCGAGTATTACACTGCGACCGAATTCGCGCCGGTGCGCCACGTCGCCGCGGCCTCCACCACCGGGCACGGGACCAACGTCATTGCCGGCCTCGGTGTGTCGATGAGGGCAACGGCCTGGCCGGTAATCGCGGTATGCGCTGCAATCTACACTGCCTATGCGCTGGCCGGCCTGTACGGCATCGCGATCGCCGCCACCGCCATGCTGTCGATGACCGGCATCATCGTCGCGCTCGACGCCTACGGTCCGATCACCGACAACGCGGGCGGCATTGCCGAGATGGCCAAGCTGCCCAAGGAAGTGCGCGCGATCACCGATCCTCTGGACGCAGTCGGCAACACCACCAAGGCAGTGACCAAAGGTTACGCGATCGGTTCGGCAGGGCTGGCCGCGCTGGTGCTGTTCGCCGACTATACCCACGCACTGGAAGCCGCGAACAAAGCGGTC
>Ga0080064_1005676_pt1 | contig 14323 bp, 15 predicted proteins | sample Subgrocontami54m_FD_69260 | JGI IMG/M metagenome (GOLD analysis project Ga0080064, IMG submission 69260) | Subsurface groundwater microbial communities from S. Glens Falls, New York, USA - GMW46 contaminated, 5.4 m (SPADES assembly) (version 2) ...
GACCACGGCGCCCGCTTGTCTCAGCTGCTCCGTGCCGAGCCGCCAGTTGGCTTGGGTCCGCGAGGTGACGGCGTCGGCGGGCACGTGCACGGCGAGGCCCGCACTCATGAGCTCGATCGCCGAGATCAGCACGCAGACGTGCGCCTCGATCCCAGCCACGATCACGCGGCGCGTCCCGGCCGCGCGGAGCCGCTCGCGCACTTCCTCCGCGGCCCAGCAGGAGAAGCTGACCTTCGGCACGGCCTGGGTCTCGGGTCCGAGCAAGTCGCTCAGCTCGGGCAAGGTGTGGCCGAGGCCCTTGGGGTACTGCTCGGTCGCCACCACCGGCAGGCGCAGCCGCCGGGCTGTCGCCGCGAGGATCTTGATGTTGCGCATCACTTCCTCGCGGTGATCGGCGTCCATGGCCGGAAAGAGGCGCTCCTGTACGTCCACGATCAGGAGGGTCGTCCCCTCGCGTGTGAGCGTCATCGGGTGCGGGGTCGGCATGCGGGTCTCCTTGATCTGAAGATCAGAGTCCGCGGTCGAGGCCGCGGTACTGGACGGCCTCGGACACGTGCTCCGCGGCTATCCTCTCACATTCCGCCAGGTCGGCGATAGTGCGCGCGACCTTCAGGACGCGGTCGTGGCCGCGGGCGGAGAGCCCCAGGCGGCTGACCGCCAGCGCGAGCAATCGCGTCGCCTCCGGCGGCACGGGGCAGAAGCGGCGTACCTGACGCCCGCTCATCCGCGCGTTGACGCGCGCGCCCGAGCCCGCTAGGCGGTCGGCCTGGCACCGGCGCGCGGCCTCGACCCGCCCGCGCACCGCCGTCGAGGACTCGCCCCCGCCTGCCGACAGCTCGGCGTACGCGACGGCGGGTACCTCGAGGTGGAGGTCGATGCGGTCCAGGAGCGGCCGCGACAGCCTCGCCAGGTACTGACGCTTCTCGCCTGCCGTGCACACGCACGCCTCGAGCGACGCGCAGCCGCGCCGGCACGGGTTGGCGGCGCCCACCAGCTGGAAGCGAGCAGGGAAGGCCGCGCTGCCGGCGGCGCGCGAGACGACCACGGTGCCGTCTTCGAGAGGCTGACGCAGCGATTCAAGGACGCGCTGGGAGAACTCGGGCAGCTCGTCGAGAAAGAGGACGCCCAGGTGCGCGAGACTCGCCTCACCCGGATGCGGGACGCTGCCGCCGCCGATCAGCCCCGCGCCGGAGGCCGTGTGGTGAGGCGCGCGGAACGGCCGCTCGCGCACGAGACCGTGCCCCGCCGGCAGGAGCCCGGCCACGCTCCACACCGCGGTGATCTCGATGGCTTCCTCGAGCGCCAGCGGCGGCAGGATGGTGGCGAGGCGGCGGGCGAGCATCGTCTTGCCCGAGCCCGGCGGGCCCAGCATGAGGAGGTTGTGGCCGCCCGCCGCGGCGATCTCGAGCGCGCGCTTGGCCCAGGCGTGGCCCCGGACGTCGGCGAGATCGAGACCGTCGGGCTCCGCCCGGGCGGTCCAGCTGTCGGCGTCGTGGCGGTGAGGAGGGATGTCGCGCTCGCCGTTCAGGTACTCGAGGGCGTCGTGGAGCGTGGCGAGCGGGATGACGTCGACGCCGCTGACAACGGAGGCCTCGGCCGCGTTGCCCGCCGGGACGAGAAGCCGCGGGACGCCGCGGCGCCGGCAGAGGAGCGCCACCGGCAACACGCCGCGGACCGGCCGGATATGGCCGTCGAGTGAGAGCTCGCCGATGGCGATCGCGTCCTCGATGAGCCCCGGCTTGACGACGCCCGTGGCCGAGAGGATGCCGAGCGCCATCGGCAGGTCGAAGGCCGCGCCTTCCTTGCGGAGGTCGGCGGGGGCGAGGTTGACCGTGATGCGGTCCACGGGGAACTCGAGCCCGGCGTTCCGGATCGCGGCGCGCACGCGGTCGCGGCTCTCGCGCACGGTGGAGTCCGGCAGGCCCACCGTGGTGAAGGACGGCAGGCCCGGGGCCACGTCCACCTCCACGAGGACGTCGGCGGCTTCGATGCCGAACACCGTGGCTGAGCGCACCCGGGCTGGCATGGCGCCAGTGTCGGGACGCGCCCGCGGCCCGTCAACGACTCAAAACGGATACAGGCGCACCGGGTCTGCTACTCTCGGCTCACCGTGGACATCGCCGCCGTCAGGCTGGATCGTGAGCTGCCGCTGCCCGCCTTTGCTCGGCCGGGTGACGCGGGGCTCGACCTGCGCGCCTCGGAGGCCGTGACCCTCAAGCCCGGCGAGAGGCGGCTCGTCCCCACCGGGCTCGCCGTCGCCATCCCCGAGGGCCACGCGGGGTTCGTGCTGCCGCGCTCGGGCCTGGCGATGCAGAAGGGCGTGACGGTGCTCAACGCGCCGGGCCTCATCGACTCGGGCTACCGCGGTGAGCTCAAGGTGCTGCTGATCAACCACGGCGACGAGGCCGTCGGGATCGAGCGCGGCGAGCGCATCGCCCAGCTGGTCGTCCTGCCCGTGGCGCACGCGCGCCTCGTCGAGGAGGAGCGGCTGCCCGACTCCGCCCGCGGCGCGGGCGGCTTTGGGAGCACGGGACGCTGACGCCGGCTACTGGTTGAGCCGGCGCTTCGCGAAGCCGAGGAGGCCCTGGGGCATGAAGATGACCATGGCCGTGAAGATGATCCCGACGGGGATCAGGGAGTACTCGGTGAAGTAGCGCGAGAGACCTTCGCGCAGAAGCAGGAAGAAGGCCGCGCCCACGATGGGCCCGACCAGCGTGCCCATGCCGCCCATGACATTGAAGATCACGGCCTCGCCGGAGATGAGGAAGAAGACGAAGTCGGGCGCCGCGAACTTGTTCTGGATCGCGTAAAGGATGCCCGCCAGCCCCGCGAAGAGCCCCGAGAGCATGACCGCCACGATCTTGTAGCGCTCGACGGAATAGCCGATGGCCCGCGCGCGGGGCTCGTTCTCGCGGATGGCCTGCAGCACCATGCCGAAGGGCGATTGCGTGACGCGGCGGAGGATCAGAAAGGAGACCGTCACCACGGCGAGCACGAACCAGTGCAGTGTCTCCGAGGTGAAGGGGACCGAGAAGAGGCCGGGAATGGAGAGGGCAGGGCGCGCGAAGTTGAGCCCGTTCTCGCCGCCCGTCACCTCCGTCCAGGTGAAGATGATGACGTAGAAGATCTGCGAGAACACCAGCGTCGTGATCGCGAAGTAGATGTCCCGCAGGCGTGTGGCGAAGTAGGCGACGAAGCTGGCCACCACGGCGGCGGCGGTGAGCCCGGAGAGCAGGGCGAGCCACAGGTTGGCGGGCTTGACGGCCAGCAGCGCGGCCGCCGCCCCGTACATCCCCAGCCCGAAGAAGACCGAGTGGCCGAAGGAGACCATCCCGGTGTAGCCGATGAGGATGTCCAAGGACATGCCGAGCAGGCCCCAGATCAGGATCTCGGTGACGAAGCGCCGCCAGAACTCGGGCAGCACGAGCGGGGCCACGACTAGGAGAGCCAGGATGACGCAGAAGCCGATCCAGTAGGAGGTGGCGGGACGTCGCATGGCTATTTGGGTGTCGGCACGAAGAGGCCGGTCGGCCTGAAGAGGAGCGTGAGGATCAGGGCCACGAAGGAGACGATGACCGCCTGGGAGGGGCTCACGATCAGCGAAGCGTAGGCTTCGAGCAGGCTGATGAAGATGGACGCGAGGATCGAGCCGCCAAGATTGCCCATCCCGCCCACCACGACCACGATGAAGGCGCGCAAGGTGAAGTCCGCGCCGATGTTCTGGGTGACGCCGGCCAGGGGTCCGAAGAGCACACCGCTGGCGGCCGCCATTCCCGCGCCGATCGCGAAGACGGCGATGTGAAGCGACGGGACCGGAATGCCCATCGCTTGGGCCATGACGCGATCTTGCATGGCGGCGCGGATCCAGATGCCGAACTTTCCGTACTTGAGGAAGAGGTAGAGCGCGCCGATGATGGCCGCGGAGAGCAGGGCCGTGGCGATCCGGTACCAGGGGTACTGGAGGTAGAAGAGCGTAAACTGCCCCGTGATCGGTTCCTGGAGCTTCCGCGCCGAGGGGCCCCACTGCCAGAGCGCGTACTTCTGGAGCACGAGGGAGATCCCGAACGTGGCGAGAATCGTCGTGAGGGGGTCGCGGCCGAGGAGCGGCCGGAGCGTGCTCACCTGGAGAACCGCTCCGAACGCTGCGATGGCGAGCGTTGCGACGATCAGAGCGAGCCAGAAGTTCCCCGTCACGGCGAGGGTGGTGGCGCCGGTGAAGGCCCCGAGCATCACCAGCTCCCCGTGGGCGAAGTTCACCACGTCCATGATCCCGAAGATGAGCGTCAGCCCCGAGGCCACGAGCGCCAGGATCATGCCGTTGACGAGGCCGTTGATGGTCTGGATGAGGATCTGATCGAAGGGGATGCCCACGGCCCTCAGACTCCCAGGTATTGGTGAATGACTGCGTGGTTGGCTTGGAGGTCGGCCGCGGGCGCATGGTGGCGGACCACGCCCTTCTCCATGATGTAGACGCGCTCCGATGCCTCGAGGGTCAATGGCACGTTCTGCTCTACCAGGAGGATCGCCACCCCGTCGCGGTGCAGCACCTCGATGATCTCGCGGATCTGGGAAACCATCCTCGGCATGAGCCCTTCGGTCGGCTCGTCGAGGAGAATGATCTTGGGCTCGAGCATCATCGCGCGCGCGATGGCCAGCATCTGCTGCTCGCCGCCCGAGAGCGTGCCGCCGGCTTGGTTCCGCCGCTCAGCCAGCACCGGGAACGAGGCGTATATCTTGTCGAGAAGCGCCGTGCGCCGGGCCTCGGTCACGCCGGGGCGGTCGAGGCCGGTGCGCAGGTTCTCCATGACCGACAGGAGGCGGAAGATGCGCCGGTCCTCGGGTACCCAGGCGATGCCCAGGTGCGCCACGTGGTGCGACGCCATGCCGCCGATCTCGCGCCCCTCGAAAGTGACGCTGCCCTCCGACGGGCGCACGAGGCCCATGACGGTCTTGAGCGTCGTGCTCTTGCCGACGCCGTTCCGGCCGAGCAGCCCCACCACCTCCCCGGCCCGGACCTCGATGGACACACCGTGGAGGATGTGGGACTTGCCGTAGTACGTATGGACGTTGTCGAGAGTCAGCATCAGGTCTTGAGGTAGACCTCTTGCACGCGCGGGTTGGCCTGGATCTGGGCCGGCGTGCCCTCGGCCAGCACCTCGCCGTAGTGGAGCACCGTGATGGTCTTGGCGAGCCCCATCACCACCTCCATGTCGTGCTCGACGATGACGATGGTCAGGTCCTTCGCGATCCGCCGTACCAGCTCGACCGTGATTCGGGTCTCGCTGACGCTCATGCCCGCGGTCGGCTCGTCGAGGCAGAGGAGCTGGGGCTCGGTCGCCAGCGCGATGCCGATTTCCAGGTTCCGCTGGGCGCCGTGGGAGAGGTTGGCCGCCAGCTCGTCCTCCGCCTCTCGGAGTCCGACGGAGTCCAGCACCGCGCGGGCCCGGTCGAGGACGTCCGGGAACGAGAAGCGGTTGCGCACCATGTTCCAGGCGTGGCGGCGTGACTGCGCGGCAATCCGGACGTTCTCGAGAACGCTCGCGCCGGGCAGGATGTTGGTGATCTGGTAGGAACGCGCGAGGCCCTTGTGCGAGACTTCGTTTGGCGGCAAGCCGGCCACGTCCTCGCCGTTCAGGAAGATCCGGCCGGATGTCGGCCTCAGCACACCGGTGATGCAGTTGAAGAAGGTGGATTTGCCCGCTCCGTTCGGGCCGATGATGGCCCGGATCTCGCCGCGCTGGATGGCGATGCTGACCTTGTTGACGGCCGTCAGCCCGCCGAAGCGCATGGTCAGCTCCTCGGTGCGCAGGATGGGGCCGGAGGCGGCGCCCCGGTCGTTGCCGGCCGGGGCCACCGCCTCCTGGGAGCGGTCAGCGGCCACTACGCGAACTTGCAGGCCGGCGGCACGATGGTCTTTTCCTTCGGGATGGTCTCGAGGATCCGGTGCTTGTTGTCCTTGATGTCGAAGATGAACTGGCGGAGGAAGGCCTGGTGGTCCTCCTTCCGCAGCGTCTTGTCGCCCTGCGGGAAGTCGTCGGATTCCTTGACCTCCATCCCCTCCAGGGCCTCGATGAGCTTCATGGTGTCCTCGCGGCCGCGGAAGCCCGACTTCTGGATCCCGAGCTTGAGGAAGTTGGTGGCCTCAAAGTTGGACTGGACGTAGCGGTCGGCCTTGGGTCCCGATGGGTCGATTGCCTTGAGCCGCGCGGCGGCATCGTCGTAGAACTTCTTGTGGTAGGGCGTATTCAGCGGCGGATCGAGGACCGGGACGTAACGGTTGACGCCCACGAAGCCCTCGACCTTCTGACCGAGCGCGGCTAGATGGGTCGACTCGGCCACGGCGCCGTCGCCCGCGAGCTTGTACTTCTTGGTCAGGCCGAGGTCGTAGGCCTGGTTGACGAAGGTGACGGCCGGCCCGCCGAAGAGGATCCCGAAGAGGCCGTCGAAATTGCCCTGGATCTTCGAGAGGAAGGCCGTCATGTCGGCCGTGCCGAGCGGGACGCCCGTGGTGCCCACGGTCTCACCGCCCTCCTTCTTGATCTGCTCGATGTAGGCATCGCGGGTGGTCTGGCCCCATGCGTAGTCGAGGAAGACGATGTGCCACTTCTTGCCCATCTTGTTGACGAGGTGCGGCGCGAAGGCCACGGCCTGGGACGGTGCGTAGTCGAAGGGACGGAAGGTGTAGCGGCTGCACTTGGTGGTGGTGATCGTGGTGTCCAGGCACACGCCGATCATGTTCAGGACCTTGTGCTCCTCGTAGACGGGCATGCAGGCCAGGCAGACGTTGGAGAGGTAGCCGCCCACGTGGGCGTCGATCTTGTCGTCGATCACCAGCTTCTCGGCCCTGCGCCGGCCCACGTCGGGCTTGGACTCGTAGTCGCCGATGAGAAGCTCGATGGGCCGGCCGTTGAGGCCGCCCGACTTGTTGATGCGGTCCACGGCCATCTGCACGCCGATCAGCGCCGTCTTGCCGCCCGCGGCGGCCGCGCCGCTGAGCGGTTGCAGCGTACCGACCTTGTACGCCTTGGCCTGGCCGAAGGCGTCCCTCCACCAGGCGGGCACGGCCACGGTGGCGCCAAGCGCCCCTGCCGCCGCGACGCCGAACCCGAGGAACCGGCGCCGGGTGGTCTTGCCGCTATACCAGAAATCTTCAGCTTGAGCCCACTTCTCCGCTTTCCATCTCTCTGCCATGGTGTCAGGCCTCCTTGCGGTCGTTAGGGTTGCTGCTCGGCCACGGCCTCGAGAGCCGCGGTGAATGCTTGGACGGTCCGCTGGATGTCTTCTTCACTGTGAGCGAGGGAAACGTAGATCTTCTGAGCCGCCTTGACCACGCCCCGTTCGAGGAGCGCGCGGGTGAAGGCGGCGTGCAGGGCCCGGTCGGCCGTCAGCGTGGCCCGGTAGTCGGTGATGGGGCGGTCGGTGAAGTAGATCTCGAAGACGGGCGCCTCGCCCGCCACCTGCGCCTGGAAGCCCGCGCGCCTCGCGGCCTCCGCGAGCGCAGTCTTGACGCGATTGCCTGTCGCGAAGAGACGCTCGTAGGCGCCCGGCTTGCGCAGCTCGGCGAGCGTGGCCAGCCCCGCGGCGGCCGCCACCGGGTTGCCGTTGAGCGTGCCCGCCTGCTGGACGAACTCACCCGTTGCCTCCATGGCGGGCGCCAGGTGGCGCATGATCTCCTCGCGCCCGACCACGGCCGCCAGCGGGAAGCCGCCGCCGATGATCTTGCCCACCGCCGCGAGATCCGGCACGACGCCGTAGTACTCCTGGGCGCCGCCGTAGGCGAAGCGGAAGCCCGTCACGATCTCGTCGAAGATGAGCGGCACGCCGTAGCGACGCGTGACCTCGCGCACGCCCGCCAGGAAGCCCCTGTCCGGGATGATCAGCCGCTGGAAGGGCTCCATGATCACGGCCGCCAGGCTCTCGTGGTGGGCGGCGATGATGGCCTCGGTCTCCCCAAGATCGTTGAAGGGCGCGATCAGCACCTCCTCGCCGATGGCGTGGGGGATGCCGGCCGAGTCGGGCGTGGGCGCGGGGAAGGCCTTGGGCGCCTTCGGCCCCACGCTCATCAGGGAGTAGTCGTGGGTGCCGTGGAAGCCGCCCTCGAACTTCAGGATCTTGTCGCGCTTGCGGAAGGCCCGTGCCACGCGCAGCGCGAAGAACGTCGCCTCGCTGCCGGAGGAGGTATAGCGCACCTGCTCGGCGCAGGGCATGGCGCGGCAGATCTCCTCGGCCAGGGCCACGGCGGGCTCGGAGAGCTGGAAGTACGTGGTCCCCCGGCTGAGCTGCGCCTCGACGGCCGCGATCACCGCCGGGTGGGCATGGCCCAGCACCATGGGGCCCGAGCCCAGGAGGTAGTCGAGGTACTCGCGCCCGGAGAAGTCGTAGAGGTGGGCGCCCCTGGCTTCCTTGACGATGAACTGCAGATCATCGGGAGCGTAGTAGCCGCCGAGCACACCACCGGGGAAGCGCCGCACGACCGTGCGTAGCAGCGCGGTTTCCTCGGGACTGCGCGGCGTCGTGGGATTCTGTGGCGCCATCAGGTGGCCCCCCTTATACCGCAAGGCGCCCGGTCCCGCAAGCGGCCGGGGGCGCGCCCGGCCTCCACGAAGTTCCCGGGGCCCACGGCCATCGTCAGTGCTCGGGGACCAGAACGACCTTGCCGAAGACCTCCCGCCCCTCGAGGATGCGGTGTCCCTCCCGCGCCTCGGTGAGCGGCAGCACGCGGTCCACCACCGGCCGCAGCTTGCCCGCCTCCAGCAGCTTCACCAGCGTCTGCAGCTCGCGCTTGGTGCCGTGGTTGGAGCCGATGATCGAGAGCTGCTTGTGGAAGATGTAGTTGACGTCCGCGGTGACCTGGTAGCCCGACGTCCCGCCGCAGGTGACGAGCCGCCCCATGCGGGTGAGGGAGCGGACCGCGCGGTCCCACGTCTCGGTGCCGGTGTTCTCGAAGACCACGTCAACGCCCCGCTTGCCCGTGACCTTCATGACCTCCTGGTAGAAATCGTCCGTGCGGTAGTTGATGAGGACGTCCGCCCCGAGCTCTCGCAGGCGCGGGAACTTGTCGTCGGAGCCGACGCAGGCGATGACGCGGCACCCCATGAGCCGGCCGATCTGCACAGCGGCCACGCCGATGCCGCTGGCCGCGGATAGGACGAGCAGGTCCTCGCCCGACCGGAGGTTGGCCCGCGTGACGAGCATGTGCCACGAGGTGAGAAACGCGATGTTGCAGGCGGCCGCCTCCTCGTAGGACATCCCCTGGTAGAGGGGCACGAGGTTCTTCTCGGGGACCTTCACGTACTGGGCGTAGCCGCCCCACACGTGGGCGCCGACGTAGCGGTAGTCCACGCAGCAGTTCGGCTCGCCGACGAGGCACTGCTCGCAGTGGCCGCAGCCCAGGGCGGCGTACACGACCACCGGGTCCCGCGGCTTGAGGTGCGTGACCTCGGAGCCGACCTCGGCCACGTCCCCGGCGATGTCGCCGCCCAGGATGTGGGGCAGGCGCTCGTTGGGGCGGTAGGTGCCCGCGCGCGTCATGACGTCGTAGTAGTTGAGGGCCGTCGCCCGCACCTTGACGAGGACGTCCCGGGGGCCGAGCGTGGGCGTCTCGATGTCCTCGTAGCGGAGGACGTCGATGTCGCCGTACTCGTGGAAAACGACGGCCTTCATCGACCGAACCACTCGCGCAGCGGGCGCACGATCAGGCCGGCCTTCTCCAGGCCCTCACGGACCGCGCGCACGATCTTGTGCGCGTCGGGGCTGTCGCCGTGGATGCAGATGGTCTGGATATCGACGTCGATGAGCGTACCGTCGATGGTGCGGATCTTCCCCTCGTTCGCCATCATGACGGCGTGGTCGGCCGCCTGCTGGGGGTCGGCGATCATGGCGTGCGGCCCGGCCTTGCGTGGCACCATCTGCTTGTCCGCCTGGTACATTCGGTCGGCGAACCCCTCGCTCACGATCCGGACCCCGGTCTTCTTGGCCTCGGCCTCGTACTTGGTGTCGGAGAGCGTGAAGAGGAACAGATTCTTGTCCATCTCCATCACGTTCTCAGCCGTCGCCCGGACCAGCGCGGGATACTGCTCGAACATCGAGTAGTGTACGCCGTGCGGCTTGACGTGCTGGAGCTCGACGCCGGCCGCCTTGCAGAAGGCCCAGAGCGCTCCGGTCTGGTAGCGGTGGTAGTCCTTCATCTCCTGGGGCGTCACGTCGATGGCGCGCCGTCCGAAGCCCATCAGGTCAGGCATGCCGGGATGGGACCCGATGGCGACGCCGTGCCGGACGGCCAGCTCCACCGTCCGGCGCATCACGTGGGGGTCGCCGGCGTGGAATCCGCAGGCGATGTTGGCCGACGTGATGTTGGGCATGACCTCCTCGTCGTGGCCGAGGGTCCAGCGGCCGTAGCTCTCCCCCATGTCGCAGTTGATGTCGACGTACTTCGCCATCGTCTCCCTCCCTGAGGTTGTCGCCATGGCCGGGGGCACGGCTTCCTGAGAACGTAGTCCTCGCGTCCTCCACGCTCGCCCGCTTCTCCCCTGCCGACTTCGCCTTGGCCGCCAGCCGGCGGCGCGCGGCGACGAAGTCGTACCAGGATGCCTTCAGCCCAGGAGCTCCCAGCGTGCCTGGTAGCGGTCGAGCAGCTCACTGGTGCGCGGGTCCATCGGGTGCTCGCGCTCGGGTACCTCCACGTGCTTGGCCTCGCCGCAGAGCGCGGTGGTGAAATACCGCTGGCCGGTGTCGTTGATCATGGTGACGATCGACGGCAGCTCCGGGTGACGGCGGGCCAGCTTGAGGGCGGCGGCCACGTTGGCGCCGCTGGAGATGCCGCAGAAGATCCCTTCCTCGGCGGCGGCCCGGCGCGCGGCCTCGATAGCCTCCGCCGTGGTCGTGGTGATGACACCGGTGAGGTGGGTGACGTCGAGGTTCTCGGGGATGAAGCCGTCGCCGATGCCCTCGATGCCGTGCGGGCCCCACGTCCGGCGGGTCAGCATCGCGCACTCGTCGGGCTCGACGGCGTAGAGCTTGACCTTCGCGTCGCGCTCGCGCAGGAAGCGCCCCACGCCGGTGATCGTCCCGCCGCTGCCCTGCACGTCCACGAAGGCGCCGACGACGCCTCCGCACTGCTCCCAGATCTCGGGGCCGGTCGTGTGGTAGTGGGCGTCGACGTTGTTGGGGTTGTCGAACTGTCCGGGCACCCAGTAGGCGCCGGGAGCGGCGCGCCGGATCTCCTCCAGGCGCTCGACGGCGAGGTCCACGTCGCTTTCCCCGCCGGGCGTGAAGACGATGTCGGCGCCGTAGGCCCGCATCATCTTCTTCCGCTCGTCGCTCATACCCTCGGGCATGACGATCGTGCAGCGGTAGCCCTTGACGGCGGCGGCGAAGGCGCAGGCGATGCCGGCGTTGCCGGTGGAGCACTCAAGCACCCGCATGCCGGGCTTGAGCTGGCCGCCGGCCTCCGCCCGCGCGAACATGTGCAGGTAGATCCGGTCCTTCACGCTGCCGGTCGGTCCGTACCACTCGATCTTCACGTAGACGGGCGGCTTGAGTCCCGCCGTCAGCCGGTTCAGCCGCACGAGCGGCGTGCGGGCGACGGCCTGGGCGATCGAATCGAGAGCAGTACGGTACGCGTCCCACTGGGTTGGCACGGCGCGCAGTGACCGATACGCTAGGAAGACAGTCCGGAGGCCCGCAGCGCCAGGCGGATGCGGTGACGCTCGTCGTCCGAGACCGGCGTGAGCGGGGGCCGCACGTGGGCGGCCGGGATGCGGCCGAGGAGGGCCAGCGCCTCCTTCATGCGGTTGTGCATGTCCACGAAAGGCGGCGCGTAGAACACGTTCACGAGCGGGGCCAGGCGCTCGTTGACGCGGTGGGCGCCCACGAGGTCGCCCGCCTTGACCGCGGCCAGAAGCTCGGCCTGGAGATCTGCGGCGACGCTGCCCATGCCCGAGATACAGCCGTCGGCGCCCAGGCAGAAGCTCGCCATGAGCGACATGGTGAAGGAGGAGAGCATGGCGACGGGACGCCCCGAGGCGCGGAGCGCGCGCAGGTTCTTCTCGTAGGCGACGATGTCGTTCGACCAGTCCTTGACGCCCACGACCGTGGGGATCTTGCAGAGCTCGCTGAGCGTCTCGGGCGAGTAGCCGATGCCTGACGAGGGTGGGTACTCGAAGACGATCAGCGGCAGGTCCACGCCGTCCGCCAGCATGGAGAAGTGGCGCAGCACCATGTCGGGCTTCACCTGCGCGCCCCACATGAAGATGGTCGGCGGGAAGACCAGAAGCCCCGAGGCGCCCGCGGCCTTGGCGTCGCGTGCCAGCTCGATCGCCTCGTGAGTACCGTCCGAGTAGACGCCCGCGATGATCGGCACCTTGCCGCCCACTTCCTCGAGTGCGAGGGCCAGCGCCCGCTTCCGCTCCTCGCGCGAGAGCGACGAGACCTCGGCCGCATGGCCGTTCGCCACGATGGCCGTCACGCCCTTCGTGTCCGCCAGCCAGCGCAGGTGCTTCTTGTACGCCGCCACGTCGATCTGGAGGTCGGCGGTGAAGGGGAGCAGGTTCGCCGGGATGCATCCCGAGAATCGGTAGCCGTTGTTCATGGCCACGAAATTACCACGCCTTGGGTGACGACGCTACCACGTGAGTTGCTCGGCTCGCCTGCGGCTGCGCCTCGCGCTACCACCGGCCGATCTCGTCGGCGATCTGCTTGGTGGTGAGGACGCGGGCGTAGGCGCGGCGGATGATGTCGAGGGTGGCGCGCTGGATCTCGGGCCAAAGGGTGGCCGTCCCGTCCTCGACGACCGTCATGCGGTACTCGCGGTTCATGCCGCCGACCGCCGTTGCCAGCACGCAGATGTCTGTCATCGTGCCCGTGAGCACCAAGTGGGTGACGCCGCGGGCGCGGAGCGCAGCGTCCAGCGGCGTGCCGCTGAATCCGTCGTAGTGGAACTTGGTCACGACAAGCTCGTCCGGGCGGGGCTGGAGCGCGGGCACGACGCGGAGATTGGCCTCGCCCTCGAGGCAGGAAGAGGACGGCATGCCGAACCCGCGAGGAGCGCCCGGGGCGGCCCTGCGGTGTTCGGGATGCAGCTCGCCCACCAGGAGAGCCGCCCGCTCGGAGTAGGTGAACTCGGTGAAGAGGACGGGCAGGCGCTTCTTGCGAAAGAGGTCGAGGAGCGTGTGGATCTGCGGGACGATGTCGCGGGCGGGCGGGACTTCCATCGCCTCGCCGGGATCGAGGAAGGCGCGCTGCATGTCCACGACCACGAGAGCCGTTTTGCCGGGGGCCGGCTTCAGCGCTGCTTCAAAAGCCTCGGTGCGATCGCTCAATGCTCGGCGTCGAAAACTGTCTTCGTGAGTTGCTCGGCTCGCCTGCGGCTGCGCCTCGCCCTACCACGTGAGTTGCTCGGCTCGCCTGCGGCTGCGCCTCGCCCTACCACGCCGCCACAGAAAAGGCGTTCGGGATGTGGCGGATGGCCTTGACGCCGCCTTCGTCGTTCACCACCACCGCCACGACGTCGAAGCGGCAGGGCTGCTCGCGAAGGCGCTTGGAGCGGAGGTAGCTCTGCGCCAGCTTGCCGAGCTTGTTCTGCTTGCGCGTGTGGACGCCGGCCTGGGGTGGCGGCGCGTTCTCGATGTCCTTGCGCGTCTTGACCTCGACGAAGACGAGGGTCTTGCCCTGTTTCGCGACGAGATCGATCTCGCCGACGCGCGTGCGGACGTTCTTCTCGAGGATGTCGTACCCGCAGCGCGTCAGAAAGCGGGCCGCCTCCTCTTCACCCTTGATGCCTGTGGCTTTCCTCGTGTCAATCGGCACGGTTCACTCCTCTATGCCTGTAAAGCTCCGGCGGTGCAAGGGACACGGCCCGTGAGCCAGCAGCGCGGCCCTGTGGTCGGCGGTCGGGTAGCCCTTGTGCCGCCCGAAACCGTACTGCGGGTACTCCCGGTCTGCCTCTGCCATCATTCTGTCCCTCGCCACCTTGGCGATGATCGATGCGGCGGCCACCGTGGCCGACCGCTGGTCTCCCCTGACCAGGTTGCGCTGCGGGCAGCGCAGCCCCTCGAGCTTCACGAAATCCGTCAGCACCAGCTCCGGCTCGACGCCGAGCGCCGCGAGCGCCCGTCCCATGGCCTGCCGCGTCGCTTCGAGCACGTTGACGCGGTCGATGGTCGCCGCGTCCACTGACCCGACCGCCACCGCCATCGCGCGGGCGCGAATGACGGCGTCCAGCTCTTCCCGACCGGCCCGCGTCAACCGCTTCGAGTCGTCCACGCCGCCGATCCGCGTGCCCGGTTCCACCCCCCCCGCCGCCGCCCCCACCGGCCCCGCCAGC
>Ga0080064_1005677_pt1 | contig 14319 bp, 11 predicted proteins | sample Subgrocontami54m_FD_69260 | JGI IMG/M metagenome (GOLD analysis project Ga0080064, IMG submission 69260) | Subsurface groundwater microbial communities from S. Glens Falls, New York, USA - GMW46 contaminated, 5.4 m (SPADES assembly) (version 2) ...
CCGCCTCGAGAGCTGCGGGAGCGGGCGCGCCCCCCACGAGCCGGCCGCCATGTTCGACAGTCCCGCCGGCCCGCCCAGAAAACCCGTATTGGCGGCGACGAACAGCAGCCCCGCCTCGAGCGCCAGCACGATCAGCAGGCCGCCCTGGTTGGCGAGCGCGCTGCCGAGGTCGAGGTGCCCGATGATCGAATTGAACACCACGGCATTGAGCGTCTGCCCCGGGCTTGCCGCAGCATCCCACAGCAGGTAAAGCAGCATGATGCCGCCAGCGGTGAACGCGAGCGAGGTCGCCATGTAGAACATCGTCCACTTGCCGGTAGCCACACGCGGTTCGGCCAGGGTGTTGACGTTGTTCGACACCGCCTCGAGACCGGTATAAGTGCCGCCGCCCTGGGAATAGGCGAGCATCATGGTCGAAACGACGAAGATCCAGCCGGTCTCGCGCGCCAGCGCAGAGGTTTCGCCGAGAGTGTCGGGAATGAGTCCCGGCAGCCGTTCCGCATGCGCGTAGATGCCGTAGCCGATCAGGAACACGTGTATGACGACGAAACCGATGAAAATCGGCAGCAGCACCTTGATCGCTTCTTTCATGCCGCGCAGATTGAGCGTCACCAGCACGCCGAGCATCACGCATTCGAACGCAATCTTGAACGGGTGCAGCGCCAGCGGCAGCAGGCTGAACAGCGCGTCGGCACCGCTCGCGACCGAGATCGCAATGGTCAGCACGTAGTCGACGATCAGCGCTGCGCCCGACACCAGCCCGGCGTGGGGTCCGATCAGGTCGGTGGCAACCTTGTAGCCGCCGCCGCCATTCGGAAACAGCTCGATCACCTGGTTGTAGGCGAGAGAGATGACAAACACCGTAAGCGCAATTGCCACCGCGAGGTAGAGCCCGAACTGGGTATGGGTGCCGAGCGCGAGATAGGCCTCTTCCGGTCCGTAGCACGAGGACGAGAGGCCGTCCGCTCCGAGTCCCACCCACGCGAAGAATGCAATCAGCGCAATGTGCTTGCGCGTGGCCGGGTCCAGCGGATCGAGCGGCGCGCCGGTAAGCAAGCGGCGCAGGGTCGTGAACACTGGCATCGGTGCTTGCGCGATATGAGTGGGGGGCCAGCGATTGAAATCCGGGCTTGCAGGCTTCATGATAGCGTAGTTCCGATTCCGGAACCAAATTGGAGGCATGATGAAACAGCCGATCCACACCGCCGCCGCGCCGCAGGCGATCGGCACTTACTCGCAGGCGATACGCTGCGGAGATACCGTGTACCTGTCGGGCCAGATCGGGCTCGATCCGGCGACGATGCAGCTGGTCGAAGGCATCGATGCACAGATCCATCGCGTGTTCCAGAACCTGCGGGCGGTGGCCGTTGCGGCCGGCGGCAGTCTCGATCACGCGGTGAGGGTCACGGTGTATCTGACCGACTTGTCCCACTTTGCGCGCGTCAACGAAATCATGGCGACGTATTTCGGCCAGCCCCACCCTGCGCGCGCCGCGCTCGGCGTCGCGAGCCTGCCGCGCGGTGCGCTGATCGAAATCGACGCCATTTTGAATTTGGCGTGAGCCCCAACCTCTCGCTGGCGAAGCTCGGCAAGGCGACGCTCGAGAGGCTCGCCAGGCTCGGCATCCACCGTGAGTTCGACTTCGTGCTGCATCTGCCGCTGCGTTACGACGACGAGACTCATCTTTGGCCCATCGGCGAGGCGCCGCACGGCGAAATCGTGCTGGTCGAAGGCACCGTCGTCGACAACGCCATCAAGTACCGGCCCAAGCGCCAACTGGTATGCACGGTCGAAGACGCATCCGGCGCGCTGGTGATGCGCTTGCTGAATTTCTATCCGAGCCAGGCGAAGCAGCTCGCGCCCGGTGCGCGCGTGCGCCTCTTCGGCGAAATCCGGCAGGGATTCTTCGGCGCCGAGATGGTGCACCCGAAATATCGCGTGGTGCGCGGGAACGTGCCGGTGGCCGACACGCTGACGCCGGTTTATCCGGCCACCGCGGGCCTGAGCCAGGCCAATCTGCAGCGCATGGTGCACGAGGCGCTGGCGGCAAGCGACCTGAGCGACACCCTGCCGGCCGAACTGCTGGCGAAGTTCAGGCTGCCGGTGTTCCGCGAGTGCGTGAGCTTCCTGCATCATCCGCCGCCCGCTGCCGGGCGCGCGGCGCTGCAGGACCGCACGCACCCGGCATGGCGCCGCATCAAGTTCGACGAACTGCTCGCGCAGCAGTTGTCGATGCGCATCCACTACGATCGCAGAAAAAGCGTCAGCGCACCGCCGCTGCCGCCGCGGGGACAGCTCACGCACGCGCTGCTCGAGCGCTTGCCGTTCAAACTCACGCGCGCCCAGCACCAGGTGATCGCCGAAATCCGCACCGATCTTGCGCGCCCCCACCCGATGCAGCGCCTGCTGCAGGGCGACGTCGGCAGCGGTAAGACGATCGTGGCCGCGCTCGCCGCGCTGCAGGCGATCGAAAACGGTTTTCAGGTCGCGATCATGGCGCCCACCGAAATCCTCGGCGAGCAGCATTTCAACAAGTTCTCGGGCTGGCTCACCGCGCTCGGCGTGTCGGTGGTGTGGCTCGCCGGCAATCTCGCACGCAAACAAAAGCGCGCGACATTGGCGCAGGTGGCGGCGGGAGATGCGCAGATCGCGATCGGCACGCACGCCCTGTTTCAGGACGAAGTCAAATTTCGCAACCTCGGTCTGGCTATCGTCGATGAACAGCACCGCTTCGGCGTGCATCAGCGGTTGGCGCTGCGGCGCAAAGGCACCCGCGCCGGGGGTGCTGCGCAGCCGCATCAGCTGATGTTGAGCGCGACGCCGATTCCGCGCACCCTGGCGATGACCTACTACGCCGATCTCGACGTGTCGGTGATCGCCGAAATGCCGCCCGGGCGCACGCCCGTCGCAACCCGACTGGTGTCGGACGCGCGGCGCGACGAAGTGATCAAGCGCGTGCGCGACGCCTGTATCGAAGGCAGCCAGGCGTACTGGGTGTGTCCATTAATTGAGGACTCGGAGGCGCTGCAGCTGCAAACCGCGCTCGACACCTACCAGCGATTGCTCGCGACTTTTCCCGAGCTCAGGGTCGGGCTGGTGCACGGCCGGCTGCCCGCGGCCGGGAAAGCGGCCACGATGCAGGCGTTTCAGAGCGGCGAAATACAGCTGCTGGTGGCGACCACCGTAATCGAAGTCGGAGTCGATGTGCCGAACGCGACGCTGATGGTGGTCGAGAACGCGGAGCGCATGGGGCTCGCGCAGCTGCACCAGTTGCGCGGGCGCGTCGGCCGCGGCGCGGCGAGAAGCACCTGCATCCTGCTTTATCAGAATCCGCTTTCCCCGCTCGCGCGCGAGCGGCTCAAGATCGTTTTCGAGACCACCGACGGCTTCGAGATCGCGCGTCACGACCTGCGTCTGCGCGGCCCCGGCGAGCTGCTCGGCGCGCGCCAGAGCGGCGTGCCGATGCTGCGCTTCGCCGACCTCGAAACCGACCTCGACCTGCTCGAAGCGGCGCGCAACGCCGCGCAGCGGATACTGCCGCTGCATCCCGCGGTCGCCGAGCGCCATTTGCAGCGCTGGCTCGGCGGCAAGCAGCAATTTCTGCGGGTCTAGCGGGATGCGGAAATCTCCCTCCCGCGTCATGGTGAGCGCAGCTTGGCGATGACGGTTCGGGGATGCAGGCAAATTGCCGCCGCTGAGCGATAATAGCGATAAACATCCTGCGCCGATGAAACCCTCCGGTATCGATAAGCTCTGGCACCCGCTTCCCGCGTGTTCCGACGCACGGCTGCGGCAATGGCTGCTGGACCGCGGCTCGCTGACGCGGCGCATACAGTCGCGCTGCGAGCGCTTTCGCGTCGAGGTCCTGTCGCAGCGCATCGCCGTGGCCGATCGCGACGAATACGCCGTCCTCGGCGCGCGCACGGGCGCGCGCTGCGTGGTGCGCGAGGTGAGTCTCCATTGCGGCCAGCGGCCGGTGATATTCGCGCATTCCGTGGTCGAGCGGCGCGCGTTGCGCGGGCCGTGGCGCATGCTGGTCACGCTCGGCGCACGGCCGCTCGGATCGGCGCTGTTCGCCGATCCGCGCATCCAGCGCCACGCGCTGCGTTATCGCCGGCTCAATCCGCGGCACGAGCTGTATCGGCGCGCTTGCGAACTGCTCGAACGACCGCCGGCGTGCCTGTGGGCGCGGCGTTCGGGGTTCGTGCGGCACGGTTCGCGCCTGCTGGTGACGGAAGTGTTTCTACCCGCTATCCTTGAGCTCGGGTTATGACCATCACCGAGCGGCTCGATATCTACGAGAAGCTGATGCGGCTCGACAAGCCGATCGGCATCCTGCTCCTGTTGTGGCCGACGCTGTGGGGGCTGTGGATCGCTTCCGCCGGATCGCCCAAGCCGGAGGTGGCAGTGATTTTCATGTTCGGCGTGGTGCTGATGCGCTCCGCGGGCTGCATCGTCAACGATTTCGCGGACCGCAATTTCGACCCCCACGTCGAACGCACCAGGAACCGGCCGCTTGCCGCCAGACTGATTTCGCCGCTGGAGGCGCTGCTGATTGCCGGCGGCCTGATCGAGCTCGCATTTCTGCTGGTGCTGCAGCTCAACGCGCTGACGATCAAGCTGTCGCTCGCCGCGTGTTTGCTGGCGGTGATCTACCCGTTTCTCAAGCGCGTCTTCTGGTTGCCGCAGGCATGGCTTGGCATCGCGTTCGGCTTCGGCATACCGATGGCGTTTGCCGCGCACCACGAGTTCGTTGCGCCGCTCGCGTGGGTCATGCTGGCGGCCAACATGTTCTGGGCGATCGCCTACGATACCGAGTACGCAATGGTCGATCGCGATGACGATGTGAAGCTCGGCCTCAAGTCCTCGGCGATCCTGTTCGGGCGCCTCGACGTGCCCGGCGTGATGGTCTGCCATGCGCTGTTTCTGCTGCTCATGGCGGCGGTCGGCTACTGGGCGCGGCTGGGTGTTTTCTACTTCGCCGGGCTGGCGATCGCGGTCGCGCTCACTGCTTACCAGGTTGCGCTGATACGCGGACGCCAGCGCGAGCGCTGCTTCGAGGCGTTCCTCAATAACAACTGGCTGGGTGCGGCGGTTTTTGGCGGCATTCTGGCCGACTATCTGCTGCCGCTGCCGCTGTTTCAGGGCCCGGCCGCCGCTATCGCGCACTGATCCGCCATGCAATATCGCGACCTCAGGGATTTTATCGCGCAGCTCGAGAGCCGCGGCGAATTGAAGCGCATTACGGTCGAAGTCGACCCGCGTTTCGAAATGACCGAGATCTGCGACCGCGTGCTGAAAGCGCAGGGCCCGGCGCTGCTGTTCGAAAAACCCAAGGGCCATCGCATGCCGGTGCTCGGCAACCTGTTCGGCACGCCATTGCGCGTCGCGCTTGGCATGGGCGCGGAAAAAGTCGAGACGCTGCGCGAAATCGGCCAGCTGCTCGCCACACTCAAGGAACCCGAAGTGCCGCGTGGGCTCAGGGACGCCTGGGACAAGCTGCCGCTGCTCAGGCGCGTGCTTACGATGGAGCCCAAGCTCGTCGGAGCCGCGCCTTGCCAGGAGCAGGTGTGGGAAGGCGGTGACGTCGATCTCGGCCGGCTGCCGATCCAGACCTGCTGGCCGGGAGACGCGGGCCCGCTGATCACGTGGGGGCTGACCGTCACGCGCGGTCCCCAGAAGAAACGCCAGAATCTCGGCATCTACCGCCAGCAGGTGATCGCGCCGAACAAGGTCATCGTGCGCTGGCTCAGCACACGCGGCGGCGCGCTCGATTACCGCGATCATTGCCTCGCCCATCCGCGCGCGCCGTTCCCGCTCGCGGTTGCGCTTGGCGCCGACCCGGCGACTATCCTCGGCGCGGTGACGCCGGTGCCCGACAGCCTGTCCGAATACCAGTTTGCCGGCCTGCTGCGCGGCGCGAAAACCGAAATCGTGAAATGTCTGAGCCACGATCTGCAGGTGCCTGCGGGCGCGGAAATAGTACTCGAAGGTTTCATCCAGCCCGGCGAGACCGCCCTCGAAGGCCCGTTCGGGGACCATACGGGCTATTACAACGAGCCAGCGCGGTTTCCGGTTTTCACCATCGAGCGCATCACGTCGCGCCGCGATCCGATCTATCACAGCACCTACACCGGCAAGCCTCCTGACGAGCCGGCGGTGCTCGGGGCGGCATTGAACGAAGTATTCGTGCCGCTGCTCGTGAAGCAGTTTCCCGAAATCGTGGACTTTTATCTGCCGCCCGAAGGCTGCTCGTACCGGCTCGCGGTGGTCAGTATCAAAAAGCAGTATCCGGGCCACGCCAAACGCGTGATGTTCGGCATCTGGTCGTTCCTGCGCCAGTTCCTGTACACCAAGTTCATCATCGTTACCGACGCGGACGTCAATGTCCGCGACTGGAAGGAAGTCATCTGGGCTTTGACCACGCGGGTCGATCCGGCGCGCGACACACTGATCGCCGAGAACACACCGATCGATTACCTGGATTTCGCCAGCCCGGTCGCCGGGCTGGGTTCGAAGTTGGGCATCGACGCGACCAACAAATGGTCGGCCGAAACCGTGCGCCCGTGGGGAGAACCGATCGCGATGGACCCTGCGGTGAAGGCGCGCATCGACGCGTTGTGGAGCACGCTCGGACTTTGAGGCAAAAAAAATAGCCGGGGGCGACCCGGCTATGTATATGTTGGTGCAGCTTTTTGGTTAGAACATTAGTACTGCGCCAAGTAATTCTACAGCGGCTACTTTTCCGCAAAAACTCGTAATGAGTTAACGCGTTGAGGTTAGCTTAAAGAAAAGACTTTAATTTGTCGATATAAGCCTGTTGATTTTTATATAAAACAATCTATTTTGTCGTATTTTGGCAACAATGATTACGTATCCTGTTGATTTAAATATGTTTTACATCTTTATATGAATTGAGGGTTCCGCTTAAAGCGGCCTCAGCGCCCATAAACCCACTTCAATAGCGCATCCTGGGGTCCCTGCGCTTCGGATGCCCGCGCATGGTTAATGATGCAAACCACCGCCATCATGCGTCCTCTGCGGTCGAGCACGTAGCCCGCCAGCGCCCGCACCCCGGACAAAGTGCCGGTTTTGATGTGCGCCTGACCCGCGATTCCGGCACCGGACAACCGTTTTCTCATGGTACCGTCGACCGCCACCAGCGGCAGCGACGCGGCAAGTTCGGGCATCACCGCGCTATGGTGTGCAGCGAGTAATAACTGGCCGAGGCTTTTCGCGCTGAGGCGCTCATTGCGCGACAGCCCGGAGCCGTTTTCAAGTACCAGCTCTGGAAATGCGAGCCGGCGGGAGGCAAGCCATTGCCTGATAGTGTGCGCTGACTTTTCGCCTGTAGCGGGAGCGCCGGAAACGATCGCGCCGAGCGCGAGATAGAGTTGGCGCGCCATGACGTTGTTGCTGAATTTATTGATGTCGCGCACGATCTCGGAGAGCGTTTGCGTCTGGTGTGCGAGGAGCAGTCGGGCGCCGGCGGGGGTCTCGGCCTCGCGCACACCACCTGCAAAGGTGCCGCCGAGTTCGCGCCACAGCAAGGTGAACAGGCCGTGCACATACTGGGGATGGTCGAGTACGCTGTAATTGCGCTGTTTCTCGCCGCACGCCACCGAATAATTGCCGCCGAAGAGTAGCCGCGCGCCCGCGCCGTTGCCCAGCGCTGTGAGCTTGAGCCGGCCCACCCAGTCGCCGCACGGCTCGTTGTCCAGCACGACGTTGTTTAGCACTTCCACTTGCGGCAGCGCAGGCTCGGCGATGATCGCAAGCCGGCGCCGCTCCGGGTCCGGGACGAACTGCAGCCGTATCGCCTTGAAATTCACCAGCAGCGCGTCGGGCGGCGTGTTGTAGGGGCGAGTCGGTTCGTTGTCGAAGCTCGCCGGATCGCTGTTTCTGGCACCGCTGAAGTAGCTGCGGTCGAGCACCAGATCGCCGCGAATTTCACGCATGCCCCGCGCACGCAGGCTGCGCAGCATCAGCCAGAAGTTTTCAAGCGTCAGGCGCGGGTCGCCATAGCCCTTGATGACGAGATTTCCATCGAGCACGTCGTCCCGCAGCGCGCCGGTGGCGTAGATCTCGGTTGCCCATCGGTACGCGGGGCCGAGCAGGTCGAGCGCGGCAAAGGTCGTGACCAGCTTGATGGTGGAGGCCGGATTCAGGGCCCGCTCTTCGCCCGAGGCGAGCAGCGGCCGCTGAGCATTGATTTCCTGCACAAAAATCCCGACGCTGGATTCCGGAATTCCCGACTGCCGGAGAGCTTGCGCTACCGGCTGCGGCAGTCTCGTCAATCCGTCCTGGGCCACCGCGGCGAGCGCTAACCATAACCCCGCCGCCATCAGGAGTCGCAGCGCGTGCATATCAGATCGTCACCACTGAATGAGCGGCCGGCACCGTCGCGTTCCAGCCCAGTTGTGCGCGCACTACATCGCAAAAGAGCCGCGCGGTATCGCTCTCGCCGTGCAACACGAACGCCTGACGCGGCGCGCGCCGAAAATGGCGCAGCCACGCGAGCAGCCCCGCTTGGTCGGCGTGCGCGGAAAGTCCACCGATGGTATAGACATCAGCCTGTACGGGGACGTCCTCGCCGAAGATGCGCACGGATGCCGCCCCGTCGACGATACGGCGGCCGAGGGTTCCTTGCGCCTGGAATCCGGTAAATACGACGGCGCACTCGCTGCGGCCAAGATTATGCGCGAGGTGATGCTTGATGCGTCCCGCATCGCACATGCCGCTCGCCGAAATGATCAGCGCGCCGCTCCGGATGCGGTTGAGCGCCAGCGACTCCTCGGCACTTTCGACAAAGACCACGCGCGGGCGGCTATTCGGCGCGAGCATTGCCGCCAGCGTATTGCGCGCTTCCGGATCGAGCAGCGCGTGATGCTTGAGCGTGATTTCGGTGGCGTGGGTTGCAAGCGGTGAATCGACGTAGATGTTGTGCATATCCGGAAGCTGGCCCTGCCGGTAGAGATCTCCCAGCAGGAAAAGCAGTTCCTGGGTGCGGCCAACCGCGAATGCCGGCACGATGACGTTGCCATGCTTATGGCTCAGCGTATCGTTGATGGCATGGGTCAGCTCCTTGATGGTGTCCGGCAGCGACTTGTGCAGGCGGTTACCGTAGGTCGATTCAATCAGTACGTAGTCCGCGTCCCCGACCGGCGCCGGATCGCGCACCACCGGCCGCCCCGTCTGTCCGATGTCGCCCGAGAACACCACCTTGCGCGAGCCGCCCTCGTCATCGAGCCACACCTCGATGATCGCCGAGCCGAGGATGTGCCCGGCGTCGCGAAAGCGGCAGCGCACGCTGGCATGCGGGTTGATGGTGGCATCGTAATCGACGGCATGCAACTGCTTGCAGCAGGTTTCGGCCTCGGCGACGGTGTAGAGCGGCTCGGGGTGCTTGCGTTCCTCACCTCTGCCACGCCGCGCCGCGCGCTCGCGCCACTCGGCTTCCTTTTCCTGGATATGCGCGGAATCGAGCAGCATCACGCGCAGCAAATCGACAGTCGCGCGGGTCGTGAAGACCTGGCCGCGAAAGCCTGCCGCAACCAGGCGCGGCAGCAGCCCGGAGTGGTCGATGTGAGCGTGCGTGAGCAGCGCGAAATCGAGCGCGCGCGGATCGAACGCGAACCGGCCATAGTTCTTTTCGCTCGCTTCGCGGCCGCCCTGGAACATGCCACAGTCGACGATGAAGCGCGCCGACCCGGTTTCAACCAGATAGCACGACCCGGTCACCTCCTCCGCCGCACCCAGAAAGCCAAGCCTCATGCGGGCGACGTGGTTGTGCCGAGCGTTGTCTCCAACGCTGCGCAGGTTCCGGCCACGAGAAAATCGATTTCGGCGTCGATGATCGTATACGGCGGCATGAAATAGACGGTATTGCCGATGGGGCGCAGCAACAGTTCGCGCTCGAGCGCGGCCTGATAAAACCTGCGCGCAAAGGCCGGTTCGTCGCTTTCGACATCAAAAGCCCAGATCATGCCAGTGTTGCGGAAATGCCTGACGCGCGGATGGTGCGCGAGGGATTGCGCGGCGCGGCCAAGATACCCGGCTTTTGCGCGGTTGGTCGCGATCACATCGTCCTGCTCGAAGATATCGAGCGTGGCGAGTGCCGCGCGGCACGCGAGCGCGTTGCCGGTGTAAGAGTGCGAATGCAGGAAGCCCCGCGCAACGCTGTCGTCATAGAAAGCAGCGTACACCGCGTCCGTGGTCAACACCACCGACAACGGCAGATATCCGCCGGTGATGCCTTTCGACAGGCACAGGAAGTCCGGCGTGATGCCCGCCTGCTCGTGCGCAAAAAACGTGCCGCTGCGGCCGCAGCCAATCATGATCTCGTCGGCGATCATATGCACTTCGAAACGGTCGCACAGCGCGCGCGCGCGGCGCAGATACTCGACGTCGTGCATCGCCATGCCGGTAGCACCCTGCACCAGCGGTTCGATGATGAAGGCCGCGGTTTCACGATGGTGCTGCTCGAGATGGCGTTCGAGCGTCCCGGCGCAGCGTTCAGCATAGGCGCGCGGCGACTCGCCGGGCGCGGCACACCGCCAGTCCGGGCTCGGCACCTGCGTGCTACCCCGCAGCAGCGGCGCATAAGTGGCTTTGAATAACGCCACGTCGGTCACTGACAGCGCGCCCAGCGTCTCGCCGTGATAGCTGTTGGCGAGGCTGACGAAACCGGTCTTCTGCGGCTGCCCGCTATTGCGCCAGAAATGAAAGCTCATTTTCAGTGCAATCTCGGTTGCCGATGCACCATCGCTGGCGTAGAAGCAGTGGCCGAGCCTGCCGCCGGTCAACGCACTCAGGCGTTCGGATAACTGCACCACGGGCTCGTGGGTGAAGCCGGCGAGCATCACGTGCTCGAGTTCCTCGAGTTGCGCGGAGAGCGCCGCGTTGATGCGCGGATTGGCGTGGCCGAACAGGTTGACCCACCACGAGCTGATCGCGTCGAGGTAGCGCCGGCCGTCGAAGTCGTACAGCCAGATGCCGCGCGCGCGCGCGACCGGTATCAGCGGCAGCGTTTCGTGCTGCTTCATTTGCGTGCAGGGATTCCACACCGCGCGAGCACTGCGTGTCAGCAGTGAGGTGTTGCGAGTGCTAATGGCCACGCGTCGGCGAGCCGCACCAAAAGCGGCCGGGGTATTTACAAGCGCTGCAGCTCATGCACAATGTCAGTGCTTGTCGGCATAACGCGAAAGGAGAAAACATCTTCGTTGCGATGATACTGCGACACCCGCTCAAGCACTAAATCACTGATGCCGTAATCAATATCCCACCCACGCGCGGCAGACGTCAACTCATCAGGCATTGGGGACGTTACTGTCAGTGAATGGCATCATTTTTGCTCGTGTGTGAGTGTAGCATTCCTGTGGAGGTTCGCTCGCCATGGAATTACTCGATCGCATCGAAGGTCAGGTCGCCTCAACCGGCCTGCCGCTGTTCGCAATCACGCTGGCCGCCGTACCGTGTCCCGACACCCCGGTAATTCTTACCCTGCATTGGCACGGCTTCATCAGGGAGAAGCTCGCTGAAATTGAAGAGGCCGAAACCGTTTCCTACACGCCGGTTCCAAGTTCGGCGCTGCAACTGAACGAGCGCTGGAAAGATCTCGTATCGGTCGACCGTGCCGCGATGGACGCGGCGTGGGAGCTTGGCGCGTGGGACGTGCAGCGTGCCGAACGTCGCGGTTGCATGCGCCCCGGCGCCGAATCGCGCGAAGCGCTGGAATGCCTGCAGGCCTTTGGCGCTTTTCCGTTCGGTGTCAACGGCAACAACGTGGTGGTGGCCGATGCGCCCGATACCGACGATCTGGTCGAGGTTGCCGCGCGCCGGGGCTATCTGATGTGGTTGTTCCGGCCGGTGCGTGGCGGCATTTGGGGCGATTACGCCGACGACGCGACGCTGGGCGACGACGGCCGCCGCAACCCGCCTTGTCCGTTCCTGCCGATTCCGCCGACTTGCGAAGGCGACCGCAGGACCGTTTACCGGTTCGGGGTGCCTGCAGCGAACCCGTTCGCAAGCCCGTCCTGATCCCCGGGCCGCTTCGCCCGGGCATGTCCTAACCCTCTGACGGGGCGGCATAATCCGTTTCCGGCATCGCGTAGTCACCTGCGGACGCGAGGGCGCTGCCTGCGGCAGGCCCTTGAAACTCCTGCCTTAAACCTATATTATTAGCACTCGCCCGAATTGAGTGCCAATAGTTTTCGGGGTTTTTTTCACCGTATTGAAAACAGGAGATGCATTTATGAAAATTCGTCCTTTACACGACCGCCTCATCGTCAAGCGGTTGGAAGAAGAACGCAAGACCGCCTCGGGCATCGTCATTCCCGACACCGCGGCAGAAAAACCCGATCAAGGTGAAGTCAAAGCGATAGGCAAAGGCAAAGTGCTCGAAGACGGCAAGATTCGCGCGCTCGACCTCAAAGTCGGCGACCGCGTGCTGTTCGGCAAATATTCCGGCCAGACCGTCAAAGTCGAAGGCGAAGAACTGCTCGTGATGCGCGAAGAAGACATCATGGGCGTAATCGAGTAACCCGCGCACTAAACCAGGAGAACACACATGGCAGCTAAGGAAGTCAAGTTTCATGATTCAGCCCGCGCGAAAATCGTCGCGGGCGTCAACATCCTGGCCGACGCGGTCAAGGTGACCCTCGGCCCGAAAGGCCGCAACGTCGTGCTCGAACGCTCGTTCGGCGCGCCGACCATCACCAAGGACGGTGTGTCGGTGGCGAAGGAAATCGAGCTTAAGGACAAGTTCGAAAACATGGGCGCGCAAATGGTGAAGGAAGTCGCAAGCAAGACTTCCGACATCGCCGGTGACGGCACCACCACCGCAACCGTGCTGGCGCAATCGATCGTGCAGGAAGGCATGAAGTTCGTCGCCGCCGGCATGAACCCGATGGATCTCAAGCGCGGCATCGACAAGGCGGTCGAGTCGGTCGTCGCGGAGTTGAAAAAACTCTCGAAACCCTGCACCACCAGCAAGGAAATCGCGCAAGTCGGCGCGATCTCGGCCAACGCCGATGAACATATCGGGAAAATCATTTCCGATGCGATGGACAAGGTCGGCAAGGAAGGCGTGATTACCGTCGAAGACGGCAAGAGCCTGCAGAACGAGCTCGAGGTCGTGGAAGGCATGCAATTCGACCGCGGCTATCTCTCGCCTTACTTCATCAACAACGCCGAGAAGCAGATCTCCGTGCTGGAAGACGCCTACATCCTGCTGCACGACAAGAAGATCTCCAATATCCGCGAACTGCTGCCGGTGCTCGAGCAAGTGGCGAAAGCCGGCAAACCGCTGTTGATCATTGCCGAAGAAGTTGAGGGCGAAGCGCTCGCGACACTGGTGGTGAACAACATCCGGGGTATCCTCAAGACCTGCGCGGTGAAGGCTCCGGGCTTCGGTGATCGTCGCAAGGCGATGCTCGAAGACATCGCGATCCTGACCGGTGGCACGGTCATCGCCGAAGAAGTCGGCCTGTCGCTCGAGAAAGCCACCTTGGCTGATCTCGGGCAGGCCAAACGCATCGAAATCGGCAAGGAAGAAACCACGCTGATAGACGGCAAGGGCGATTCCAAGTCTATCGAAGGCCGCGTCAAGAACATCCGCAAACAGATCGATGAGGCGACCAGCGATTACGACAAGGAAAAGCTGCAGGAACGCGTGGCAAAACTCGCCGGCGGTGTGGCTTTGATCAAGGTCGGTGCTGCGACCGAAGTCGAAATGAAGGAAAAGAAAGCGCGTGTCGAAGACGCGCTGCACGCGACGCGTGCCGCTGTTGAAGAAGGCATCGTTGCCGGGGGTGGCGTGGCATTGATTCGTGCGCGTTCCGGCCTGAGCAAGCTCAAGGGCGACAACCATGATCAGGAAGCCGGCATCAAGATCGTGCTGCGCGCGCTCGAAGAACCGCTGCGCTGGATCGTCGCCAATGCCGGCGACGAACCGTCCGTGGTGCTCAACAAGGTGGTCGAGGGCAAGGGCAATTTTGGGTATAACGCCCAGACTTCCCAATACGGCGACCTGATGGAGATGGGCGTTGTCGATCCGACCAAAGTGGCGCGCTGCGCACTGCAGAACGCCGCATCGGTTGCGGGGCTGATCCTGACCACCGACGCAATGGTGGCGGAAATGCCGAAGGAAGAAGCCCCGATGGGCGGCCATGGCCACGGCGGCATGGGTGGCATGGGCGGCATGGATATGTAAGTTGCGCCCCGGCGCGATCCCTTCCCGGACTCAATCCGGGGCGGGTATCCAGTAACAAAAACAAACCCCGCTTCGGCGGGGGTTGTTTTTTGGGGCGGGCGGAAGCT
>Ga0080064_1005680_pt1 | contig 14315 bp, 16 predicted proteins | sample Subgrocontami54m_FD_69260 | JGI IMG/M metagenome (GOLD analysis project Ga0080064, IMG submission 69260) | Subsurface groundwater microbial communities from S. Glens Falls, New York, USA - GMW46 contaminated, 5.4 m (SPADES assembly) (version 2) ...
GCGGCTTCGTGGGTGTGCCCCCCGCGGACGCCTCCGCCCTCGTCACACGCCGGGCGCCCCCCCGCCGTGTCTACAAAGCGCAGCGGCACGCCTTCGATCTCGACGGTCTCCGTAACCAGGTCGCGCGTGGTTCCCGGCGAGGCCGTGACGATGGCACGCTCCTGATTGAGCAGGCAGTTGAAGAGACTCGATTTCCCGACGTTGGGCCGCCCGACGATGGCAAGTGTCAGCCCACGGTGGATGATCTTTCCGGTCGTGAAACTCTGCGCGAGATGTTCAAGAGCCTCTTCGACGGGCGCCAGGCGCGCCGTGATCGTATCGGCCGCGGGCACGCTCACGTCGTCCTCGGCGAAGTCGATGCCGGCCTCGAGCAGCGAGATTAAATCCACAAGCTGCTTCTTCGCCGGCGCCAAGCGATGCGAGACCGCGCCTTCGATCTGCCCGGCGGCGACCTTGGCCTGATAGAGCGTTTGCGCCTCGATCAGGTCGCGCACGGCCTCGGCCTGCGTGAGATCGATCCGTCCGTTGAGATACGCCCGCATGGTAAACTCTCCCGGCTCGGCCAGCCGCGCGCCGGACGAGAGACAGCGTCCCACCAGATATTGAAGGACAACGGGAGAGCCGTGGCAGGAGATTTCGACTACGTCCTCGGCAGTGTAGGAATGCGGCTTGCGGAAGTAGCTGACCAGAACGCGGTCAATCGCCGCGCCCGCTTCATCCGGCAGTTCGGCGTCAGTGACCCGCCACGGCGAAAGCTGGAGCGGGTCGCCCGTTCTGCCACGCAGTACATCTTGCGCAATGCGCAAAGCATCCGTCCCCGAGAGGCGCACCACTCCGATCCCGCCGCGCCCGGCGGGTGTGGAGATAGCAACAATGGTGTCGTCGGTGTGCATGTGCCATGATTGGGAAGATCCAGTTGCCCATGCTCTAGCTCCGGAGGAGCGACAGAAAGTAGCCCACGGCGTGAGCCGTGGGTTTACCGCAGAGAAAGCGATAAGCCCCGTAGGGGCGACAGAAAATCAACGGGCAATCTGTCGCCCCTCCGGGGCTTGCTCCATTTTCGGGTCATCGGTCCCACGGCTCACGTCGTGGGCTACTTTCTGTCGCCCCGTCCGGGGCTGAAAGATTCTGAATCGGGTGTAGCCCGCTCTCAATTGCACCCCGCTATTTTTTTTCCGCCGGGAAAATAACCACTTTCCGGTACGGCCCTCCGCCCTCGCTTTCGGTGCGCACGGCGGGGTTCTCCTTGAGGGCGAGGTGGACGATGCGGCGGTCGCGGGAATTCATGGGGTTCAAGGAGAACGGCGATCCCGATTGCAGGACCTTTTCCGCGGCAGTCTGCGCGACGAGCCGCAGCTCTTCGACGTGCAGCATTTTGAAATCCTGGGAGTCGAAGGCGACGCGGCCGCGCTCCTCGGTGGGCAGCCGCAGGAAGCGTACGGAAACATCTTCCAGCGCTTCGAGCAGCTCGCCGCCGCGCGAGAGAAGCAAGTCCATATCCGGCCCCGAGAGATCCACCACGATCTCCGGCCATCCACCTTCGCCGGAGCCGGCCGCGCCGTTTCCGCCGGCCCGAATCTCGAATTTCAGATCGAACCGCGCGAGTTTCAGCAGTTGAGAGAGGAACTCCTGAAGTTGCTCTGTCTTAATCGCGATCTCTTGTGGGGGCATCTATTTCCTCGCTACCGCCTGTTTTTTCCCCGCCTTGGCGCTCTTCTTTTTCTCGTACGCCTCTTTCATCTCCGTTTGATTGATGAACCACTGCTGCGCGATCCCGACGATGTTTCCCGTCAGCCAGTATAGAACCAACCCGCTCGAAAGATTCCAGAACATCAACAGAAACATGATCGGCATGAACATCATCATTTTTTGCTGCGCCGGGTCGGGCGATGGCGACGGGCTCATCTTTTGCAGCACGAACTGGGTGGCGGTCATCGCCAGCGGCAGCAGCTTGATGGGAAGTTTCTCCGGCTCCGAAAGATCGTGGATCCAAAAGATCCACGGGGCGTGTCTCATCTCGATGCTCACTACCAGAACTTTGTAGAAGCCGTATAAAAACGGCATCTGGATCACCATCGGCAGGCACCCCCCGATGGGATTCACGCCATGCTCTTTGTAAAGCGCCATCATCTCGCGCTGCATCTCCTGCTTGCGCGGATCGTTCATCTTGTACTGCTTGTATTTGTCCTGGATGGCCCGCATCTGCGGCTGAATCCTCTGCATCTTCATGCTGGAGCGAAGGCTTTTCAGCTTGAGCGGAAACAGGAGAAAATTGATGAAAACGGTCAGCAGGATAATCGCCCAGCCGTAGTTCGAGACGATGTGGTCGTGAATCCAGCGCATGGCCACAAACAAGGGCTTCGCGACAATTGCAAACCAGCCGTAATCGACCGTTTCGGCCAGATGTGGCTCGACGGCTGCCAGCACGTCGGTGTCTTTTGGTCCCACGAAGACCCGCAACCGGTTCTGCTGTCCCTCGCCGGCGCTCACGGTCAAACCCAGAGACTGGCGCGGCTTCGTTTGCCCCGCGACCGCCACGTCCTGGCGCAATGCGGCGACGCGCAGAGGCCCCTCTTGCGGCAGGAAGGTCGCGGTGAAAAAGCGGTCTTCTATTCCCGCGAAAAGAAACGAGCCGCTCGCCGAAAGCGTGCCGGCCTTGATATCGCCCGAGGTCCAGCGCGTGATTTTCAGAGGGTCGCGATAGTAGGCGTCGAGCTGGTTACCCCGCTGGCCCAGGTCGTGAACGTCGCCGAAACCGCCGGGCCATGCCACGCTGTGCGCGATGGCCTTGCCGTCGCTCCAGACGTCGGTCTTGATTTCCACGACGTAATCTTTGGCGTTGAACGAGATTTCCTTGCGCGCCGCGATCCGGCCGGTGCTGTATTCGTAGATCAGCGTGGCGGGGGCGTGGAGTTCGCCGCTCTCGGAGGGCACAAAGAGCGCATTGTTCAACTCCTGGCGTATCGCTTCGTCGGAGACCCAGATCGAAAACGGGTTGCCGTACTGTTTGGCTGCGAAGGAGTCCACCAGGTCGAGGAAATTGTTCTGCTCGTCGCGATAACGATTCAGCGCCCAGCTTTTGACCGCCGCGCCGCGCGATGAAATGACGATTTTGTAAAGGGGGCTATCGACGGAGCTTTGCAATTCGGATGTTCCCCTCTTTTCACCGGCGGCGGGCGGCGGCGAGGGCGCTGCGGGTTTCGCTTCGGGGGCCGGAACCGGCGGGACGACGGCTTGCGCCACCGGCGCCTTCGGCTGCGCCGGAGGAACCGTTTTCATCAGCCAGTATCGCGACACAAAGACAATCAGGAACGAAAGTCCAATTGCCGCGACCATCCGCAGTTGTAAGGAAAAATCTTCGTTTGCCATTGGGAATGGAGTCGCACACCTTGTAGCGACGGGAGCCCAGGCGGTCCGTAGAGCCTCGGCTGGCCGTGGCCGTTGTCCGCTCTGCGTCTTCCTCACGACCGCAACGGGAGAAACGCTCTACGAGACGGGATCGTAACCTCCGGCGTGAAAGGGCCGGCAGCGAAGCAACCGCTTCAGGGCGAGCCAAAGTCCTCTCCCGATGCCGAACTGCTCCACCGCCTCGGCGGCGTAAGCGGAGCAGGTGGGATGGAACTTGCACGCACTCGGAATGGCCGGCGAAATCGCTCCTTTATAAAACCCGATCAGCGCCAGCACCAGCGTCTTCAGCATGGAGTCATCCCACAAATCCGCAATCAGAACAACCGTCAGGGCACGGCTATCAGCCGTGCCGATAGAATAGCCAATATTCTTGGGCTTTAGCCCCTGAGGTCGCTTTCCCCCTCAGCGGCTAAAGCCGAACCAATTCTGCGTTCGTTGCGGCACGGCTGAAGCCGTGCCCTGACGAACCATTCTCTCGGCGCGTCGGCGAATTTTGCAAATCCCTTCATCTCACGATCGCACCGTCCGCCGCTCGCTCCGCGCGCACGACAGAAAAAACTTCCTGACGGCCTCGTCAATCGCGGCGAAATCCGCCTCTTTCGCTCCCTGCCGGGCGTTGAACACGATATCCCACCCCGGTCCCAGTTCCGCCAAGTGCTTGCGAACCGATTCACGCAGACGCCGCTTGATGCGGTTGCGCTCGACCGATCCGCCCGCGGCACGCGGGACCGTAAAGCCGATGCGGCTCTCGGGCGCGCCGTTTTCCAGGGCAAATGCCAGCAGGAAATCCAGGTTGCGGCGGCGACCGTTATCATACACCTTGCGAAAGTCGGCCGTTCGCAGCAAACGCGCTTGCTTGGGAAAGCCAAATCGCTTGCATTTGCTCTTGGAATCGCCGTGCTGTCGCAATGCAGTCCTTCTACTCGGAAGAAACTGTGAGGCGATGGCGCCCGCGCGCGCGCCGACGGGCCAGAACGGCTCGACCGTTCTTGGTACTCATTCGCTCGCGGAAACCGTGCGTCTTGGCCCGCTTTCTTTTATTCGGCTGGTAGGTTCGCTTGGGCATACTTTCCCGTTATCGTTGGAAAACGACTCCTAATCCTTAGATATCTCAGTCCTTGATGATAACGGCGCGCCGGAAGGGTGTCAAGGAAGGGGCGGCGCGATTAGACCGCAATTCCATTCATTCGTCGCCGAGGGAAGTGTATTCTTTCGCGAGTTTCCGTTTTGACGACACGCCGAAAAGTGACGAATGCCGAGCCAATCAGAGCCCCGACCGCAAGGGAGGGGTTGCTTTCCCACGGGCAGAAGCCGTCACTCGCTTAACCCCTCCCTTACGGTCGGGGCTCTGAAAACCCCTTCCGCAGCGAGCGCGCAAACTCCGCCACATAAGGCGCGGGGTTCTCCGCATGTTCCTCCAGGCATCGCACGAAGGCGCTGCCGACGATCACGCCATCGACGAGGGGTGAAAGCTCCCGCAGGTGCTCCGGGCGGGAGATGCCGAAACCGGCGGCAATCGGCAGCGTCGTGCAGGCTCGCAATCTGCGCACCAACGGCGCAACGGAGGATGACAGCTCGTCCCGAGTCCCGGTGACTCCGGTGCGGCTGATGGCGTAAACAAATCCGGTCGAAAGTTCGGCCACGCGCTTCAGGCGCTCGTCGGTGGAGGTCGGAGCGGCGAGAAAAACCGTGTCGAGCCCCTTGCGCCGCATCTCCTCCACAAAGGGCGCGGCCTCTTCCACGCTCAAATCGGTGATCAGCGCGCCGTCCGCGCCGCTTGAGACCGCGTCGTCCGCGAAGCGCTCGAACCCGTATTTCAACACCGGGTTCAAATAGCTGAACAATATTAAAGGCACTTCGGAGGAGCGGCGAATCTCGCGGACCGTTTGAAGGATTGCGGGGAGAAAAGCGCCCTGGCGCAGCGCCCGCTCTCCCGAGCGCTGGATCACCGGACCGTCGGCGATCGGCTCGGAAAACGGGATGCCCAGTTCGACAATGTCCACGCCCGCCCCCGCGAGCGCCACGACGATATCAACCGTCGCACGCAGGTTCGGGTCGCCCGCCATCAGGAACGCGATCAGCGCCTTGTCGTTCCGGCTCCGCAGCCGACTCCAGGTTTGTCCGATTCGAGTGGGCATTTCACGAAACCATACGATAGATTTCATCAGTCACGGGAAGGACGCATCTTATCGGAGAGGTTCAATCTTTCCCGGTGCCTGCATATTCTTGGCTTTTTCCCAGGCTTCTCGTAACTCCGATTGGTGTAACGAGGCCCATTCCATCACCAAGCCGGTAGCGCGGGGTGGAAGTCTTCCCGCAATCACGGCAAGCGTGTCGATTTGCAGAAGCACTTCCTGCGCTCCGTACTCGGCGTGGAAATGAGGCGGAAGGTGATCGCCAAAATACATTTTGACGACGATTCCGTAGAAGCGGCTCAGTTCAGGCATGAACACCGCTTGCCTTCAACTTTGGGAAAACCTCTTCAGGCGTCTTGCCCGTCAGCCGTAGATAAAGTGCGTCGGGGCAAAGATCGAGCTGGTTGCCCCACGCCAGCGCCCCGCTGTCGTCAATACGCACCTGCTCGAAAAAATGACTGTCGTTCCATGCTTCAAATACGCCGTGTCCGGCGAGATCGGAGAGATCTACCTCGCCCTCAACGCCGTCCGCGTAACGTAACCATACGCGATAGCCGGTTAAAACCTTGGCTTCAACGATTTTGAACATTCGACCTGTCTCCTTCTTCCATTCTTCTCCAAAATTGGAGCATCCTGCAAGAGCGGCTAATGTTCAGCTTGTCCTTCCTGCCAGCCTGACGCTTGTGTTACAGCTTCAATTCCCGCTGGAGGATTTCCATGTCCTTATCGCCGCGTCCCGAAAGGTTCATTACAAAGACTTGGCCTTTTGCGGCGGGAGCGCGGCGGATGACCTCGGCCACGGCGTGCGAGCTTTCGAGCGCCGGGATGATGCCTTCCAACCGGCTCAGCATGAGGCAGGCGTCGAGCGCCTCGGCGTCGGTGCGGCAAGTGTATTCGACGCGGCCGCTCTCGCGCAGCATGGCGTGCTCCGGCCCGACGGCGGCATAGTCGAGTCCCGCCGAGACGGAATGCGTTGCCGAGATCTGCCCCATCTCGTCTTGCAGCACGTAACTGAATGTCCCGTGCAGAACGCCGGGGCTGCCTCCGTGGAAGCGCGAGGCATGTTCACCCAGAGCCGAACCCCTGCCCCCGGCTTCGACGCCGACCATCTTGACGTTTGCGTCGTTCAGGAATTCGTGGAAAAGTCCGATGGCGTTGCTGCCGCCTCCCACGCAGGCCAGCAGCGCATCCGGCAGGCGGCCTTCGGCGTCGAGTATCTGCCGCCGCGCCTCCACGCCGATCACCCGCTGGAAATCGCGCACCATCAGCGGATAAGGATGCGGCCCCAGCGCCGAGCCCAAAATATAAAACGTGTCCCCAACGTTCGTCACCCAATCGCGCATCGTCTCGCTGATGGCTTCCTTAAGCGTGCGGCTCCCGGCTTTGACCGGCGACACTTCGGCGCCGAGCAGGCGCATGCGGAAGACGTTCAGCCGCTGCCGCGACATGTCTTCCTCGCCCATGTAGACGACGCACTCAAAGCCCATCAGGGCCGCCACAGTCGCCGTGGCGACGCCGTGCTGCCCCGCGCCGGTCTCCGCGATGAGGCGGCGCTTGCCCATCCGCCGCGCCAGCAGCGCCTGTCCCAGGCAGTTGTTAATTTTGTGCGCCCCGGTGTGGAGCATATCCTCGCGCTTCAGGTAGATTCGCGCTCCGCCAAGGTGTTCACTGAGACGCGCGGCATGGTAGAGCGACGTGGGACGCCCGGCGTAGTTCCGCAGCAATGCGTCCAGTTGTTTCTGAAACTCCGGGTCGGAGCGGGCCTTGAGGAAAGCTTCTTCCAGTTCCTCAAGCGGACGCATCAGCGTCTCGGGCGCGTAACGGCCACCGAAGCGCGCAAAGTGGCCTCCCGCATCCGGCTGCGTGAGGAACCCGCCGCTGTTTGGTTTTTCGGTCGATTGCTTTGCCATATTCAATCAGTGAAGAGTGATAAGTGGCGAGTGACAAGCAAAGAATTCCGCGGAACGAACCACTACTCGTCAATGGTCACTTGTCACTTTACTTTGACCGTCCCCTGCCGTACTTGGTTTTCGACGGCGCTCTCGGCAGCCTCGGCCTCGCGGACGGCCCCGATGAATCTTCGGATCAATTGCGGGTCTTTCTTTCCCGGCTCGCTCTCGATCCCGCTCGCGACATCGACTCCCCAGGGCCGGACGCAGCGCACCGCCTCGGCCACGTTTCCAGCGTGCAGCCCGCCGGCGAGAATAACATTGCCGAACTCTTTCGCCTTCTCGGCCAACGACCAGTCGAAGGTCCGGCCCGTGCCGCCCCATTGGCCCTCGACGGCGCCATCGAGCAGGAACGCGGCGGCGGAAGGATAACGATTCAGTTCGCTTGCCTGAAAATCGGCGCTCACCTTGAACGCTTTGATCCGTTGGAAGGAGGCGAGCCGCTCCCAATATTTCGGGCTTTCGTTGCCGTGAAACTGCAGCATGGACACGCCAGACTCCCGAGCGATTTCTATCACACTCTCCAGAGGCTCGTTCACGAAAACCCCCACGGTTGTTATTCCTTTAGGAAGCGAGGCGACGATGCGCGCGACGTCGAGCGGCGAAATGTAGCGCGGTGTTCCTTTCCAAAAGTTGAATCCGAGCAGATTCGCGCCCGCTTCGACCGCCGCCGCGGCATCTTCGGCCCTCCGTATCCCGCAAATTTTTACGCGAACCATTGCGTATCCTTAACTCACGGCTGCGCCCGAGGCGACCTGCGCTAACAACGCCGCAAGCGCCGCTCCTGGGTCTTTTTCCGTCATGAAGCGCTCTCCAATCAGGAAGGCGTCGAAGCCCGCCGAACGGAGACGGCTGAGATCGCCCGCCGTGCGCAGTCCGCTCTCGCTCACCGCGACCACGTCGTCGGGAATGGAATCGATCAGGCGTAGTGACGTCTCGAGCGAGACTTCAAACGTCCGCAGATCGCGGTTGTTGACGCCAACGATCTCCGCTCCCGCGTCCATTGCAACGCGAAGTTCGTCCACCGCGTGCACCTCGACCAGCGCGTCGAGACCCAGCGTGCGGCTCAGTTCCAGCAACCGCTTCAACTCTGGCGGCTCGAGAATTGCCACGATCAGCAAGACGGCATCGGCGCCCGCCGCCGCCGCCTCATAGACGTGATACTCGGCGAGAGTAAAATCCTTGCGCAACACCGGCAGCGAGCTGGCCGACTTGGCCTGCTTCAGATCGTCGAGCGAACCCTGGAAAAACCCGCTGTCGGTGAGGACCGAAAGCGCGCGGGCTCCCGCCTCGCGGTAGGAGCGCGCGATCGCGGCGGGGTGAAAGTCGGAGCAAAGCACGCCGCGCGAGGGAGAGGCTTTTTTCACCTCGGCGATAATGGCGCACTCGGCCCGCTGGCCCTCGCTTGCCAGAAGCGCCCGCCGAAAATGTCCCGGAGCGCGCGCCTGGATCGCCTTCTCAAGCATTGCCTGCGGCACGCGGAGTTGCGACGCGGCAAGCTCCGAGCGCTTGGCCTCGACAATCCGCCCTAAAAATTGGGAAGACCGCTCCGCGGAAGCCACCGTGCTAACTCCGATCCATTTCCTGCGCGCCTAAAATTCGATGCTAGCGGGAAGCCGTTTGGCAAGTCAAGGGATTAAGCCACTGCAAGCGTCTTGCACAATTTGCGTCCGCGCTTGCGTTACGTATCTGTAAATCCGTTCTATCTCGCCTGCGGGGGAGGCAGGAATCCCGGGAAAGGATTTATCGGCGTGCCGGGTCCGGAGGGACTCGGCGGAAAACCCGGCTGCCGCGGCTGATTGGGAGCGCCGGGGAAATTGATCGATCCCGGCGGATTTCCAAACGGATTGGGGGGCTGTGGTTGTCCCGGGTTTGGTGTCGGGACCTGTCCGGGAATTTGAGGCGTGGGTTGCACCTGTTGTTGTCCCGTGAGCCTCTGCAGAGCCGCCACGGCCATGGGGTCCTGGCGATAATCGTAGATGAACTCCCACTTGGCGTACTCGCTGAAACCGTTCCAGGTTTTGATCGACTCGTCCTTGCTCAGGCTGGCAAACCCCGCGATGGCTCCGCCTCCAAAAATGGGAGAGGGATTACCGGGCTGAGGCGAACCGGCGGCTTGCGGAGCGCCGCCCGCGGGCTGGCCTTCGACGCGTGCCCGCTGTGAGGGATTCGCGGAGGGATTGGCGGAGGGAACAAAAGCGGGATCGTTCGGCGAATTACCGCCCGCCCCCGGTTGCGTTAGCTGTCCCGAAGGAGAGATCCCAAACGGGGAAGGCTGGCCGGGACTCTGGCCCGGAATCTGATTCGGACCCTGGTTCGGATTTTGTCCCGAGCTTTGTCCCGAGCCTGGCTGGAAAGGATTTCCTCCCGATGCGGGCGCGCCAGCGGCCGTTGCGGGCTGGGTCTGAGTCTGGGAATCCACAAACACTCCGCCCGGACCGATATGAACCAGACGCCATTCGCCTTCCTTGGTCATGGGGTCTTTGTAACGCTTGCGGAGGAAGCGGATGCCGTTCGATTTTTCCAAATCGTCGAGCGAAGACGGATACCGCCCAAACTTGCGGAAGTAAAGCTGCAGGGCGTGCTGATATTGCAAGCCGCGAAAGATCAGTTCTTCTTCCCGCTGACGGCGGCCTTCAAAACTCGCCGTGCGGAGCATCGCTCCCAAACCCACAAACAGCAGCGCGGCAAAGAATATGAAGACCAGCAGTACGTAGCCTTGCTCGCCCCCCCGGCGCGCCCCTGGGGATGGAGAAACCGCCGCCTTCTCTCTACCTGCGATCATTGTTCAAACTCCGCGCGTGGCACTCCGCTCCGGCGAATAATGGCCAGTAACGTTCCGATCTTGAGTTCCGAGTGATTGGGTACGGGAACCGTTACGGTGCTGCCCTCTCGCCGACACTGCATGACAATATGACTCCCACGCTGCCGAACCTGAACGAAGTTATACCGTCGGAGAATGCCGCAAACCTGCTGTCCCGAAATAACCCGGAGCCTACCCATGTGCCGCTTCAAATGTCGTCACAAGGATTTGGCTATGCAAACGCTGCTTGATCTCTTCCGCGTCGGCGCATTCCAGGAACAGCTCGACTGCCTCCTTCAGGTTGGCAACCGCCTCTTCCACGGTATTTCCCTGACTGGCGACATCCAACTCGGGACAGAGAGCGACGTACATGTCGCCTTCTTTTTCCAATATGGCTGTATAACTTGCTTTTGTCATAATTCAATCCGTGGTTACCGAATCCTTGCCGGTTGTTACTCCAACACCAGCGGAAGCTGGCCGTGCTGGTGATTGATGGTGTCTTCCCACTCGAGCGAGTTCACACCGATTCGAACGATCTTATAGTGCTTGCCGACGACATCCCCTTCCTGGCCGATGAAGATCTCGTCGCCATCGGTGAGAAAGGCTTTTTTTTCGGACGACCCCTGGCGGCTCGCCATCCCGTAGAACTTTAGGGCAATGGCGGGAGGAGGAGGAGGCGGCGGCGGCGACGGTGGAGTTTGCGACGGCGCGGTCACAATCGGATTCGCAACCGGCTTCGGCGGCGGAGGCGTGTAGAACTGGAAGATGTTCCTGGCGCTGCCCTGGTAATTAATGCTCGCCGTTCTTTCGAGCAGATCCAGCCGGAGCGTGGGATCGAGCGCCGCGAGTTCTTCCTGGTCCATCGCTTTGTCGCCGCGGCTGGAGTCGCTACGAGCGGTGCGCGCCGCGCTTCCCCCTTGCTGGAGAACTTCCGGGCCTCCGGAGGCGGCTCGCGGAGATAGCGATTCGGTGAGACCGTGGCCGGCGGGGACGATGAAGTTTCGATACACCAGCACGAGGCAGACGGCCACGAGGATCGCAGCCAGTGTTCCCTTGCCGAATTTTAGCTTGTCGAAGGCCATGGTATTTGCTTGGAAGCTATTGCATAACCTTATCGCATTCCCGTAAGGGCACGGTTTCAACCGTGCCGATCGCGGAACGGCATGAAGGGGGCTTTAGCCCCTGAGGTGCTTCCCTGGCCCTCAGCGGCTAAAGCCGCTTGCTTCCCCACACCCGTTCGGCACGGTTAAAACCGTGCCCTTGCAATACCTTAAAACAAGTTATGCAACAGCTTCCACTTCAAGATGAAACCGAAAACGTTTCCATTTGTAAACTCATGCGCAATCCGCGGCCCGCCGAGTTTGTCACATTCAGGCCGCCGATGATCCAGAACAGACGGGACTGCTCCAGCTTGTTGATGAACCGGACCAGATCGGGGTATCCGCCCTCGACCACAACCGTAACGCCGACGGTCAAAAACCCCGGCCGCTTGGGGTCTTCTTTCAATTGATAGGTGACGTTCACGGGTCTGAGCTGGCTCTCCATCGCCAGCTTTTCCAGATCGGTCACCATGGACGAGAAGGCGGTCCGCCGGTCGAGGAAATGCTCCCCGGAAAACTTGCGGTCGTTTTGAATGGCCGATTGGAGCTTGGACTCGAGATCGCGCATCTGCCGCACGTTCGCGATCGTCCGGTCGTAGCGGGCGCGGCTCTGTGTCAGCTCTTCCTGGCGCTGTGCGAGCGAGCGGCCCAGCGGACGGACGATCAGCAGCAACAGCACGGCGTTGAGAACGCCCAGCACGGCCAGAATCATCCGCATGCGCTCGCGAGCACGGGACGAGCCGTTTTTTATCATGCCGGAAGGCGGGGACGGCGGCGGACGCGTCGTCGCCCAGGGTTCGCCCGAATTCGTGCTCGGTGAAAAGGTGCATTCGCACACCGCGCGGGTGCTGACGGAATTTCTTGCAGACCGGCGGACCGATCCTGCGCTGATCGCCGGGTAAGATAACACCTTGATACCCCCCAAAAATTGAGGAAATAGGGAAATGGGGGACAGACCCCAATTTCCAATTTCCCGAGACAATGCCTGCCTACCATTTCATATCCCGGGAAATTGGGGTCTGTCCCCTATTTCCCAACCTGCCCTCGATCGGTCATCCCGCAAAAACCGAATCACCCCACGGAGGAAACCATGAAACTTGCGCTTTACTACGCCCCCACCGCCTGTTCGCTGGTGCCCTATGTCACGCTCACCGAGGCCGGCGCCGATTTCGAGGTGCGCCCGGTCAACATGGGCAAGGGCCAGCACAACAGCCCCGAGTACCTGCGCATCAATCCCAAGCACAAGGTGCCGGTGCTATCGATCGACGGCGAGCCGCTGACCGAGAACGTGGCGATCCAGATATGGATCGCACGCAATTTTCCGCAGGCGAAACTGCTGCCCGCCGACCCGATGCAAGAGATCAAGGCGATCTCGCTCATGGCCTGGTGCGCTTCCGGCATCCATCCCGCGCTGACGCCGAACGCGAACCCGAAGCGCTTCTGCGATCTGCCCGGCACCGAGGAAAACGTGAAGCAGTGCGCGCGCAAGCTGCTGGTCGAAAACCTCGCGATCGCCCAGGGCCTGCTCGACGGCCGCGAGTGGTTCTTCGATCATTTCACCGCGGTGGACGCGTACTTTTTCTGGTGCTTCCGCCGCGCCACCAGCTTCATTCCGGACATGTCCGCGTTTCCGGCCTGCATGGCGCACTTCGAGCGCATGAAACAGCGCCCGAGCGTGCAGAAGCTGCTCGCCTTCGAAGCGAAGACAATGGAAGAATTTGCAAAGGCCGCATGAACGCATGGTAAAACCGGGGACAGACCCCAATTTCCCGTCCAATTTCCCGTCGCCTCCGGGACGGATATCACGAGTTTCCCTGAACCGCCAAGACGCCAAGAAATCTTTCAGGATTGTCTCGGTATGCCTTTCCTGGCGGCCTTGGCAGGGTAGAAAAATGCGGGCGGTTAGGAGAAATCCGGTACGCCGCCCGATCAGCCTTCCATCCGCGTCTGGAACACCAGCCCGGCATGTTCGCGCAGGGCATGGAACTGGATTTTGGGCCAGTTCTCCTGCGCGACCTCCAGCTCGGCGCGCACCGCGGCAAGAAAGGTCGGCGCGCCCACCGCGTCGTGCGCGACGCGATGCGCGTTGGCTTCGATGAAACGCTTGAGTTCCTTCTCATCGTCGCAGGTGATCCAGCGTGCCATTTTCTGCCGCGCCGGCGCCATGCGCGCCGCCACGCCGTATTCGTGCTCCAGCCGGTGCGCCACCACCTCGAACTGGAGCTGGCCCACCGCGCCGAGCAGCAGCGCGCCGCCGAGCACCGGCTTGAACACCTGGATCGCGCCTTCTTCGCCCAACTGCGCCAGACCCTGGTTGAGCTGCTTGCTGCGCAGCGGGTCGGCGATCTCCACCGTCTGGAAGATTTCCGGCGCGAAAAACGGCAGGCCGGTGAACTGCAGCATCTCGCCCTCGGTGAGCGTGTCGCCCAACTGCAGCACGCCGTGGTTGGGGATGCCGATGATGTCGCCCGGGTAGGCGTCCTCGAGCAGCTCGCGCCGCTGCGACAGAAACGACACCACCGTGCTGGGCCGGATGTCCTTGCCGTTCCTGCAGATCTTCAGCCGCATGCCGCGTTCGAAATGCCCCGAGCACACGCGCAGGAACGCGATCCGGTCGCGGTGCGCCGGGTCCATGTTCGCCTGGATCTTGAACACCACGCCGGTGAATTTCTGCTCCTCGGGCTGCACCGTCCGCTGCACCGCGGCGCGCGGCTGCGGCGGCGGCGCGAGTCCGGCGAGCGCATCCAGCACCTCGCGCACGCCGAAATTGTTGATCGCCGAACCGAAGAACACCGGCGTCTGCTTCGCATCCAGAAACTCGGCCCGGTCGAAGTCTTCAGCGGCGCTCGCCACCAGCTCGATGGTCTCGCGCGCCTGGGCGAAGTCCTCGCCGAAGCGCGCCGCCGAAGCCTCCAGCCCC
>Ga0080064_1005681_pt1 | contig 14315 bp, 15 predicted proteins | sample Subgrocontami54m_FD_69260 | JGI IMG/M metagenome (GOLD analysis project Ga0080064, IMG submission 69260) | Subsurface groundwater microbial communities from S. Glens Falls, New York, USA - GMW46 contaminated, 5.4 m (SPADES assembly) (version 2) ...
TCAGCGACACAGAACTGCATGCACTGAATCTAAAGCAGGCCGGATTTCACGGCGACTGGAACTACGCGCTTCTCCCGCGGCGCCAAAGAACTTGATCACTTTATTCTCACGTGAGGCCTTACGGTTTCATGTAGGGGGCGATGTCCGCCAAGATGCGGGGCCTCCCTAGCCGGGTCGTTTGCAGGCACCCGGTCCGAAAGGACGCGTTGTCTCAAGCACTGCTCCAAGTCCCTGCGGGGAAGGAGTGTGTATGAGAAATGCGATCAAGCTGCGGGTAATGGGTTTCGCGGCCCTCACGGCCACGGCAAGCGGATGCAATGGCGAAGCAGCGCCCGAATCCTTCAAAGCAGATCACGCCGTCGTCGAGATCCGGCAACGAGCGGACCCAGCGCGCGGGCGCATCTGGGTCCTCACGCGATCCGGCGTGCTTGTCATCGACGCCACCTCATCGCGTTCCATCCGGCGATTGCCATTGCCAGGATGGGTATGGGCAGGCGAACCTTATGGGTGCCCGCCCGACCTTGCGCTTGGACCAAATGGCGAGGCGGTAGTCTCGAGCGACGTAGCGGCGACGCTCTGGCGGGTCGACCCAGAGACGTTTGAGGTCAGCGAGCACGCCCTGGCGCTCGAGTCGGATACGGCCAAGGACATCGGTTTTTCCGAACTCGAGTACTCTCGCGATCAGAACGCCTATCTTGGCGTGAGTACCTTCGATGGTTCCGTCTGGCGCATCGATCCGCTCCTGGCGCGTGCGCAGAAGGTGTCGCAGCTTGCGCCGCCGGTTCGTGTATGCCGCTCCGGTGCCAGGCCCAGCCGCGGGCTGACGCCGGGATATGCAGTTCGATAGAACCCGGCGGGCGATGAATGGCCCGCATGCCGCTCGACGAATGTCGATGACGCTTGCGGGCTTTCTTCTCGCTCTCGCGCCAGAGCGGGCGAACAAGGTCGCGGGATTCGTCCAGATGCATGAACCGCGATGGCCCCGTGGGTGCCGTCGCGGGGGGGGGATCAGTAGAGCGCTCTTGCCAGCCTGCGGCGATACTCGGAGACGAGATCCGGTTCGTTCGCCGCGAGATTGAAAATCGCGAGCATCTGCCGGCGTGCTTCTCCGTCGTGCCAATCCCTGTCCCGGCGCACGATTTCGAGCAGTTGCTCGAGCGCCTCGCGATAGCGTTCGCCGGAGGCGTGCACGCCGGCAAGCGTCAGCCGCGCTTCGCAATCCGCCGGGTTCGCCGCGACGCGCGCGGCGAGTTCGCTTTCGTTGCCGCCGGACCTCGCGAATGCGATCCGCTGCCTGAGCGTCGCGACCCGTTCGTCCCAGTCGATGTTCGGCCGCACGGCATCGAGCAGCGGCTCGGCCTCGTCGAGACGCCCGGCGTCGATCGCCTGCGCCGCCTGCGCGAGTTCGGGCGGCGGCAGCAGCCGCTCGAGGAAGGCGCGCACCTCGCCCTCGGGTAGCGCGCCGAGAAACTGTGCCGCCGGCTTGCCGTCGCGAAATCCGACCACGAAGGGAATCGAGCGCACGCCGAAGGCCGTCGACAGTTCCTGGTTTTCGTCCGAGTTCACCTTGACGAGCTTGAAGCGCCCCGCGTACGCGACTTCGAGGCGCTCGAGCACCGGCCCCAGCGCGCGGCAGGGCGCGCACCACGGCGCCCAGAAATCCACGACGACGGGCTGGGATCTCGAGGCCTCGACGACCTCGCGCTCGAAACTGGAAGTGTTGACGTCCATTGCGAATTCCCCCCCTTATCCTGAGGTCTGGAATGCGATAATTCAAGCTGAATCCGACTTCAGCGTTCGAAACCCATGACCTACGTCGTCACCGAGAACTGCATCAAGTGCAAGTACATGGACTGCGTCGAAGTCTGTCCGGTGGACTGCTTCTACGAAGGCGAGAACATGCTCGTGATCCATCCGGACGAGTGCATCGACTGCGGCGTCTGCGAGCCCGAGTGCCCGCCCAAGGCAATCGTTCCCGATTCGGACGCGCAGGCCGAAAGGTGGCTGCAGATGAACACCGAGTACGCGGCGAAGTGGCCCAACATCACCCGCAAGGGCGTTGCGCCCGAGGACGCCGACGCGCACATGGGGGAAGCCGACAAGTTCGACAAGTTCTTCTCCCCCAATCCCGGCAAGGGCGCCTGACGCGCTTGCGATGGAGCTCGACCGCGAGGAGCGCGGGATCCTGGCGGGCGAGCGCGGGGAGGCCGCGCAACGTGCGCTCGAATACCAGATCGAGGTCGGCCGCTTCTGGGGCGCGCGCCGTTTCGTTCGCGTGACCAACGTCCACATGATGGGCGACATCGAGGTGATGGGCGACGGCGGGCTCGCCTGGCTGCGCGGCCAGGAAACGCTCGGCGCGCGTTGCGCGGTGGCGACCACGACCAACGCGCGCTGCGTCGACTTCGCGCATTGCGAGCGCCTCGGGCAGGACGCGGGCGAAGTGGCGAAGGAGCGCGCACTGATCGCGTCGCTGCGGCGCATGGACGTCGTCACGACCGACACCTGCATCAATTACCAGACGGTGTACCAGCCGCACCTCGGCGAGCACGTCGCCTGGGGCGATACGGGCACGGTCATTTACGCCAATTCGGTGTTCGGCGCGCGCTCCAATTTCGAATCCGGCCCTGCGGCGTTTGCCGCGGCGCTCACCGGCCGCACGCCGGAATACGGTTTTCACCTCGACGCGCACCGGCGCGGCCGCTTCACCGTGCGCCTGGACGCGAAGCTCGAGGATCTCGCCGACTGGGGCGCGGTCGGCAAGCTCGTCGGCGAGACGCACCAGAGCTATTTCTCCGTTCCGGTGTTCCACGGCTTCGCCCGCAGCCCGGAGGCGGACGAGCTGAAACACCTCGGCGCGGCGCTCGCGAGCTACGGTTCGATGGGCATGTTCCACTTCGTGGGCGTGACTCCGGAGGCGCCGAGCCCGGAAGCCGCACTCGGCGGCATGGCGCCCGAGGAAGCGCTCGTGATCGGCGAGGCAGACCTCGACCGCGTCTATCGCGACTACGCACTGGGTGGCGGAGATGCGCGGCTCGTCGTGTTCTCCGGACCGCAGCAGTCGCTGCTCGAGATGAAGCAGTTGGCAGCGCTTTTCGCCGGACGGCGCGTGGCGGAGGGTTCGAGCTGTTTCGCGACGACCAATTCGGGCGTGCTCGCGCAGGCCCGACAACTGGGCTACGCGCGAACACTCGAAGATTCGGGCGTCACGCTGCTCGAAGGCGTGTGCTTCTACATCCTGCAGAATCTTTCGCCGATGCGCGAGGCGAACCGCTGGTCGAACCTGGTCTCCAATTCCGCCAAGATCGTCAACATCATCGGCGCGCACCGCTTCAACACGATCCTGCGGCGCACCCGCGATTGCGTGGAGATCGCCTGCTCGGGCAGGCTGCGATGAGCGTGCTGCGCGTGCTGCGGGCCTTCGGCGATCCGGTCGAAGGCGAGGCGCTGGTGTCGGAGGAGGGCTTCAGCCCGCGATACGACCTCGACCGCTGGTCCGGGCGGATCACCAAGCCCGGCCACAAGCTCGAGGGGCAGAGCATCGCAGACAAGGTGTGCTTTTTCCCCACTGCGAAGGGCGGGATCGCGGCGGGCTGGGCTTTTTACGACATCAAGTGGAAGAAAATCGCGCCCAAAGCGTTCATCTTCGGTGTGACCAACCCGGTCATGGTGCAGGGGGCGATCTTCGCCGGCATCCCGATCACCGAAGGCTGGGAGCCGGATGCGCGCAAGGTGGTACGCACCGGGGACTGGGTCAGGGTCGATCCGCAGGCCCGCACCATCGAGGTGCTGAGGAGGACCGAATGAAACCGGTAATGGTGTTGGCAGCCGCGGCGGCACTCGCGGCCGGCTGCGCGTCGTACGACGGGCGGACGCTGGTGCCGGGAAAATCCACCGCGGCGGAGGTCGAGCAGACCATGGGCGCACCGGCCGCGAGGCTCCAGCGCGGCGCAGACGCGGTCTGGTACTACCCGCGCGGGCCTGTCGGCTTCCACGCCTACGCCGTCCGCATCGGCCCGGACGGCGTGATGCGCGACATCGAGCAGCGGCTGACGACCGGGAACGTGCAGAAGCTGAAGCCGGGAGGCTCGACACGCGAGGACGTGAGCGAGCTCTTCGGGCCGCCGTTCGTCGTCTCGAGCCTCACGCGCCTGCAGCGCGAGGTGTGGGAATACCAGTTCTTTGACGAGGCCTTCATCCGCCGCAAGCTCTGGATGCAGTTCTCCGGGGACGGCGTGCTGCGCGAGGTGCTGCAGATGCGCCATCCCGACGAAGATCCGCCCGGAGGCACCAAGGACTAGCGTCCTGAGTCACAAGTTCGCACACGAATACCCCGCGTTTTTTGTCCGATCTCGTGATTCCCCGCGCTTCTCGCCGTGGCCGGGAATCATGTGACACCGAAGCGGCCCTCGGGCACGAACGCGGCCCACGGCGCACCGCCGTGGTTGCCGTTTCCCGGGACTCCGGCGACGACGGCCGAAGTCCCGGGATCCGAGAAAACCATCACGGATTTCAGACTCGGCACACTAGCCGCGCCTCAGTCGAGCGCGAACAGGGTGCGCGCGTTGAGCGCCGTCTGCGCCGCAATGTCTTGCGCCGGGCGGCCGAGCGCTCGCGCGATGCGCCGCACGATGTGCGGCAGGAAAGCGGGTTCGTTGCGACGCGCCTTCGGCTGGGGACGCAGGTCGCGCGGCGTGAGGTAGGGCGCGTCGGTCTCGACGAGCAGGCGATCGAAGGGAATCTCCCCGATCAGCTCGAGCAGGTGCGCGCCGCGGCGTTCGTCGCAGATCCAGCCGGTGATTCCGACGTACAGGCCGAGTTCGACGTAGGCAAGCAGCTCCTCGCGCTCCCCGGTGAAACAGTGCGCCACCGCGGGGGGTAGACGGTTGCCGCGTTCGCGCAGAAGTTCGGCAAAGCGAGGGTGCGCGTCGCGCGAATGCAGGAACAACGGTTTGCCGAGTTCGCAGGCAAGCTCGATCTGCTCGACGAACCATTTTTCCTGGTCCGGGTGCGGCGAATAGTTGCGGTTGAAGTCGAGCCCGCACTCGCCGAGCGCGACCACCTTCGGGTGCGCCGCCAGTTCGCGCAGCGCGACCATCGTCTGCGCGCTGCATTCGCGCGCGTGGTGCGGATGCACCCCCGCCGTGGCATAGAGCCGGCCGGGATGCGCTTCGGCGAGCGCCGCGGCGCGCCGGCTCTCCTCGACCGTGGTGCCGGTGACGACGATCGTCGCCACGCCGGCGTCGCCTGCGCGCGCCAGCACCGCGTCGAAATCCTCGCGAAACGCGGCGTGCGTGAGGTTGGCGCCGATGTCCGTCAGCCGCATGGGGCGCGCAGTATACTCGGCCGCCATGTTCGAGGAAGCCGCGCTCGAAATCGAAATCGCTGCGCACGGCCCCGTGCGTACGCGAGTGCGTGCGAGCGGATCCTGGACCTTCGAAGGACTGAAGACGCGGCGCAACGACCTGGCGCGACGCCTCGCCGAACTCGAGCGCGAACCGCCGGAGCGCATCGCCTGGGATCTGACCGGGATCGCGCAGCTGGACGATTCGGGCGCCGTCTGGCTCGCGCGCGCGCTGCGCAGCGCGCAGCGCGTCGAAGCCTCGCCGCGCCTTCGCATTCTCCTGAACCAGGCGGGCGAAGCTCTGCAGCTTCCGGGAGCGAAGCGACGGCCGCCCGATCCGCTTTCGATCCCCGTGCAGATCGGCGAGATGGCGCTCGAATTCGGGCGGCACCTGCGCGACGCCGCGATCCGGCTCGGGCTGATCGCCATCCGCGCGGCGGAACTGCTGCGCCGCCCGCGGGACTTTCCGTTTCGCGAGTTGTCGGCGGGGGTGTTTCGTTCCGGCGTTACCGCGCTGCCGGTGACGATGCTGGTCGGTTTCCTGGTGGGAATCGTGCTCACCTATCTCTCTGCGCTGCAGTTGAAGCGCTACGGTGCGGACCTCCTGGTGATCAACATCGTGGGCGTGGGCGTGGTGCGGGAGCTCGGGCCGATGCTCGCCTCGATCATTGCCGCGGGACGCTCGGGCTCGGCGATCACTGCGCAGCTCGGCGTGATGCGCGTGACCGAGGAAATCGAGGCGCTCTCGGTGATGGGAATCTCGATCAACGCGCGACTCGTGCTGCCGAAAGTGATCTCGCTCGCGATCGCGCTGCCGCTGGTGACCTTCTGCACCGACCTCGCGGCGCTCGGCGGGGCGCTGCTCGTGTCGAAGATCACGCTGGGAATCTCGCCGGGGGCGTTCCTCGAGGCGCTGCCGCGCGCGGTCGAAGTGGTGAACTTCTGGATCGGCATCGGAAAGTCCGCAGTGTTCGGCTTCGCGGTGGCGTTCGTCGCCTGCCACTTCGGGCTGCGCGTGCTGCCGAACACCGAGAGCCTCGCCTCCGGCGTGACGCGATCGGTCGTGGCGGCGATCACCACGGTGATCGTGCTCGATGCGGCATTCGCAATCCTGCTGCGCAATGTCGGATAGCGGCGACGCGCAGGTCATCGAGATCGAGGGCCTGCTCAACACGGTCGGGGCAGGGCATGTCCTGCACCGCGATCTCGCGCTCAAGGTGCGGCGCGACGAGGTGCTTGCGCTCGTGGGCGGATCGGGCAGCGGCAAGTCGCAACTGCTGCGCGTGATGCTCGGCCTGAAGCAACCGCAGGCCGGGACGGTGCGCGTGTTCGGCGTCTCGTGGAGCGACCCGAAATGGAAACGCGTTCGCGACGCGCGCCGCCGCATGGGCATGCTGTTCCAGAACGGGGCGCTGTACTCGGCGTTGAGCGTCTACGAAAACGTCGCGTTTCCGCTGCGCGAACGCGGCGGCCTGCCGGAGGACGAGATCCGCGCCATCGTGCATTCGAAACTCGCGCAGGTCGAACTCGATCCCTCGCGCGGCGCGCTGCTGCCGGCGAATCTTTCGGGCGGCATGGTCAAGCGCGTGGCGCTTGCGCGGGCGCTCGCGCTGTCGCCGGAGCTGCTGATTCTTGATGAGCCGACCGCCGGCCTCGATCCGGACCGCACCACGCGCTTCGTGCAGCTGATCAAGCGGCTGCGCGAGGAGCAGCGCTTCGCCGTGGTGATGGTGACGCACGACCTGCACCCGCTGTACGAGCTGACCGACCGGGTGGCCGTGCTCGCCGAGCAGCATATAATCGCCTGCGACACGATCCCCGCAGTGCGCAGGATGGGGCACCCCTTCATTCAGAACTTTTTCGGCCCGGAACGCCGGCGGGCCGCGGACGCGGGCTGAAACGCAAAGCCATGGAAAGCAGGGCCTTCGCACTCTGGACCGGACTGTTCGTCATCGGGCTCGTCGCCGGAATCGTGGCGTGGGCGAACTGGCTCGCGCGCGACCCGGTGGCGCGAACGCCGTACCGCGTGGTCGCGAACGTGCCGGTGACCGGTCTCAATCCGCAGGCGCAGGTGCGCTACCGCGGTATCGCCGTCGGGCGCGTCTCCGCGATCGGACTCGACAGGAAGGATCCGCGGCGCATCCTGATCGACATCGAAGTCGATTCGTCCATTCCGGTGACGCGCGGCACCTACGCGCAACTCGGCATGGAGGGCATCACCGGGATCGCGTACGTGCACCTGCTCGACGACGGCAAGGACGCGGCCGCGGCAAGAGGCGCGGGCGGCGCGCCTGCCGAGATTGCGCTGCGGCCGAGCTTCATGGATTCGGTGGCCGACGGCGCCGAAGGCGCGGTGCGCGATGCGCGCGAACTGATGGGCGGCGTCAACGCGCTGCTCACGCCCGAGAATCGCAGGCACATCGCGAGCACGCTGGCGTCGCTCGAGCGGGTTGCGGCGAACCTCGAGGCGACCACCGCGCGGTTGCCTGCATTGCTGACGCGGGCGGAGGCGTGGATCGGCGAGGACCCGCGGCGCCTCGCGCACGATTCGCTGCGGCAGATGAACGACGCGACGCGCAACCTGCCCGAAATCACGCGCGAAACGCAGCGCCTGCTGCAGGACACGCGAGCGACGGTAGGGAAATTCGGCGAACTCTCGGCAGAAACGCAGGGCGCCGTGAGCGCGCTTCAGGGCGAGACCGTGCCGCGCATCAACGCGGCCGCGGATTCCGCCGATCGCACGGCGCAGCGCGTCACGGGACTCGCGCGCGAGTTGGAAAGCCGTCCCGAAAGCGTGCTCTGGGGCCGCCCGGCGGGCAAGCCCGGTCCCGGGGAGCCCGGGTTCCAGTGAAGCGGATTGCGCTCGTCTTGATTGCCGCGCTCGCAGGCGGCTGTGCCGGGATCGGCCCGGCGCCTCAGCCCCGGGCTTTCGATCTGGGGATCGCCGCGCCGCAGGCCCGCCTGCAACCCCTTCGTCCGGTGACCGTCCGGGCGGCCGCGCCGTTCGATGGCGTCGAAATGCACTATCGCCTCGCGTGGCGAAATGCCGCAGAGCTTTCGGCGTTCACGCAGAGCCGCTGGGCGGCGACGCCCGCCGAACTGCTGCGCAAGCAATTGCTGCGCGCGAGCGGCGAGGGATTGGCGAAGTGCGGAGTGGAAATCGAATTGCAGGAATTCAGCCAGGTGTTTGCGTCGCCGCAGGCAAGCGAAGCGAAGATCGAACTGCAGGCATCGCTCGCCGGACCCAAGGGGCGGATTGCTGCGCGAAGCTGGCGCATCTCCGAGCCGAACGGCGGGGCAGAGGCCGCAGGCGGTGCGGCCGCGCTCGCACGCGCAACGGACGCGGCGGTCGGCGAGATCGCGGGCTGGGTGGCGGCGCAACCGGAGTGCCGCTAGCCGCTGTCGGCGTCCGGCCGACATTTCCGGCGCCTTCGACGTGATATTTTCGGCAGGCGATTGATACCCACATTTCGCAAAAGGAGAACATCCATGCGCGGATCGAACTTCGGTATTGTGAACTGGGTGGTGCGCTTTGCTGCCGTGCTGACGACGGCGCTCGCCGCCGGATGCGGCGGAGGCGGCGGCGGAGGCGGCGCGCCTGCGCCGGGAACGCTCGGCGTTTCGCTGACCGATGCGCCGGCCTGCGGTTATGACGCCGTCAACGTGACGGTGGTCAAGGTCAGGGTTCACCAGAGCAGCTCGGCCTCGGAGAACGATGCAGGGTGGACCGACATCACGCTCAACCCGCCGCGCAAGATCAACCTGCTCAACCTGATGAACGGCGTGCTCGAGAACCTGGGCGAGACGCCGCTCGCCGCCGGGCACTACACGCAGGTCCGCCTGGTGCTCGATCCGAACACGGCGCTCGGTCTCGCGAACTCGGTCGTGCCCACCGGAAGCACGGAGACTGCGCTCGTCACGCCGAGTGCGGTGCAAAGCGGAATCAAGCTGATCAACCAGTTCCAGGTCGAAGCTGGCAAGCGCGTCGACCTCGTGCTCGACTTCGACGCCTGCAGGTCCGTGGTGCGACGTGGAAACGGAACCTACGCGCTGAAGCCCGTGGTGCGCGTGATCCCGACCGCGCTGAGCGGGATCTCCGGGTTCCTCGACATGACAGGGCTGCTTGACAGCGGCGTGACGGTCACGGCGCAGCAGAACGGCGAAATCAGGCAGTCCACCGCGCCGAGCACCACGACGGGCGAATTCTTCCTCGCGCGCCTCGAGCCCGGCAATTACGACGTGGTGATCAGCGCGAACAACCGCGCGACTGCGGTCATCACGGGAGTGCCCGTGCCCGGGCCGACGGCGAACATCGCCGCGGTGAGCGATGCGGGCGCGCGGATCACGCTCGCCACTTCGGGCACCGCGAACGCGAGCGGCGACGTCGCCTCGACGATCACGCCGGAATCGCCCATCGCCGCCACGGTGGCGGCGAAGCAAACCCTCGGCACTGCGGGGCCGACGGTCACGGTCGGATTCACGGTCGTGGACGACCTTGCGCCTGGCCCCTACGCGCTGACCCTGCCCACGGGGGCGCCGAAGCTCGGCGCGTTCGGCACGCTGCCGATAACCTTCGCCGACCAGGCGGGCGTCGCGGGCAAGTACACGCTCGTGGCTTCGGCACCCGGATACACGCCCGACTCGGCCGATGTGGACCTCGGCGCGGGCAACGTGACGCAGGACTTCGCCCTCGCGCCCGTGCCCGCGCCGTAACGGCTAGAGTTTCTTGAGGCGGTAGAGGAGTTCGAGCGCCTCGCGGGGGGTCAGCTCAGCTGGCGCATCGCAGAACCCAATGGCGGCGCAGAGGCCGCGGGTGGCGCGGCGGCGCTTGCGCGCGCAACCGACGCGGCGGTCGGCGAGATCGCGGGCTGGGTCGCGTCGTTTCCGGATTGCCGCTAGACGCCACCGGCGTTGCGTTTACGCGCCCGGCGCGTCGCAGCCGGTCCCAATGGACGTTCCTGAATGCACGGTCCCGAACAAAATTGCGTGTTTTCATCGCAGCGACTTACACTTTTGCGGATACTTGAAGCCTTTCCGCTGGCGCTCGACCAGGATCGACCTTCTGAAGATCGAAGAGCGGCTCCCGCAAGTGCAGCTGATGAGGCCGCACGCCGAGGAGACCCGCTCTGGGCGCAAGAAAGCTCGTGGTTCAGAATCGCGTACTTGCCGGATTGCCCCGCAAGGACTACCGAAAGCTGCTGCCCGTCCTCGAACCGGTCCAGTTGGCCTTCGGGCAGATTCTCTATGAATCCCAGGCCCGAATCCGGTACGTGTACTTTCCCAACAACTGCTTCGTCTCAATGCTGACTGGCGTGGATGGCAATCGGTCGTCGGAGGTCGGACTGATCGGCTCGGAAGGCATGGTCGGGCTGCCCGTGGCGCTGGGAATTGCCGTCTCGCCTTTTCGCGCCGTCGTGCAAGGCGCCGGCACGGCAATGCGGATGAAGATAGCGGACTTTCGCCGCGAGTTCCGCGAAAGCGCTGCGCTGAAGCGAGAGTTGTTCCTCTTTACCCACTTGCTGATGATCCAGATCGCGCAGACCGCGGCGTGCAACCGCTTCCATCGGGTGTCGCAGCGCATGGCGCGCTGGATCTTGATGACCAGCGACCGCATCCGTTCAAACGACTTCCGCATCACGCAGCAATTTCTTGCGCTCATGCTGGGCGTGCGACGGGTCGGCATCAGCGTGGCAGCGAGCGGCCTGCGGGATCGCAAGCTTCTCGCCTACCGCCGCGGCAGCTTTACGATCCTGGACCATAACGGCCTCGTGGCGGCTGCCTGCGGGTGCTACAAGATCGTCAAAGACGTCTACGCGCGGGCACAAGGCGGAAAGAGTCTTTCTCATCAGCGGGGCCGAGATCGCGCACGCAGTCGCAGGGGTGGATGAGACTGTGGGATGGCGGCGCAAGCCGGCGCGCGGCGCCGACCGTGTTGACGTTCTTGTAGCGCCCGGACTGCACCGCGGCGGTGGAGTTGCGCACGTCCGACATCATCACGTGCCGGTCCTCGGGCAGCGGCGTGAAGTTTTCCGGGCGGGTGATGGCGCGGAAACCGGTGAGGAGTGGGAGGCGGGCGTAGAAGTCGGTGGTCGTGGACATCGGCGCTAGGCGATCGTTGGCGCGAATTTGACCTTGATCCAGTCTCGGGGAAGGGCGAAATCGCACCGTCGCGGCCATTCGAGCGCCAGAACCAGCCAAGCTAGATCTTTTTCAACCGATACAGCAGCTCCAGCGCCTCCCGCGGCGACAGCTCGTCCGGGTTCACGTCCTGCAGCGCGTCGCGCAATGGATCCGCTTCCGGCACGGCCTCCGGCGCACGGCCGGCGCCGGCGAACAGATCGGGCTGACCGCTGCGCGTGAGGCTCTGCTCTTCCAGCGCCTCGAGGTATTTCCTCGCCTGCCGCACCACCGGCTTCGGCACGCCGGCGAGCGCGGCGACCTGCAGGCCGTAGCTTTTCGACGCGGGGCCTTCCTCGACCGCGTGCAGGAACACCACCGTGTCCTTGTGCTCGACCGCATCGAAGTGCACGTTCGCCACTTCGCGGTAATCGAGCGCGAGCCGGGTCAGTTCGAAGTAGTGCGTCGCGAACAGCGTCAGCGCGCGGCTGCGCTCGACGAGGTGGCGCGCGATCGCCCAGGCGAGCGCCAGTCCGTCGAAGGTCGACGTGCCGCGTCCGACCTCGTCCATCAGCACGAGGCTCTTCGGCGTCGCGTTGTGCAGGATCGATGCGCTCTCGGTCATCTCTACCATGAAGGTGGAGCGGCCGCCCGCGAGGTCGTCGGAAGCCCCGATGCGCGTGAAAATCTGGTCGATCGGGCCGATGCGCGCCGATTTCGCCGGCACGAACGAACCCGCGTGCGCCATCAGCACGATGAGCGCCACCTGCCGCATGTAGGTGGACTTGCCGCCCATGTTCGGCCCGGTGACGAGCAGCAGCTGGCGTGCGGGCGACAGCCGGCAGTCGTTCGGAATGAACGCCTCCCCGGCCGATCCGGCGAGCGCCGCCTCGATCACGGGATGGCGGCCGGCTTGGATCTCGATCATCGGATCCGCAGTGAACTGCGGCCGGCAATACCCGCGGCGCGCGGCGATGCGCGCGAAATTGCACAGAGCGTCGAACTGCGCGAGCGCCCTCGCGATGCGTTGCAGCGCCGGCAGGTGCGCAGCGAGCGCATCGAGCAGATCGTCGTAGAGTTGCTTCTCCAGCGCCAGCGCGCGATCGCGCGCCGAGAGCGCCTTGTCTTCGAACGCTTTCAATTCGGGGGTGACGTAGCGCTCGGCGTTTTTCAGCGTCTGGCGGCGCCGGTAATCCTCGGGCACTTTGGCCGCCTGCGCGTTCGTCACCTCGATGTAGTAGCCGTGGACGTGGTTGTACGCCACGCGCAGGTTGGGGATCGCGGTGCGTTCGCGCTCGCGCGCTTCCAGTTCGACGAGGAAGCGTCCGGAGTTCGATTGCAGCGCGCGCAATTCGTCGAGCGCGGCCGAGTGGCCGTCGGCGATCACCCCGCCGTCGCGCACCAGCGCGGCGGGTTCGGGGGCGATCGCGGCGCGCAGGCTCGCGAGGCAATCCTCGGGCGTCGCCAGACCGCGCGCGATGTCGCAGAGCAGGGGTGCGTCGCCCGGCGGGACGGACGGCGCGAGTTCGCCAAGAAGACCCAGGCTATCGCGAAGCGCCGCCAATTCTCGGGGACGCGCGCTTTTCAGCGCGACGCGCGCGGCAATGCGCTCGACGTCGGAGAAGCGACGCAGCGTGGCGTGAATATCCGCTGCCGAGGAATCGAGCAGCTCGATCGCCTGGTGCCGTGCGGCGATCGCGGATTGGTCGCGCAATGGTTGGTGCAGCCAATACCGCAGCAGGCGGCTGCCCATGCCGGTCGCGCATTCGTCGAGCAGCGAAAAGAGCGTTGGCGCCGCTTCGCCGCGCAGCGTCTCGGTGATCTCGAGATTCCGCCGCGTCGCCGCGTCCATGCGCAGGTACTCGCCCGGGCGCTCGGCGCGCACGGTGGTGACGTGCGCAAGCGCCTGGCCTTGCGTGCGCTTGGCGTACTCGAGCAGCGCGCCGCACGCGGCGATCGAGGGCTGGAAATCCTCCACGCCGAAACCCGCGAGCGACGCCGCGCCGAGCTGCCCGAGCAGGCGATCGCGCCCGGTGGCGAAATCGAAGTGCCAGGCGGGGCTTCGGGTGACGACGCAGCCCTCCAGCTCGATGCCGTCGGCGGCGAGCACTTCGGCGGGCGCAATGCGCCTCAATTCGCTCGCGAGCGCCTGGGGCGCGACTTCGGCAAGGCGCAGGTCGCCGCTCGCAAGCGACAGCCACGCCAGGCCGACGGCAGATTTATCTGCGTGCAAAGCGAGGAGCACGTTGTCGGCCTTGTCGTCGAGGAGCGCGGAATCGGTCAGCGTCCCGGGCGTGACGATGCGCGTGACCCGTCTCTCGACGGGTCCCTTCGACGTGGCCGGGTCGCCGATCTGCTCGCAGATCGCGACCGACTCGCCGAGCTTGACGAGCCGGGCGAGGTACTGCTCGACCGAGTGATAGGGGACGCCCGCCATGCGGATCGGCGCCCCGGCCGAGGCGCCGCGCGCAGTCAGCGTGATGCCGAGCAGCCGCGCGGCCCTTTCGGCGTCGTCATGGAACAGTTCGTAGAAATCGCCCATCCGGTAAAAAAGCAGGATCTCCGGATGCTGCGCCTTGATGGCGAGGTACTGCTGCATCATTGGAGTATGGTTGCTCAAACCGGGGTCATTCAAGTTGCTGTCTTCCCTGCGAAAACCGCTCTTGACCATTCGTGCCAATGGCGCTAAATCCAATTTTCTTGCTGCACCGCGAGTGCAGACTCGACCATTCCTGCCCAGCCTTGTCAGGCGGTTTGGTATAGGTGGCGGTATAGGTTTACGCTCAGTTCGAGATCAAAAAAATCGCGAAATGAAAAAACCGCCACCACTGCTCACCCCTCGCATTATCGCCGA
>Ga0080064_1005683_pt1 | contig 14307 bp, 9 predicted proteins | sample Subgrocontami54m_FD_69260 | JGI IMG/M metagenome (GOLD analysis project Ga0080064, IMG submission 69260) | Subsurface groundwater microbial communities from S. Glens Falls, New York, USA - GMW46 contaminated, 5.4 m (SPADES assembly) (version 2) ...
ACTCGCCGCTGTTCTTCAAGGCTTCTGTCCAATATGGCACTGTGGTTTGGCCGGGAAATATCGATATAGCACCGGAGACACTCTGGATCCGATCCGTGCAGACCTAACATTAATACAGGGACGCTTCCCGTATTAATTATCATTCAGCTTTTTGGGGTGGCCTGCATCATAATACGGGAAGCGTCCCTGTATTTCCTATATTATTGATTAATCTTGTGTCAAGTACATAATCACCAAATAATATGCTTGCAGAAGGGTATTTATTTTGATACATTCCAGTCATGACTGAGCCAATCCTATCTGTAAAGTTCTTCCGTACGGAAGCAGCCAATGAGCCGGTTCGGGAGTTCCTGCGTGATTTGCCGCCAAGAGACCGCAAAGTAATAGGAACAGACATTAAAGAAGTTCAGTTCGGTTGGCCCTTAGGCATGCCACTGGTAAAAAAGATGGAAAAGGATTTATGGGAAGTGCGTAGCCATCTCGAAGGTCGAATTGCGAGGGTATTGTTTACTGTTATCGAGAAGCAAATGGTGTTGCTGCATGCTTTTATCAAGAAGTCGCAGAAGACGCCACAATCCGATTTAAATACTGCGAAGGCCCGCAAGAGCCGGTTATAGGAGGTATATCTATGAGCAATCCACATATCGGTAGTGATTTTGATGATTTTCTCCAGGAAGAAGGCATTCGGGAAGAAGTTACGGCCGCCGCCATTAAACGGGTGATTGCCTGGCAGTTGGCTGAGGCCATGAAAGCAAAGCGCATAACTAAAACAGAAATGGCTGCTCGGATGCATACAAGCAGGGCTGTTGTAAATCGCCTTTTGGATGAAGACGACACCAGCGTCACCTTGGCGACATTAGCACGTGCCAGTGTGGCAGTGGGTGTGCCACTAAAGATTGAATATGCCTGATTCCGGAATTCTGAATTTAGTATGGTGTTCCTTTTTTTCTTATTCGACGGTGAGCAGGGTAGTCAAGAGAGTTGCGGTGGGGATGCATCATTGCAAGACCTGCCCCCATGATTCGCTCGTTGCCCTTACACGCGCGAGGAGGGAAGTCTTTCTGATATCGTCGGAGCGAAACAAGGAGCCTATGTTCTTGCAGTGGATCGACAAGGCACGCATCTGCACAGTAGTGTGAGAAGGCGAGGAGTGTGGGCCGAACAATGTGGTGGAACATTACGCCGCGAAGCGTGGCGAGGTTCACCGCGGATGTTGGGTCCCTAAATCGTAGATAGTTGGGAGAGGCGGAATAATGAATAGATGGCCTCACATAGTCAAATCGGCTCTGAATCGACCTTCTGGAGCGCGCTATTTCCGCTGTGCTTTGCAGGTCAATCCTTTCGAGTACGTTAAAAGGCATTCTATCGGAAATACGTTTCCTAATGAGGATGCATACAACAATGCTTTGCTCGATGCTTTGCAGGTTGAAGGTATCGAAGTCATTGCAATTACCGATCACTACCGTGTGAAAAGCGGCGCGCGCTTGTGCGACGCTGCAAAGAAACGAGGCATCACCGTTTTCGGCGGTTTTGAGGCCGTAACCAAAGACGGGGTTCACGTGCTTTGCTTTTTCGATCCCACCCATAACATCAGTAAGATCGATCGCTTCATCGGTGATTGCGGCATACACGACGATGATGACCCGTCTCCAACCGGAACCAAGGACATCGACGAACTTCTTGTCGCCTGCGCTGAGCAATGGAGCGGGATCGCCATTGCAGCTCACGTCTGCTCTAAGGGGGGCTTGCTCATTACGCTTAGCGGGAAAACCGCCATAAAAGCCTGGACCCACAAGCATCTTCACGCCTGTGCACTGCCTGGTCCCATCAAGGACGCCCCGGATGGCCAACGTCCGATTCTGCTAAACCAGAATCCCGACTATATCCGCGACCGTCCCATCGCCGTTGTCAACGCCCAAGACATTAGCAGCCCAGAGGACGTGGAAAACCCTGGGGCCTGCTGCTGGATTAAAATGACGACAGTCTCAATCGAAGGTCTTCGTCAAGCCTTTCTAGACCCAGAATCCCGCGTGCGACTCGTCACGGACGATAAGCCCAAGGATCACACCGAGTTGCTCGCCATTCTTTGGGAGGGAGGCTTCCTAGATGGTATTGCCATCCACTTCAACGAAAACCTTAACGTCCTTATCGGGGGACGTGGCACCGGCAAGTCCACTATCGTAGAAAGCATACGCTTCGCGCTGAACTACTCGCCCCTTGGCGATGACGCTGCTAAACAACACAAGTCCTTTGTCTCCCATGTTCTCGGAAGCGGTACCAAAGTCTCGTTATTGCTCCGATCACACACGCCATCTGACAGCGAGTATCTGATTGAGCGAACCGTCGGCAGCCAACCAACCGTCAAAGATGCCGAAGGGAACCTTACCGATTTAAAGCCGCACGACATAGCTGCCGAAGTTGAGATCTACGGCCAACACGAGATTTCTGAGCTTGCCCGCAACCCGGGACACCTGACCGGCCTGCTTGATCGTTTCGTAGACCGCTCAATGGTCGACGACACCCAACGTACCAAGATAAGACACTGCCTGGAAGACACTCGCAGCAAAATCGGCAACATCGAGAAATCTCTCCATAGAATCGACGAAGAACTCGCCGCACTTCCCGGCTTAAGAGAAACCCTCAAGCGTTACAAAGAACTCGGTTTGGACGAGCGTCTAAAAGATAAGAAGCAGCTCGTTAAAGAAGAAGCTACTCTTGGCGCAATAGACAAATCACTCTCTGATATCGTCGAAATACGAGACGAGTTCAACCTTCATCTACCCCTTGACCAGACCCGACTGGAAGATGACAAGCTCAAAGATCTCGGAGGCGCGGACATCCTACGCGGGGCTCGCCCCGTCCTAGACAAATGCGAAGTCGCTATAAACGCTGCTCTATCCTCTTTCGACACAGCAATCGTAGCTGCCCGTTCCAGTCTTGGAACAGTTCGATCCGAATGGGACAAGCGACGCGATCGGGTGAACGACGCCCACACAAAAACCCTTCGTGAACTACAAAAAGAAGGAATCGATGGCAGCGAATATACCAATCTGTTGGAGAGAATTGAGCAACTTGAACCCAAGAAGGAGGAACAAATCCGGTATAATGGTCAACTCAAGGAAGTTCAAAAGAGACGTCGCACCGCCCTAAAGGATTGGGAAGATATCATGTCTGCGGAATTCCGGGCTCTTGAAAAGGCTGCGAAACGTGTAACACGCAAACTCGCCGATCGCGTCCAGGTAAACGTTACGGCTAATGGTGATCGTACTGAGTTAGATAATCATATCCGATCACTTTCTGGCCGCATGGCCGACACGGTCAGTGTCTTGAAAGACACCACTCCGCTATCCCTTCAAGCGCTTTCTCAAGCCTGCCGCGAAGGTAAGGACAGTCTTGTCGCGCAATATAGCATACCGCATGCCCAAGCCGAAAAACTCTCTACCGCAGGAACCGATTTCATAATGCAGCTTGAAGAAATTGAGATGCCAGCTACCACAACCATCAAGCTAAACGTCGCCATAGAAGGTGCCCCCCCAATATGGAAAACCCTCAACGCCCTTTCTACTGGGCAAAAGGCAACAGCCGTGCTTCTGCTTCTGCTTCTGGAATCCACTGGCCCCCTAATCGTCGATCAACCGGAGGACGACCTAGACAACCACTTCATCACTGAGGATATTGTCCCTCAGATAAAATCCGAGAAGCGTCGCCGCCAGTTTGTTTTCGCGACCCACAATGCCAACCTCCCTGTTTTAGGAGATGCGGAGCTAATTGCGGCTCTAATCCCGCAAGATACCTCCGATTGTGGAGAAGTTTACCTCCCGGACGAGAATCTTGGCTCAATCGATACTATGCGGGTCCGCGAGTTGGTCGAAGATACGCTTGAGGGTGGCAAACCTGCATTTGAGTTAAGACGACTCAAATATGGGTTCTGACTTGAATAAGGATATACTGAAATGTTGGCAATTCGATAAGGGTAACTGATGGGGCTAATCTAAAAGAACAGAGCACCCCCCAACGAGGCCTTGCACCGGATCGCCGCTAAATTCGGCTCTCGTTGATCTTCGCGTTATATTTTCTATAGTGCCCTTTGGCTTGAACCGGGTGAGACACTGACAAAAAGAGGAACTTTATGCCACGACTGACCGAACAGGAACAGCAGGAGATTGTCCGCTTTATCGAGGCGGACAGGCCGTTGCCGGAGAAGTATCGCTTTCTGCTGTTCGAGGACAAGCGGGAGGTGGAACTGGTCTGGAACGGCAAGACGAGCGAGGTCTGCAATATCGTCCTGCCCTTCCAGGTCATCGAGCAGGTGGACGAGCCGCGCGCCGAGAGGCCAGAAGATAGTGGAATGCAAGGGGAGCTTTTCGATTTTCGCGGGCGCCAGCTCAAGGGTTGGACGAACAAGCTGATCTGGGGGGACAACAAGCTCATCCTCGCATCGCTGAAGAACGGCCCGCTACGCGAGGAGATCGAGCAGCAGGGCGGCCTCAAGCTGATCTACATTGATCCGCCCTTCGATGTGGGCGCGGATTTCAGTATGGACATCGAGATCGGCGGGGATACCTTCACCAAGAAACCCAATATCCTTGAAGAGATCGCCTACCGCGACACCTGGGGCAAGGGCGCGGATTCCTTCATCGCCATGATCTACGAACGGCTGGCGCTGATGCGGGATTTGCTGGCCGAAGATGGCAGTATTTATGTGCATTGTGATTGGCGGGTGAATGCGTTCTTGCGACAGGTTCTCGACGAAGTCGTTGGGAGAGAACTTTTCCGAAATGAAATAACATGGAAACGACAACCTCCTCGTGGGGCACGTGCGATAGCAAGGCAATATGGAAGGTCCTCAGACAATATCATTTATTACACAAAGCGAGAGAACTATATTTGGAATCCGCAATTCAAAGGTTACAGCGAGGAATATTTACAGGCCAAATTTACAAATATAGAATCAGACGGGCGAAAGTTTCGCGTTGGTGACATAGGTGATTATTCGGAAAAATCAATTGCAGAGTTCAGAAAGCAAGGGAAAATATACGATTATCCTTCGGGCAAGATTGGATTGAAGAGATATTTGGACGAGCAAAAGGGCGAGGCTATATCCGATATATGGATCGATATTCCTGAAGTCAATGCGATGGCAAATGAGCGTATTGACTACCCCACCCAAAAGCCGGAAGCCCTGCTCGAACGCATCATCAAGGCCTCATCCAACGAAGGCGACTTGGTAGCCGATTTCTTCTGCGGCTCCGGCACCGCCGCCGCTGTGGCGGAAAAGCTGGGTCGCAAATGGATTGTCAGCGACTTGGGCAAGTTCGCCATCCACACCACCCGCAAGCGCCTGATCGGCGTCCAGCGGCAACTCAAGGCCGAGGGCAAGGACTACCGCGCCTTTGAAATCCTCAACTTGGGCAAGTACGAGCGCCAGCACTATATCGGCGTCAACCCCAACCTGCGCGAGGCGGAGCAGCAAAAGCAACTGGAAGAAAAAGAAGCGGCTTTCCTCGACCTGATCCTGCGAGCCTACCGGGCGGAAAAGACGACGGGCTTTGCTGCGTTCCACGGCAAGAAGGCCGGGCGGCTGGTGGCCGTGGGGCCGGTCAACCTGCCGGTGACACGGCTGTTCGTCGAGGAGATCATCCTGGAATGCCGCAAGAAGCATATCACGAAGGTGGATATCCTGGGCTTCGAGTTCGAGATGGGGCTGTTCCCGAACGTTCTGGACGAGGCGCGGGCCAAGGGGATCGACATCGCGCCCAAGTATATCCCGGCGGAGGTCTTTGACAAGCGCGCCGTGGAGAAAAACCAGGTGGTCTTCCATGACGTGTCCTATATCGAGGTCAAGCCGCACGTTGTCAAGAACACCGTAGCCGTGGAACTGACGGACTTTTCGGTGTTCTATTCGCAGGACTCCATTGCCAACGCGGAGACGGCGATCAAGAACAAATGCAGCCGGATAGTGGTGGAGAAGGGCCAGATCGTGAAGGTGAGCAAGGATAAGGACGGCATCGTCACCCGTGAAGTGCTCACCAAGAACTGGACCGACTGGATTGACTACTGGTCTGTGGACTTCGACTTTGAGAACAAGCGGGAAATCATCCGGGTGAAGAACGACCCTTCGACGGGCTCAGGGCAGGGCGGCGAATGGGAAGAACGCTGGACGGGCGATTATATCTTTGAGAATGAGTGGCAGAGCTTCCGCACCAAGAAAGACCGGTCGCTGGAGCTGAAAAGCGTCTTTCACGAATGCACGCCGGGGCGGCGGAAGATTGCCGTGAAGGTAGTGGACATTTTCGGCAATGACACGATGACCATCGTAGACGTGAACGTCGGGAAGAACGGAGGAAAGAAATAATGGTGAAGAAAATTGTGCAGACAACCGGCGCCCATGCGTCGCCTTTCGAGAGGATCAAGCGCACGAACGATGCAGGGATGGAATATTGGTCAAGCCGCAACTTTTCTGAAATATTGGGTTACGGCGATTATCGCAATTTTGAGGGGGTTATTGAGAAGGCCAAAATGGCCTGTTTCAACAGCGGACACCGCCTCGAAGACCATTTCGTTGACATCACCGAAATGGTCGCCATTGGTAGCGGCGCTGAGCGGCCCATTAAAACTGTTCTGCTTTCGCGCTACGCCTGTTACCTTGCCATTCAGAACGCCGATCCTAAAAAGGAGATTGTGGCGCATGGTCAAACCTACTTTGCTATCCAGACGCGGCGGCAGGAATTGGCGGACGGGCGCATTGAGGACGAGCGGCGGGTGCTGTTGCGAGATGAGATGCGACGCCATAATGTTCAGTTGGCCGAAACGGCCAAGGGCGCAGGCGTCATCGAACCCATCGACTACGCCATTTTTCAAAATCACGGGTATACGGGACTGTATGGCGGACTGAAACAGGAAGACATTCACCGGCGGAAAGGCTTGAAAAAGAGCCAGAAGATTTTGGATCACATGGGCAGCACGGAATTGGCAGCGAACCTGTTTCGCGCGACCCAGGCAGAGGAAAAACTGCGCCGGGACGAGGTGAAGGGGAAAGACGCCGCGAACCGGACGCATCGTGAAGTCGGCGCGAAGGTGCGGCAAACCATCCGGGAACTGGGTGGCACGATGCCGGAAGAATTGCCGGTGGCGGAAAGCATTAAGAAGGTCGAGACCCAACGGCGCAAGCAACTTGGCAATGCCGAGACGCCTGCAAAGAAGAAAAGCGAGGACAAATAAAGGGAATGGTTCTAGAAAAAACGTTAATTGCTGCCTGTTTCGTGTTAAATTAACGATGCTTTGACAAATACCGATGAACGAGGGAAAAGATAAATAATGGCCCTGCATAAAGACTTTCCGCAATCCCCGCACGCGATTCTCGATCCGGGCATCCGCTGGTTTCCCGCCGATGAGGCTTTGCGCGAGACCAGCATGGAGAAACTCATGCCGCCGCTCGTGGCGGAGTTGCGCCGTAAGGTGAAGGGGTTCCGGGACGGGGAATACGTGGGCGCGGCGGACACCAGCCGGAGCCTGCTCAACTGGTGGTTCAGGACGCCGCACCTGCTGCCGAAATTCGACGGGACCATGGTCGAATTTGAATACTACTTCGCCCAGCGCGAGGCGCTGGAGACGATCATCTACCTCTACGACGTGGTGGGGGTTAAGGACAAGCACGATCTGATGCGCTTTGATTCAAGCGGCCTTGTATCCGGGAGCATGTTTGACGAGACCTGGCGGCGATTTGTGGTGAAGATGGCGACGGGCAGTGGCAAGACCAAGGTCTTGAGCCTGGCGCTGGCGTGGAGTTTTTACCACAAGCTCTACGAGCCCGAATCGGAACTGGCGCGCAATTTTCTGGTAATCACGCCTAATATCATCGTTTTGGACAGGGTTTATCGGGATTTCCAGGGCCTCCGAATCTTCTTCGACGATCCGGTGCTGCCGGATAACGGGTTTGACGGGCGCAACTGGCGCGACGATTTTCAACTGACGCTGCATCGGCAAGACGAGGTACGCATCACCCGGCCTACGGGCAATATCTTCCTGACCAACATCCACAGGGTTTATTCGGGTGACGAGATTCCGCCTACACCGGATGATGAAGACCTGCGGGATTATTTCCTGGGCAAGCGGCCCACGGGTGCGACCACGGATTCCAAGGTGGACCTGGGTATGATCGTCCGGGATATTGACGAGTTGATGGTGTTGAATGACGAGGCGCACCATATTCACGACCCGCGCATGGCTTGGTTCAAAGCCATTGAAGACATCCACAACCGCCTGAAGCAGAAGGGGGCGGCTCTTTCCCTGCAGGTGGACACGACGGCCACGCCCAAGCACAATAACGGAGCGATTTTCGTGCAGACCGTGGCCGATTACCCGCTGGTGGAGGCCATCAGGCAAAATGTGGTGAAGCATCCGGTTCTGCCCGACGCGCCGAGCCGCGCAAAATTGCAGGAGCGTCAGAGTGCAAAGTACACCGAGAAATATACCGACTACATTCATCTGGGCGTCATCGAATGGCGCAAGGCATACGCTGAGCACGAAAAGATGGGCAAGAAGGCGATCCTGTTCGTGATGACCGACGACACGCGCAACTGTGACGACGTGGCCGAATATCTGGAAGGGCATTACCCGGACTTGAAAGACGCCGTGCTGGTCATTCACACCAAGAACAACGGCGATATTTCCGAATCAGCCACGGGCAAGGATAAGGACGAACTGGAGAAACTGCGCAAGCAGGCCAATGAGATTGACGACATGGACAGCCCGTACAAGGCCATCATCTCGGTGATGATGCTCAAAGAGGGGTGGGACGTGAAGAATGTCACCACCATCGTCGGTCTGCGCGCCTATGCCGCCCAGAGCAACATCCTGCCCGAGCAGACGCTGGGCCGGGGTTTGCGCAAGATGTATCCCGGCTATGTGGAAGAGTACGTCAGCGTGATCGGCACCAAGGCCTTCATGGACTTCGTGGAATCCATTCAGGCCGAAGGCGTGGAGTTGGAGCGCAAGGCGATGGGCGAAGGCACGGGGCCTAAGACGCCGCTGGTGGTTGAAGTTGACAAGGAGAACGAGAAGAAAAACCTCGCCGCACTGGACATTGAAATCCCGGTGCTCTCCCCCCGTGTCTACCGGGAATACAAGAATCTGGGCGATATGGACATCGCTGCAATGGGACACGACAAGGTAGCCTATCGGTTGTTCAGCGAGGAGGAACAGCGGGAGATTGTCTTCAAGGACATCGTCAACGGCGAGATTACGCATACCACGATTCTCGACACGGCCGGCATTGCCGACTACCGCAGCGTGATCGGCTACTTCGCGCAAATGATCATGAAAGAATTGCGCCTGGAATATCGAAAGGGATCTACTCCGCGCGGCTACGATGTGCTGTATGGCAAGGTCAAGGCGTTTGTGCAAGAGGAGTTGTTTGACCGCCCGGTGGAACTGGAAGACCCCAACACATTACGCAACCTCTCAGAACCGGCCGCCACCAAGACACTGATTGAGACCTTCAAAATGGCAATCAATGCGCTGACCGTCCGGGACAAAGGGGATGCCGAAATCCGGGACACGATCAAGTTGCGTCAGACCCGGCCTTTTGTGGCCAAGGATCAAGGCTACCTGGTCCCGAAGAAAAGCGTCTTCAACCGCATCATCGGCGACAGCCAACTGGAGCTGCGGTTTGCCGCATTCCTGGAGGATTGCAGCGACGTGGTCTCTTACGCGAAGAACTACTGGGCCGTCAATTTCAAGCTCGATTACGTGAATGCGGGCGGCGATATTTCCAACTACTACCCGGATTTTATAGTCAAGTTGCCGGGTAAGCGGATTGTCATTGTCGAAACCAAAGGGCAGGAAGATTTGGAGGTGCCGCTCAAGATGGCGCGGCTGCAGGAATGGTGCGAAGACATCAACCGGGTGCAGACAGACGTGGAGTACGACTTCGTTTATGTGGACGAGGAGAGCTTCGAGAAATACAAGCCGACTTCCTTCCGGCAATTGCTGGAGGCCTTTAAGGAATACAGGGCAAATCAAATTTGATGCCCTCGTCAAAAGTCCCAAATTCCCTCCCCCTTGACGGGGGAGGGTTAGGGCGGGGGTGACAACATGTCGCATTAACGCATGTTTTCCCCCCTCCCCTCAATCCCCTCCCGCCAGGGGAGGGGAAGCGTGATTTTTTACGAGGTCATCAAATTTAAAGAAATCGCACAGTGTCCCGCCCTACCAATTAAAGGGCGCCTCTTTGGCAAAATCGGGCGAGAGGGACTGGTCATTTACTTCCTGAGTAAAGATCATCTCAAAACCGAGATCAAGAGCAAAATTGACCACGGACTCGTATTCCTGGCGGGTTACCCTTCTCCCCAGGGCAGCATGCCCCACCACGGCGGGGGTGGGCGAATATTGGGACATGATGCTGAGGGGAACGCAGGTGGCGATGTTTTCCTGAATGAGCCGCAGCGCTGCGAAACTGTTTTCCACGTTGCCGGGCAGCACCAGATGGCGAATCAGCACTCCCCGGGCCGCCACCTCGCCGTCCAACTCCAGATCATCACCTACCTGGCGGACCATTTCCCGGAGCGCTGCCACGGCATGGGTCGGGTAAGCCGGCACACCGGAAAAAAGCAGCCCCGCCTCGCCGCTGCCGTATTTAAAATCCGGCAGATAAATATCCACCATCCCCTCCAGCAAGGCAACAACTTCCGCCGCCTCGTAACCGCCGCAGTTATAAACCAAAGGCAGCGTCAGGCCCTGTTCTCGCGCTGCAAGGAAGGCGGCCATAATTTGAGGCGTCTGGGGTGTGGGGGTAACTGGCTCGATATTATGACAACCCCGGGCTTGGAGTGAAAGCATGATCTCAGCCAAGGCAAGGCGGTCGGGTCTCTCCCCCTGCACAACATGACTGATCTGATAGTTCTGGCAATAGCTGCATTTCAAGTTGCAGGAGGAGAAAAAGATGGTCCCGGCGCCGCAATGGCCGGAAAGCGGTGGTTCTTCGCCATAATGTGGCACGGCCCGGTCCATGACCGCTTCCGCGCCCAGACGGCAGAAGCCCAGCTCGCCCCTGGTTCTGTCCACCCGGCACTGTCGCGGGCAAAGTGTGCAACAGCGCAGCAGATCATGCAGCATCGCCACTTGCTCCCTGCACCGAAATGACCTTGACACAATTTCCCCCCTTTTGTAGAGTAGCCGCCGACACTTCATATACCGACATGGCGGAATTTATCAATTTTTTATTGTTTTAAAATGGATGACCCCGAAAAAAGTCGAAAAACTCCATTTTTGTCATTCCGGATTTGATCGTGAATCAAGTCTTTTAAGGTAGTTACATAATCTCTGGATTCCGGCCGCCGCCGTAATGACGACTTTTTACCAGGCCATCAAAGCTAGAAAGGAACTCTCCATGAATATCAAAGCACAGGTAATCGAGATTGCCCAAAATGCTCGCGCGGCCGCCGCCGGTCTGGCACGCTGTTCCGCTGAGCAAAAAAACCGGGCCTTGGCGGAGATGGCGCAGGAACTGGTCCGCCAGAAAGAGATGCTGAAGGAGAAAAATGCTCAAGACTTGGCGGCGGCACGCCAGGCCGGACTGGCGGCGGCAATGATTGATCGCCTCTCCCTGAAAGACAGCACTATCGCGGCAATGGCGGCGGGCCTCGACGAAGTGGCCGCCCTGCCCGATCCCGTCGGCAAGGTCACCTCCATGTGGCGGCGACCGAATGGCCTCTTGGTGGGGCGGATGCGGATCCCCCTCGGCGTGATCGGCATCATCTACGAATCCCGTCCCAACGTTACGGCGGATGCCGCCGCCCTGTGCCTGAAATCGGGCAATGCCGTCATCCTGCGCGGCGGTTCCGAGGCTATCCATTCCAATCGCGCGATCGCCGACATCCTGCAGGGCGTGTTGAAAAAACAGGCCCTGCCCGAGGCGGCCATCCAGCTCATCCCCATCACGGACCGCAAGGCCGTCTCAGAGATGCTGAAGCTGGAGGAATATATCGATGTCATCATCCCCCGTGGCGGCGAGGAGTTAATCCGGGCGGTAGTCCAGCAGTCCAAGATACCCGTCATCAAGCATTATAAAGGCGTTTGCCATATCTTTGTGGATGCTGCTGCAGAAATCGGAATGGCGGAAAACATCTGCCTGAACGCCAAGACCCAACGCCCCGGTGTTTGCAATGCCCTGGAAACCCTCCTGGTTCATCAGGATGTGGCCGCACAATTTCTGCCGGGCGCGGCCGCAAAACTGCAAGCCGCCGGCGTTGCCCTACGGGGATGCGAAAAAGCGCGGGCTTGGGCGCCGGGGATGGAACCGGCGACGGAAGATGACTGGTATCGCGAGTACCTTGATCTCGTTCTGGCGGTGCGCGTGGTCCGGGACATGGATGAAGCCATCGCCCATATCGAAAAATACGGTTCCCTCCATACCGAGGCAATCATTACCAAAGATTATCATAACGCGCAGCGTTTCTTAAACGAGGTCAATTCCTCCACGGTTCTGGTTAATGCCTCAACCCGGTTCAGCGACGGCTTTGAGCTGGGGTTGGGGGCGGAAATCGGCATCAGCACCACTAAGCTGCACGCCTTCGGCCCGATGGGGTTGGAGGAACTGACCACGAGCAAATTCATCATTTATGGCGACGGGCAGGTCCGGACATGAAATGGGGGATACTGGGCGGCACCTTCGATCCCATTCACATCGGGCACCTGCGCGGCGCCGAGGAAATAGGGGAAGCATTTTCCCTGGAGCGGGTCATCTTCATCCCCGCTAGCCGACCACCCCACAAGGATACCCCGCAGGTCACCTCCTTTGCGCAACGCGCCCGGATGGTGCAATTGGCGATTGCCGGCCAGCCGACTTTTTCTTTTTCCGATCTGGAAGGAAAGCGGGCAGGCCCGTCCTATGCGGTGGAAACCGTAGGGGAATTACTCTCGCAAAATAAGGGGTTGGAACTTTATTTTATCATGGGGCAAGACGCCTTTCAGGAAATAAAAACCTGGAAAGACTGGGAAAAGCTGCTTTTATCGTGCCACACGGTGGTGATGACCCGGCCGGGCTACCAAAATACGGCCCCGGCCGACGTTCTTCCACCCGCTTTTGCCGACCGGTTCTTATATAACGAGGCACAAAACGGTTATCAAGGCCCTACCGGCCAGACCATCTATTTTCGGCCGGTTACACTTCTTGACGTCTCATCTTCCGAGCTGAGAACCAGGATAAAAGCAGGCAAGTCCAGCCGCTATCTTGTCCCGGATCCAGTGCGGGCTTATATCGATGCCGAAAGGTGCTACCGGTAGAGTCTGCTCAGTTTTTTTCCTTTGTTAAATCAATCAAATAGTGGTACTTAGCCCGGCGGATACCTTTTACACAGCAACGCATTTCAGTCTTCACCTCTTCCTGGGGGTATCATAATGCCGCGTATTTTTGACAACATTGACCAATCGCTCCTTCCCGCCTTGCGGGAGACGCTGGCCGTCGCAGAAAGGGCGGACTTCTGTGTTGGCTATTTCAATCTCCGCGGGTGGAAGAATATCGATGTCTTCATCGACCGCTGGGCAGGCGGTCCTGATCACGCCTGTCGCCTCCTGGTAGGCATGCAACGTTTGCCCCAGGACGATTTGCGGACCTCCCTGAGCATTCTCAAAAATGATGGCATTGACAACCAGGCGGCGATTCGTCTCAAGAGGAAGCTTGCGGAGGAATTTCGCGAGCAGCTCATGGTGGGGATACCGACCGACGCAGATGAAGCCGGACTCCGCAGGCTGGCCGCGCAAATAAAGTCCGGAAAGGTCGTCATCAAGCTTTTTCTGCGCCATTCCCTGCATGCAAAACTCTATCTGCTTTTCCGCCCGGACCCGATCAACCCTTCCATCGCTTTCCTGGGAAGCAGCAATCTCACCTTTGCCGGTCTCTCCTGCCAGGGCGAACTGAACATCGACGTTCTCGATCACGATGCCTGCAACAAATTGGCCCGCTGGTTCGAAGACCGCTGGAATGACCGCTGGTGCGTCGATATTTCGAAGGAGCTTCTTGAGATCATTGAGGAAAGCTGGGCACGGGAAGAGTTACTCCCGCCCTATTACATCTACCTCAAAATGGCCTGGCACCTTTCCCAGGAGGCGCGCGCCGGTCTTGCGGAATTCCGGCTCCATCGGGATTTCGACAATCCGCTCTTCGATTTTCAGATTGCCGCCGTCAAAATTGCCGCGCATCATCTCAACAAGCGCGGCGCAATTCTTATCGGCGACGTCCTCGGTCTCGCCAAGACCTTGATGGCCAGCGCCGTGGCCCGCATCTTTGAGGATGATCATGACCTGGAG
>Ga0080064_1005684_pt1 | contig 14305 bp, 7 predicted proteins | sample Subgrocontami54m_FD_69260 | JGI IMG/M metagenome (GOLD analysis project Ga0080064, IMG submission 69260) | Subsurface groundwater microbial communities from S. Glens Falls, New York, USA - GMW46 contaminated, 5.4 m (SPADES assembly) (version 2) ...
CGCGGAAGCCCGGCGCCACCAGTGGGGTGGCGTCGTCCTGCTCGATGATGGCCGGGCCCTCGAACACCATGCCCGGGGCCAGCCCGCCCCGCGCGTAGCAGGGCGTGGAGACGAAGCCCGCGCCGCGGAAGTAGACCGGGCGGTGGCCGGTGATGGCGGCGGCCACGGTGCCCCCGCCCGTCGCGGGCAGGCTTCTCTCTCGGTGCGGCAGCGTGCCCACCGCGGTGAGCCGCAGGTTCACCAGCTCGACGGGCGCGTTCGGCAGGTCGTAGCTGTAGAGCCGCCGGTGCTCGGCGTGGAAGGTCGCGACGAGCTGCTCCAACCGGGCCGGGGTCAGGAGGCCGTCGCCCAGGGGGCAGGTCAACTCGAAGCTCTGGTGCTCGTAGCGCAGGTCGGCGCCGCGCTCGAAGCGCTGCCGCTCGCGCTCCACCTGCTCGCCCTCGAGCCAGGCCTGGGCCTGGCGCTCCAGATCCATCCAGGCGGCCTCGAGCTCCGCGACCCTGCTCCCCGCCTCCGCCAGCCGGCGGGTCGCGGTGCCCGCGGTGCGCACGAAGGTCGAGCGGATGTCGGTGTCGAGCAGGCCCCAGGTGGACAGCACGCCCGGCCGCGGCGGGATGATCACGGTCGGGATGTCGAGCAGCTCGGCCAGGCGGCAGGCGTGGAGCGGCCCGGCGCCGCCGAAGGCCACCAGGGCGAAGCGCCGCGGGTCGTGGCCACGCCCCACCGACACGGTGCGGATGGCGCGGGCCATGGTGTTGTCCACGATCTCGACGATGCCGGCCGCCGCGTCCTCCACCTCGAGACCGAGCGGGCGGCCGATGCGGGCCGCGATGGCCTCGCGCGCCGCCGGCACGTCGAGCGGCAGCTCGCCGCCCAGCAGGGCGGCCGGGATGCGGCCCAGCACCAGGTGCGCGTCGGTGGCGGTGGGCTCGCTTCCGCCGCGGCGGTAGCACACCGGCCCGGGCTCGGCGCCCGCGCTGCGCGGCCCCACCGTGAGGCGGCCCGCGCTGGTCACCGCGGCGATGGACCCGCCGCCCGCGCCGATCGTGTGGATGTCCACCATGGGCAGCTTGAGCGGGAACGGCCCGATCATGCCGTCCTTGGTGACCTCGGGCCGGCCGTCGCGCACCAGGCAGATGTCGGCGCTGGTGCCGCCCACGTCGATCGAGATGATGTCGTCGAAGCCGGCCGAGCGCCCGACCGACACCGCGCCGACCACGCCCGCGGCGGGGCCGGAGAGCACGGTCTGCACCGGCTGGCGCACGCAGGTGGCCGCGCTGGTGACGCCGCCGTCCGACTTCATGATGAGCAGCGGCGCCTGCACGCCCTCGCCGTCCAGCGCCTCGCGCAGCACGCTCACGTAGCGGCTCACCGGCGGCATCACCGCCGCGTTGAGCGCGGTCGCCATCGTCCGCTCGAACTCGCGGAACTGCGGCAGCACCTCGGAGGACAGCGACACGAGCACGCCGGGGTACTCCTCGGCCAGGATCGCCTGCATGCGCTGCTCGTGCGCGGGGTTGGCGTAGGCGTGCAGGAAGACGACCGCGACCGCGGGAACGCCCATCTGGGCGAGGTGGCGGGCGAGGGCGCGCGCGCCCGGCTCGTCGAGCGGCCGCAGCACGGAGCCGTCCACGTCGAGCCGCTCCTCCACCTCGAACACCCGCTCCGGCGTGATCGGCCGTGTGGGCTTCGACCAGCCGTAGAGGTTGCCGTGGCGCGGGATGTCGTGGCGACCGATCTCGAGCACGTACTTGAAGCCGGATGTCGTCACCAGCGCGGTGGGCGGCGTCTTGCCCTCGAGGATCGCGTTGGTCGCGGTGGTGGTGCCGTGGAAGACGCGCAGCACGTCGGCCGGGGCCCGTCCGGCCAGGGCCAGCACCTTGCGCACGGCGGTGATGAAGCCGGCTTCGAGCGCCCCGGGCGTGGAGGGCGTCTTCGCCACCCAGAGGGCACCGGTGGCGGCGTCGGTGAACGTGATGTCGGTGAAGGTCCCGCCTACGTCGATGGCGAGCGTGCAGGTCTTGGTCACGGGCCCGCCCATTGTAGTCCGATGGAAGATGGCGGGAAAGAGACCCCGCGCCCAGCCAACCGGCCGACCGTCTGCTACACTTCATTACAGGCGGCACCGCTTCGTCGTCTAACCATTAAGAATGGAATTCAAGGACTACTACAAGACGCTCGGGGTCGAGCGGACGGCCGACGACAAGGCGATCAAAACCGCCTACCGCCGACTCGCTCGCAGGCACCACCCCGACGTGAACAAGGGCAAGGCCGACCGCTTCAAGGAGATCAGCGAGGCCTACACGGTCCTCTCGGACCCCGAGAAACGCAAGCGCTACGACACCCTCGGGCCCGACTGGGAGCGCTACGCCGAGGCCGGCGCAGGGACCGGGGCGGCAGGGCGCTCGCCCTTCGAGGGCCGTAACGTGCGGTTCAGCCAGGAAGGCGACGCGGGCGGCTTCTCGGATTTCTTCCGCACGATCTTCTCGGACCTGGGCGACCTGGGCGGCGGCTTCGGCCCGGTGAGCCGCGGCCACGACGTCGAGGCGGGCCTCGAGCTGACGCTCGAGGAGGCCTTCCAGGGGGCGAAGAAGACGATCGCGCTGGAGCTCGATGAGCCGTGCCCGCAGTGCGGCGGCTCCGGCAACGTCAACCGGCGCCCCTGCCCGCGGTGCCGGGGTGGCGGCTGGACCAAGAGCACGCGGAACCTGGAGGTGAAGATCCCGGCCGGCGTCGACACCGGCTCGCGCGTGCGCATGGCGTCCGAGGGCGTCGGCGGCGGCTCGGGTGACCGCGGGTCCCGCGGCGACCTCTACCTGCGCGTGACGGTGGCGCCGCACCCGCGCTTCGAGCGCAAAGGCGACGATCTCCACGCGGACCTGCCGCTGCCGGTGACGGTGGCCGCCCTGGGCGGCGAGGTCTCGGTGCCCACGCTCAAGGGGCAGGTGTCCATGAAGATCCCGGCGGAGACGTCGAGCGGCAAGACGTTCCGGCTCCCCGGGTACGGCATGCCGCATCTCAAGGGCGGCGGGGCCGGCGACCAGTTCGTGCGGGTGCAGATCACGATGCCGACCGGGCTCGGCCCGAGAGAGAAAGCGCTATTCCAGGAGCTGAAGAAGCTCAGACCGGAGACCAATTGAGATGAGGCTGGACAAGTTGACCGTCAAGGCCCAGGAGGCGATCCAGGCCGCCCAATCGCTGGCCGACCAGGGTAACCATCAGGCCGTCGAGCCCGAGCACCTGCTGCTGGCGCTGCTGCAGCAGCAGGAGGGCGTGGTGGGGCCCCTGCTCGCCAAGCTGGGGGCGCGCCCGGAGGCGCTCGCGCGCCAGGTACAGACCGAGATCGAGAAACTGCCCGCGGTGCGCGGCGGCGGCGGCCGACAGTACGCCTCCCAGCGCTTCGAAGGCGTGATCAATCGGGCGTGGGAGGAGGCGGAGCGCCTCAAGGACGAGTACGTCTCCACCGAGCACCTGCTGATCGCCATCGCCCAGGAGAAGGGCGGCACGACCGGGCGCCTGCTCGCCGCGGCGGGCGTGACCGCGGAGGCCATCTACCGCTCGCTGGTGGACGTGCGTGGCACGCAGCGCGTGACCGATCCCAATCCCGAGAACAAGTACCAGGCGCTCCAGCGCTACTCGAAGGACCTGACCGACCTGGCCCGCAAGGGCAAGCTCGACCCGGTCATCGGGCGCGACGAGGAGATCCGCCGGGTGATCCAGGTGCTCTCGCGCCGGACCAAGAACAACCCGGTGCTGATCGGCGAGCCCGGCGTGGGCAAGACCGCCATCGTCGAAGGGCTCGCCCAGCGAATCGTCGCCGGCGACGTCCCGGAGGGGCTCAAGAACAAGCGGCTGGTGGGGTTGGACATCGGGTCCATGGTCGCGGGCTCCAAGTACCGCGGCGAGTTCGAGGACCGCCTGAAGGCGGTGCTGCGCGAGATCACCGAGTCCAACGGCGAGATCATCTGCTTCATCGACGAGCTGCACACCCTGGTGGGCGCGGGCGCGGCGGAGGGGGCGGTGGACGCGGCCAACATGCTGAAGCCGGCGCTGGCCCGCGGCGAGCTGCGCTGCGTGGGCGCCACCACGCTCGACGAGTACCGCAAGCACATCGAGAAGGACCCCGCGCTGGAGCGCCGCTTCCAGCCGGTGCTGGTGCGCGAGCCCTCGGTGGAGGACACCATCGCGATCCTCCGCGGCCTCAAGGAGAAGTACGAGGTCCACCACAAGGTCAAGATCAAGGACTCGGCCCTGGTGGCGGCGGCGGTGCTCTCGCACCGCTACATCGCGGACCGCTTCCTGCCCGACAAGGCCATCGACCTGATCGACGAGGCCTCCTCGAAGCTCCGCATCGAGATCGACTCGATGCCCGCCGAGCTGGACGAGACCCAGCGGCGCATCATGCAGCTCGAGATCGAACGGGTCTCGGTGGCCCGCGAGGCCGACGAGGTCTCGCGCGAGCGGCTGGCGCGCCTGGACGCGGAGCTGGCCGAGCTGCGCGAGAAGTCGGCGCGGCTCAAGAACCAGTGGCAGGCCGAGAAGACCGCGATCATGACCATCGGCAAGACCAAGGAGGACGCGGAGGCCGCCCGCGCGGCCATGGCCGACGCCGAGCGGCGGGGCGATCTCCAGAAGGCGGCGGAGCTGCGCTACGGCACCCTCATGGAGCTGGACAAGCGGCTCACCGCCGAGAACGCCCGCCTGGCCGAGATGCAGAAGGCCGGCCGCATGCTGAAGGAAGAGGTGGACGAGGAGGACGTGGCCGAGGTGGTGGCCAAGTGGACGGGGATCCCGGTCAGCCGGCTGCTCGAGGCCGAGGTCCAGAAGCTCGTGAAGATGGAGGAGCGCCTGGCCGAGCGGGTCGTCGGCCAGCGCGAGGCCATCGTGGCCGTCTCCAACGCGGTCCGGCGCGCGCGGTCCGGCCTCTCGGACCCGAACCGGCCCATCGGCTCCTTCCTGTTCCTGGGCCCCACCGGCGTGGGCAAGACCGAGCTGGCGCGGGCGCTGGCCGAGTTCATGTTCGACGACGAGCGGGCCATGGTCCGCATCGACATGTCCGAGTACCTGGAGAAGCACACGGTGGCGCGGCTCATCGGCGCCCCCCCGGGCTACGTGGGCTACGACGAGGGCGGCCAGCTCACCGAGGCGGTGCGGCGGCGCCCCTACTCGGTGGTGCTCTTCGACGAGATCGAGAAGGCCCACGGCGACGTCTTCAACGTGCTGCTCCAGCTCCTCGACGACGGCCGCCTCACCGACGGCCAGGGCCGCACGGTGGACTTCCGCAACACGGTGGTCATCATGACGTCGAACCTGGGGAGCCAGTTCTTCCGCGAGGAGAAGGATCCCGCGCAGGTGCGCGGGCTGATCCTGGACCTGCTCAAGCAGACCCTGCGGCCCGAGTTCCTGAACCGCATCGACGAGACCGTGGTCTTCCAGCCGCTCGGCCGCGAGGAGATCGGCTCGATCGTGGAGATCCAGGCGCGGCACCTGGTCAAGCGGCTGGCCGACAAGCGCATCACGCTCGAGCTGACCGCGGCCGCCAAGGCGCTGCTGGCCCAGGAGGGCTACGACCCCGTGTACGGGGCGCGGCCGCTCAAGCGGACCATCCAGCGCATGATCCAGGATCCGCTGGCGCTCGAGCTGCTGAGCGGCACCTACAGCGAAGGCGACACCGTGGTCGTCGACGCCGACCAGGGCCGGATCGTCTTCCGGACGCGGGTGGACGCGAAGCCGGTGTAGATCGCGCCCCCCTCACCCTGCCCTCTCCCCTGAGGGGAGAGGGCAGGGTGAGGGGTGACTACTTGAAGCCCGGCTTGCGCTGAATCCCGATCGTGCAGGGGCGCGGCAGGTTGGCCGGATCGCCGGTTGCGCTGTCGGGCCAGTTGCTGCCGCGGGGCACGGTGCGGGTCTGGGAGAACAGACTGCCGTCGAGCTTGAGCATCTCGATGCTGCGGCTCAAGATCGTGCCGTCGCCGATCGGGCTGTCCTCGCAGGGATGCTGGACCGAGATGATGAGCGTGTCATCCACGAAGGTGGGCCCCGTCATCTCGCAGCGTACGGGACCGCAGGCGAAGGGACAGACCTGCCCGGCGTCGGGGCCGTCGAGGGGCACGACGAAGAGCCAGTTGGCGCCGAACACGCCAACCAGGTTCGCGGTGTTGCCGCTCAGGGCGTGGTTGATGGCCTGCTGGGCGGAGGCGGACCCCACGTCGAAGCCGTTGTGCAGGTTGGTGGACATGTCGGTAACGCCCCACAGATCGCCCTTCCGGTCGAAGGTCAGGTTGTCCACCGCGGCGAAGCCGGTGCCGTCGGCCGCGCCGGCTTCGCCGCCCTGCACGAAGCGCGTCCAGTGAAAGGTGGTGCCGGTGCCGTCCCAGGAATCCTCGACGACCTTGTGCAGCGAGCCCGACTGCTGCGTGGCCGTCACGCCCGTACCGTACTTGGCGACGACGAAGATGCGCGAGTCCGGGTACCCGTCGCTGCCGGGCGCGCCGTCCGTCATCGCCATGATGACCTCGCGGGGCTTGTGGGGGTTGACCTCGAAGTCCTCGGGCCGCGCGCAGGGCGTGCCGCCCACGAGGTTGGCGGCCAGGAAGGCGTCCACGAGGATCGCCCCCTGGGTCGGGTAGAAGTCGGCGAGCGTCTTCCCGCGGTAGTCGGGCAGGACGGTGGCCTCGTTGAGGGTCGTGACGACGAAGGAGCCGCCGTCGACCGATTGACCCGCGATGCCGGCTCGACGGGGCAAGCGCGTGCCCCCGTTGCGCTGGGCGGTGCCGAGGTTGGCGATCTCGACGGAGCCCAGCACGCTCGGCACGTTGGGGTTGGTCGGCGTCGTCGGGAGCAGCGGGATCCAGGCCCCGGTGCCGTCCGGGTTGAAGCGGGCTACGAAGAGCGTGCCCCGCTCGAGCAGCTCGCTGTTGCGCTTGCTACTGGACCGCTTGACGAGCCCCTTGCTGACGAACTTCCAGACGTGCCCGCCCCGGCGGTCGTCGCCCATGTAGGCCACCAGCGGCCGGTTGGGCTCGGCCCGGAGGGCCAGGTTCTCGTGACGGAAGCGGCCGAGGGCGGTGTGCTTCTTGGTCCGCTCGTGGCCCTTCGGATCCACCTCGACGATCCAGCCGTACTTCTCGCCGACCTGGCCGAACTCGGCCCCGGTGGTGCCGGCAACGTAGCCGGTCTGGATCCCGCTCGGCAGTACATCCTCCGCGACCCCGACGAAGAAGAGGCTGCTGCCCTGGAAGTTCTCCTCGGAGGAGAGGACGGTCCCCCACGGCGTGGTGGCGCCGCTACAGTTGAACGCGGTCCCGATGATCTTCTCGTCGAGCCCGTCGCTGCTCAGGGGGAAGACGTCCGTGGCCGCGGGCCCGGTGCCGACCAGGTAGTTCTCGTCGCCCTTCTGATGGGACCGGACGCCCCATTCGGTCACCAGCGCGTACCCGTCGGCCCGGTTCGCGTTGATGGCGAGGCCGGACAGACCGTGGATCCGCCGGTTGTAGCCATCGCCCTTGCGGACCCGGTACCGGCCCTCGCGCGACTTGCGGACGTGGAGCACGCTCCCACCACAGTTGTAGAGCATCTCGCCCAGGGCCTCGCGGTCCTTGGTCGCCGGAAAGGGGAAGCCGATCACCTTCTCGAAGGAGGTGGGAAAGCCCGCCAGGTTGGCCGGGGTCTCGGGAGACAGGAACGAGAACGGGAAGGACACGTACTCGTGATTGACCCACAGGAGGCCGTCGTGGTCGCCCTCGAGCGGGATGAAGGCGGTGTAGTCGTGGTTGTAGCCCACGTAGTCGTCCGGGCCCGGGAAGACGCGGTCGCCCCAGCGCACGATCACGTAGCGCTCGAACTCGGGCGGAACCACCACGTCGTCCACCACCGCGTAGGTCGCCAGCGAGGGATCCTTGGCCGGGGGCAGGACCACGCCGTCCCCGGCCCCGGTCGGCAGGAAGCTCCGGCGCTTGGCGTAGATCGAAAGGGGATGGGGAAGCCGGACGGGCGTGAAGAGCCCGAACCCGCTCGCCTCCGCCTGCCCGGTGCCGAGGCCGAGGCCGAGACGATCGAGCGAAGGGCTCAGCGCGGCGGCGGCCGCGCCGGCTCCGAGGAAGGTGAGGAGTTGCCGACGGGTGATCTCGCTCATGTGCGGTTCTCCCTGGGCGACGTGACAGGACCGTGGGGCGGCTCCGCTTCCCCGATGGAGCGGACGTCCCCGAGTGGCGCGCTAGCAGTACCCCGTGGACGTTGCTCCGTGATGACGCGTCGGTGGCATTGGTGCGACAGGGAGGAGCGGCTCAGCGCTCGGGCGCGAGCTCGATTTGGTGCAGCACCGCGCCCGACTGCTCCTCGGTGACGGCGCAGGGCGCGCCGAGGGCGAAGCCGACCGGGTTGGCTAGGTTCCGATCGGGCCGCCGTCGGCGCGGCGGATCACCACGGTGGCCGAGCGGGGTCGCCCCCCGCTCGGGCCGTCCGGCCACGCGCTGATCGCCTTGGGCGTGGCCGGGTTGCTCCGCTCGCTCGGCGTCTCCCCCGGATGCTGGATGTTCACGAAGAGCGTCCGCCCGTCCGGCGTGCCGGTCGCGCCGGTGATCTCGCAGCCGGTGGGGCCGGTGAGGAACCGCCGCACCTCCCGCGTGACCGGATCGGCGGCCAGCATCTGGTTATTGCCCATGCCCGCGTAGTCGCCCTTGTTGAGGAGCCGGGTGGACACGTCGGTCTGGATCCAGAGCACGCCGCGCCCGTCCACCCACAGCCCGTCCGGCGAGGCGAAGACGTCGCCCTTGATATCGCCGCGCCGGTTCACGTCGGCGCTCGCGGGATCGCCGCAGAGGACGAAGACGTCCCACTCGAACCGCGTCGCGGTCGGATCGCCGCCGCGCTCGCGCCAGCGGACGATGTGGCCGTACACGTTCTCCGCCCGCGGATTGGCCGGGTCCGGCCCCGGGCGCCCGGGCTGGCCCCGGGTCTCGTTGTAGGAGAGCGCGCAGTAGGCCTCACCGGTCCGCGGGTGCACCGCGATCCACTCCGGGCGGTCCATCCGGGTCGCGCCCGCGACGTCCCCGGCCCGCCGCGCGGCGATGCAGATCTCGGCCTGGGTCGGGAAGCCGGCGCCCGCGTCGAGCCCGTTCTGACCCGGGGCCAGCTCGAGCCAGACGCCGGTGCCGTCGGCGTCGAAGCGGGCCGCGTAGAGCGTGCCGTGCTCGAGGATCCTCGTGTTGGCCGCGCGATCGCCCGGGATGTGGGGATCGCGGCTCACGAATTTGTAGACGTACTCGAAGCGCTCGTCGTCGCCCATGTAGAAGGCCACGCGGCGGTCTGCTGCCACGGCGAGGGCGGCCCCCTCGTGCTTGAAGCGGCCCATCGCGGTGTGCTTCACGGGCGGCCGGGACGGGTCGAACGGATCGACCTCCACCACCCAGCCGAAGCGATTCGGCTCGTTCGGATGGCGCGCGGCATCGAAGCGCTCGTCGAACTCGTGCCACCGGTAGCCCCCGCCCCGCTCGGTGATGCCGTAGCGCTGCTGCGGGACGGGCACGCTCCCGGAGCGGTTGACGAAGTAGAACTGGAAATTCTCCTCGCAGGTGAGATAGGTCCCCCACGGGGTGTAGCCCATCGCGCAGTTGCTCATGGTGCCGAGCGCGGTGCGGCCGGCCGGATCGGCGGCGGTCCGCATCCACGCGTGGCCCGCGGCCGGCCCGGTGAGCCCCATCGGGGTCGCGGCGGTGATCCGGCGCGCGTAGCGCGAGGGGCGGATTATGCTCCAGCGGTTGCCGGCCAGTCGCACCTCGATCACCGAGATGCCGTGGGCCGCCTGCGACTTCCGCACCTTCTCGGCGGTCCACGGCAGCATGCCGTCCGGATGGAGCAGGCCGTCGTCCGTGTACTCGTGGTTGATCGCGAGCAGCCCGTGAATCGAGCCGGGCTGGCCGGCGGGGAGCGGGAAGAAGCGCATGCCGTCGTGGTGCATGCCGGCCTGGCGTAGCTGGTCGTCGATGCTGTTGCTCGCGTCCGGCTTGAAGGCGGGGCCATCCGAGATCGGATCGCCCCAGGCATACAGCACCTCCGCGACGTAGCCGCGCGGGACCACGAGCGTGTCGGCCGACGACACGGGCACGCCGGTGAAGGCCACCAGCGGGCTCGTGGCCGAGGCCACCGGTCCCAGCCATCCCAGGCCGGCCGCCGCCAGGCCTCCGGTCAACAGGCTCCGGCGCGAGAGCCGCGCCTGGAGCACGTCGTGGAAGGTAGGCATCGCCGGCATGATGACGCGGCGATCCGCCGTCGTCCATCGAGAACTGCCGGAATGGGGGGGGCGACTAGGACTGGCCGAGCAGGTGGTAGACGGCGCGGGAGAGCTCGTCCACCGCGAACGGCTTGAGCAGCACCTGCACCCGCGTGCCCTGGAGGAAGCCCGCGTACTCGGGCGAGTCCACGAAGCCCGAGATGAAGAGCAGGTGCGGGCGCGTATCCGGCCAGCGCCGCGTCAGCTCGAGATAGAGGCTGGGCCCGTCAAGGCCGGGCATCTTCAGATCGCTCACGATCAGGTCATAGGGCATCGCCGCGTCGAGCAGCCGCAGGGCGTCGGCGCCGTCGCGCGCCGTCTCCACCGCGTGCCCGTCCGAGGCGAGGACCGCCGCCACCAGCTCCCGCACCGGGGTCTGGTCATCGACGACGAGAACACGCTTGGTCTGCATGGGCGCTTGCATACGCTCTGAGGAGAGCAAGCCCCCTGCCAGCGAGCCGCGCAACGCGTTTCCCGGGGAGTTACGCGGGAATCGGGTGTTCGAGTCGTCGTGTCCGTCGGCGCCACAACATGACGGACGTCCGCCGGCAGTCGATGCAAAAGCTCGTCCGCGCTACGCGCAGAAGGTGCGCGGTGAGCCGAATCGTCACACGCCCGGAACGGGCTTCGGCGGGCGAGGCTTGGTCGAGTCGAGAAACATCGTGACGAGCATCTCGACGTGACGTGGATCGAACGGCTTGGGCAGGTACGCGACGGCGCCGTGGCGCAGTGCCTCGGAGCTCATCTTGTTCTCCTGCGTGCCGCTGATCACGATGACGGGCAGCCGCGGCTCGACCTCGCGGATCTGCTTGAGCAGCGCGAGGCCGTCCAGCCGCGGCATCTGGAGGTCGAGCAGGACCAGGTCCGGGCGCTGACGCACCACCGCGTCCAGGCCCTCGCGGCCGCCGGGCACCTCTTCGATCTCCAGGGGCTCCGCATAACGCATCGCGCGGAGGATGTCCGCGAGCAACTTCCGGACTTCCGCCTCGTCATCCACGATAAGTATGCGTCGCGTCGCCACTGTCCTGAGGTCACTGTACACCCGGGAAGCTGAATCCCGAGCCACCCGGTTTGCCATCCAAAGAGGCATCAGCGTAAGCTGATGGGGTTTCTCTACCACTGGGAGGAGCGGGTGAAGGCATCGCGAAGCGGGCTGCACTACGCGTGGGTCGTCCTGGGCGCCCTCGTGATCGTCATGCTGATGGCCTCAGGCCTGCGCGCCGTCTTCGGCGTCTTCATCAAGCCGATGGAGGCCACGTTCGGCTGGGATCGGGCCTCGCTGTCGGGCGCCGCCGCGCTCTCGCTCCTCCTCCTGGGCGCCGCCGGCCCGTTCGTCGGTTGGCTCGCCGACCACTGGGGCCCGCGCCGGGTCATCATGCTCTCGGTCATCCTCCTCGGCATCGGCACGCTCCTGACCTCGCAGGTGACCGCGCTCTGGCAGGTGTACCTCACGGCCGGCGTCCTGATGGCGCTGGGCTCCGGCGGGGTCGGCATGTCCACCGCCGCCACCGTTGCCGCGCGGTGGTTCGAAGGCCGGCGCGGGCTCGTCATGGGTGTGATCGGCGGCGCGATGTCGGCGGGGCAGCTCATCATCGTCCCGCTCGCGGTCATCCTCACCCTCACGCTCGGCTGGCGCCAGTCGTTCATCTGGCTCGGCATCCTCCTCTTCGTGGTCGCGGTGCCGATGACCTTCTTCTTCCTCCGGAACGACCCGGCCGAGAAGGGCATCAAGGCCTTCGGCGCCGGCCAGACCATCGCGCCGGGCGGCATGCCGGCGCCGCCGGAGGGCCGGACGAGCATCGGTGATGCGATTCACGTCCCCGCGTTCTGGCTCCTGGCCGGCAGCTTCTTCGTCTGCGGCTACACCTCGAACGGGCTCGTGCTGACCCACCTGGTGCCGCACGCGGCCGAGCACGGCTTCTCCGAGATGCATGCCGCGCAGGCCCTGGGCGTGATGGGCGCCATGAACATCCTGGGCACGGTGGCCTCGGGCTGGATCTGCGACCGCTTCGGGCGCAAGGGGCCGCTCGCCTTCTACTACGGCGTGCGCGGCCTGTCCCTGTTCTTCCTCCTGTACGTCTGGAACGTGCCGTCGCTGCACATCTTCGCGGCCGTCTTCGGGTTGAACTACATCTCGACGGTCCCGCCCACCACCACGCTCACCGCCAATATCTTCGGCCGCTACTCGGTGGGGGCGCTCTCGGGCTGGATCTTCTTCGCGCACCAGGCGGGCGCGGCGCTCGGCGCGGCGGTGGGCGGCTGGATCTTCAGCGCCACCGGCTCCTACGCCTGGGCCTTCACCTCGGCCGCCCTGATGGCGTTCCTGGCGGTGCCCATGGCGCTGGCCATCAAAGAAGTGCCGGTGAACCGGACGCCCAGCAAGACGGTGGCGCCCGCCGGCCTGCCCGCCCCGGCGGGCTAGCGGGCCGGAGTAGAATGATGGGCATGACGAACGAAGGCACCAAGCTCCCCCCGGACTTCGCGCGGGATTTCCCTTTCGAGAGCCGCCTCAGCCTGGCCTCGCTGATCCGCTTCTGGGACGAGCAGGCCAAGGACTCCTCCGTGTGCGGGGAGATGGCGCGGTCGCTCATGGCGCGGGTGCACCAGGTGCCCGCGCTCCTCGGGCCCATCGACGACATCACCGTGCTGGACGAGCACGGGGAGCTGGTGGACGGGCTGATGGGCGCGGTGTTCCCGCCCGTCTTCTGGGAGCAGGCCTTCATGGGCGCGCTGATCCCGTTCACGCTCCGCAGCGTCTACGGCACGCGCGCCTTCGACAACCACATCATGGGCCCGGACGGCGTGCTCTACGGGCGGCTCAATCTCGAGATGCACGCGCTGAAGGACTTCCGGCTGCTGAACGCCTACGCGCTGATCCTCGAGCGCCTGCACGGCATCAAGTTCCCGGTGGACTACCCGCTGATCCTGACCATGCCGGAGCCCGAGACCGGGCTGGACCGCCACTTCAAGATCCAGTTCGAGGGCCGCTTCGTGGACGTGGAGCCCCTGCGTCCGCTCCCGCCCCTGTCCCAGGAGATGCGCGGGCGCCTCACCGCGCAGGCGGTGGACCTGGAGGGCCTCAAGGCCCTGATCCCGCCCGGCAGCGTGCGCTTCTCCGGCTTCACGGTGGTGAAGGCGTCGGACGTGACGGACCAGGAGGTGCTCTCCTCGATCAAGCGCGACCTGATCAACAAGGAGTCCATCGTCTCGAACGCGCGCTTCGTGAAGCTACAGGAGAAGCTGCGGACCCTGTTCCGCCGCGCGGATCTCCACCTGAGCCTGGCCGCCATCGAGGGCGAGCGCATCCTGGTGCTGAACTCCGGGCACCAGCTCGACCACGGGCACGGCTGCATCTTCGCGAGCTCGATGCGCGCGAAGACGAAGGACTTCGCGGGCTCCGTCTTCGAGAAGGCCGTCGTGCGCGGCGAGCCGGTCTTCGTCGAGGATCTCGCCGCGGTGAGCCCGCGCTCGCCCAAGGAAGAGATGATCCTGCAGAAGGGCATGCGCAGCCTGGTGGTGGCCCCCCTGCACTACCAGGGCCAGCTCATCGGAACGCTGAGCCTCTCCTCGCCGCACCCGGGCGACATCAACACGCTGCTGGCGCCGCGGCTGCAGGAGGTGCTGCCGCTCTTCTCGGTGGCGGTGAGGCGCAGCGTGGACGAGCTGCACTCGCGGGTGGAGGGCTTCATCAAGGAGCAGTTCACCGCGATCCACCCGGTGGTGGAGTGGCGCTTCCGCAAGGCGGTGCTGGAGACGATGGACCGGCACACCGCGGACAGCGAGCCCAACCGCGAGATGGAGCCGATCGTGTTCCGCGACGTCCACCCGCTGTACGCGGTGTCGGACATCCGCGGCTCCTCCACCCACCGCGCCTGGGCCATCCAGGCCGACCTGCTCGCCCAGCTCGGCCTCGCCCGCGAGGTGCTGCGCGCGGCGTACGAGGTGCGGCCGCTGCCCATCCTCGACCAGCTCACCCATCGTATCGACGGCTCCGCCGCGGAGATCGAGGTGACGCTGCGCTCGGGCGACGAGTTG
>Ga0080064_1005685_pt1 | contig 14300 bp, 16 predicted proteins | sample Subgrocontami54m_FD_69260 | JGI IMG/M metagenome (GOLD analysis project Ga0080064, IMG submission 69260) | Subsurface groundwater microbial communities from S. Glens Falls, New York, USA - GMW46 contaminated, 5.4 m (SPADES assembly) (version 2) ...
TGTCAAGCGCGCGTTCCTGAAACACCGCAAGGCGGAAGCGATCTATATGTTGGGTTCAGGCTGGCGGGTGCTGCCGGTGATCGAGCTTCTGGAGCAGGATCTCGGCGTGCCGGTGGTGCATGCGGTGCCGGCACGCTGCTGGGAAATCCAGCGGCGTTTGACCGTCAATCAGCCGGTCAAGGGTTATGGCCGTCTGCTGGCTGAGATGCTTCCGGGCTGACGATTAGAATCCCTTTTCGATCAGCTGGTGATAGAACAAATTGAGAAAGGATTTCAGCCGCGGCGGGCGCTTGTAATGCGCGAATTCCGCCGGCAGCTTGAACTCCGCCTGCACTTGCTCGACGGATTTTCCGGCCGCTATCATTTTTGAAACTTCGTCGCGCAGGACGATGAAGTATTTGCGCTGCTCCTCGAGATCGGCCGCGCCGCGCCCGACATGTACCGGCCCGTGACCGGGAACATAAGTATCCACCGGCAAACGGCGAGCGATGATGTTGTCGAGCAATATGATCCAATTCTTGACGTTGGAGAAAAACACGCCGCCCGATTCGCCTTGGCCTGGGTGGATTTCGGTGTCGAGTAAATCCCCCGTGAGGAAGACGCGTTTCTGCGGGATGTAGATAGTGACGTCGCTGGTGGAATGCGCGCCGCCTTCCTCGGTGATCTGGAAAGTCAGGCCGCCGAAGCGCAGCGTCAGGCCACCTTCGAAGGCAACGTCGGGCAACACAAGTTCGGCATTTTTGTACGGCGCATCCTGCGGGCGAGTTGAGGTTTTGCGGTTGGCGAATTCCGCACCCTCCTGCATGTAAAGATCGTGCATCTGCTTGCGCGTGGCGATGTAGACCGGTTTGTCTTCGCGATAGACCCACATGCCGGTGGCATGATCGCCGGCCGAATGCGACGTGATGATGTAGCGGACTTTTTTGTCGGTGGTCTTGCGAATGGCGGCCAGCACCTGATCGGCGGTGCGGATGTCGGCGTCGAAAACCAGAACGCCGTCCGGGGTAACAACAAAGACGGAATTGCTGGAGCCGCGGGAGTTTTCCATCATGAAAACGCCGTCAGCAACCTTGCGCAGCTCCATGCGGTCCGGCCCGTCCTGAGCTGCAACCGGCGCAAGCCCAAACGCTAGGCCCAGGACAAGAATAAAGGCAATGAATCTCCCGGCCAGATGGCTCATTGGCTCCCCCATATTTTGGGGGAACGCTATCCTACCGGTGAGGAAAACTGAATGGCTGGCCGGGCTCGCCGGAAAGCGCCTTACGTATTCATCGACTCGAAGAACTCGCCGTTCGTCTTGGTATTGCGGAGCTTGTCGAGCAGGAAGTCGATGGCATCCATCGTGCCCATCGGGTTGAGGATGCGGCGCAGGACATACATCTTCTTGAGCTGCTGCGGGTCGGTGAGCAGCTCTTCCTTGCGCGTGCCGGAGCGGGTGATGTCGATGGCCGGGAAGGTGCGCTTGTCGGCCACCTTGCGGTCGAGAATGAGCTCCGAATTGCCGGTGCCCTTGAACTCTTCGAAAATCACCTCGTCCATGCGGCTGCCGGTGTCGATCAGCGCGGTGGCGATGATCGTGAGCGAGCCGCCTTCCTCGATGTTGCGCGCGGCGCCAAAGAAGCGTTTCGGCCGCTGCAACGCATTGGCGTCGACGCCGCCGGTGAGCACCTTGCCGGAGGAGGGGACGACGGTGTTATAGGCGCGGCCAAGCCGCGTGATGGAATCGAGCAGGATCACCACATCGCGGCCATGCTCGACCAGGCGCTTGGCCTTTTCGATCACCATTTCCGCGACAGCGACGTGCCGCGAAGCCGGCTCGTCAAAAGTGGATGAGACGACTTCGCCCTTCACCGAGCGCTGCATGTCGGTGACTTCCTCCGGCCGCTCGTCGATCAGCAGCACGATAAGGAAGCATTCCGGATGATTGGCGGAGATTGAATGTGCGATATTTTGCAGCAACACTGTCTTGCCGGTGCGGGGCGGAGAAACGATCAGAGCGCGCTGGCCCTTGCCGATAGGCGCGACGATGTCGATGACGCGCGCCGACAAATCCTTCCGCGTCGGATCGTCGATCTCCATCTTCAACCGCTCGTCGGGATAGAGCGGCGTCAGGTTATCGAAGTTGATCTTATGCCGCGCCTTCTCCGGATCCTCGAAATTGATGGTGTTGACCTTGAGCAGCGCGAAATAGCGTTCGCCTTCCTTAGGGCTGCGGATGTGGCCGTCGATGGTATCGCCGGTGCGAAGCCCGAAGCGGCGGATCTGCGAGGGCGAGACATAGATGTCGTCGGGACCGGGAAGATAATTCGCTTCCGGCGAACGCAGGAAGCCGAAGCCGTCGGAGAGAACCTCAACGACGCCTTCGCCGATGATGTCTACTTCTTGCGCCGCCATCTGCTTCAGGATGGCGAACATCAACTCCTGCTTGCGCATGGTGCTGGCGTTCTCGACCTGGTGCTCTTCGGCGAAAGCCAAAAGTTCGGGCGGGGATTTTGATTTAAGGTCTTGGAGCTTCATTTCCCGCATGCGGGTGGAGTCCTGTTGGGAGAGAGCCGGCGGGGACTGAATGGAAATTGTTATGACGCCCGTCGGGGAAGGAATCGCAGGTCTGGAGGAGGGGGGCGGAATCGCCCCGGACCTTGATGCACCAACCGGTCAAATACGCCGTACCGGGAAACCCTGTGCATCCGCCTACGTTCGGAGGGATGCTTGAACATAAGGAAGGACTGGCTTTCGTGCAAGGGCGATTGCGCGACAGGCTTAATTTGCGAGGTGATCAGAACGGTTTAACCACCGTCAGGATGACGATCAGGATCATTAGGATAGTCGGTATCTCATTGGCGATACGATAGAATTTCTGCGGGTGACGGTTCCGGTCGGCAGCGAAATCCTTAACCCAGCGGGCGAAAAACATACTCGTGACCGAGAGCATGAACACGAGAGCGAGTTTCGCGTGCAGCCAGCCAGATTGGAATGACCCGCTTGCCCAGGCGAGCCATAGGCCGAGCAGCCAAGTCGCGATCATCGCCGGATTGATGATGAAACGCAGCAAGCGGCGTTCCATCACCTTGAAGGTTTCCGACTGTCTGGAGCCCGCTTCCGCTTCGCAGTGATAGACGAACAGCCGCGGCAGATAGAGCATCCCCGCCATCCAGGCGATGACGGCGATGATGTGGAAAGCTTTGAGCCAGAGGATCATCTCACCTCGTCATTGCCGGGCTTGACCCGGCAATCCATCATCTAAGAATGGGCGCTTGGGTATACATACTTGCAAGTAAACCGGGCGGAACACTTTACATCGGCGTGACCAACGACTTGGTCCGGCGTATCTCCGAGCATCGGCAAGGCCGCGCCCCGGGATTTACAAAGCGCTACCACGTGAAAGCTTTGGTCTATTACGAACAGCACGATACGGTTCCGCTTGCAATACAGCGCGAAAAGAACATCAAACACTGGCCCCGCGAGTAGAAGATCGATCTCATCGTTTCGCTTAATCCGGAGTGGCGGGATCTGTATCCCGACATCTGCCGCTGATTTTTTCAGATGGATCGCCGGGTCAAGCCCGGCGATGACGATCTAATTTAGCCGTACCCTTTTCACCATCTGCTCGACATGCGCGATCGGCGTCTCCGGCAGAATGCCGTGGCCGAGATTGAAAATGAAGGGCCCGCCGGCGAAAGCTTCCAGCGTGGCGTCCACTGCTTGATCAAGCGCGTCACCGCCGGCGAGCAGCGCCAATGGATCAAGATTGCCTTGCACCGGCAAGTGGCTTTGAATCCGCTCGCGCGCAAAAATCCGGTCGATGGTCCAGTCGAGGCTCACGGCGTTGACCGGCACTTCTTCCACGTAGCGGAGCAAGCCTGTGCCGGCACCGCGCGGGAAGCCGATAATTTTCGCATTCGGTACTTCGCGGCGCACCAGTTCGATCATGCGTTGCGCCGGCTCGATGCACCAGCGCGCGAATTCTTCAGGGGGTAGCACACCGGCCCAGGTATCGAAAATCTGCACCGCATCCACGCCAGCCTTGAATTGACGGACAAGATAGGAAGCTGATGCGCGGACAAGAAGTGCGACCAGTTCCATAAAATCTTCCGGGCGTTGGTAGGCGAAAATCCGCGCGGGCGCTTGATCCGGCGTGCCTTGTCCCGCGATCATATAGGTCGCGACGGTCCAGGGCGCACCGCAAAAGCCAAGAAGCGCCGTTTCTTGCGGTAAGGCTGCTTTCACCAGGCCGATGGTTTCATAGATCGGCGCGAGAATATTCTGATCTGCCTCTAGATGCAGCGCGGCCAGACCACCGATATCTTGCAGCGGCTCAAGGCGCGGGCCTTCTCCCGCTTCAAAGCGCACGCTCTGACCGAGCGTATGTGGAATCACCAGGATATCGGAAAACAAGATCGCAGCATCGAACTGGAACCGCCGCACCGGTTGCAGCGTTACTTCAGCCGCAAGCTTTGGATTGAAACACAGATCGAGAAAGCCTCCCGCCTTTTGCCGAACCGCGCGATACTCCGGCAAATAGCGTCCCGCCTGCCGCATCATCCAAAGAGGAGGAATGCTTCGGCGCTGACCATCCAGAACATCAAGGAGTGCTTTCTTCACTGGCGCTTTGCTCACGATCTACTCTACCCAATAACCTTCTAGAATCTTTAGTTAGTTGTAGTTAGTCGGTGGATTGGACTCATAACCAGCTTCAATAATCTACGCGATAGCATCCAACGTTATCCTCACTATCCGCCAGTATCTGGCTGTCGATAACGTATCGCTACTTCGCTAGTCTTTTCAGTCGGCCGCGCCTGTTTTGGTTAGGATATCGACGGCGCTTTCCACATATCACCACTATCCAAGAAACCTGAGCGGGATATTCCCCGTTTGGCACCTGTGTGGACATAAATGCGGCGCTACCCGGCTTTTACTTGCGCTGGCACAAAAGGCGTGGCCTCCTCCCCACCCGTCCACAGGGTTTCATGGCAGTTACCCGTGTCCCAAAAAACCGGAAGCTACTTCCACCTGCACCTAATCTCGGACGCGACCGGCGAGACGCTGCTCACCGTCGCCCGGGCCGCGGCCGCGCAATATGCCAAGGTGGCGCCGGTGGAACACATCCATCCGCTGGTGCGCACACAGAAGCAGCTCGAACGCGCCTTGTCCGAGATCGAGGAGTTCCCTGGCATCGTACTTTACACCCTGCTGGAGGAAGACCTGGTCAGCCGGCTGGAAAATAAATGCAAGGAACTCAGCTTGCCCTGTATGTCGATCCTCGGACCAGTGCTGCTCTTGTTCAAGTCTTATCTTGGCTCCGAATCCACCTACAAGGTCGGTGCGCAGCACACGCTCAATGCCGAATATTTCAAGCGCATCGACGCACTCAACTACACAATGATTCATGACGACGGCCAGCATCCGGAGGGACTGGACGAGGCGGACGTGGTGCTGGTGGGGGTGTCGCGCACGTCAAAGACGCCGACCTCGATCTATCTCGCCAACCGCGGCGTGAAGACCGGGAACATTCCGCTGGTGCCGGGCGCGCCTTATCCGTCGCAACTCGAAACGCTGATACAGCCGCTTGTTGTCGGCTTGTTTGCCAGCCCTGAGCGCATCGTGCAGATCCGGCAGAATCGTCTACTCGGGTTGAAGGCGCATGATGATGACAGCTCCTACATCGACCGCCAGGCGGTGGCGGAGGAAGTCGCCTTCTCGAAAAAGTTATGCGTCAAGCACAACTGGCCGCTGATCGACGTCACGCGGCGTTCGATTGAAGAAACGGCCGCGGCGGTTCTGCGGCTGCTGTCCGAACGCCGCCGTCATCCGGTCGCATAAAATGCCGCTCTGGCTCGCCGCCAATCCACTCATTCTGGCGTCCAAAAGCGCCACGCGCCGCGCGTTGCTGATGGGTGCGGGCGTCGCGGTCGAGGTGCGGCCAGCCGATATCGATGAGCGCGTGGTGGAGCATAAAGCAGGTGCCGCGGAACCGGGAGCGGCCGCGGTATTGCTGGCACGCGCCAAGGCGATCGCGATGGCTAAGCAATTGCCGGGAAGGCTTGTGCTCGGCGCCGACCAGACGCTGGCGCTGGGCTCGCAACGCTTTTCCAAGCCGGCCAACCGCGCTGAAGCAGCGGCGCAGCTTCGTGCCTTGCGGGGCAGGACGCATGCGTTGCATTCCGCGCTGGCACTCGTGCGCGACGGCAAGGTGATATTCGAATACGCGGACATGGCACGGCTGACCATGCGCGGCTTTTCCGATAAATTTCTCGAAGACTATCTCGATGCAGCGGGAAATGCGGTGACAGCCAGCGTTGGCGGCTATCAGCTCGAAGGACCGGGAATACAATTGTTCGAACGCATCGAGGGTGATTATTTCACTATCCTGGGCCTGCCGTTGCTACCGCTGCTGAATTTTCTGCGGCAAGAACGCTATCTGGCGGAATGACATGTTTATCCTCGGCCTGACCGGCTCCATCGGAATGGGAAAGTCGACAACGGCACGGTTTTTTGCCGAGGCTGGCGTGCCGGTGCACGATGCCGATGCCGTAGTGCGCCGGCTTTATGACGGCGAAGCGGCGCCAGCGATCGAGGCGGCATTTCCAGGCACGACCTCAGGCGGAAAAGTAGATCGCGCCAAGCTGTCGGCACGGGTGGTTGGCGATCAGGCCGCGCTGCGGCGTCTGGAAGCGATCGTGCATCCGCTGGTACGGCAGGCGGAAACGAGCTTTCTGGCGGAGGCGGAAAAAAAGGGTGCGCCGGCGGTAGTGCTCGACATTCCGCTCCTGTTTGAAACCGGCGGCGGAGAGCGGGTGGATGCCATCGTGACCGTAACCGCCCCTCCAGATGTGCAACGCGCCCGGCTGTTGCAGCGGCCCGGCTTGACGGAAGAGAAGCTTGAGGCGCTGATCGCCAACCAGCTTCCCGACGCAGAAAAACGCCGCCGCGCGGATTTCATCGTGGATACGTCCCAGGGCTTCGACCCCGCGCGAACGCAGGTGAAGGATATTCTCCAGCGAATTGCTAACATGCCGAAACGGCGAAAGTGATTCGGCCACCATGCGCGAGATCGTGCTCGATACGGAGACGACCGGCCTCGACCCTTATCAGGGACATCGGCTGATCGAGATCGGCTGCGTGGAGCTATTCAATAAGATTCCGACCGGCCAGGTGTTCCACCGCTATGTCAATCCGGAACGTGATATTCCGGAAGAGGCTTTTCGGGTGCATGGCATCTCCTTCGATATGCTGAAGGACAAGCCGCTGTTTCACGCCGTGGCCGATGAATTGCTGGCATTCCTGGACGACGCGCCGCTCGTCATTCACAACGCCTCGTTCGATCTCGGTTTCATCAATGCTGAACTTGAACGCTGCGCGCGGCCATTGGTGGATCGCGCGCGCCTGGTCGATACGCTGCTGCTGGCGCGGCGTAAACATCCCGGCGGGCCAAATCGCCTTGACGATCTTTGCCTGCGCTATCGCATCGACAGTTCGCGCCGCACCAAACACGGCGCTTTGCTCGATGCCGAATTGCTGGCTGAAGTCTATGTGGAGCTGATCGGCGCGCGGCAAGCCATGCTCACGCTGGTGGAGAATGCCGGCAACCTGGACCGAACGCCGGAACAGACCGCGGCCATGCGGGCCCGGCCGCGCCCGCTTGCCATACGGCTAACCGCGGAAGATCGCGCGGCGCACCGGGACTTCGTCGGCGCGCTCGGCTCTGATTTTATCTGGAACGAATATCAGCCGGCTTCCGCGGAGGCCGCGGAAGATTCGCAAGAGCAATCCGTGCTGGCTTAATTCGGCGCCGCAGGCGCTTGAGCGGGCTCTATCTTCGCCATGTTCTGGCGATACAAGCCGACGAAATCCACCGGATCGAGGAGCAAAGGCGGGAAACCGCCGTTGCGCACGGCGGTGGCAATGATCTCACGGGCGAAGGGAAATAGCAGCCGCGGGCATTCGATCATCACCAGCGGGTGCATGCTTTCCGGCGGCACGTTCTGAGTATGAAAGGCGCCGGCGAAAGAAAGATCGAAGCTGAACAGCACTTTGCCGTCGCGTTCGGCCTTGCCTTCGGTGCGCAACACGACCTCGAAGTCGGTGTCGTTAATGGGCGTGGCCTGAACGTTGATCTGAATATTGATAGCGGGCTGCAACGGCTCGCTTGAAAGCAGCGAGTCCGGCGCATTCGGATTCTCGAAGGAAAAGTCCTTGATGTATTGCGTTAACACGTTGAGGTGCGGCGGAGGATCCTGCTCTTGCCCGCCGTTATTCGTATTCGCCATGACTCAAGCTCCAGGTGCGGAAGGCGGCGGTTGCAGCGTGACGCCTGCAGGCCAGCGGGTGTGGCTAACACAGGGTATGCAGCGGGACAAGAATGGTCACGGCCGCTCATTCCTTGGTGGTGAATCTTCAAGCGCGGGCGCGGGAACGTCGCGCCAGTCCGAGCGGTCGAGATCCACGACCGCCGAGGAATGACCTTGGCTTGCCTGGGCGAAGCGTTGGAATCTTCCGCCAATCCAGTGCCGGACCGGCGGCAAAAGCAGGAAAATCCCAAGAACGTCCGTGATGAAGCCCGGCAACAACAGCAAAAACCCGGCTGATACGGTGAGAAAGGCCTCGCCGCCGGCTTCCAGCCCCACAAGACCCGATTGCGTCACAGCGACGCGTAGACGCTCGATTCGGGCGCGGCCCGGATGCAGAAGCACGATGATGCCCGCGAACGAGGCGGCAAGTAACAAGCCCAGAACCTGCGGCAGGCCTATCATGGCGGCAGCCAGGATGAAGACGGAGATTTCCGCCGCCGCCAGGGCGAGAAGACCGATGGGGAGCCATTTAATCATTAACGCCCGTTCCCTATATGCCGTAAGGTCAGGTTGGCGCGACCGCCTGGATCGTTTAATGTCGTCGCGGCGCCACTTTGTGCCGGCAAGATGGCGCAACGGCCCCGGATCGGCCGGGCCGCGCTGCCTACATCATAGCGGGCAACCGCGCATCTGGCGGCTGTAGCTACGCCGCCAGCCGATCAAGGTTCCGTCGTCACGGCTGCCGAAAGTTTGCAAGACGTGCCAGACTTTTACACCATCGTCTTCCTCGCCGTCGCAGTGTTCATTTTCCTGCGGCTGCGGAGCGTGCTCGGCCATCGCACCGGCCGGGAACGGCCGCCTTATGACCCGTTTTCCGCGCGCGACCCTATGCGGGGCGCGGCCAAGGAGGCAGGCAAGGAAAACGTCGTGGCTCTGCCGGGACGTACCGCGGAACCCGCGCCGCCTGCGGTGCCGCCAGTTGAGGCCGCAGACCGCTGGAAGGGTGTGGCGGAATCAGGCTCCGCCATCGCCACCGGGCTCGACGCTATTGCCGCTGCGGACCCCGGCTTCGACGCCAAGCATTTCCTCGCCGGCGCGCGCGCCGCTTACGAGATGGTCGTGACCGCCTTTGCCGAAGGCGATCGCCGCGCGTTGAAAAATCTTCTATCCCGCGACGTGCTTGAGGGCTTCGAAACCGCCATCACCGAACGGGAGAAGTGCGGTGAAAAGGCCGAGACGCGCTTCGTATCGATCGACAAGGCGGATATCCTCGGCGCCGAATTGCGCGGCCGGTCCGAGCAGATCACGGTGCGCTTCGTCTCCAAGCTTATCTCCGTTACGCGTGATGCTTCAGGCGCCATCATCGACGGAAGTCCGGAAAAAGTCACGGACGTCACCGATGTGTGGACCTTCGCGCGCGAAGCGAATTCGGGCGACCCCAATTGGAAGCTGATCGCGACCGAAGCTGGACAGTGAATGCAGGCGGGAATGCCGGCTGTGCTTCATGCTTTGCGTTTCCTCGTCGTCGCCCTTTTCCTACTCGGTTGCGGAATGCCCGAAGAGGCGGCAACCGCGCCGCAGCCGTCTGCGCTAAAAATCCCCAACAGCCAGCTTGAACCTCTGACCTGGGCCGATCTTGACGGCTGGGCAGAGGACGATCACGCTGCCGCCTTCAAGACATTCATGGTGAGCTGCACCGCGCTTCTGCCCCGCGCCGCGCAAACGCGCGATGCCCCGCCGATGCTTGACGCACTAATCCAGGTCTGCCGCCGCGCCGCGGCCTTGCCGCCCGGAGGAAAAGAACAGGCGCGCGTATTCTTCGAGAAAAATTTCCGCCCGCTTGCGATCACGCCGCTCGGCGAAAGCGCGGGCTTTCTCACCGCCTATTACGAACCCATCGTGCAGGGCTCGCGCACCTGGAGTGTGGATTATCAGTTCCCGCTCTATCGCAAGCCGTCCAACCTGGTCGTTAGCAGCCGCCACCACATGGCGGGCTTTCCCAACAAGGGCGAAGTCGGGCGCCGATTCGGCCGCCGCAAGATGATGCCCTATTACGACCGCGAGGAAATCGAGAACGGCATCCTCACCGGCCGGCAGCTTGAAATCTGCTGGCTGAAAGATCCTGTCGACGCGATGTTCATTCAGATCCAGGGGTCGGCGCGGGTGATGCTGACCGACGGCTCGATGATGCGGGTGAACTACGACGCGCACAACGGCTATACTTATAGTGCGATCGGCAAATTCCTGATCGAGAACGGCGCCATTCCGCGCGGTGAAATGTCGATGGACCGCATTCGCCAGTGGATGCAGGCCAATCCCGAACAAGGGCGCGTGATAAGAGGCAAAAACCGTTCATTCGTTTTCTTCCGCGAAGTTCAGCTTCCTCCCCAGGAAGAGCCCAAAGGCGCGCAGGGAGTGTCGCTCACGCCCGGACGGTCGATCGCCGTGGATGACGCGCTGCATGTCTATGGCACACCCTTTTTCATCCAGGCGGATCTGCCGATCGACAGCGCCGAGCCGACCACGAAATTTCGCCGTCTCATGATTAGCCAGGACACGGGCTCCGCGATCGTGGGCCCGGCGCGCGCCGATCTTTATTTCGGGGCCGGTGACGCGGCAGGAAAAATTGCCGGGCGGCTCAAGCAGCCGGGCCGTTTCGCCATGCTGGTGCCGCGCGAGCTGGATATTTTCGAGCCGGGCCGGCAGCGCGTGCCCTTGCCGCTGCCCCGGCCGGCGCATATGGCGGAAAAGGAGAAAGCCGCGCCCGTTCCGCTGCCACGGCCGCGCCCGAAGATCGAGGCGCAACGATGAACGGGCGGCGCGGCAAATCCCGCTCCTTGAGCGAAGAAGAACGCACGCTCTGGACCGACGTGACGCGCGGCATTGCGCCGTTGCGGACAGTGCTTCTGCCGCAGGCAGAAGCCTTGACGCAAATAAGCGCGCCGGCTCCGATTAAAGCCACGGCAAAGCCTGCGCCGCAACGGCGGCCGAAACCGGATGCGCAGCCCGCGCTGGCGCCGCTCGACCGGCGCGCGAAGCAGCGCATCGCGCGGGGACGGGACGCCATCGACGGCCGGCTCGATTTGCACGGCCTCACGCAAGCGCAGGCCCACGGCGCATTGTTGCGTTTTCTTCAGACCGCGCAGACCCGCGATGCGAGGCTGGTCATGGTCATTACCGGCAAAGGCTCGCGCAGCACGGAAGGCGGCGGCGTATTGAAGCGGCAGGTTCCGCTCTGGCTGAAGCTGCCGGAATTCCGCGCTTTGGTCGTAGGCTTTGACGATGCGCACCGCACCCATGGCGGCGAGGGCGCGCTTTATGTGCGGGTGCGGCGCAGCCGCGGCATGGAGTAAGCGTCACCGCGTCGCCAATCAGAACGGCTTGGTGATGCCTACGCGCGGGATCGCGGTGACGATCCAACCGAGCCTCAGGGCCCATTTGTCGTCAGCGGCGATGAGAGGCACGGCATTGCGTGCCGGCAGCATCTTCACCGCATGCATGATCAGGAACATGCAGACTGCCCAGCTAGAAACCCAGCGCGAATAGTCGAAGACCACGGCGCCAATGATCACATAGCCGAGAGTGACGGCCACGAGAGCGGCAACCGTCAACCGCCGGTGCCATGCGCTGGCGAGCGCTTGAACAAGCCGTTTGAAATAGTGGATGACCGGCCAATGCAGCGCGATCAACAAAGCATAGACCGGAAACCGGCGGGCATGATCCGGCAGCACATTCCAGGTGCGCGCAATGTCGTTCGAGATGGGGCGGTACCAGATATCGATGACGACCGGAGCAAGATAAGCGTCATCACTCGTGCGCTGGCGCAAATAAGAAATCAGCCGATCCATCGAAACCGGCATGGCGCCATAGAATGCCGAAGCGGTAAAAACCGCCACGACGGCCAATGCCAGCACCCCGCCGCCGATTACGGAAGCCGTGCTAGGACGATGCGCGAAATAGTACCGCATCACCACGATGGTGACGACTGCCGGCACATAGAGCAGCATATGGATAGGATGGATGAGAATGAGCGCCGCGCAACCCAACGCGCCGATAACGACATAGCCGAACGAGCGTGCCGGAACGAGCAGCATGATCAACGCGACGACGCAGCCATAGATATCGAAATAGCCGACGGTCTGAACGAAGTTCTTGAGAAAGAACGGCGACCCGAAGATGAAGGCGAACAGCGGCGCGGTGGCCGTGTCAAAGCCGAAGGTCTTGCCGAAAAGCTTGAGAAACAGCACCAGCGCGAGCAACCACATCGCGGCGCCGAGCGCGTAGACGAACCACACCGGCACCACCGGCAGCACGAACGAAACAAGCGTGCCGATAAAAGCCCGTTTGGCAAAGCCAAAATGATAGTCGATGATGAGATGGAGATATTCGATGCCGGGGTTGTGGTACAAGACCTTATAAAGGAAGAGGCCGATCATGACCGCGGCATCGACGGCAATCATCTGGCGCCAGGGATTTCTCAGGGCTTGCGCCAGGGCATTCATCGCTTGGTCATTCCGGTAATGATTGCGGCGGATCAATAAAGCAGATGCACGATCCAAAAGGAATATCGGCCAAGGGGGAGGCGGCAAGCGGGGCGCGGATTGCCCCCGAGCTGACAGTTGTTGTCCCGACCTTCAAGGAGGCCGCGAATATTCCGCTGGTGGTGGAGCGCCTGCGCTCGGCTTTGGCCGGTATCGAATGGGAAGCGATTTTCGTCGACGACGATTCGCCCGACGGCACCGCGGCGGAAGTCAAACGTATCGGGGAGGCGGACGCGCGCATCCGCTGCATCCGCCGGATCCGGCGGCGCGGGTTGGCAGGCGCGTGCATCGAAGGGATGCTCGCGAGCCAGGCCCCTTATGTCGCGGTGATGGATGCCGACCTGCAGCATGACGAAAAGGAACTTGTCGCTATGCTGGCAAAAATCCGCCAGGGCGACCTCGATCTCGTGGTTGCGAGCCGCTATCTCTCGGGCCCTGCCGACGCGGGTTTTGACCGCGCCCGGGCAAGGATCAGCGCGCAGGCGACCTCGCTCGCCGGAAAATTGCTCCGCGTCCAGTTGTCCGATCCCATGAGCGGCTTCTTTATGATCCGCCGCGAGGTATTCGAAACCCTGGCGCCGAAACTATCGTCGCAGGGATTTAAGATATTGCTGGACATCGTCGCGACCGCGGGCGGCCGGTTGCGCACCGCCGAAATTCCCTATGTCTTCAGTAAGCGGATGCATGGCGCGAGCAAGCTCGATACCCAGGTGGCGCTGGACTACGCAGCTTTGCTGTTGGCCAAGGCTACGAATGACTTCATCTCGATCCGTTTTCTGACCTTTTGCCTGATCGGCATTTCCGGTGTCGGCGTCCATATGGCGTCGCTGTTCGCGGCCAGCGAGCTGTTCGACATGGATTTTACCAATGCGCAGATGATGGCGACTCTGCTGGCCATCACTAGCAATTACGTATTGAACAATTCTATTACTTACAGCGATTTGCGCTTGCGTGGCTGGCAGTTTGTGCTCGGCTGGATCAAATTCACGATCATCTGCGGCTTTGGCGCGATTTCGAATATCGGCGTGGCGCACTGGATCTACAGCAGCAACGGCAAATGGCCGATTGCGGGGCTGGTCGGCGCGGCCATCAGCGTATTCTGGAATTTCATGGTGAGCGCGATATTCGTCTGGCGGCTACGTTGACGCGGCGCGGCTAGAACGGGATTTGCAGGCCCACGCGCGGGATCGCCGTTACGATCCAACCGTAAATCGAATCATTCTTCCGAGTTTCGGGTGTGGAGAAAGCCGGCGCCGGCGCGCCGCTCCGCGACTGCAGCATCGCGAGCGCGTGCATCATCAGCATCATGCAGACGGCCCAGCTCGAAAACCAGCGGGCATAGTCATATACAAAAATGAAAATGACGACATAGCAAGCGGTGATGCCGACGATGCCAAGAACTACAACGAGACGGTGAATTTTGTCCACGACGGAAAAATAAAGGCGGCGCGTGAAGCGGATCAGCCGCCGC
>Ga0080064_1005686_pt1 | contig 14300 bp, 22 predicted proteins | sample Subgrocontami54m_FD_69260 | JGI IMG/M metagenome (GOLD analysis project Ga0080064, IMG submission 69260) | Subsurface groundwater microbial communities from S. Glens Falls, New York, USA - GMW46 contaminated, 5.4 m (SPADES assembly) (version 2) ...
AACATCGCGGCCACCTCCGCGGCGCGAGCGCCCGACAGGTACAGCCGCGTGCTTTTCCCCGGCCCGGGCGGCGGACCGATGATGCCCCCGTCGACGAATGCCGCGCCCGCCGCCTCCACGGAGCGGGCGACCTCGCGCGCGGTCCCGGGGGAGATCGCATTGGCATCGACGTAGGCGCCGCGGAAACCCGCGCGGGCAACTTCGCGCGCAAGCGCGAGCGCGCCGTGCGGCGGGCACACCGACAGCACCAGCTCGGCCGCGGCGAGCGCGCGTTCGAGCGAACCGAGGTCTTCGAGTCCGGCGGCCTCGGCGCGCCTGCGCGTGCCGGCGCTCCGGCCTGCGGAGACCCAGACGACCCTCAGGCCGCGCTCGGCGAGGCACGCGCCGACCGCTGCGCCCATCTCGCCCGGGTGAAGCAGGGCAATGGTTGTTTCCGGCACGGATCCCTCCTGCAAGAATTCTGTTCGTGCAGGATGTTAGCCGTTTCCGCGAATGATGGGCGCTGACGCGCTAGACGCCGAGCGCGCGCAGGTGCAGTCGATTCTCCCGGAGCGGGGCACACGAGAAATACGTGCTTGCGAACAGGCTGTGCGCGATCGGCCGCGGCGTCAAGCCGGCCGGGTCACGCGATCGCCTTCGCGGCGAGAAATTCGCCGTTGCCCACGGGCACCAGGCTGGTCGCGAAGTCCGCATCGGCGTTGACCAGCGCGACGAAGGGCGCGGTCTCCGCAGCGTGCGAGGTGGCGTTGTCCACGACCAGCAGGCCGCCCGCGCGCAGCACGCGCTTGAGCTGCGGCCACCAGCCGGAGTATTCCGGGCGCTCCGAATCGAGGAAGATGAAATCGAAGGCGCCGTCCGCGCTGCGTTCGAGCACGCGCCCCGCGTCCTCGCGCAGCAGCGAGATGCGCGAAGCGAGGCCCGAGCGCTCGAAGTTCTTCGACGCGAGCCCCGCCTTGTACTCGGACTGCTCCACCGTGGTCACCGACCCGCCGATCGCCGCTGCGGCGCTCGCGAGCCACAGCGTCGAGTAGCCGTTGGACGTACCGATCTCGAGCACGCGCCTGGCGAGCGTCGAGCGCACCAGCACCGCCAGAAATTCGCCCGTGTCTCGGGTGATGTTGAGCATGCGGCGGTGGCGCTCGGTGATCGTGCCGTCATTCGCCTTGCCGAAGCGCTCGAGCTCGTCCAGCAGATTGTCCAGTGCGTCGTTCACGCGAGCTTGGCGCCGCGATCGAGCAGCAGCGCGCGCAGCACCGAGCGGTGGCAGCGAAGCTCGTTCTCGCAGTAGCACCCGACCGAAAAATTCGTCCGGTGCGACAGGGCGGCGAGCACGTCGAGGACGCGGCCGCTCTCCGGGCGGCCCATCTCGGCCCGGTAGCGCCGCTCGAACGCGCGCCATCCGCGCTCGTTCTCGACCGCGTGCCCGGCCTTGAGCAGCTCCTCGCTGGGCGCGAGGTTCGGCAGCCAGACGTCGTAGAAGTCGCGGGCGGCGAATTCCGCTTTCGGAACGCCCCTCGGGGGCCGCCTCACCGTGCCGATGCGCAGGCCCTCGTCCGGCACCCGCGGCGTTCCGAGCCTCACGACGTAGATGGCCATCGAATGATCTTCCCTCGAGATTGAAATTGTCCGCCCGCGCGGGCCGAAGTCACGCGGGCCCGCGGCGGCGGACCCGCTTCTTCGACCACACCGAATGCACTTTCTTGACCTCCTCGACCCAGCACTTGAGGATGTCGGACACTTTGCGTCCGCGGTTCTTCGCGAGCTCGAAGAAGCCCGGTCCCGGTTGCATGTCGCCGCTCTTGTGAACCACGATCACGCTCAGCAGCCCGCGGCCGGCGTCGTCCTCTTCGGATGAAATCTGCGCCAACAGCTCGAACAGGCGCTTGTCGTGGGCCGACAGTTGAACGGCCTTGATCTTCGACGCGAGGTCGGAATACGGGATCATGCCCTTCATGCGTGCCGCCGCGATCATCAGGTCGCGCGCCTCCTGCTTCGCGGCGTCCCATTCGGCCTGAGAAAATCCGTAAGTGGACATGTCGACCCTCCCTGAGCGGCTCGTTCCGGGAAAACGGTCCTTCGTGTTCGACTGGCGCCGGTTCGGCGGGACACTTCCCGCTGCCGCCGGAGACAGTCCACGCCCGCCCGTACATAGTTTGCGCAGGGATTGCATCCCCTGTCCACTGGGCGGGCCGCGGCCTTCCCGCCCCGCGAGGGGCTTGACAGCGCGAAACTTCAAGTGACAGAATGGCACCTGAAGTAACCGCAAGCTGAGCGCATCAGCATTTCTTCGAGCCCCGGCCCCCGGGGCGGCAGGGCGATCGGCCCTGCATCCGGTTCATCAGAGTGCCGTCCCGGCCTTGCGGCGCGCGCCGCAAATACGGACGGACTTTCCAAAACCGCCGCGCTTTGGAAAGCCCGATCCGGGCCTAGGGTTCTTGTCAGTCCATTGCGGACTGCGGAAGGCAAGCTGGGCCGCACCAGCATTACGTCCCAACCGGGATGCCTCATCCCGGACGGGCATGGGTCATCCATTTTCAAAAGGAGAGACTCATGTTTGCAGACCAGCGTCGCGCCAAGGCCGTTCTGATCGTGCTCGCCAAGGAGGATCCCACGTGGTTCCTCGAGCAGCTCTACAACGCCGCAGCCGACGGGAAGCTCGAAAGCGAAGAACTGGAGCATCTGAACTATCTGGTTCGGATCGCGCGCGAGGCGCCCGGGTACGACCCGGCGAACGACGCGCTGCTCCGGGGAAAACCGCTCTAGGGCTCAGTGGGACGGAGAGGAGTACGGGGGCACCATTCCCCGCCTCTCCGCCTCGGCATAGATTTTTCGCAGCAGTGACGACTCGGCGGGGAGCGACTCGACCCATTGGGCGAGCAGCTCGCCCAGCTCCTCCTTCGTGTAGGAGCGCGCGGGATCGCCGCCAGCCATGGCGATCACGTCTGCGCGGAATCGGTCAGGGACCTTGCTCATTCACGCCTCGCTTTCATCGTAGCACGCGAGGCGGGAGCCGCAAGCCGCCCTGATGATCGTGGCCCCGGGAAACCGGGATTCAAACCCTGCGGGGGAGTTCATCTCCCCCATGGGCGATGGCTCCTTGCGCATTCTGGAAAGGAGCCATCCCATGGCACGACTGAAGATGACATCGGCCGCTCTGGAGGCTCTCGCCAAGGAGCTGCGCGTCGCCGGCACAGGCGCCGCGGCATTCCTTGCGACCTCCAGTGTTCTTGCGGCAAGCAGGACGGCACTGGTGTTCGGCGCGGTAATCTGGGCGCTGTTCCAGGGACTCGCGCTGCTGGTGGCGTCGATACGGATCGACGATCCGTCTTGATCGCGACCGCGGCCCGATGACACGACGGTTCGCCTCCCCGCAAGGGGGGGCGAGTCGGCGTGTAAAGCGCGCGGGGTCAATCAAAGAGCAAATCAACGAGTCTGTACAGTCAGTACAACCCTATGCGCCGCCGTTTATTTCGACGAATTTCCCGACAACCATATCGACCAAGTCTTCGTCAACGTGCCGTACCTTGCCGTCTGCGCCATAGAACGGCCTGCTGAAATGTCCGCTAACCCAGCGAAAGAATTCGAATGACGGAAAATAGACCAGTTCCGGATGGTTCTTCAAGACAATCTCCACAGCCGATCTCAGAACCGACTTTGAAATGCAGTCCGCGATCATCGGCGAGTAGTCGAATTTCGCAAAGTTGAGGGGCACCGGGGATAGCGTGACAAAAATCTTCATTGCGCTATTGAGCTTGAGCAAGCCATCCAGGATGGACTCGATCCATGAAGCGTGTTGATCGACGCTCGGGAAGACCGATCGATAACTTGAAAACCTTCGCGCATCTACATTTAGCGAAATATTGCCCTGTTCATTCACCCAGACAAATCCGACGCCAATCGTGAGAATGAACACTTTGCAGGACCGGACTGACTCGACAATCGCTTCGCGCCGGCTCAGCAGAGATTCATTGTCTGTGCCCACAAGACGGGCCACTTCGCCCAGGAACTCGGAATCACGCCCTTTCACAAAGTAGTCTATGAAAGCCCAGTTCACCAAAGGGGTATTCTGGGTTTCTGATAGAGAAAGATGAACAGCCTCGTGACCTAGCTTTAGCAGGGCATTGCTCACGTTCCCGGCAAAACATGAACCCATGGTCGCGATCCTTGTGGGCGCCCGAAACAGTTCCGATCTGGGTATATGCCTAACGAGATCGTCAAGTGCGGAATCAAGTGACGAAAAATCAATCTTCTTGTATTCCCTGGGTTTCACTCGAATCCTCTCCTGCAGTTTGTCTTACGCGAGACGCAATAACGCCGCTGATTTCGTGCGCCCGACCAGTCCGCCGTTGGTTCGTACGATCAGGACATTGCGGCGAATCAGGTCGACGATCAATTCAACAATTATGGACAGGCCCGCATCGGTTGTCGAATGTCGAGCGACCGCCTGAACAGGCGATCCCTGTTAGGGTCCGCCGAAGCTGGACGAGCGGGGGAAAGCGGAATCAAAAATTAGTGCTGCTCGCGTTGCGCGATGATCCTAGCAGTTTGAGTAGTTCAGAGCTTCCTCAGCGCCTCTCCATTGACACGACACTACAGCGGTTTCACGGAGACCCATGGACGGAGATAGTCGGGCAAGGTAACCCCACTCGCCCAGCAGGCGCACCCGGGCCTATCGAGCGCCGATTACTGGATTTTCACGCACGCAAGGGCGTAGTTCTGGCCGCAACTGACTCCGGTGCCGTCGAGCGCGCCGTAATACCCCCCCGAACTGAATTTTACTGCTGTGTGGTTTTGCCCGGAGTCGTTGCTCGTCCACGTCGAGCAGTTGCCGCCTCCTGGATAGTGAGCCCACAGTGGAGGAGCGGCGTTGCCCGTCGCCGGCACTCCTGTACAGGAGGCCATATCCCAGATGGTTGCGAGCCTCCATCCTGTTCCAAACTCCGCAGCGCACTTCGCGTCAGCCCCGGTGAGGCCGCCGAGATTCCCGGAATAAGTCACTCGGGTCGCCGCGAGACAGGCGCCGCCGCCGCCTCCGGTTGCCTGGATGATCACGGTGGGCGGTTGTGTAACGGCGTTCTGATTCGTCTTGGCGACCGCGCCCGTCGGGTTCTGGATGCCGGAGTAGGTCGTGGCGCCGCTGAGGGACTTCACCGTGATGGATCCGTTGCTGGTCTGCTTGCCGGCCTCCCAGGTCCACTTTGGGGGGCCTGCCGCCCACACGGACCAGGGAAGAAACAGCCAAATCAAAGTCAGGCCAAGACGTTGCATCCCGCCTCCTTTCACATCACCTTACCGGGTGTTTGCGCACGCGACATCACCCCTGCCAGTACAGAAAATGAAATCCATGTCGCCACAGGCTTACTCAAGCGTGAAATAGAAGACCGCGCCCTTACCGGGTTCGGACTCCCCGCGAATGCTGCCTCCGTGCCGCTGAATGATGCGCTGCGCAATCGCCAGGCCCAGACCCGTGCCCTCGAACTCCCGCTGCGAGTGCAGGCGGTGGAAGGGTTCGAACAGCGTGCCGGCGTACTGCATGTCGAAGCCCGCGCCGTTGTCGCGCACGTAGAACCAGGAGCGGCCGCCGTGCTCGGTCCGGCCGAACTCGATCTCCGCGTGATCCACCCTGGACGAGAACTTCCACGCATTGCCCAGGAGGTTCTCGAGCAGCGTGCGCACGAGCCAGGCATCGGCGCGCACGCGCAGGTGCGGCTCGATCTTCACGCTCACGACGCGTCCCGGGCTCTGCTCCCCGAGGTGCTCGAGCACGGATGCCGCGATGGCGCTCAAGGCGCACCAGGCGAACCTCACCCTGCGGCGCGAGACGCCGCTCATCACGCCCAGCGCCTGCAGGAGCGCGTCCATGCGCCGGGCCACGCCGTCCACACGCTCGAGCAGCTCCACCGCTTCCCGCGGCAGTTCGTCCCCGAAACTCGAGACGATCAGCGCGACGTATCCGCGCATCTGGCGCATTGGCGCCCTCAGGTCGTGCGAGGCGGCCTCCGCGAAGGTCTCGGCGTCCTCGAGCGCCTCGACGATCTGCTTTGCGCTCACACGCCCCAGGCGGCCGCCTTTCGCATCGCCCTGCCATCGCTCCCCGTCGCTGCGCACGCACAGGTCGTTCGCCGCGGTGCGCCAGCCCGGCTGCCAAGCGCCGGCGCCGGGCATCGGGGCCGGCACCAGCCTTTCGCAGCCGGAGGAACCGGACTTGGCGTCGATTGCGAGCGGCATGTCGCCGAATTCGTTCATTTTCATCCCCTGGTCGCGCGGCACCGGTGATTCGCCAGCAAGCATGATGAAGAACGGGAAATCGATGCACTACCGCGAAAAACGCGCCCGCGACGCGTTTTTGGCCCGCTACAGGCCGCGCCGCGGCCGCAATAATCCGTTCGTCGCCACTGCGCGCGAGTCGAAATCGAGACAGCCGAGTTGAAGCTGACACACCCGCCGGCCCACCCTGCGCCGCGATCAAAGCGTCCATACGACGCTCCCCGCGCGCGGCGAAGGGGCTACGTGCAAGCGATGTCATTGGCATGAGGATCGGCACGGATATTGCCTATGACGAAAGCATAGCGGGAGGCGTCGCTGCCCCCGTCGCCATGACGGTGCCGGACACCGAGTCGGAGGAACAGGCGGCGGGGATGTTGGGGATCGAGCGTGCGACGGGGCGGATACCGAGGGGTCATTCGAACCCCGCCGCTTCGCGGCAGTGCCGGCGCGCGATCGACGAGCGGACATGAACCGCAAGCAGAGGGGGAGACTCGTGTTTTACCATCGAAACGGTACCGCCGGTTCCGGCCGGCTGTTCAATCCGCCTGAAGCCTCGGCGGGCGCGTTGCTGCTGTTCGCGCATCTCAACCAGGCCAAGGCCGAGCGCCTGCGCCGCCTCGCCGAAAAAGTGCTCGCGCGCAGGGAGCTCACCCCGCTGGAGATCGCATTGGCGCGCGCCGAGCTGATCCGGCTGCGCCCGAGCGCGGCCATCGTCCAGGCCTTCGACCGGACGGTCGGCGGCTGATCGGGGACAGACCATCGGCAGCCGCGGCGTCGAAGAGAATCTCCGCGTGAGCCTGCTCGTCCCCCCGCGCGAACCTCCGCCGTGCATCTCGCGCCGCGAGGTGCTGCGCTCGGCCGTTGCGCTCGCCGGTATCCTCACGCTGCCCGGGCCGGCGCGCGCGCAGCAGCCGATCGCGAGTCCCGCGTTCTGGGACCTGCCCAGAACGCTGTGGCTGCACCGCGCCGCGACCAGCGAGGAAATTCGCGAGACCTACTTCCGCGACGGACGGCTTCAGGCGCCCGGGTACGACCGCGTGTGCATGCTGCTCAGGGATGTGCGCACGGGGCAGGCCGTGCAGATGCATGCCGTCCTGCTCGACATCCTGCGCGGCGTGCAGGGTTGGCTGGAAGCCTACGGCTACTTGCGCCCCATCATCGTCAATTCGGGCTATCGATCACGCGGGACGAACGCCATGACCGAGGGTGCCGCGCTCGGCTCCATGCACCTGCGCGGCCGCGCGGCCGACATCCGGGTGCCGGGCGTGCCCACGGATTACCTGGCGAGGCTCGGGCAGTACCTGTCGGGCGGCGGCGTGGGCTTCTACCCGGCAAAGGGCTTCGTGCACGTCGACTCGGGCCGCTTGCGAACGTGGCGCGGCTGAGCGCGGCCGGCTTCCCGCTCCGACCCGCGTCTAAGCGGGCAGCACCAACTGCGTTTGCGTAACGACCGCGCACAGCTTTCCCGCCTCTGACCTCACCAGCGTCTGCCAGACCATCGTGGTCCTGCCGCGATGGAACGCCGTGCACTCGCCGGTGACCGTGGACCCCGCCGGGGCCGCGCCGAGAAACTTGGTGCTCGACTCGATCGTGGTGGTGCGCGCCCCTTGAGGAAGGTTGAGGAACGTGCCCACCGCGCCCAGCGTGTCGGCGAAGGCCATGAGCGCCCCGCCGTGCAGGATATCCCCGGTCGTGCACAGGTCCGGGCGCACCTTGAGCGTGGCGACCACGCGATCGGGCGTGGCTTCGGAGAACTGCACCCCCATGAGCCCCGGGAAAAGCGGCGCGAGCGCCGCCTGGATCGATTCTGCGGTGATCACGGTTTGCTCCCCATTCAATCGCGCTAGCGATCCTGCGGGCCGATGGCGAGGTGGGGATTCCACGCCACTTCCCACAGATGGCCGTCCGGATCGGCGAAGTAGCCGGTATAGCCACCCCATAACGCGTCCTGCGCGGGCTTCACCAGCCGGGCGCCGGCGCCGACCGCCTGCTCGAGCACCCGCTCCACTTCCTCGCGCGACGAGACGTTGTGCGCCAGCGCGAAGCCCTCGAACCCGTTGCCGGCGGCCGGCACCGTGGCATCCTCGGCGAGCGCCGCGCGCGAATACAGCGCAAGCCAGGTTCCATCGAGCGGAAAGAAAGCCACGTCGGCGTCCATCGCCTTGCGCGGCAGCCCAAGACCGGTTTCATAGAACCGTATCGCCCGATCCAGGTCGCTGACGCCCAGCGTGATCATGCTGATTCTCGGTTTCACTGTTGTCGCTCCATCAACGACGAGGAATGCCCGAATGAAGGCGCGCCGGGCTCGATTCGCGCCGTGCTCCTCGGGACGACGGAATGCAGCCTACGCCGAGCGCGACGGCGCTGGCAAGACCCGGCGCCCGCAGCGTGCCCCGGGCCCCGGCCTTGCCGGCTCCGCGTCAATAACTTCCGCCGCGAATGAACCGCGCAATGCCGGCGGCGACCTCGGCCTCCTGCTCGACGAAACCGTGCGGCGCGCGGCCCTCGCAGGCCGCGAGGCTCGACGCGGCGCCGGCGCGACTACCGGGGCCGCCGCTAACGCTGACGACCTGCTCGCGCGCGCCGTCGGTCCGCGCCCTGATATCGCCCATGAGACCCGCGGGCGAGCGAGCGCACTGGTCGGCCGCATGGCCGACGACGAGCACCGGCACCCGGATCGCTTCCAGTGGGAGATCGAACACCGTATGCGCCACCCACGACTTCCGCCCCTGGCCGCCCGAGGTCAGCGCGGAAGTGAGCACGAGGCCCGCGGGCGCGGACGGGCCGGAGAGCCTCGCGGCCGCGTTCACCGCGGAGATCGTGCCCCGGCTCGTGCCCACGAGCCAGACGCTCGCACGGGTGCGCGCGCGCACGTCCGCAATCACCTTGCCCAGATCCTCCGCGTGCTCGGCCGTGATGCGGAATCCCGCCAGGCCGTCCTCGCCGGGATGGTCGGAGGGCGCATCGACCAATGCGGTGATGAAGCCCGCTTCCTGAAAAAGCGGCAGCGAGCGCACGAGCGAATTCCCCTTGAGCGCGCGCGGGCAACCCGCGTCGTCGAGGTCGAGGTGCCCTCCGCCGCCCGCGAGCAGCACCAGCGCGATTCGCGCGCCCTGCGGCTGCACGAGCGCGTAACGCGTCGTGGTGCGCGCGTGCGTGCCGATCGACACGACCTCGCCGCAAGTGCCGGCCAGCGCTGCATTCGTCTGCGCGACCGCAGCCGCCGACGCGAGCAGCAGCGCGGCCGCCATTGCGCCATGTCGCAACGCCGATCGGCGGCGGGTGATCGACGCCGCGTCGGGTTGCTCTCGATCGCGCGTTGCTTGCATGGCCCGTGGCTCAGTCGCTCCAGCCGCCCCAGGAAAGGAACGGCGGCGATCTGTCGAGCCACTTCACCGGGTAATGGACCATGCCGGGGACCAGGCGGCTCCACACCACGGCGACCAGCGCAAGGACGAGGATCCCGACGCCGACGGGCTGCCACATCGCGCCAAGGCCGGCATGGCCATGCACCATGATCAGGGGATTGGCCCCGGCCGGTGGATGCACGGTCTTGGTGATGAGCATGTAGACGAGCGTCACAACCACCGCAAGCACGTTTACCCACAGAGCATCCCCGAACCACTGGAAGCAAAGAATGCCGATCAGCGCACCGCCCAGGTGCCCCCCGAAAAGTGCCCGGGGCTGGGCCGCCGCCGCACGCGTGAGCCCGAACAGGAATACTGCGGAACCGCCGAGCGAAGCGAGCAGGAGGGGGGATGAAGGCATGCCCACGGCCCAAAGGGCCACTGCGATGCCGATCGCCGCTCCCGCGGCGCACGCGGCCAGGCGCACGAAGTCTCTCGCGATGTTCGTTCTGATCATGCGGAGGGTTGGCCCCTGCTCGGCCTGGCGCGCGCTCGAGGACAGAGCTTCACCAGACCGTGTAGACCATGATGAAGTCGGAAACGGTCATTCCGGTGAGCGCCGGCGCGAGGAGGATATCTGCAATCCTTTCCAGGGCGAGCGCCTTGCGCCTGGTTCGAAGAGCGAAGAAGAGCGTGAACGTGGACCCCAGGAACAGCAGCCCCGAGATTGCCGGTATATCGTCGGCGATGGTTTCGGGCATGGTAGCCCTGCCGAGTTGGAGTCAGCCACCTGGTGGACCTTTCAGCTCGACGACGTTACCTTCCGGGTCCGTCACATAGATGGAAGGGCCTTCTCCCTCTGCGCCGTAGCGTGACGCGACCGGGCCGACCTTGATGCCTTGTGCCTCCAGATGGCGACGAATGCTCGGCTCGTCGAATCCTTCCACCCGAAAACAGAAGTGATCCAGGTTGCGCGCTTCCTTTCCCGGCGCTGCGCCGCCCGCTCTGCCGAGTTTGCCGTCCACGGGCACGAGATCAACGATCGATCGGCCGGCGCGCAGCTGAACCAGGCCGATTTCGTCCTGGCGCCGCTCTACCGTACATCCGAGAGCGTCGCAGTAGAAGCGAAGCATGCCCTCGAGGTCGACAACGCGCAGTACAAGATGGTCGATTTCGCGAATTCGGATCATCGTGTGCGTGAGGTAGGCAAATAACGTTTCTGTTCAAAGGCGCGCCGAGCGCGGTGATGGAAGACATGATGGCCGTTCCAGCGCGTCCTTTGCATCTGATAGTTCGGCGTCACTGTCGCTCATAACGCTTGATTGTAGAGCGTAGGAAGATTGTGCGCGACTCGCTCCACCGCGTGCTTGCCTTCCTCAATCGCTTCTTTCGATCGCTGATAATCGAGCAGCCCAAGGTGGGCCAACCGCGGCGCCACGATTAGATCGGGAGGCTCGCCCGCCATGCGGCTGCGCGCGATCCGCACTTGCATGATATTGATGCTGGAGGCCAACACGTCAAGTATGGGCGGCATTCTTGGTTCGTCGGGCGAATGCGCGGGCATGAGTGTACCCAGACTGTCCTGCAGCTTGCGTAGCCAATCGCCGACCTCACCGGCCGGCGCTTCGGCTTGAGGACGTGCGCGCAGGTGGCGGCCCAAAGTATCAGAGCTGAGGTCGACTGCGATCACGACGTCGGCACCCATCGCACGCGCAAGCGACACCGGCACGGGGTTGACGAGCCCGCCGTCCACCAACACCGATCCCTCGTAGAGCACCGGCGCGAATAGCCCGGGCAGCGCGATGGAGGCGCGCACCGCGTCGAGCGTCGATCCATGACGCAGCCAGACTTCCGCGCCCGTTTGCAGCGACGTTGCCACTGCGGCGAAGGGCGTGGCTAACTTCTCGATCGGGCGGTCCGCGAAATTACGCCGGAGGAAACCCATCAAACGCTCGCCCTTGAGCAGTCCGCTGCTGAGGCTCACGTCCATGAATCCGACAACATCCCGGATCCCCAATCCAAGCACCCATTGCTCGAAGCGGTCCAGCTCGCCTGCCGCGTAGGCGCCGCCGACCAGCGCGCCGATCGAGGTTCCGCACACGAAGTCCGGCCGAATACCCGCCTGCTCGAGCGCGCGGATGACCCCTATGTGCGCCAAGCCGCGGGCCGAGCCGCTGCCGAGCGCGAGTCCCACACGCGGCCTGCGCGCTGCGCTCATTTTCGAGTTGCCGCCGGCGACATGAATCGCTTCCAGAAGCAGCACAACCGCCGGCAGGTTTCAGGCTTTGGGTTAGGTACCTTGTGCATGGCCTGCGAGCGAGGTGAAGTCAATGACGTCGAACGTCATGTTTACCGGCGCGCGCGGCTGATGCGCGCGTCCGTGTGCAAGCGGCTGTTGGGCCTCAGCCGTCTCATGTGCAGCTGGTCCTTACTTCCGGCCTGTCCAGTAGCCAGGCTTTCGTCGGTGATGGGCCAGGGCAATCACTCTGAGTTCTTCGTCACGAACGTAGTAGATGATGCTGTAGGGAAATTTCCGCAGCGGGAAGCGACGCCGATTGTTTCTCCAGGGCGCGCCAAGACGTGGATAAGCGCACAGGAGCGCCACTGCTCTTTCGTACTCCAGAATAAACGCAAGGCCCACTTCGGCATTGGCTTCGCGGGTATAGAAGATTGCACCTTCGGATAGCTCCCGGTCGGCGTCCGGGCTAACCGAGGGGGTCATTTGATCGCGGTGCGGGCTCGGGCGATGGAATCCGCCGCTGGAATCAGCTTGGCGCGACCACTCTCGATTTCCTCGATTCTGCGCTCTACCTCGGCTGCCCAAGCATCTTCGATATCATGGTCTTCGAAGAGACTGGTAATCAACCGGTCCGCGAGCTGGGCCCGTTCCTCGGGTGAAAGCTTCAATGCCTGAGCTTCAATGATTTCGAGCTGATTCGACACTTGAACCCCCTAGGCTGGGAGGAACGTTAATCATACCCGTGCCGGGCGACACTCGCTGGGGCCAAACTCCAATTGGTTGACAACGTGTCAATTAAGCCAATTCTCCTGACAATGATTCGATACGCCCGTGCAGGCCGAATGCTTCATAGGCTACTCTGAGGACTAACGCAGAACAAATTGCGCGGTGGAATTTGGCGTTGGTCTAGTGCTGCACTGCGAACTCGGATTTATTCCAGTTGGCTCCCCGACCGCGCCACGGAGCAGGTTCAAGGATGGCCAACATGGCGGGATGTCCGCTCGGGGTCGAAGGCGCTGGCCCGGTTTTTTCGGAAGCGGCCGTTCGATTTGGAAGCGCCGCTACTCGAACAGTTATCAGCTTCTTGTATGAGCGAATGGCGAGGAATCGGGGCAGCGCATCAATTTTCACCTCGCGATCGGCGAGCCGCGAACGGCGCAATGAAGTAACATCACCGCTCGTAATGCGCGCCCGGTTCTGCAAGACATGACCTCCGATCTCGAGCTCTACCACGGCCTGGCTTCGACTTGCTCGAAGAAGGTCCGCCTGTGCCTCTACGAGAAGGGGCTGATATTCAGGAGCCACCTGCTGGACCTGCAGTCCTTCGAGCAGCACCGTCCCGAATACCTGAAGCTCAACCCGAACGGCGTCGTGCCCACGCTCATCCACAGGGGCGAACCCGTCGTCGAGTCCAACGTGATCATCGAGTACATCGAGGACGCATTCCCGAACACGCCGCTGCGCCCGGCCGATGCGCTCGGGCGGGCGAAGATGCGCTGGTGGATCCAGTTCTCCGGGGAGGTCGCCTACGACGCGGTCGCGCTTCCGACCTGGGTGAAGCTCTCCGCGCCGGTGGCCAGCAGGCTCTCGGACGAGGAACTGAAGCAGGTGCTCGCGCGCATTCCGACGCAGGAGCGGCGCGACCGATGGGCGCGCGTCGCGCGCGACGGCGTGCCCGAAAAGGAGATCGAGCACTGCTACGCGGAGATGAACCGCGTCCTGAAGAAAGTGGACCAGGCGATCGCGCGCGGCCCATGGCTCGCCGGCGAAACCTATTCGCTTGCCGACATCGCCATGGTCCCGTTCGTCGACCGCATCCGCGGGCTGCGGCCCGACCTGTGCCCGCCGGCGCGCTACCCGGGCGTGGCCGACTGGTACCGGCGACTCCAGGTGCGGCCCGCGTTCGGGCCCGCATTCGATTTCAAGGACGATCCCAGGGCCAGGGGACTGCCGAACATCTGAGCGCGGAAATGTCTGCGGAAAGCCCCGTCATATGAGTTTCGCCGAGGAGTACATCGCCCAGCTCGAGCGCTTCGCCGCGCGCTCGGCGATCCCCCGCGTGCGCGCGCTGCACCTGCCTCCCGAGTACGTTCCCGGGATGGAGAACAAGGGGGAGTTCTGCGCCCTCGAGCTGGAGGACGGATCGCTGGGCCTCGCCTTCGTCCTGCTCGGCGACACGCTCGAGCAGTTGCGCGCGGGAAGGGAGGGGTTCGGCCTCGCCGGCGCGGACGCGCTTGCCCTGGCGCGCCGCTTCGCGCAGGGCGAAGGCGTCGCCCGCACCCTGGGCTTCGCCGCGGCCAATGCGCTGACGCGCTGCTTCTACGATCGCGCCGCGTATCTTCCCGACGCGAGCGCCGACTCCATCGGCCGGCTCGACCCGCAGCCGGGCGAGCGCATCGGCATGATCGGATTGTTTCCGCCCCTGGTGGAGCCCATCCTGAAGGCGG
>Ga0080064_1005687_pt1 | contig 14299 bp, 11 predicted proteins | sample Subgrocontami54m_FD_69260 | JGI IMG/M metagenome (GOLD analysis project Ga0080064, IMG submission 69260) | Subsurface groundwater microbial communities from S. Glens Falls, New York, USA - GMW46 contaminated, 5.4 m (SPADES assembly) (version 2) ...
TCGAAGAAATCGTCGACAGCCACAAACGAATCTACGACAACCTCCAGAAAGTGGAACAGGAAACCGCAGGAAGAGCGAAGCAACGAGCGCTGCACACCATTGAAGCTCAAATGGGAATTCCCGCCGCGGAAATACGGCGGCTGGTGGCGAGCACTAACGACAAGCAGGCGAACGTCGCCCTGGCCAAAAAGCGTTTCATCGAGGCCAACCTGCGCCTGGTCGTCGTCATCGCAAAGCACTATTGCGGCAGGGGCCTTCAGTTTCTCGATCTCATCCAGGAAGGAAACATCGGTCTGATGAGGGCGGTGGAGAAATTCGACCACCGGCTGGGCTTTAGATTTTCGACCTATGCGAGCTGGTGGATACGCCAAGCGGTGACTCGCTCTCTCGCCGACCAAGCGCGGACCATCCGCATCCCGGTTCACATGGTCGAGATGGCAAGGAAATTCAGTGCGGCGGAACATAGCCTCGTCAGGAATCTCGGCCACCAGCCGACCCTGGAGGAAATAGCTAGAGAAACCGCGCTGCCCCTGAAAGCGGTCGGGGCGGTGCGCCAACTGGTAAAGGAACCCGTTTCGCTGGAAGCGCCCATGGGCGAGGACGGAGAAGCTTCTCTCGCCGATCTAATCGCGGATCATCACGCTTCCGACCCTGAGACAACGGCCATTTCTCTGGATTTCCAGCGCGAGACCCAACGAATCCTGACGAGTCTCAGCCCGCGCGAAGAAAAGATCATCCGAATGCGTTTTGGAATTGGCGAAAAAGCTGAATATACGCTGGAAGAAACCGGAAAAGTATTCGGCGTCACCAGAGAAAGAATTCGCCAACTTGAGGAGATGGCACTGAAAAAGCTCCGCCAGCCGAGGCGCGGCTTTGCCAAGGCTTCCGAATAGGATCAATGCACGAGAGTCAACAACCTGTTTTCGACCAAGGAGGAGAATATGACAAACAAAGTTTACGTCGGTGGATTGTCCTACGCCACCACCGACAAGCAACTGGAGGATCTTTTCGCCGCGCACGGAACCGTCGAGTCCGCCCGGGTGATTACCGATAAACTTTCCGGTCGATCCAAGGGTTTTGGCTTCGTCGAGATGAGTTCCGGTGCCGAAGCCCAGAAAGCGATCCAGGCTCTGAACGGAACTGAGTTTGACGGGCGCAACCTCACCGTCAATGAGGCCCGGCCTCAAGAGAAACGGTCGGGGTCCGGCGGCGATCGCAGGGGCGGCGGTGGCGGGCGCGAGCGCTGGTAGTTTAATTTCCTGGTTCTTCCGGTTTTGCTGTGAAGACATATTCACCACAGAAGAGACGCAGAGTTCGCAGACAGATAGTTCCGAGTCCCGAGTGATCGGAACCGGTTCCGAGTTCGGAGTTCTGAGTCTCGAGTTGTCCGACTCGAAACACGGGACACTAGACCCGAGACTTTTTTGCCGAGACTCGAAACCCGAGACTCGAGACCCAAAATCTCGCCGATTCGCCGGTAAGCCACCCGGAATCCTGAAGTCCCGAGAATAAGAGGACCACAACCCAACCTGTTGCCCTCCCCTCTGGTTAGTTTAGAAGTAGAAAATTATTAGCGATCACGTCCGCCGCCTCGATTTCCTCAGCTTCCGCCGTTACAATCGAGCTTGGCCATCGGCTTGGCCTCGTTCATGGAGAGCGCTGCACCCGGGCGTCGTGGATGAGCCCGGATTCCGCAGTGGGAAAGTGACGCTGTGAGCGAGGGGCAAACCTTGCGCAACGAAGACAATGCTTTGCTACCCCTGAGCTAAGGACAGATCTCGCTGCTGTGCGAATTTAGTCCGAGTAATAAGGCGTGGTGCCAAGCGGCAGAAAAGACTTTGAAACAGCACCCCTGGGTGTCTTCGCCGCTCCGGGTTCGCCCCTCGCTCATGTTCAACTGCGGAATTCGGGTTCATCAGATGCCGTTATGCAGCTGAAGTGGTTACCCGGATGTATGCAGGGAGAGCCAACAGCGAGATCCGGATCAAAGAGTTAAAAGAAGACTTAAGCCTGGACACCTTTTGTCTGAAATCGTTTGATGCCACCGACGCGGCCTTTCGGATGGGCTGTGTGCTCTACAATATGTTGGCCCATTTTCATGAGACGGTTCTGCCGCGCTCGTGGTTTGAAAGACGGCTGAGGGCGGTCAGAGATTTTGTCTTTTTGGTTGGAGCGGATTTGATCTCTCAAGGGCGCCGAGTGCAGATCCGATTTGCCATGGCTGAGCCCGATCGATCGCAGTTTTTGGGCCGCTTGCGCACGATGTCAGAGGGGCTGCCGATTGCGGCGCAGTTGGAATGGAGTCTAACCGACCAAACACCAACCCATCCCGATAAAATCGTTACACCCATGCCGCTCATACCACCGCATTCCACCACCAATCAGTCCCCTTGAAGTTTCTACTGCGGAATCCGGGCTAATTGCACCGCTGGAATTGGTTTTGGGGATAAAGTCCGCTGCGCGCCGACGAACGGCGAATTCTCCGGCTTGAGGCCGGGAATCAGTCAGTTTGCCGGGCATTTCCCAGTGGCAAGATGCGCTTCGAAGTCGCCGGGGAAAAGTTTCAGCGCGCTCTCGATGGGCGGCCCGGGCATGGCGATTAGATTGCAAAAGCCTTTGCCCTTGTTAAAGGCGAGCACTTTGCCGAATTGTTCGAGAATCGGTTGGCCGCCTTGACCCTGCTGAACTTTTTTCATCAGCATGGACAACGTGTTTGTTTCCATGCGGCAAGCCGGACATTGGCCGCAGGATTCGGCCGTGAAGAAGTCGGCGATTTTCAGAACCTCTTCGACGATGCAAATCCCTTCGCCGACGAGACGGACGACGCCGCAGCCAAGGCCCGAACCGGCGGCTCTCATGGCGTCGGGCTCCAAAGGCGTATCGAGCTTGTCCGGTGATAAATACGCCGACGACGGTGCCGCCGGCATGATCGCCTTGATTTTTTTGCCGTCCTTCATGCCGCCACCGCAGTTCTCGATGAGGTAGCGCAGAGGCGTACCGAAGGGCAGCTCGTAAACTCCCGGACAATTGACGTCTTCATTGAGCGAGAAGATCATCGTCCCCGGACTGTCCGGCGTGCCAAATTTTCGATACCCATCGGGGCCGCGCAGTAATATTGGCGCGACGTTCGCCAGTGTCTCGACGTTGTTGACCGAGGTCGGCTTACCGAAGAGGCCCATGGTAACTGGGAAGGGCGGTTTTTGCCTCGGCAGCGGATTCTTGCCCTCGATCACTTCGAGAACCGCGGTATCTTCCCCGGCGACGTAATTATGCGGCGCGGCGACCCATTCGATGTTCAGTTCAAAGCCACTACCGAGGATACTTTGTCCCCAGTAGCCAGCGGACTTCGCTTCCGCCAAGGCGTCCGTGATGCTTTTTATCGCGGCTTGATAATTGGCGTTGATGTAGAGGTAGGCTTTAACGGCGCCGATCGCGTAGGCAGCGAGAATCACCCCTTCTATAACCAAGTGGGGAAGGTTTTCCATCAGCACGCGATCTTTCTTGCTGCCTGGTTCGTCTTCGCCACCGTTCATCACGAGATAACGCGGCTGCTCGGGCGCTTCACGAGTGAAGGACCATTTCTTACCCGTGGGAAATCCCGCGCCACCTCGGCCGCGCAGACCCGCGTCGGTGATTTGCTGAATGATTATTTCTGGGGAAGACTTTATGAACCTGGAGAGAGCTTCGTAACCGCCGCGGGCGCGGTATTCCTTGAGTCCCTCTCTCCCCTCAGGCACGCCGCGAGGGAAAAGGATACCTTCCATGGGCTAGAGGATCCCCGTGTCCAGAAGTTGATAGATGAGTTCTTTGAGCGACGAGTCGATGGTATCGAGGCGCTGAACATGCGGACCGCCGGCGAGATGATCGGTGATCTCGTCGAGGTCTTCAACCTTGACCTTCGCGTACCAGTTCTTTTCCGGGTAGAGCACGATGTTTGGCCCCTCCTGGCAGGCTCCGAAACACATGTAGGGCTTCACTTCGACGTCGGTCAGCCCTCTTGCGGCGACCCGCTTCTGAAACTCCTGCATGAGTTGCTCGGAGCCCCGCGACTTACAATCAATATTTTGACAGACAAGACAGATCCGCATCACCGAGTCTCCTTATGCGGTCATTCCTATCGCAGAATGTTTCGTGCGACAAGCGGATTCGACCCTTCGACGCGAGCCCCGGCCTTGGCCCGGGCTCTTGCTCAGGATTTCGCCCCACGGGCTTGCCCGTGGGGCTCCACAACCTTACGAACTCATTTGTATCTGCGCGACCCAGTCTTTTGACTTGATAATCTCACTGAGAACTTGTTCATCTTCCGCTGTCGGCAGAACTTGAGTGACATGCTGCTTATAGGCGTCGGCCGATAGTAGCTCGCCTGTAACGCTGTAGGTCTTGCCGACATGCTCGCCGATGGAACGGTTAAATTTCAAATCCGGCGCGTAGAGCTTTGACTGACCTTGCGGAACCAACGCGTTGAGCTGGTCGATGAGCTTGGCGCATTCGGCGATATAATGGTTACGAGCCAGGTCGTTGAGTTTATCCTTGTCGGCGGGAATTTTCGCCTCGTCCTCGTCGAAGCGTCCTTTCAAGCCCCATACATAGGCCCAGTTGGCCGAGGAAGAGTGATCCGTGCCGAAAAGATCATAGGCAGTCGACAACCACTTGTTGAAGTACTTTTGCACGATTGAAACAGGGATTTTCCCGGCTCTTAAAATGCGCGTCAAACCGGTATGGCCGGTGAACATGTGGAAGAACTCTTCCTTGAGCATCGCCGTCACGCTCTCGGCCAACGGGGCAAAGGCTGAATGGCTAAGCATGGTTAGCTGATATTTGCCATCGCGATCGACAAATTCCGTATAGGTAAAAAAGTCGAGCCAGTTATTGACCGGCGCATTGAAGGAGCCCAGTAGTCGATCACCTCTGAAGGCTCGACGTTCCAAGAGCTTTCGCGCTTCGAGTTTGCCCGAATCGCCGAAGTAATTCACCAAGAGATAGCACATCTGCCAACCGTGGCGCATCTCTTCACTGTTGACGCGAACCAACGCCTGTCGGTCGTATTCCGTGGGAGCCGTATCCAGAAGGTTCTTCTGTTGCTCAACCGAAGCAAACTCGGTGTCGCCCTGATAAACGATCAGGTTCATGAGGGCGTCACGAATCGATTGGTTCGGGATTTGCCCTATGCGTTCCCATTTGCGCTGCCCCTTGAAGTCGCCAAATTCGATTTCAGCGCTGTGCAGATCGCCCAACTTGGTCTCGAAGTTATAGTTGCCGAGGAGCGTTGGGTCGTAGCCGATGTCTTTTTGCCATTCGCGAAAATATTGGATCCAGTCATCGAAAGACGAAATTTTTATCATAATGAGTTCCTTTTCCAAAGTGACCATTTTCGAACACTCGTTCGAATTTAGCACTTTAATCCTTCCCCAATCGGAAATCAACTCATGTCCCAATCCACCGCCCGCCCTGCTAATGGTACATCTCCATCAACTCGACCATCCCTAACTCTCGGACCTGTTCGAAAAGGTATCGCTTAATCTCACCCACCGTGTCCATCTGCAAAACTATCTGTGCGGTAGATTTCGCGGCCTGATAACTTATCGACCGGATTGCCTTTTTGACCACCGGGACGTAGAGGGCCCCCATGCTGAACTCTTCCAGTCCCATGCCCAACAGCAGCAAAGCGAAAAGCGGATCGCCCGCCATCTCGCCGCATAGTCCGACGCGTTTGCCCATTCGTTTGCCGGTTTCGATCGTAGACATCAGCGCGGCTAAGACCGCTGGGTGGAGGGGCTCGTAAAGGTTTGCGACTCTGCGGTTGCTTCGATCGACGGCCAGTATGTACTGTATAAGATCGTTGGTGCCGATGCTCAAGAAATCTACTTCGCGGAGAAACCGCTCCGCGAGCTGGACTGCGGCGGGAACTTCCACCATCACTCCGAGTTCCATTTGGCGGTCGTGCGGTGTTCCGTCTCGTTGAAGTTCCTCTTTTGCTTCCCCTAAGAGTTCCTTCACCTTTAAGATCTCTTCAAGGCTCGACACCATCGGCACAAGCAGCCGGACCCGCCCCAGATCGCCCGCGCGCAGGATCGCGCGCAGTTGGGCCTTGAAGATCTCTTCGACTTCCAGGGAGATACGGATCGAGCGCCAACCCAGAAATGGATTGGGTTCGCTACCGACGCTGCGCATATAGGACGGATATTTGTCGGCGCCGATGTCCAGCGTGCGAATTGTTACGGGTTTCTCCGCCATCGCCTCAACGACTCGTTTGTAGAGTGCGTATTGCTCTTCTTCGCTGGGGAAATCGCGATGAGCGAGAAATGGAATCTCGGTACGGTAGAGACCTATACCTTGGGCCCCGTGAAGATGGGCAAACGCCACATCGCTTAGGAGTCCGATGTTTGCGTAAAGCGAAACTCGGTGCCCGTCGAGGGTTTCTGCCGGCAGGTTCTTAAGTCCGTCCAATTCACGGTTGAGTTTCAGATAGTCAAGCTCCAACCGGTCATATTCACGGATGATCTCGTGGTTGGGATTGACATAAACGACCGCCGAATTTCCGTCGACGATCACCAAGTCGCCTTGATGAACCGTGTCCATGAGACCGTCAACGGCGACGACGCCAGGAATTTCAAACGACTTGGCCAGGATCGAGGCATGGGAGGTGACACCGCCGGTGGCGAGCACGATGCCTTTGAATTTGTCTCCCTCGAGCGTGCTCAGGTCCGCCGGCGAGAGATCCTCCGCGACCAAAACCGCGTCTTTGGGTATTTCAATTTGTCGGCCCTGGGACCCCGAGAGATTTTCCAGGAGCCTCTGCGCGGCGTCTTTAACATCCGTGGTCCGCTCCCGCAGATATTCGTCGTCGATTTGCGAAATAGTCAGCAGATAGCGCTCGAACACCACCCGGATGGCGTACTCGGCGGTATAGCCTAGTTTGCGGATCTGGGTTTCGATCTGTTGGATGATCGCCGGGTCCTCGAGAATCAACCGATAGACGTCGAAGATCGCCCCTTCCTCCTTCGAGATCAAGGTGCCCATGCGGTTCTTTACAACGTTGATTTGCTCGATGCCGCTCTCGACGGCACCGCGAAAACGCTCGATTTCCCGCTGCGGGCTTGAAGCCTTTTTTTTCTTGATGCTGCTAAGATCCATGCGGGGTTCCAAGACGAAGGCCTTTCCGCGACCAAAGCCCGGGGACGCCGCCAATCCGGTCAACCGACCGCGCCACTTCAAATGGCCCTTCGCCGCCTTTTCTCGGCGATTACCCTCATAAGAACGCAGCTTGCGCATCGCTGCGTTCATGCGCTTTTGGAATTCCTTCCGCTCTTCCTCCTTAGTTCTCAGGGAATCGGCCAGGCGGGCCTGGACGATAACGCTCGCGGCCTGAGCGGAAATGGTCGTGAGGAGCCGGATCTCGTCCCGGGCAAACTCTCGCCGCCGAGAAGTTTGCACGACGAGAACCCCTGACGGCATTTTATTATCGATCAACGGCACGCCGAGAAAGGAATGGAAATGCTCCTCATGGGTTTCCGGGAAATATTTGTAACGCGGGTGAGCCAGCGCATCAACCACCGTGACCGGCTTCATTCGCTCGATCACCAATCCGGTCAGACCCTCGCCGATGGCCATCGAGACTTTGCCGACGGATTCCGGGTCCAAGCCCATGGTCGCGTGCAGGGTAAGCCGCTCCTTGCGCTGGTCAAGGATGTAGAGCGAGCAAACCTCGGTTCCCATCCGTTCCGCCACAATGGCAACGATGCTATTGAGGGTTTCCTGGAGATCGTGAGAGTGGCTGATGAGGGTGGAGATGTCTTCCAGGATGGTCAGATGCGGGTGCGCTTCGCGGTTTTTTTTCCTTTTGTTAGCCATCGGCGCAGACTCGCTTGAATTCAAACCTCTTATAAAACATAAATTCCCGTTTTTCGCCAGAGAAAGCGAGCCGGCGCGCCTACAGAACTAGCCCGATTATTCATGGTCCCAGGCAAAACCACTACACTGTGTCGATCCAGTGAGCCTGCTGACGAACGGAGTTCAAAACGTTCAAGCCGTTTAAGCCGTTCAAAGCGTTTTGAACGATTTGAACGAATTGAACCCTTGTTGAGGCACAGACCCATTGCCTTCGCTCCGGAGGGCTCGCCCCTCGATCGGTGTCACCTGTGAATAATCTGGACTAGAGATCTCGGTTTATCCTTATTCACCGGAAAACCGCCGGCGGCGAACCGTCCGGGAATCTCCTCGCCGCAGGAACAGCGATTTCCCTCAAGTTTGTATTCCAGAATATCGTGCCATGAACGCCGGATTAGAATGCGATGACAGGAGGGGCAGGTGGTGGTCTGTCCTTCGTCGTCGAAAATGTTGCCCAGGTAGCAGTATTTGATTCCCGCCGAAAGCGCGATCTGGCGGGCCTGCCTTAGCGTCGCCGCAGGCGTTCTCGGCTTGTCGATCAACTTAAAATCGGGATGAAACGCGGTGAAGTGGAGTGGCACGGCGTCACCCAGATTCTCCACGACCCATTCGCACAGCCGCTGAGTTTCGTTCGGATCATCGTTTTCGCCGGGAATCATCAAGTTGGTGATTTCGAACCAGATGTCGGTTTCATTTTTGAGCCAGCGCAGCGTGTCGAGTACCGGATCGAGATGGGAGAAGGTCAATTTATGGTAGAAACGCTCGGTGAAGGCTTTCAGATCGACGTTGGCGGCGTCGATGTAGCGATAGACTTCCGGCCGCGCTTCGGGCGTAATGTAACCGGCCGTCACCATCACGCTTTTGATTCCACGCTCCCGAGCGGTGCGCGAGATATCAATAACAAACTCGCCCCAGATGACCGGATCGTTGTAGGTGAACGCGATGCTGGGCACGCGGTTCCGAATGGCCAACTCGACGACTTGCTCCGGAGTCGCGCGGAGGCTCTGCGCTTCGTCAAGCTTGGCCTTACTGATACTCCAGTTCTGGCAAAAGCGGCAGCCGAGATTGCAGCCGGCGGTGCCGAAACTCAAAATCTCGCTGCCGGGCAGGAAATGGTTCAGCGGCTTCTTTTCGATGGGATCGATGGCGAAGCCTGTGGACGTTCCGTAGCCAAGCGAGTAAAGCTTGCCGCCGATATTTTTTCGGATGTAGCAGAAGCCGGCCTGGCCTTCGCCCATCCGACAGAAGCGCGGGCAGAGCGTGCAAAGGATGCGGCCGTCTGCTTCCGTATGCCACCACAGGGCTTCTTTCACAGCAAAACTATCCCGCTTTTGAAGTTGCGCCGCAAGGGGAGCAGGTCCTGGTCGGCGCTGCTCATTAGGTGATCGTGCTGTCTCAAGCGGTGGTTCTGGTTTCGCTTCGGGGGTAGGTCTTCACACTGTGCGTGGTGCCCGTGCGCACCATCATTTCAGCGGTTTGAACGCTGGTTGCCAAGGCGTCGAGGACCGGCACGCCGAGTTCCTGGGAAAACTCCGCGGCTGAATACTGCACCGGCACCATGGTCACGCCCATCGGCACGATGATTTCGGCATCGTCCCTTTCAACGAGCTCCCGCGACATTTGCAGAAAGCGCTCGCGCATGGCGGCGCGATTTTGCGTGCTGTCGAGCAACGGAACTTCGATGGCGCGGACCCCGACCACCGAATCCAAAACCCGCCAGGCGTGAAAATTCTTGCGCATATACGGAATGCTCGTGGTCTCATAAGCAACCACGCCGAGACGGTTGCTCAGTTGGGCGCCGAGGTGCATGACCGACTGGCCGGCGCCGATCACCGGAATGCGCACCAAGTTGCGCGCCAGCTCGACCCCGGCGTCCAATGTGCCGAACGGCACCACGGCGTCGAAACCGTCGGCCTCCGCCTTCTGGGCGATCTCTGCCACCATCGGCCCGGCGGCGAGCGCGTTGATTTGGGCGTTGGCGCGCACGAAGAACGTTGCCTTGATCACCCCGAAGCCGATCTCGGTCCCTGGCGACGCACACTTGAGCACCGCCGCTCGTCTACGTTCTCGCTCTTCGGGCGGATATTCGCCCATCACGACCATGATTTTCACAAGGGCCTCCTCGCCCGCCGGGTCGTTAGTGGAAAGGGTTCCCGACATGGCTCAAGATCGTTCCGATCATAGCACAGCGCGAGTTGCACGTGCAGTACAGCGACCGTTCAGACGATGACCTAAATCCTGCCGCCTCGACGTTAGGGAATACGTTCAGGACCTTCCGGGCGACGATACTCGCATGACTCAAGAAGCCATCGGCGCCTGCCCGGAACGAGTATTGCGACCAAGCCCGTGGAAGACCTAACTCGAATTGGAGTGAAAAAGTTTTGACGTAATGGGTTATTGGCCGCGTGCTTTTTCCGCGAAGGTCCAATCCCGCACGATCTGCGGTTTGACGCTGATTTTTTCCTTGGCGCGAAAGGTCCCGACGGCGATCCATTCCTCGACGACGGAGTCCGGCGCCGTCAAGTCGGGGTTATATTGATCGCGATAGATCGGGTAAAAGCGTTCGGCGGCGGCGCGGTCGATGTTCAACAATTTCTCCAGCAGCCCGATGCCGACTTCGCGCTGGCTTTGCAGAAACAGGATCGCGGTGCGCTGCCCTCTGAGCATGCGCACGATCTCGTCCGGCTCCTTGTCGATTTTTCGCTGCGTCGTGCTCAAACCGACGATTGGAATTTTGACGAACTCAGCCACCTCGCGCACGGACAACAGCGTCTTAAAACCTTTCTGTTCGGCACGGTATTCGAAGGGACTATTGACGACCGTCGCGTCGACCGAGCCGCCGATCAGGGCGGCGAAGCGCGCATCCGGGCTGCCGGCGACGGCGAGCAGCGTGACGTCTTTGTTCGGATCGAGGCCGTTGCGGCTGAGCAGTTGATAAATCGCGAAGTCCGCCGAGCTACCGAAGGTGTTGATGGCGATGCGTTTTCCCTTGAGCGCCTTGACGCTTTCGATGTCGGGCCGCGAGATGATCGCGTAGCCGCTGGACTTGGTGGTGGCGCCGACGATCTTGACCGGCAGTCCGCGCGTCGCCGCGCCGGCGATGAACGGCAGGATGGTGACGTAATCCAGCTCATTCGCCAGCAGGGCGCTGAGCATGAGATTGGTTCCTTGGAACTGGATGTAGCGAACCCGCAGCCCTTCCTTTTCAAAAATTCCCCTCTCGGATGCGATCCGATCGGGCAGCGCGGTCCAACCCGAGCCGCCGGTCCAGCCGACATTGATAATCTTGGGCTCCGCAGCGCCCGCCAAGGAAGTCCAAAAGGCAATGAGCAAGAATATCGAGGTGAACCCGGCGCAATCAGATCTGGGTTTCATGGATGCTTTTTTCGGGGCTCTTCCCGCTTTACTGCGAAGGAGTATTAACCACAGAGACGCCCGCTAGGGGGTCGGGAGTCCTGAATTCAAAGACCCCCGACCCCTTTCTGGTCTCCGCAGCAACCCGGCACAGTTGACTCTGGGTAACATGGATAATTTTATTGGCTTAACCCGCCGCCGCAACTTTCTTAGTGGCCACACCGCTCAGATGCCGATTAAAAAAGTCCAGAGTCCGAGCCCAGGAAGTCTTGTCGTGATCCGGCTTGTAACCTTTCCAGCCACTGTGGTTAAAGCCATGGGGCGCGTCGGCGTAGAAGAAAAACTCATGTTCCTTTCTTAACCTCGTTAGCTCGGCGTCCAGGGTACGCATCTCATCCGGCGGCGGGTTTTTGTCCAACTCGCCGAAGTGGCCCTGAATGGGACATGAAACATCGGCCGCCAACTCCGCCGGCGCCGGGCGATCATTGCCCCATTGCGAGTGGACGCCGCCGCCGTAGAAATCGACGGCGGCTTTGAAAGACTTGCTAGCCGCGGCCATGAGAAACGCTATGCGCCCGCCCATGCAGAAGCCGACGATGCCCAAACGCGACGCATCGACATTGGCGCAGCCCCGCAGGAAATCGATCGTCGCATGGATGTCGTTGATCACGTTGGTGTCGCGGCGGAAGTTCTTGATATTAGCCGTCTCCTCTCGCGTATTTGGTTCACCTTCACGGTGATAGAGCTGGGGTGCGATGGCGACATAGCCCGCTTCGGCAACCCGCCGAGCCATTTCTTGCGTAAACGACCGCACACCGTCTTGGTTTTGGATAACTACCACCGCCGGATACGGGCCGGCGCCCTCCGGCTGGGCGACATAGAGTCCCATCGGGCTGTTATCGACCGTGACTTTTTCCCAAGAACTGTTCATCGAAAACCTCCAAAAGCTTTAAGATGTTGCCACTGCATTCTTATTGCGCATTGCATGGGCATGTCAACCGGAAAAGGTTTTCGCCGGCGCAGGATACAAATATTGTTCTGCTGTTGCTATATATGATATGCGCTGTGGGTAGTAGCTTGGGTCTCGGTGATCTAAAATTTCGATGAATCTCCTCATCAAGACAAGTCCAGCAGCCTGGACCGTCCGGACTAAATGCTTCTTGGTGGCGTGCCTGATCGCTGCGGCGCTTGGCAGCGCGGTTTTCGGGTCATCGGCCGCCTCCGCTCCGGCTCGCCGCGCTTCGACGAGGTCCTTCGACGTCGCCTTCAAAGAATTCAAGCTCAAGAACGGCTTGCGCGTCATTCTCGCCGAGGATCACAGCGCGCCAACCTATTCGATCTGCGTCACTTACAACGTCGGCTCGCGCGACGAGCGACCGGGGCGAACCGGCTTTGCCCATCTCTTCGAACATATGTTGTTCCAGGGCTCCGCCAACGTCGGCAAGGGCGAGCATTTCATCCTGGTGCAAAACAACGGCGGCAGCGCCAACGGCACCACCAGCGCCGACCGCACCAATTATTTCGAGACTTTGCCCGCGAACCAACTGGAACTGGGGATTTTTCTCGAAGCGGACCGCATGCGCTCGCCGAGCATCACCCAGGCGAATTTCGATAACCAGCGACTAACGGTGCAAGAAGAACGGCGGCAAAGCTACGACAACCGCCCCTATGGGCGAACCTATGAAACGGTCATCGACACCGCCTACGACAACTTCGCTTACAAGCATTCCACCATCGGCTCCATGGACGACTTGAACGCGGCAACCGTGGAAGACGCTGCCGCGTTTTTTCGCAGCTACTATGCGCCGAACAACGCGGTGGTGTCGCTGGCGGGGGATTTCAAAACGGAAGTCGCCCTGGCGCTGATCAAGAAATACTTCGAGGATATTCCCGCCCAGCCGCCGCCACCTGCGCCGGATACCAGCGAGCCGGCGCAAAACTCCGAGCGGCGGCGCACTATAGAAGACGCCTTCGCCCAGGCGCCGCGCATCGATATCGTTTATAAGATTCCTCCTGGCAACACGGCGGATTGGTATGCGCTCGCCATGCTGGGCCAGGTGTTGTCGAGCGGAGTATCGTCGCGGCTTTACCAAAAATTCGTCAAGGAAAAGGAGCTGGCGTTGGGCGTATCGGCGGGACCGGACGAGCGGCGCGGGCCTTCGCTCTTTTGGTTTACCATCAACGCCCGGCCGGGGACCGATCTGGCGGCGCTGGAGACGCTCTTGTACGAAGAGATCGCCCGTTTGCAGAACGAGGCGGTGGCGGATTCGGAGCTTGACAAAGTGCACATGCGGCTCAAGCGCCAGCGCGCCCAGCAACTCTACAGCAGCCGCTCGCGCGCCAACACCCTCGGTCACTACGCCGTCTATTACAACGATCCGAAGCTGATCAATTCAGTCTGGCAAAAATATGAACAGGTCAGCAAAGCCGACATGCAGCAGGCGGCGCGCGCTTATTTTTCCGAGCGTAACCGCACCGTCGTCACCACGCTGCCGAAGCCTGGGGCGGAGCGCGGCGGGGGAGAATTGAAGGCGCGATGACGATGCTATCGGGAGTATTCGGAAAACACGCACTACGGATATGCCGATTGGTCATCCTAGCCTTGTTTGCTCTGCCATGCGCGCTCGCCGCGCAGGAATCGGCAGAGACGCCGCCGAGCAAAGTTGAGCGCAAAAACCGGGCGCCGGCGGCGCGAGATATGCTCCGGGTAAAAATCCCTAAGCCCACCGAAGCCAAGTTGAAAAATGGCCTGACCGTGCTGATCCTGGAGGACCACCGTTCGCCCTCGGTTACCGTCCAACTGTCTATCGGCGGCGCCGGCGGGCTGTTCGAGCCGGCGGCGGTGGCCGGTCTGGCGGGCACGGCGGCGCAGATGCTGCGCGAGGGCACCCGGTCGCGCACGAGCATTCAAATCGCCGAGGAAGTCGATCGTCTCGGCGCTACTCTGGGCGCGGGCTCCTCCTTTGGCTCGCCGGATGCCGTGCTCAGCGCCTCCGGCTTGAGTGACAACTTCGACGCCTGGTTTGGCCTGGCCATCGAGATTTTGCTCCATCCCAGT